>OGQQ01001744.1_pt1 | contig 15989 bp, 15 predicted proteins | sample 1553281 | NCBI WGS metagenome assembly OGQQ01 (sample SAMEA2579937, study PRJEB22360) | human gut metagenome | biome: human gut; feature: human-associated habitat; material: faeces | place: Denmark | collected 2008/2010 | reverse complement strand
GTTTATAGGATGTTTAAAATAATATATCTAAGAGATAATAGATATATGTATTTTTCGTATTCCCATAAAATATATAAATTTAGAAATTTTATGTACGGATCAAGTTAAAAGTATGAGAGTAACAACATATAAAGACTATGAAAGAAGGAGATTTTTTTTAATGACAGATGAGAATTTAAATAAAGATGGAAACGTTGGAACTGAAAAAAATGTTTCTGATACTGGCGTAAAGAGAAGAGAAGGACGCCATAGAAATTACAATAGAAGAGAAGGCACAAGTAGAAATAGTACTAGAAAAACTACAACAGAGATAGTAGAAAATACAAAAGGAAGTAGAAGACCACGTAGAAGTAGAGAAAACAGAAATGAGAATGCTTCTGCAGAAAGTAACGAAATATTAGAAAAAAATATAACAAGCCAAGAAAATGAGAATACAAAGCTTGTAAAAACAAGAAGATATGAAGGAGGTCTTGTTAAGGTAGAGAATAGAGCAATAGCAAAAAGACCAGAAAGAGCAATTGCAAAGAGAAGCGAAAGGTCAATTACCAAGAGAGAAGATTTTAGATTTAAGAAGCCATCAATAAAAATAATTCCATTAGGTGGTATAGAAGAGATTGGAAAGAATATTACAGTTTTCGAATACGAAGATGATATTATAGTTGTTGATTGTGGACTTGAGTTCCCAACAGATGATATGCTTGGAATAGATTTAGTAATTCCTGATGTTACTTATTTGGTAAAGAATAAGGAAAAGGTTAGAGGAATGGTAATTACTCACGGACATGAGGATCACATTGGATCAATTCCATATGTATTACAACAAATTAATATGCCAATTTATGCTACGAAATTAACTTGTGGATTGATTAAAGGGAAGCTAGAAGAGCATCATTTATTAAGGTCTACAAAGCTTGTAGAAGTTGATGCTGGTCAAACTATTAAATTAGGAAAGTTTTCAGTAGAGTTTATTAGAAGTTGCCATAGCATTCCAGACTCTGTAATGCTTGCAATTACAACTACCGCAGGAACAATACTTCATACTGGAGATTTTAAAATAGATTATACTCCAATTGATGGAAAACCAATGGATTTAGGAAGAATTGCAGAACTTGGAAATAAGGGAATATTGGCACTTATGTCTGATAGTACAAACTCTGAAAGAAAAGGATTTACAATGTCAGAGAAGTCTGTTGGAGCAGTTTTCGACAAGTTATTTATGAATTGCAAGAAGAGAATTGTTGTAGCAACATTTGCATCAAATGTCCACAGGGTTCAACAAATTGTGGATTCAGCTGTTAAATATGGCAGAAAGATTGCAGTTTGTGGTAGAAGCATGATAAATATGATTGAAAACGCAAGAGCTCTAGGTTATATAAATGCTCCAGAAGATATTTTCATAGATATCGATTTAATACGTAATTACAATGATGAGCAATTAGTAATAATTACAACAGGTAGCCAAGGCGAAACGATGTCAGCCTTAACAAGAATGGCTGCAGGAGAGCATAAAAAGGTTACTATTACACCAAATGATTTAGTAATAATTTCTGCAAATGCAATACCAGGAAATGAGAAGCTTGTTTCTAAAGTTATAGATGATTTAATGAAGATTGGTGCAGAAGTTGTATACAGTGCATTAGCTGATGTTCACGTATCTGGACATGCTTGCCAAGAAGAGCAAAAATTGATATTATCTTTAGCAAGACCACAATACTTCATACCAGTTCATGGTGAGTATAGACAATTAATGGCACATGCAGAAACTGCTAAAGAACTGGGAATACCTGCACAAAACATATTCATAACACACAATGGTAGAATATTAGAGTTAAATAAAGACGAAGCAAAATTCACAACATCAGTACCATCAGGAAAAGTTTTAGTAGACGGATTAGGTGTTGGAGATGTTGGAAACATTGTATTAAGAGACAGACAACATTTATCTCAAGATGGATTAATTGTTATAGTATTAACAATGGACTCATCAACAGGTGAAATAGTATCTGGACCAGATGTAATTTCACGTGGATTCGTTTATGTAAGAGAATCTGAAAACTTAATGGAAGATGTTAAAAACGTGATAAAACAAGAAGTTGCAGGATTTGAACAAAGACATATAACAGATTGGTCAACAATAAAATCAACATTAAAAGATGATTTAAGAGACTATATATTCCAAAAAACAAAGAGAGACCCAATGATATTACCAATAATAATGGAAGTTTAATAGGGTGAACTAGGAAAATTAGAAAAGAAGCTTTTAAAGTAAAAGCCTTGAAAGCTTCTTTTAAAAAAAATAAAAGGAGTAAGATTATGGATTATAAGGATTTAGCAAATTTAATTTTTCCGGATGCAAAACCAATAGAGTTTTACGAAGAAAAATATCCTGAGAGAGATTTACCGGAAGGTGCTATGGTTGTAAGAATTGGACCTAGCCCAACTGGTTCGGTTCACATTGGAACTATATACCAAGCTTTGCTTGCAAGAACTATTGCAGATAAAACTAATGGCGTGTTCTTTATGAGAGTTGAGGATACAGACCAAAAAAGAGAAGTTGAAAATGGAATTAAAGATATAATTGATTCTTTAAAATATTTCGATGTTCTTCCAGATGAGGGAATGGATACAGAAACAACTTGGCATGGAGAATATGGACCTTATAGACAATCTATGAGAAAAGAGATTTATCAAGCTTATGCTAAATATTTGCTAGAGCAGGGAAAGGCATACCCATGTTTTGCTACTGCAGAAGAGCTTGAAGAAATGAGAAAAACTCAAGAGGTTGCTGGTGTTAAACCTGGATATTATGGAGTTTGGGCTAAGTATAGAAATTTAACTGTTGAAGAAGCAGCAGAAAAAATAAAGAATGGTGAACACTATATAATTCGTTTAAGATCAAATGGAAGCGAAGAGAGAAAGATTAAGGTTCACGATGTTATAAAGGGAAATGTTATATTCCCAGAAAATGACCAAGATATAGTAATAATAAAGGCTGATGGACTTCCAACTTACCATTTTGCGCATGCTGTTGATGACCACTTAATGCATACAACACATGTAATAAGAGGAGACGAATGGTTATCTTCTGTTCCAATTCATGTTCAATTATTCCAAATGTTAGGATTTAAGGCTCCTAAATATGCACACACTGCAACAATACTTAAAAATGATAATGGAAATAAGAGAAAGATAAGTAAGAGAAAAGACCCAGAGGCATCAGCAAATTACTACAAAGAAATTGGTATTCCAGTTGAGGCTGTAAAGGAATATTTGTTAAATATTGCAAATTCAAATTTCGAAATTTGGAGAAAACAAAATCCAGATAAATCGATAAAAGAATTTGATTTCCAATTAACAAAAATGAGTGTTAGTGGAGCTTTATTCGATATGGTTAAGCTTTTAGACATAGGAAAAAATGTTATATCTAAATATACAGCTGAGCAGGTTTACAACGAGGCACATGAATGGGCTGAGACTTACGACAATGAGCTATTAGAACTTTTGAACAACAAAGAATATTCTATTAAAGTTCTAAACATTGAACGTGGCAAAGCTAAACCTCGTAGAGATATTGCAAAATGGTCAGATGTTAAACATTGCATAGAATACATGTATGATGATAAATTCTTTGCAAGCAATGATGAATACGAATTTGACAAGATAAATGATAAAGAAGAAATAAAAAAGATTTTAAATTTATATATGTCAAAATATTATGATGAAGCAGATGACCAACAAACTTGGTTTGGAAAGATGAAAGACATGGCTGAAGAGTTAGGATATGCAAGAGAAGTTAAAGAATACAAGAAAGAGCCAGAAAAATGGCCAGGACATGTTGGAGATATTAGTACAGTACTAAGAGTTGCAATAACAAGAAGAAGAAACACTCCAGACTTGTATGAAATAATGCATGTTTTGGGTAAAGCTAATGTGGAAAAGAGAATAGAATTAATAACAAAATAATATTAAAAAAGACTAATTTCAATTTATAAAAATTACGGCACGGTGCTCTTGGTAAGAGGTCCTAACGGACTCCTCAAAAGGCGAGCTTGACCTTATTAAAAAAATTGAAATTAGTCTTTTTGTAATAAAAGTTTGTATAGGAAATAATTTATTTGGAAATAAAAAAATCCCCCGCTGAAATGCAAATGCATCCGGCGGGGGAGAAGGGAGTACATTGAGGCTAAGTTACCGTATTGGCAACATGAGGTTGGTTATTCGATGGCAGGCATCCAAGAACCGCCCATATCCTCAATGGCTTTCTTGACCAGAGAATCATAGTGAAAACTACCGGTCAAAGAGACGAGAAGTGCCTTTGCGTTGCCTTCAACCCTTTGGACAAGTACGTTAACGTATTTGTCCCCAATTGTGGCAAAAGCGACATCCCGATGCGCTGAATCTTCAAACATTGCCATTCTGGCCCTACGAGGAGTACAAAGATTCAATGACATAAAAAATCCCCTTTCGAAATCTCCTCAAAGAGGAGTTAATATTGCTGTATTATATCACGAAATTCGACAAAATTCAACAAAAAATGCATTTTTTCTCAGATTTATTCAAATAAAAATAAGATTAGTATTATAAATAAAATATACTAACCTTAATGCGTAATAATTATCCCAAAAATCTAAATATAATTTTCAATATAATTCCACACATCTTCACTGTATATTTTTCTTTCTGCTGAAAAAGGCAAGAATGTTAAATCTTTTAATGGGTTTAATTCTTGTTGTAAATCTTCTAGAACCCCAGAAACTTTAGTAACTGCTATTTTATCAGATTTGTTTGCTACTATTAAACAAGGTGAATTTGTATTTATAATATATTGGTACATTAATCTATCATTTTCTGTTGGTGAATGACGAATATCTATTAAAAAAACTATTAATGAGATTTTTTTACATTTTGACAAGTATTCTTCAATAAAGTTTCCAACTTTAACTTGCTCTTGTTTTGACATTTTGCTATATCCATATCCGGGTAAATCAACGAAATAAAAGTTATTATCTACATTGTAGAAGTTTATTTGTCTTGTTTTGCCAGGCTCTGAGCTTGTTCTTGCTAATTTTTTTCTATTTAACATTGTGTTTATAAAGCTAGATTTGCCAACATTAGATTTCCCAACTAAAACAATTTGAGGCATATCGTTTTGAGGATATTGAGAAGGCTTCACTGCTGAAATTTCAAATTTAGGATTTTTTACTATCATATTATATGTTTAACCAGTATACAATACCTGATTTTCCTTTCAATTAAATTTTATAACCGTATAAATTATACCATACCAGATAATTAAAAACAATTAGAATCCATAGAAAAATGTTTGTATAGTTAATTCCAAAAGTAAATTTTAGTTTAGTTCTAAAAGTAGAATTTATTCTTATAGTCAAGCCAATGTTTGAGTTTACACAAATAAGTTTATAAAGTATAAAGAAGGAGGCAAAATTTGCCTCCTCGGTATGGTTTTATGCAACGTAGTGGTATGTGTTATTTGATGATGATGTCATGAACATCAGGGCCGATTCCAATATACATAACAGGAATCTCCAAGTATTCTTCAATGAACTCGATAAAATTTTTAGCGGGCTGAGGCAGAGAGTCGTAATCTGTACAACCAGAAGTATCCCAACCTTGCTTAAAACTTTTGTAAATAGGTTCGCAATTCTCCGAGTCAACGGGAACATAGTCAATTGTTATCGGCCAATTGTGGGGTTGACTATATATATACGAAGTACATACTTTAATTTCCCCCAATTTCCAGCCGATTTTCCCAAGGTCATCCATGTGCATTAAACACAATTCGGTGATGCCATCCTGGATGACTGCGTTTTTAAGACGGACCAAGTCGAGCCAACCAACTCTACGAGGGCTTCCATCAGCATTAAATTCGTGGCCTATTTTGCGTATTGCATTAGCGGTGCTACCAAATTGCTCTGTGTTAAAAGGACCTTCGCCGGCGCGAGAACAATAGGCTTTTGCAACCCCCAACACATCGCGGACGTAGACAGGACCTATTCCAGCAGCTGCCAAAGTTCCAGAAGTACTCGGACTCGAAGAGGTAACATAAGGGTAGTCACCCTGGTCTACATCCAAGTAAAAAGACTGTGAACCCTCAACTACTATTTTATCATCGTTGCAAAGTGCAGAATTAAGTATAGGTCGTTCATCACGAATGTAGGGAACAATCAAACTGCGATAACTTAAAATGCTGTCATCGATAAGGGTATGGATTTTCGTGATTGTGTTTTCAGGAGAAAATGCATTCAAAATCACATTGTCAATCTTGATAATGTGAGAAATGCGAGTGATAAGCTCCTGAATATTCAAGCTTGCAAAATCTATCATGCGAATGCCGATGCGGTTTACCTTATCAGAATAACATGGACCAACTCCACTTAGGGTAGTACCTAATTTATTGGAGCCCTTCAATTCTTCGTGCATTTTATCCATGTTAATGTGGTATGGCAGAATGATGTGAGCCCGAGGACTGATAATTAGACGTTCGGGAGAGACTTTAACACCCATTGCCTGTAGAGTTTTTATTTCTGTGGCAAGGATAGATAAGTCAATTACGACGCCTGGACCGATAATACATTGAGTGTTTGGCAATACAATTGCCGCAGGAAGCAAGTGCAAAGTAAACTTTTGACCACCAATCATTACGGTGTGACCAGCTTTACTACTACCTGTTCCACGAACTGCAATGCACTCCTTAGAAACTTGGTGGGCAATACGTCCTTTTCCTTCGTTTCCCCATTGAGTTCCAACAATAACGGTAACGTTAGCCATAAAACTAAACCTCCTTTATAGACAATTGTCATGTTAAAGTTACATAAAACGATACCGTCAAAGATTATATCACGGAAAGTGGGGAGAATCAAGGTATATGGGAGAAAAGCAAGAAATGTAAATGAAAATTTCAAAAAAATTTTTAGAAAAAGACTAATTTTAATTTATAAAAATTAGTCTTTTTTTAATATAAAATATTATTTATTTTTAGGTTTTATTATTTCTGTTCCACCCATGTATGGACGTAAAACTTCTGGAACTGTTATGCTTCCGTCTTCGTTGTAGTTATTTTCTATAACTGCTATAAGTCCTCTAGGAGTAGCGACTACTGTATTGTTTAGAGTGTGAGGATAGTAGTTTCCTTTTTCACCCTTTACACGAATCCCTAATCTACGTGCCTGAGCATCTCCTAAAGTTGAACAGCTACAAACTTCGAAGTATTTTTTTTGTCTTGGACTCCATGCCTCAATATCGCAAGATTTTACTTTTAAATCAGCTAAATCACCACTGCAACAATCAAGTTGTCTGACTGGAACATTCCAACTTCTGAATAAGTCTACACTTAACTTCCACATTTTATTGTACCAGTTCATTGAATCTTCTGGTTCGCATAAAACAATCATTTCTTGCTTTTCAAATTGATGAACACGGTATAATCCTCTTTCTTCTAGGCCGTGTGAACCAATTTCTTTTCTAAAACATGGAGAATAAGATGTCATTGTAATTGGAAGATCCGCTTTCTTTAAAATTTGGTCCTTAAATCTACCAATCATTGAATGCTCTGAAGTTCCTATTAAATATAGGTCTTCGCCTTCTATTTTATACATCATGGCATCCATTTCTTCAAAGCTCATAACACCTGTAACAACATCACTACGAATCATGAATGGTGGAATTGCATATGTGAAACCAGCATTAATCATGTAATCTCTAGCACATGCAAGCATTGCTTCATGAAGTCTAGCAATGTCTCCAATTAAATAATAGAAACCAACACCACTAGTACGTCCTGCAGATTCTTTATCCATTCCGTTTAATTTTTCTATAATATCTGCATGATATGGAATTTCATAATCTGGAACTTTGGGTTCTCCAAATCTTTGAACTTCAACATTTTCAGAATCGTCTTTTCCGATTGGAACTGATGGATCTATTATGTTAGGAATTTTCATCATTCTTTCTTTGATTTCACTTGCAAATTTTTCTTCTTTTTCTTCGTTTACAACAAGCTCATCATTAATAGCTTTAACTTCAGTTTTAATAGCTTCAGCTTCGTCTTTTTTGCCTTCTTTCATAAGGCTACCAATTTTATCACTAAGAGATTTTCTCTTAGAACGAAGCTCATCTCCGTGCATTTTGCAGGCTCTACTTTCTTTATCTAGAGCAATAACTTCATCCACTAAAGGAAGCTTTTGGTCTTGAAACTTATTCTTAATGTTTTGTTTTACAGCATCTGGATTTTCTCTTAAAAATTTAATGTCTATCATAACATACACTCCTTTTCGCCCAATAGGGACGCCCTTTCTTGGGCAAAATTTATTTTTACTATTTAAACTATAAAAAGACACCCCTATGCAAAAACATAAGGGCGAATTACACTTACGCCTTTTCAATGAAAACATTATATAACAAAATTTAGAAAAAGTAAATAAAATTGGGCGAATATGTAAAGAATAGATGATAAAGTAAATTATTTGGAGGATGTAATGAATTTAATTTTAGAATTTATCAAATTTATAATATTTTCTTTAGGAATAGTTACTATATCTAAATATATGCTTGTACCAGTTTTGAGAAAGATTTCCGTTGCATTAAAATTAAGCCCAAAGGCTAGTGGAAATATAGCAGGATTTGCCACATCTGTACCAGAATTCTTAACAGTTTCTTTTTCTGCTGCTAGTGGACTAATTGGAACAAGTGTGTACAATATTTTAAGTTCAAATATTATCAATTTAATACAATATATTTTTGCAATTTATTTGAATAAGAATCAAAAATTTTTAAGGAATAGAGCAATTTTAATCGATATTTTTTTAGTTATTGCGACAATAATAATTCCATTAGTGCTTGCAATTTTTAATGTGACTTTAGGTATTACAAGTGTTGTAATCTTTCTAATTTTACTAGTTGTATTTTATTATATAAATCATAATGTACACAAAATTTATCTAGAAAAAGAAGATGAGAAAATAAAAAAAGAAGAGTTAGAAGAGGAAATAGAGGAAGAGAAAAAAATAAAAAGAAATAATTTAATTTTTTATTGGATTGCATTGCTAATAATTGCATGGCTTTTATATTTTGTAGGAGAATTACTAAGCAACAGCCTTACAAATTTATGTAATACGTTTGGACTACCAGAATTAGTACTAGGAATATTATTAGGTTTTATAACTAGTATTCCAGAATTAATAACATTTATAGAAGCACAACGAAAAGAAAAAAAGAAAAATACAGAAATGGCAAACAAAATTGGTGTAATAGAGGCTACAAACAATCTATTAACATCAAATTTACTAAACTTATTTGTGATACAGTCAATTGGAACTATTATTTATACAATTATTAGATGAACAAGAATAAATTGGAAAAAAATTAATATAATAGTAATAGATTGGGGGATAATGCAATGTGGGGAAAACAGGAAGATAAAAACAGAGATTTGATAGTAAATATATTGAAAACTAAGATGGAACTAAATTTAAATATAAAGAATTATGAATATGCAGAGCAAGATCAAATTGATTATTTTTTATATCAAATAAAAGCGAATCAAGCAAGACTGGATTTTTTAATAAAGAAGGCAAAAGAGAGTAACATAGAATTAAGTAATATAGAAAAAATAAAATATGAAGCATAGAGTAGTGCGTATTTAAATACATTGTTGGGTATTATTAAAATAAATGACATTATAAAGTATCATATTTGTCCATGCACAAACATAGAATGTGATAACATCGGAATGGGGGAAAGCATGGACGTTAAAATGTTATTGGTGTATGTGGCGTGTATAATTGGAATACTTATAGTAGGAAAAATATTTATAATTCCAATAAAAATAATTACTAAATTGATAATAAATTCGTTTTTGGGGGCTGTATTGTTATATGTTATCAACATAGTAGGAACAGTGTGTGGATTACATATAGGAATAAATGTTGTTACTGCACTGGTTGTAGGAATATTAGGAATACCAGGGGCTGTGTTGCTCACTGTGTTAGCAATATTTATATAAATGACATAAGAGAATACAGCCTTTACCATAGTAATGGTTAAAAGCTGTATTCTACAAGAGCTAGCTTACAAGATGTAAGCAATCACAAGGTGCCAGCCACGGGGACATCTAGCTCCATGACCATGGAACCAGCGGTAAGTGAAAAGCTTCACCCATACCACTGCCAAGATGGCGACCAAGATGCCGGCCCAGCTAGCAATGACGCTGGCATAGGGGAGCATCATGGTGGCGATTACGTAGAAGGAAACGCCTCCTACAAGAATCACCGTCCCAATGAGTTTGTTGGGCGATGCTACCATAAGAAGTATGCCCAGGACAACTGCAGCTCCAAACAGAAGCTCAAATGCTCCTGCATTTACCATAACTGCTATGAAAAAGCAGTTAATGATTTTGCTTACTACCAAGTAAGTGACAATAGCCTCAATCATAGAGGCTCTCCTTTCTCTTGTACAACCGAGTTATATCCCAGTTGGAATGTAAAATTACTTATATGTATAATATACCATAAATTCCACTTTATGTCAATTTCACGTTGACTGAATTAATATTTGTAATATATAATATTATTATAATAAGGAAAGGAATTAATCAATTACATAGGTTAATATATATTATTATATGATAAATTATACAGAAAAAGAGATTTTAGAAATACTGAAAGATGAACAAAAAACAGATGAATTTTTGGCAACATTAACAGGCGAAGATGTAAAGAAATTGTTGACATATATAAATAGTAAAGTTAGAAATATACCAAATGAAGAAAATGATGTTTATAATGGGTATATGGTTGTGGGAGCATTAATATCGCCTAAAAATGATATTCAAAATAGATGCTTCGAAAAAATAGCGGAATCTCTAAAAAATATTAAAGGAAACAGAAATAGGGCAACGTTATTACACTATTTGGTAAATGAGTTGCATTTGTTTACAGATGGAAATGGAAGAACAGGGAGATGTATATTTGAATTATTAACAAATCCAGAATTTAGTTTTGAAAAGAATAATAATTTTAGACATACCAGAAAAGAAGCTAGTAGAGCTGATGGAGATATTGGTACAAATGAATTTGAAAGTAATATGCATGTGAAAAACTATCAAAAGGCTCTTGCTTATGCATCGTTTCTAGTGTATAAATCATTGCTGAAAAATAATCTATTTTCAAAGGGAGTACTGGGAAAATGCATTTATGTTGCTTCAGATGTTGAATTGCTTGAAAATGAATATGATGGATCCAAAGTATTTATACCAGAAGATATTAGAATTAAATTATCCGAAAAGCAATTAGAAGATATCGATGTGGCATTATGTGACAATAATGATACTGAATTGTATTCTACAGCAGGGTTAACTATGGCTGTAATGCAGTCTTTAAAAGAAAGCACAATAAAAGAAAAAAAATTTGAACCAGTACCAGATTATACTGTGTGTGATATCTGCGTTGGACAAGATGAATGTTATTTAGAAGAAAGCAAAAAGACATTTGATAGTTGGACTAAAGAGGATTATTTACGTGCAGTTAAAGTTGCTGATTATATAAAAGAAGCAAAACTTGATGCGATGATAGATATTTTTGAACATCCAGAAAATTTTATTGTTGAAGGGATTGGAACTATTGCGGACATATTATCTGGAGATATATATGAAGGAGTAGAATACCCATTGGAGATTATGGCAAAATTACAGCAAAATTGTAAGACTAATTTTGATGGAACAAGAATGCAAAAAAGCATAGAATTATTGGAAAAAACTTTGCAACAAAACATTGAAGAAGTTAGTAAAGGAAACATTCAATCTGTTGAATCTTTAGCACATCAAGTGGTACCAGAAATGGAAGATGTTAAGGATGTAGATAAAACTGAAAATAGAATAGAACGTGACATTTTGGGAAAAAGCCAAACAGAAGAAAAATTAAAATAGAAGGAGCAAAATATGGAAAATGAAGAATATGCTATTGCATATAAAGAAGTATCAGAAATTTTAAAATATATACCTATATTTGATTATGAGAAAATTCCAAGAGAAAAAATAGAGCTATATAAAAAGATGCAAGATAGAGATTATCATTTTAAATATAATCCATTAAAGACTCTAGATGAACAGAATGTATCAAAACAAGCAAAAATTATAATTGGATTATTATTTAGAGATTATTGGGCTACAGAAGAGCAAAAAAGTAAGATTGTTGCAAAACAAAATTATGAAAGAGAAAAATTAATAAAAGAGCAGAAAAATTTATTTAAATATAAGAATAGAAATATGAAAGAAAGTGAAATAATTAACTGTGAAGAAAAATTTTTGCAGGAACCTAAAGACAACATCTTCAAAAGAATATTTAAAAGGATAAAATGCATATTTAAATTAAAAAATTAGGTGGAGGTTTACTTCACCTAATTTTTAGAATTATTCAACTGTTACTGACTTTGCTAAGTTTCTTGGCTTATCTACGTCTAACCCTTTGTTTTTAGAAATATAGTAGGATAATAATTGTAATGGTATTACTGAAAGTATTGGTGAGATTAACTCATTTGTTTCAGGTATATTTATTACATAACCAAAGTTATTGTTTGGCAAAATTTGGTTTGTTATTATTAAAGTTTTTGCACCTCTTGTTATTACTTCTTGCATGTTGCTGATTGTTTTTTCTACTAATTCTTTATTTGTAATTATTCCGATTACTGTTACACCGTTTTCTATTAAGGCAATTGGTCCGTGTTTTAATTCACCTGCTGCATAGGCTTCTGAGTGTATATAAGAAATTTCTTTTAATTTCAAAGAACCTTCTAATGCTACATTGTAGTCAGTGCCTCTGCCTAAAAAGAACATATCCTTTTGTGTGTACACCTTGCTTGCAAATGTTTTTATTTCTTTGCTGTTATCTAGAACTGCTTCTATTTTTGAAGGCAAGTCTAGAATATCAGCCTTTAATTTTTCTAATTCATCTTTTGAGTAAGAGCCTAACAATTCGGCAAAGTATATTCCAAGCATTGCAATTAAACAAACTTGTGAAGTGTATGCTTTTGTTGATGCAACTGCTATTTCAGGGCCTGCATGCGTATAAATTGTGTAATCTGCTTCTCTAGTTATTGTACTTCCGATTACATTTGAAATTGCAAGAGTTCTTGCACCATGTGATTTTGATAATCTTAATGCTGCAAGTGTGTCAGCTGTTTCACCAGATTGACTCACAAAAATACATAACGTTTTTTCATCAATTATTGGATTTCTATATCTAAATTCTGATATTCCTGTTGCTTTTAAAGCCCAGTCTACTATCTCTTTGTCTTCTTGTTTATTATTTTTAAATCCACTTTGATGTGGAAATCTTCCGTAAGCTATTAATTCCTCAACAGTTAGTCCTCCTGGTGCTTGTGGACTTTGAGGTAAAACTGCCATATTTCTAGCGATTTCTTTTGAACTTTGCTCATTTATATTTTTAGAATTTATATAGATGTCTCCGCTTTTAGCTTTTAAAATTCTAGCTATCGTTTTAAGTATTGTAGATTTACCACATCCATTTGGTCCCTGTATTATTACAGATTCACCTTTTTGAATATTTAAATTAATGTATCGTAATGCAATTTCATTCCCATATGCATAACATACATTTTTTAATTCTATCATTTTGAATCTTCCTTTTATTTTTGTTATTCTTGATTTTACTTTTGTTATTCTTGATTTTACTTTTTATTCTCTTCTCATAGAAAATTGCTATATGTTAGGATTAAAAGGTCTTTTACCCTCTTTGATACTAGATTGATTGCTTCGTGTTATTTCCACAGACCCTCGAAATAAATGAATATTCCTGTTACTCCTATCATCAAAAGAAGACTCAAGATATCCTGTTTTCGAAAGGTAGATGTTTTTTGTGTTTTATATTCTCCAACAAATCCACGGCAGCACATCGCTGCATACATTTCCTCTGCCATTTCTCTTGATTTTAAAAAGGAAATCCCCAATATCCCAGAAAAGGACTGTGCTTTTTTCCTGTTTTGTCCTACAGATCGTAAGCGAAGTGACGTAAGGATTTCCATGCAGATTTCTCCGAGTACGGCAATATATTTTAATGTAATATCCAATGTAAAAATAAAGATATCCGGTATATGAAATGAGCGGAGGCTTGCTGTTAATTTATTCCAGGATGTTCCCGCTGACAGAATACCTATAAGCGTAACGGATACAAACACTTTGGTTGTGATAATAAGCAAAATCTGCGGATTTCCTATAAACACTGCCGGTAAAAGTATTAGTGCAGAAAAAAGTACTGCTCCAAATGTCCCCGAAAGTATCTGTTTCATTGTTTCTGCCGGATAAGTTGCAAGTGCAAGAATAGTTCCGCCTGCCATAATTAATGAAAATACATAGTTTTTTGAACAGGCAGTAAGTAAAATATATAGGAATGTATAACATAGTTTTAAAGAAGGACTGGCGCTTAGGCACCCGTCCTTCCCTTCTTTCCATTTTAATTTTGACAGTACACCAAGAACTGCCTGCGTACTTTTTGTAATAAATCCATCTTTATCAATACTCGGAACATATTGCTCCGTTTCACACATCCATGATGGAAGAAAACTATTATTTTTTTCCTGATTTTGCATTACACTGACTGCCCTTTTGAAAAATCTATTTTATCTTTTTTACTTCCAGCTAAAAGTTTAAAGAAGATAACAATAATCGCTACGCCAACAACTGCAGATAAAATATATCCTATCCATTCCGGCATTCCTGCCATAGAGTAATCCGGGAAAAGTGAAGCAAGGCTAAAGCCCTTTTCCATTCCTGCCGGTGTATATCCAAGTGCTTTTCCATTACTTACAAGGGATGCCATCTCTTCAACGCCCCATTCTCCCCAGGCGGTTCCACTTGCCAGAAGACCTAATGGTGTGAATATAATCAAAACTGCCATAAGAATATATAATGGCTTAAATGCGGACTGTGCTGGTTTTTCCTCTAATGTTTCCGGTGATATCTTTTCCACAAATGCAAGGATTGCTGTAGTAAGAACTATTTCTGCAATTCCAAATAATGTAAGATGTCCAATCATCATTGCCGGAATAGAAATAGTAAGCGGATATGGACAATAGAGTGCCTTTCCTGCTGCATCAGTAAACAGCAATGGCTGAATTCCAAACTCAATCGCTGCACAAAATGCTGCTGCATTAATGCCGATGTAGGAACCAATTCCTGCTGCTAACTTTCTTTTTCCTGTTTTTTCCCAGATAAGCTTGTAAATCGCAAATCCGAGAAATGGCAATATGAAAGCCATATTAAAACAGTTCGCTCCAAAAGCGAGAATACCGCCATCACCAAACAACAATGCCTGAATAAGCAGTGCGATCGTAACGGCAATACAGCCTGCCGATGGACTTCCCGTAAGAATCGCAATCAATGTTCCTCCTACTGCATGTCCTGTCGTACCTCCCGGAAGCGGGATATTGAACATCATTCCAAGAAAAGAAAACGCTGCTCCAATTCCAAGCAATGGCATCTTCACCTTCGGAATTTCTTCTTTTACTTTCTTAACAGAGTATGTCCATACCGAAACCATTGCTGCGGCCATTACCGCACAGGTCGAAGGACTCAAATAATTTTCAGGTATATGCATCTTTCTTTCCTCCTATAAAGCTTTTATGTTTTAAACCTAGGATATACCTTTCTATTTTTTCTCACAAGCTCCCCAGGGGGATATATTTTGTATTTTTTTGTATAATTCTGCTATAACTTTATGCTATACTATTATACTGATACTGAAGATTGAGCAGCTTCTCGACTGAAATAAAAATTCTGAGGTGAATTTTATGAATACTCTATTAGAACAAATTAAAAAGAAAAATGCAAAAGCTTTTACACATAGTGGAAAATTTCATGCAGACGATGTTTTCTCCTATGCACTGTTGTTATATTTAAATCCTGCAATCACAATTACCCGAGGAAATAAAGTTCCAAAAGATTTTGATGGAATCGTTTT
>OGQQ01001735.1_pt1 | contig 16036 bp, 9 predicted proteins | sample 1553281 | NCBI WGS metagenome assembly OGQQ01 (sample SAMEA2579937, study PRJEB22360) | human gut metagenome | biome: human gut; feature: human-associated habitat; material: faeces | place: Denmark | collected 2008/2010 | reverse complement strand
AAACACCTGATGACTGGCGATAAAAGACAACTTCTGTGCTTTCCCTTTCAGATTTTGCCCATTCACAGCAAAAAGAATATTACTCAGTTTTCCCTGTTCGCTATACAAATCGATATCGGTCTGTTGTCCATCGTCCTTCAAGACATACCACCCCCGGGAATAAGGAGTACCTACGATCAATTCAGCCTCCTGGTAAACAGTATATCCGCTATTCATATTCGTAACTGCCAATACCAGCGTATAATTCTGATTGGGTTCCCAATTTACGAGAGTATCCAATACCTTATCCAGAGTGAGTGTATCCCCTAACCTTCCCTGAGCAGAAATCGTCCACAGATACTCGAAACGGGCGTCCGGATCGGTAGAACAGACTTCAGGGCGAACAACCAGCCGATCGTTCATAAAATAACGCAACTACTCCTTTTCTACTCCGGAAACCGTAATCTGTTCTCCGACTGTATAACTATAATTGCCCTTATCTTCAAAACAAGACATCAACAGCAACCCCACGATTGCCAATAAAATATATTTTTTCATAGTGTTACTTTTTATTCCGGGAATCCCGTAATTTCACGATTATCATCATCCAATAAAATATTTCCTTGCCGGTTGTATTCCAAAAGGTATTCATTCAATTTGTCCCTCCAATACATATCCGATCCCGGCTCGTCATTTAAAGCAGTAAGAAACTCGTCATCCCATTTTTTACCGGTCTGTTCAATCATCCACATGTGTTTATTGATGCTATAAGGTCCCAGAACAACACTTTCCAGATATCCTCCCCATCCGGCAGGTTTTAGTAAATCTTTTGAAAAAACCACCGTCCGGTGCAATTCAGTTTTCACCCCGGTCTTAAAGAAGTCATTTTCTACAATTTCCAATCGTAAATAATAAGTAGTCCGTTCAGCCAGTTTATTCCGGAAAATGACTACCGGTACTCTGGCTTTAACGCTGCCAGCCTCAACCGAATAATTCATCTCGTCAAAAACTTATACTGTTCGCCGGCCACAGCATTATTTTGCCCTTCGATCTGTCCTTGTACCACTTTAAAACTACGCGGGTCGGAAGAAGTATATTCTGTCGTGATCACTTCAAACCAGACTGTGTCTTCCGTCACCTGTTCCGGCTGAAAATAAAACGAATAACGTTGCAGTGTATCTTTTGTTTCCGAGAATTGTATATAAGCTTCACCGGAATACATTTTATAATCGTTCGAATTACATGCAGCCCAACATCCTGCCAGTAATCCCGATATCAGAAACCTTTTCATTTTTTTCATCTTCATTGCTTACTTTTTATTTTTCACTCAATTCCGTTTCAGGTAAAGGCAAAACATAATTTACCTCCAAGTCAGAAGGAGCCCAAAGCCATTGATTTTTAGGCAAATTCAGACGTTTATGCAGAAAAAAAGTAACGCCTTCCCCATAAAATTCTTTCCGGTATTCTGCAATAATAGCCGCTTTCCGCAGCGCAGCATCCGAAGGTAAATCTGCAGTAACCAGATTCCGGGCAGACAAAAACTCCTTCCACAAACGCTGCGCCTCGGTTTCCGGTCCCGCCTCTATGGCTATTAAATACATTTCACTCAATCGCAAAAGCGGAATAACCTTATCCTCTTCTTTCTCCGAAGTAGCCTCCGTCACCTGGTATTTATTGCATACATAATAACTCGCTTTATTCGCCATCACCAACAAATTCCAAAGATTCATTTCCCGGATATCCGAACCGGTATTTCCATACAATTCTTTCTTTACCGTTGTTTCCTTGGTTCCTTTATAGAGGCCATCTCCACTGAACAATTCGGTATATTTATCTTGTAAATCAAACCGATAAAGTGAAAACACCTGTTCACAAGGTAGGGTAAAACGGCCTTCACTAAAATCACCGGCTGTCCCCAAACGGAATCTTGGATTCCCGTCTTCATCCTTAGCCGTAATCACCGCCTGTGCAGCTTCATAAGCCTTCTGAGTATCGCCGAACCACAGATAAGCGCGGGCTTGAAGGGCTTTTACCGCATAATAGTTCATCCGGATCGTCCGGTATTTAAAATAATCTTCCTCAATTTCGGATTGTTTCTCCAAATGTTGTTTCAATAACCCTTCCGCATTTTCCAAATCGGCTATTAACCGGGCTTTATAGCCGTCGAAATTCACATGCCGGTGTAATTCTTTAGTCACTGTTTCCACATAGGGAAGTATCGGAACTGAAGTCGCCTCTGCCGGTACCGGTCCGAAAAGCCGTAGAATATCCAGATGGCACATCGCGCGTAAAGCCAGGCATTCTCCCTTTACGGCTTCATACGCTCCCGGATCAAAGATCGCTTGCCGAAGATCGACATACTCCAAAATGGCATTTACAGCCAAGATCACCTTATATTGTTGTTCGTACAAGGCATCGATCATCGTCACTGCCTGAGCGTCGGAATAACGGTGGAGGGTCAATGCTTCCTCACCGCTACCCTTTTCAGGATCCCAAAAATCAACCAGATATTCGATCTTACTCATCGTAAGATATTCACCATAACTTTTATCGCTCATCATTTCGATATAAGCACCGGTCAGGGCATCCCGGAAGCCATTCTGAGTTTCAAACAGCTGCTCTGTCGGCTTTTCTGTCCGAGGAGATACAGACAACCAATCGCTACATCCGGATACAATCAGGAGTAGTACCCATCCTATCGCATATATAATCTTATTTTTCATCATATCTCATTTTAAAAAGTTGCACTCAATGAAAAGGAAAATTGCCGTGAAAAAGGATAAGCTGTTCCCCTTTCCCTCTTTACCGACGAAATATAAAAAAGATCGGAGGTACTGACATTCAGTGTCAGATTCTCCATACCCACTATTTTTTTCAAACGGGGGGAATCGAAAAGATATTGTAAGGTCACACTCTGGCAGTTAAACACCCGCTCATTTTCGACAAAACGGGAAGTTTTAGAAGTTTTATCTTTGAGGTGCAAACCTTTAAAAGCGGCAATATCTCCGGCTTTCTGCCAACGTCCCTTATATACCCGGGCATCTACATTCTCCCGGAAATCGGTATTTTCAACTTTCTCGATCAAGGTCGAATTATAAAGCTGGCCGCCGAAACGATAGCCGAAAGAAAGATTCGCAGAGAATCCCTTATAGCGGAACATCGTACTCAGATTTCCCTGATATTTCGGTTCAGCTACTCCGCAAGCAGTCAGATCCCTGGAATCCCAGGTAAAGGTCGGTTCACCGAAACGATCCAGATACAACTCCCTACCGGTACTCGGATCAATACCCAAGGAGCGTACCACCCAAATCGTATTAGTAGAATATCCTGTTTTATACAACATATTGGGATTAGCCCCCTGATCGGCTTCCAAATCCTTTTGTGCATCCTGCAACGCTTCGGAAACTTCCAATATTTTATTTTCGTTGTGTATCAAACCACCGGTCACCGACCAGCTCAGTTCCCGGTCTGAATTACGGACCACAAACACCGTCGCTTTCAGTTCGTAACCCCGGTTCCGCATTTTACCGATATTTTCGATATAAGAAGTAAATCCGTTCGCCATCGGGATATCTACCGAGGATACCAAATCTTTCGTCGTCTCTATATAAAAATCGCCTGCCAAAGAAATACGGTTGTCTATTAATTTCATTTCGCCACCTACATTATAATTCATCTTTTGCTGCCATTGCAAATCTTCATTTCCCAGTCCTATCATCGTCGCCCCCATCCAATTATAATAGCGTCGGTCAGTGATATAGCGATAGGTCGACAAAGCCTGGTAGGAATCAAAATTCTGAGAACCGGTAATTCCGACCGAAGCCCTTAATTTCAAAAAATTCACAATCGGATTTCCCTGTAAGAACTTCTCCTGATGCAGGTTCCAACCGATACCCGTCGACCAGAAAGGAGCGAAACGCCGGGAAGTACCGAATTGCGAAGCCCCGTCAGTACGCCCCGAAAGATCGATATAATACCGGTTATCGTAGGTATAATTCACACTAGCCGTCATACCGATTGCCCGGGTCAGGCTTTCAGAACCAGCTGGTTTTACTCCCGAGGCATATTGCAAACCCATCGGCAAAAAATCGAAATCTTCATTATTGAAACCCTCTACCAGAATATCGTATCCTGTGATCTTATTTTGACGAATATTATAATCCAATCCGGCATACAACATATGTCGTTCTTTAAAAGTAACCGAATAACTCAGATTCAAACCAGCATCGTAAGAAAATTCCTTACCCGGAATATAGCGGTAGCTTCCTTTCCGGAATACATCGGCAGAAGAATAATCGGCAAAATCAGTATGATCGGCAGGTTTAAAAACATTCCGCTCCGTATGTTTCTGTTCTATGCCTATTCGGCCCCGTAACAACAGATCCGGAATGATCTGCCATTCGATAGAAAAATTATTGACAACATCGGTATATTCACTTCGGTCGTAGGTATTCAGCAAAGCATTATACAACGGATTCTGATGCTGGCGGATATAACTTTTGATCAGTTTACCCGAGTCATCGTATATCCGGTAGTAGGGATTCATTTTTACATAGTCGTTAAAACTACCATAAGGCGATTCTTCGCTTTTATTAAACCCCAACATCAGGCTATTGGTAAATTTCAGGGTTTTATAATAATAGCTCAGATTCAAAGTGCCGTTCAACGTACGGCGGGACGATTTTTTCATTACCCCCTGGACATCATTATACTGGATCGAAGCAGCATAACGAAAGGTTTTGTCTCCTCCCTCCAAACGCAAGTTATGCCGATGACCGACACCTACCCGTAAAGGCTGGGACAGCCAATCCGTATTTACCCCGGAATTGATATCATTCAGAATTTTATTATAGGTCGCCAAATCTGTCAGGTTCGTCTCGCTCCACAAACCGGCTTTTTTCTCTATCTCTAATTTCTGACAGGCATTTAACACATCATAAGAATTCAGGTCGGGCACTTCCAGATTTAAATCTCCCCGATAGGTAATGCGCAATTTTCCCATCGCCGGAGCTTTTGTCGTAATGACAATCACCCCATTGGCTCCCCTCGACCCATAAATCGCTGTAGCCGAAGCATCTTTGAGCAATGTGATCGCCTCAACCTCGTTTTCATTGATATCCAACAACTTTTCCAGGCTCGTCTCAAACCCATCCAATACCACCAACGGCGTATTCATACTCACCCTTGTTTCGTCTTTCAACTGGTCAACGTTCGGTAAACTCGAATTCCCACGGATCTGTATTTCCGGTAACCGATTGGGATTAGAACCGAATTCATTGTTTTCGACAATATTAAACGAAGGGTCGATATTCCGTAAGGAAGTCAACAAGTTACGATTACCGAACTGCTTAAGTTCTTCTCCCGTCACTACGGTTGCCGCACCGGTATAACTCGACTTCGCTTTCCGAAAAATACCGGTAACGACCACTTCGTCCATTTCCACCTTTTCTTCTTCGAGTTTCACCCGTAAGAATTCCTGATTCCCGAGGACGACCTCCAAAGGTTTCATACCCACAAAAGAAAACTGTAAAACTGCTTCTCCCTCAGGAAGACTGAGCTGAAAGGCACCTTCGGTATCGGTTATCCCGCCCAAGGTCGTCCCTTTGATCCGGACAGTCACCCCCGGCAAGGTGTTTCCCTGTACATCCGTCACCACTCCTTTTATCTCCCGAATAGCCGACTGAAGCGGTGAAACCGTTTTTTCCCGGTCTTTAATAACCACCACATCGTCCATTACCGTAAAAGTAAGGACAGTATTTTTCAACAACCGGTCCAAAATCGTTTTAAAATCTTCTTGTTTAGCTTGTAACGATAAACCGGTAATCTTTTCGATTTTATCCTGACTATAAAAAAATTGTAATCCGGTCTGTTTTTCCAATTCTTTAATCACCTGTTCCAAAGAGGTTTCTTTCACATTCAGAGTGACCCGGTGTGTCTGGGCTTGTACCCCAAAAAACAGGAAGACATTCAGTAGAAATACCAACAAAAATTTTTTTCGTCGTTCCCAGGAAAGCCCCGGTTTGTAATACCATTTTTTTTTCATAACTTTGATTTGTTTAATTATCCAATAATTTTTCAGTGTGATACGGCAATTGCTGCTACAATTGTCGTATCGTTTTATTTCGGATTTACAGTAATAGTTCTGTCTTTCACAATAAAGGTAACATCCCCGCCGGTTTCTATAAATTGCAGGAATTCTTCTACCCGTTCATATTTTTTCAGTTGACCTGAAAAGCGTAATTTTTTTAAAGCTTCTCCATTGAAAAAAACTTCCACATCATAGTTACGTCCGACCGTCTTCATCATTTCTTCCAGGGATTCTTTGTTAAAGAAGTAAATGCCGTCCTTCCAGCTTATAAATTCTTTAGGATTCACTTGCAATAATTCCGGTTTCTCCCCCCGACGTCCGGCCCTGACCTGTTCTCCGGGTTTCATAACTATTTCCCCCTGTTTCAAATTCTTGCCGGTATAGCTGACAGCTCCTTTCACCAAGGTAGTCACAACCCGTTCTTCATCTTCATAATCCCGGATATTGAACTCTGTACCCAAGACCCGGATCTCCCCGGATGAACCGGAAACAATGAAAGGATGTGCTGTATCTCTTTCAACAGCGAAATAAGCCTCTCCCGATAAAAACACCCGCCGTTGCGAACCGTTGAAACGAACCGGATATTTCAGCTTCGAACCGGCATTCAGCCAAACCCGGGTACCGTCGCCCAAGACCAGCGAATACTCACCTCCACGCGGGACGGTCAATTCATTGTACAGGACTTGTGGTTTTGCTGTCTGTGATTGGGAAGAATAAACCAATTGGTACTGAATCCGGGTACCGTCTTTTTCAGCTATAGGAGCCACTTCTTCTCCCAAATTTATTTTTTCTCCATTGGCCAGGGTCACCACCGCTTTCGGTTTTACAATTCCGATCTCTTCCGACAAGGGTATCGAAGCGGGTTGCCACCAAACGAATAGTCCGACCCCTCCACCGACCAACAACGGAATCAGCAACGAGGCCACCCATCTCCAGCGAAGGCGGCCGATAGACCGTTTTCCGGCCGTCATGCTCCAAAATCGCCGGTAAGCTTTATCCGTCTCAAAAATATCCGGTTCTTCCAATGCATTCTTTATCCACTCCCGGTCCTCAAATTCCCGGGCATACTTGTCCAACCCTGTCGTTTCTTTCATATGCCTGTATTCCTCGAGCTCCGAATCTTTCATCCGCCCCAACCAATATTCGAATATCAGATCGACAACCCTACCGATATCATATCCACGACGCTTCATGCTTTTTCAGATTTTTGTTATTTTTATATATTAAATCCGAAAAAGAAAAAAAGTATAACAGAAAAATGATTTTTTTTTGAAAAAATAGCTTGTACTCCCCACGCTGCTCTCTTTCGGCTATTGTTCAGAGAGCCATGCCTCGATTTTTTCTGCCGAGGCATCCTTGAGTATTACCCGTTTCCCGCTATCGAGCAGGTAGAGGGTGGGCATTGCCTTGAGATCATATACCTGTTCACGGGTAAGCCGTTTTCCCTCGTCATAACCATCGATCCAACGGGCGGGAAAGATCGCTTTTTCCCAGGCCGGCGTTTTACCCTCCACACACACGGATAGCAGGCATAACCGTCCGGCCTTCATAAATTCATTCATAACCGGTAAGGAGAGAAGCGCCTCCTTCACACGTTGACAGTCCGTGCAATCGGGATCATTGAAATAAAGCACAACATAATCGGCTTTTATACCCGAAAGCCGGTTCATGGCACCGTCGCGGGTCCGGTAGGTAAAATCGGCAGCCACATCACCCGGACGATTTTTCAGGGCCATTTCCAAGAGGTAACGGGGACGTTCTTTATCCCAATCATCCAAGCCGGGATTCCCGAGCAGTGAACGCAGTACCAGGATATGCAGCTCCTCGTTGTACATAGGCGAGTTGGGTTCGTAAAGATACTTGTCCGCCAAGGATATGAAATGGTACAACATCTCTTTTTTCACCATAGCACGCCGGAAAAGCGTGTCGACGGCAACCTGTACTTTTGCCGTGTAGGGAAGAATACTGATAAAATCGACAAATGCCTGTTCCGTGATTTCAGGCCGGGAAATTAAGGTGGTGTCAGCAAAATTGAAATAATCCCAGTAATGCACGGCCAGATAAGCAGCCCGTTCTGCGGGATCCGTCAGAAGAACAGGTACCTCGGGTAACCGAAACTCCTCCGTCGTTCGTTGCGCCTGAGCGAAGGACATAAGCCCGATACAGAAGATACACGCCCAAAGGGTTAGATTCAGAATTTTCATGTCGCTTGGTATTATGATTTATGAAAAACTCCGGACGCTTCCACGTTCGGAGTTTCCGATTGTATCATTCAAAATATCAGTTACCGGTAGCCGCTTGAAGTTCAATATCCGGCTTTGCGAACAGCTCAGCCAAATTATCGTAGATTTTGTGATAAACGTTTCCGGCAGTATCCTCGTAATGCAACTCGATTTTGTCGGAATACCAGTTGAACTCGTACTCCCTACGCAGGCGCAATTCATATCGGCCGTCAGCCGTAACGGTAACCGAACCGATACGACTGTTGTTGCCGACACGCTCGAAAGAGACGAACGCACCGACAGGCACATCCTTTACACCGTCAGCGGCTGCATAACGGAGCGTTCCCGTAATCGACCGGTTGGGTACCCGGAAAGTCTTACTATAATACACTACTTGTTTCTCGTTGGAGGAAATCGTGATGTCGCCCGCACTTACAATGCTATTTGTGATAAACGGCAAGGTTTTACGCTCTCCGTTTTGGTTTACTGAAATAGTCGTTGTATTGTCTATGTTTTCGATTGCATTTGTACCATAGTTACGTTCGGCCTCCCTGTCAGCCTCCACTGTATAAATGAAACGTCCCGGAACCGCAGGATCGGCCTTTAGTTTCGTTCCATTCAATTTGTTTGCCGCCAAGCGGTTTTCATCAATCTTCAGCATGGGCGCATCGATATAAATTTCGAACTCATTGCCGAACGGATCTACCGAGTTTCCGTCCGATCCGCAAAAACTGGTCACGTCAATGGCAATATCCACCTCCTGTTCGGGTTGATAAGTCCATACCAAAGGGGTTACCACTTCAGGAATATCTGCCGCTGAAGCGGACCTATCCGGTTCGTCATCTTTCCCTTTCCAATCCTCACCGGCATATTTTACACGTGCCCCGAAACGGAACGGATTGTAATTGGCCAGCTCAAACGTAACGCTTCGGTATGAATTACCGGCATATATACCCATATCACCGGCATCTGCCGCCAGTACCGCCTCATTACCGGGTTGGTTCGAGGCAATCCTGACCACTTCCGCGCTTTTTGCCCGGTTCGTGTACATATAAATCGAATATTTGCCGGTTTCCGTCGGACTGCCGGGCTTTATCGGTTTGAACATCAACATACGACCGCCTGCCGGATTGTTCTTTCTCCACCACGTATCTGCCTCGTCAGTATAGAAATTACAGTCAAACGACACAATATCGGCTTCCGACGGATCTTTATAATCCGACAAATACTGTGAATATAGCAAGAACTCATCTTTCTCTCCGGCATTGAACGGTGTTCCTCTTTGGTCATCTTCCACTTCATCGCCTTGTTTCTGCATGAGTTGCAGATCAAACTGCACCTTAGCATTGACCTTCTGCGGCACCAGGCGGTATAACACATACTCGTCATCTGCATATCCATCCGGATTTTGGGTAGGATCGGCGCTATACGCTTTCAGTCCCGTTACCGTGATGGACTTACGGGTGTCAGAGAACGTAAATTCCCGAGTCATGGTTTCGAAGTGTTCGGCCTCAATATAGAGCGTCCCTTTATATCCGGCAGCCTGTGACAGGATATTCTCGAAATAAACCCGTTGCACACCGGCCTGTTCGACCGTATATAGAAATTTATAGTCCGGTTCCGTTTTGATGTCTCCACTACTGTACCACTCCTTGTCGCCATTACGGACCACGGGCAATGCCATACCTGCCTCGTAACGTATATCCAATTCGTTGGCCGATAGGTACACTTTCATCGGGAACAGCTCGTCAGGACATGTTTCGGGAATGGTAAACATCACCGTTACGTGCGAACGGTCTTCGGTTGGATTATTCTCGTTTATTTTTCCGTACACCTGCGTGCCTACCCATGAAGGAGTGAACGCCTGTCTCTTCACTGTGATCACTTTAATTTTGCGTTGCAGACGTCCTTTCTTTACAAGCAATGTACCTTCCAGCTTCTCGTTATTTCCCAAAGGAAGCAGAGAGATGACGATACTGCCCTTACCAATCCCGTCTTCAATCTCAAAACTATTGTCTATATTTTGTCTAGCCACGAGGTTATCTATCCACGAGACATCTGCCTTATCGTCTTTTGTTATCGTCGTTCCGTTTTTACCTTTAACAGTATAAGAAAGTGTGTAGTTTCCGGTTCCGCCCGTAGCGTCTCCATCTATCACATAGCCGGTCTTTTCAACCGTGAGAATGTAATTCTGATCCTCTACCTCGTTCACCTCGTCGGAAATGGAGATCCAGACGTTGTTCGTGGCCGCTGCTGTCAATGCAGCGGCGAAGTTTTCCTGTCCAAAAGAAAGGGCTCCCTTGATATTCAACTTGTAATGATGGTTACGGCGTATGAGAATCTGATCGCCTTTTTCGTCAATCAGCATCACCCGATAATATTTTTCCGTGGACTCACCCGGAACATGTCCGCGAATGATGATACTGACAGGATCATCTGCGCTGTTTTCACTTTCGAAGATATACTGTTTCGTGGCCGTGGTCACATCCGTGATGTCGCTCATCCTGGCATCATTCTGCGGAAGTGTGACAAACGGATCGTCTTCGCCCGGCCACTCGAAATCGAATCCCTTTTCCGGGTGATAGGGAGCTACCGTACCAAAGGCATTCGTGTTATAGGCTACAAAACCCGTCACCTCTATCCACCCGTTGATCGGATTGTCGATGGAAACCTGCGCATGGTTGCGGATCATCTTTATCGTATTTCCCTTGTCGGCCATTTGAGCATCGATCTTACTATCGTTATCCGGATCGCAGGTAAAACGTGCCCAATAGATCATACGCCCCGACGAGCCCTCCAGCAGAGCCATAACCTCGGCCTCCGATTTGTTACGAAATTTATCCTCCTTGAATTCCGACATATTCTGATTGGCGAGAAAATGTACGGTTCGGGTATTTTCAGGCACTTCGGCCTCGAAATTTCCTGTTAAGCCGGCTCCATTCCCGGTAGGGGTAACTTTGGCCTCGACGGTCGTGGTAAAAAGACCGTAACTGTCGAAACAGAACAGTGTCATGTCCTGTACACCACCTCCGTCGGGATCGACCGAACGGGTTACCACCTCCTGCATAGCCGGAATATCGGCACTGAACCGAAGGGCCACGTAACCTTCATGTGCCGTGGGCATCGAGTCCGGCAGATCATCTTGCCGGCAAGAGACCAGTAGCACAGCCAAAGTTATTGCCGTATGTATTACTCTTTTTATCATAGTCTTATCCTTTATCTGTTCTTCGTACTAATTACCGGTCTATTTGCCATTGTAAACGTCGCGGACACAACGAACACCGGTTCCATTCATATTGTTTTTAGAATTGGATACCCTGCCGCTTGCACTATAATAATATGCAGCATTTAACAGATAATCTATAGCATCTGCATCTGCATTTTCTGTTCCTTGAAAATCCATGATAATCTTCAATTCGGCCTCGGTTGGCAAACGCCAATCGTCATACACCGTTCCATCCTCTGCAACCTCCACATAATTAGCGCAATGCTCCCGTGCAACCCTCAAACTTTTGTCGCTGTCATCCAATGTCAAATTTCCAGCCCCCAACATAAAGCCACCTAATGAAGATGCAATCATAAAAGATGGGGAGACCAGTTGAGCATTATCTTTTCCGGGATCTGTAACCATCAGTCCGGGATTACTTTCGTCTTCAATCAATCGAGGACGTCCCACTGTATATTTATTCGATGTTGCTGTTAATCGAATATGGTACAAACGTCCATTGTATTCTCCTGTGCTGCTTGTCTCTCTCTGCTCCCTACTATTCCAATAATAGTGCAGAATGGTTGATTTTCCGTTCGTTACACTGGAAACAAACTTAGATCGGAAAAAACCGCTGGATGTATTAGTTTCACCCCACCAACCACTTCTTTCTGATGCTTCGTAATCATATTGTCCGTTCCAGCTGGATATATTTCCCGTGGCAAGGCTGATTCCGTATATACGGTCTCCCATATACTCATACGTGGTAGGCCGGGTGTTATTTGTTTTAAAATCGTCACGATAAGAATACCTACTCTGTATGTTTATGATGTACTCCAACGGGTACTGGATAATTTCGACCTCACGTTCTACCTGATCATCATTAAAGACTTTCACTTTGATATAGCGGATCGTGTTGTTGGTCGGTACCGGGCTATGAATGCCGATATTTCCTGTTACATCAGGCTCGGGGGTTATGGTGATTTGCCTGAGAGTCTGAGCATCTACAGAACGTTGCACTCCGAACTTGTCGTAATAATAAGCGCTTACAACTTCAGCATGTACTTCCGATGACGATGCAAATCGCAGTGTAGTATTGTCATCCGCCATATTATGCATCTCTATCTCGTTTTCATTCAGCGTCAGGTAGACCGGACGATCATCCTCACCGCCAACCAGAATCGTTTGTTCATTCCAGTCCTGCACGGAATAAGTCATATCAGTCAATTCAACCGGTTTTGACGGGTCGTTGGCTCCGGGAGCATTCACACTGACTACCACCTCGTAGCAGGTATTACGTTCCAGTGCTTTCTTTTCGCTGACAGGGATCTGGTACCAGTTGCTCTCACGAAGCTGTGCATCGTCTCCATCCCCCTCATACTTCATGGGAATATTCACAACCAGACGTACTTCCTTTTCAAGCGCACTTTCGTTTATCCACGTATGAGCATAGGTATAGGCGGTCACGGTAATTAAATCCGCAGTCCAGTTGAAATAGCTGCCGGAGGACTTATCGGTATCTGTCAGATCAGCCGTACCGTTTACATCCGCTATTACCGATGTTGTATAAGGCATGTTGCGCAAGTAATATCCTGCATTATGGGCTTCCTTACTGTCATCGAACGTTACTCTGTCACCCTTCTGTATCCTGACGACAATCTTGGCTGCCGCACGGCGTAAGGTAACCTGCAGTTCCGTATTGTCCGTAGCCGTTCCGTAGTTTAGAGTTACCGTTTCGGGGGCATTGGGTTCATCGGTTCCAGCATAAGCCACACCGTCCATCAGAAAAGTCCGCGGGGCACCGCTCACCTGCGATAATCCTGTCATGTGGATATTCCGGTCGCTCTGCGTCATGGCCTTGAGTCTATTCAGATCGAAATCTTTGGCATCGAATATTTCCGCCAGAGCTGTGCTGTTGGCAATCAGGTATACCCAATACTTTGTGTCTTTATTGAAACTGCTCCTCTTAGCTGTTAAGGTGATCTTACCGTTACCGGTTTCACTGCCCTCCACCCGCTCGTGCCATTTCCAATCTCCGTTCTCTTCGAAAATCACAACGTCGATATGGTTGACGGCCATTTCCACTCCGGGTTCATTGCCGGCACGGCTCACAGGCAATGTCTCCGACGATAGATTAAGAATGATGCTATTACCGTTCTTTTCCATGCTTCTGCCCGAAATATCGTCGTCTTTTTCACAGGCGGTAAGAAACAGTACCGCCATGCCACAAACAATAATATGATATACTAGCTGTTTCATCGCTCGTTAGTTATTTATGGGTACTTCGATCTGTTTTATCACAATTGCCTCGGGAATGTTACTCCCCTGCCATTTCAAGGAAGCGCTCTGCCCGTTAATTAATAACAATGAACTACCTGTCTGATCCCACGCCGGCGTGTAAGAGATAGCCAGACTTACCGTTTTGTCCACATTTGTGGACTTCAATGCCTTGATCTTGATTTGGTAGGGGTCAGAGGAAGCCACATAATTTCCCGGATCGACAAGCACTCCTTTTTGATAAACCGTTATCTCAAAATCTCCAGCTGTGGCATCAAGCAATGTGGGAACCCATATCTGTTTATCAGGCCCGAATATCGAGAATGTGAAAGAGTAACTGCCCTCCTCAGAAGTAGCATCGTTATTGTACCAAATAGTCGGTTGGCTGTATTGTCCATCTTCCGGTACCGAGCTTCCGTCAGCAGGTGTTATCGGATTGTCGTAACTCGGATAATCAAAAGTGATATTGTAATTCTCCTTATTCCAGTCGGCCACCTTATATTCGACGGTTATCTTACCATCGTTGTGCATCAGGCAACAGACCGTATAATATTTATTCCTTTCGATAGGAGGCATATATACAAAACCGCTTCGGGCGTTTCCATCGAATTCATAGTCTACCCGAAGAACATTACCGTCGTTATCCCCCTTAACGTCCCATGAGGTACTACCCCAAGGGTTTTCGAAAAGATAGAAAGATTCGTTCAGAACAGGTGTATAGTTCGCCGGGTTTTCCTTATCGGTTTGCGAGGCATTCTCAGCTAAAGTTTTCGTTACCTCTTCTTCGACAACTTCGAGGCTGATATCACCTGTAATACCTGTTATCGCTTTCAGTGTTTCATCAGTTTGCGGCATCAGGTAATTGCGTGTCCTTGTTCCGGATGCCAGTACGGTCAATCCGGTAACACGCAGACTGCTATTCTCTCCGACAGGCTTGGCTGCGAATACGCCGAGCTTACCTATCGGGCGTTTCAGTTCAAACGTAAGGTCCTGCCGAAGCAACGTGTGCCCTGCATGTCCGGGATCGGCCGGGGTCTTATCCGACAACTGCGTCAAGTCGATTGTTTCCGTCTGTTTGCAAAACATCGGCAAACCTTTCGACGTATTCAGCTTCGTGAATGTAAAATGGTTCAACTGGGTTTCCGTTGTGTTTTCCGTCAATAAGACAGAAGAACCCGGTGTTTCCATGGCCGCTTCGTTGGCCACGACATAGAAGTCCACCTTCTGTGTCATGGTGGAATACATGGTCAGGTGCATCAGGAACGAGGGATTGTTCACGTCCAGTCCGTCTTTCGTGTAGAAGTGTCCGGCCGGTTGTCCATCAACAAAAGCGTATACGCGCAACGAGTGCAGAACAGTCTCGTTGTTTGTGGGAATACCGTCGGTCTCCTCTACGGCCCGGGTGCCTATGTTCAGTTGCACCAACGCATCACCCTTTTCAGAGGGGACTGTATATTTTTCTTTGATACAGCCGGAGAGCAGAGAAGCACAACAGCCGAATAAGAACACCGCATAAAGTATCTTTCTCATGTTTCACATATTTTAAGGGTCTTAAAATTCAGGTTTCACTTGCTCAACATACCATTCGGGAACGGTGACCTTTATCGCGCCCGCCTTGAATTCGATCCGGATCGGAATCAGCACCTCTTGTTTAGAACAATCGATCATAGGGTTAGCAGCCAAAAAATCAGCCAGGTTGATCTCCGCCAGCAGCTCTTCCCCGGAAGCCTGACGCAGACAGACGTTCACGTCCCTGTGATTCATGTGCCGCATTATGTTGGCACGAGCCGTCAGCAATTTTTTGCCGGACTCATATGTAGTTTCAAGCAAATAATCCGTAGCCTCTCCGCATGCCCGGTTCTCGAAATCGGTACAAGGCGAGACACCACATATCTCAAGTACAGGCAATGAACCTGCACGTTTTCCCACAGCGGGAATCCCAACCACTTCTACGAACAAATCGTAGTGGGAGCTGGCAAATTCTATCGTTTTGGTCTGATCATCCTCTTCCCTGCCGGTAAAAGGCAGCACGGTATAGGACGTTGAAGCGTGATAAAGAGAGTCGTTGCCGGAAACCTGTTTACCGGCAAAATAATCCCCGTCAGCAAATACTATTTTGTTAAAGTCACAAGTGGTGAGGCCCTCCACTCTCGTGTGATGGGTGTTTCCCACGCAGACGATCCTGTAATCCCCGGCTTTGAGCGGGGGAAGCAAAGCCGTACGGCTTGCTAACTCATCGTCGGATAAAGTATGCGAATTGACGCA
>OGQQ01001726.1_pt1 | contig 16109 bp, 9 predicted proteins | sample 1553281 | NCBI WGS metagenome assembly OGQQ01 (sample SAMEA2579937, study PRJEB22360) | human gut metagenome | biome: human gut; feature: human-associated habitat; material: faeces | place: Denmark | collected 2008/2010 | reverse complement strand
GTCTGAAGATCCTCACCCCGGAGGTGTCCACTCCGAAGGCCGTCGGCGAAATCGTTCGCCAGCAGCTCGAGCATTTCGAGGTTCCGGAGTCCGCTCCGGTCGGCATCGCCTTCCCGGCTCCGATTCATGTGGGCGAGAAGCTTGGCTACATGGCCAACCTGGACCAGTCCTGGGTCGGCGTGGACGTCACCGAAGTGTTCTCCGAAGCTTGCGGTCGTCCGGTCACCGTGGTGAACGACGCTGACGCCGCCGGTCTTGCCGAGCAGCAGTTCGGCGCCGCGAAGGGCCAGGATGGCCTCGTCATCGCCACCACGCTGGGCACCGGCATCGGCACCGCGCTGATTTTCAACGGCGAGCTTATTCCGAACACCGAGCTCGGCCATCTGGAACTGCTCAAGGGCAAGGGCGACGCGGAGAAGTACGCCGCATCCTCCATCCGCGAGAAGCTCGACATGGGCTACAAGAAGTGGGCGAAGCGCCTGACCAAGTACTACTCCCTCATGGAGTTCTACTTCGACCCGCAGCTGTTCGTCGTCGGCGGTGGCGTGTCCCGCGTGTCCGAGAAGTTCCTGCCGTACATCGACATCAAGACCCCGATCGTCGCAGCCAAGCTGCACAACGAGGCCGGCATCATCGGCGCCGCATACTACGCGAGCACCAAGCAGAAGTGATGTGTTGACCGATTAGGTTGTCACAAGGCCGTCCGATTCGTCGGACGGCCTTTTTCGTTGTTCCATGTGCCGCAGATGGAAGACGGCAGTCCATGGAGTAGGGTGGAGAGCATGCGTTTTTCCTCAAGAGTCGACATCAGTGAGCCCAATCCCATCGCCAAGGCGGAAGCCACCGCCAAAACAGCCGGCAGACTGCTCGGCAAGCTCAACGACTCCAATCCGACACGGCACGCGCTGGCTCCGGATCTTGTGCCGGACATCTACTCCGCCGACCCGCGCGGCCCACGCTACGCGCGTGAGGCGCTGGCCGCGTTCCTTGACATGCAGGAAATCGGCCATTGCTCGCCGGACGACCTGTACATCCTCAGTTCAACTTCCGAAGCCTACTCGTGGCTTATCAAACTGCTGTGTGATGCCGGTGACGCCGTGCTCGCACCGAAACCCGGCTATCCGCTCATCGAATCGATCGCACGCCTCGAATGCGTCGACATGATCGAATACCAACAACGATTCGACGGCTCCTGGTACATCGACGTGGCCGAACTGAAAACCGCGCTGGAAGGCCCGGACGGCAATCGCATCCGCGCGCTGGTGCTCATCAACCCCAACAATCCGACCGGTTCGTACGTCAAACCGTCGGAACGCGAGGCGATCGTCCGCCTGTGCCGGGACCACGACGTGGCCATCATCGCCGACGAAGTGTTCTACGATTACGATTTGGAACCATTCGAAGGCAACGCACGACTCGCGGGGGAGCGTGGCGCGCTCACATTCGCGTTGGACGGTTTTTCGAAAATGCTCGCCGCACCGCATGCCAAAGTCGGCTGGATCCAAGTGTCCGGACCGGCAGAAGACGTGACGGAAGCCAAGAGTCGTCTCGACGTGATCGCCGACGACTATCTGCCCATGAGCGAGATCGTCGCAAAACAAATTCCCGCACTGCTTGAAGCGGCGCCATCGCAGACCGCGCGCGTGCAGGAACGTGTGCGCGGCAATCTCAAAGCACTGCATGCCATGCTCGACGCGGACGAGCAAGGTCTCGTCAGCGTATTGCGTGCCGAAGGCGGATGGAACGTACTGCTGCGCGTGCCCAGCGTGCTCGACGAGAACGAGCTGGTGCTGCACATGATCGAACGCCACGGCGTATCCGGACAGCCCGGCTACTTCTTCGACATGACCTCCAACGGCTATCTGGCCATCTCACTACTGCCCGAACCGGACGATTTCCGGCATAACGTGTACGTGGTGATCGACACCGTCAACGAACTGATCGGCTGAACGGACTGCCGAGTCCGAAATCTCTTCTACGCCCTGTCGCCCTTCGCCGCCTCATACTTCGAACGAACCAAATCCGTGTAAAAATCGACCGCCTCACGAGGCACGCCGTCGAACACCACACGATGGTCGTCGACAACGAGCACGCGGCCGATCGCATATTCCGGACGGACGATCAGATCCGTGTCATGCGTGGCGAACACCACCTGCTTGTCATAGCTGAACAGGGCCTTCGCCACGCGCGCCGACGCCACCTCGTCCAAGCCCTTGGTCGGCTCGTCGGCGACGATCGCAGCGGGGGAGAAGCTCAACGCGGCCGCGATCGCCAGCAGATGCCGCTTCTCGCTATCCAAAGCGGAGGCCGGCTCGCGGGGCACGGAAGCCAAGTCGAAATGCGCGAACAGATTGCCGATGATCGCCTGACGTTCGCTTTCCGGCACCTTGTGCTTCTTCAACGGCAGGTCGATCGCCTCACGAATCGAAGCCGCCTTGTAGTAGGCGTTCGGAATCTCTTCGCGCCGCACGCGGCCGACCAGATCCTCGACATGCTTCAGATCGCGTTTCACGGCGGGGTCGTATGCGGTACCGTCCGCTTCGATGCGGACCGTTCCGGACGTGGCGGCCAACGCGCCATCCAACAATTTGAGCAGCGTGGTCTTGCCGGCACCGTTCAAACCTATCACCGCCACACGCTTGCTGTCAGGTGTGATATCAAGCGTGGTGGCCTCCAAGCCGATATTGCCGTCCTCGTACATGTGGGCGGCCTGGTCGAGATGGAACGTGACGGACGAAGCCGGTGTGGAACGTTTACCGGCGAACAGCGAATCGAAGAAACCCATACCGCCGATTGTAACGAACCGCAGGCGCAACCGCGCGCAGGTTCACCGGCAGTTCATCCGAATCGTCCGTGCCCGCATGCGTGGCGGACGCCTTGTAATCGGCGAACAGGCTGCCGAAATCCAACAGTCGCGTCACACTGCTGGTTTCGGCATCGAGTTTGACGACCTGGTCCTGCACGGCGTTGTCGTCGCGGCCCAGTTCGGTGGTGAGCAGCACGATGTCGCCTTTGGCATCCAACGTGCGGCCCGAGGATGGTTGCGTGGCGGCGAAAGCGGTTTCATGGTTGGCGACCCCCGGAACATAACTCAAAGCAACAATGATGACAATCGTTATGATTGCCGATGAAACTCAGAGCAAACCGGAAAAACTGCTATATGAATCAGGAAAGAAACCTGAATTTTTACTGGATGTAGCTTATATCGGACGTCAACCCAACATGAACCAGGACTGCACGTCGAGATAGAGGGCGGGATTGTTGCGCAACATCTCATCGTCACGCCCGGGCAGGAACAACGACATCAGCGCGACAACCAGCGTGAACAGCAGCAGCGCGAGGAATCCGGCACGACATACCCAACGCAGACGCGGCTTGCCGCAATCAAGTACGATCAGCAACGAAGGCAACGCGGCCAAGGCAAACAGCCATCCGAAATCGGCGATGTACCGCCATCCCAAACCGGCCATGCGGGAGTCAATCACCACAAGCAGCAATCCCAATGCCAGGCTGGATGTCAACAACAGCCATGTGTTCGTGCGCCCGGCCTTGCGCATACGCCGGTAGAGGAACGGGCAGGCCAGCGCGGCCAACGTCAACGGAGCTATCGTGAATAAGCCGCCAGGCATTGCCTCGGTAAATCCCCAAGTGGGAAGAGGCGCCGGATTGACGGCGAGGAACGGAAACGCATCCGTGAACCGCAACGGCAGGAACAGGTAATATGCGACGGTCAGCGCAAGATTCGACAATGGCTGCCGATAACTGGTCATATCCGTGACCGTCATCTGATATGAGGTGCCGAAGTCGAGCGGTGATCCGAACCGGACCACGTTGTACGCCAGCAGAGGAACGATCACAATCAATGCGGGAAGCAATGCGGCCAACGGCGCGCGCATCAGACGCCAGACCGACATATGGGGAAGGGAGGAATCATTGGAGGCGTGACGGAAAATCGACTGAATCTGCGGCCAGAATATTACGAAAGCCAGCAACGCCACGAGAATGAACTGCGGACGGCACCCCAGATTGGCCGCAATGCACATCGAGCCTGCAGCCAGATGGGGCAACGACAACGACTGCGTGCCATCAACCTCACGAATCCGATCGCCTGACACCGGCACCCGCTTGGCGGCGCCCAACCACAGCCACAATCCCAACACGCTCAGAAACAGGGAGGCGGCGATCGGCACCGAATAGAAATTCGTCCGATACCACAGATACAAACCATTGGAAGCCAACAGCATGAACACGCACAGCATACTGACCGCAGCCAACGGCGCATTCGGACGAATTCGGGATATCACACGAATCACCAGCAGACATCCGAATACCAGAAAACCAAGCATCAGCAGCGGCACGGCCGCGCCGCAGGGCATCATCAGCCCGCCATCGACGAACAACGATGTGACTGCCCGATACGGCAGGAACAACAACAACGCGGGAACCACACCGAAATACGAATACCAGTGCCCCTGATAGAACGCGTAATCCCAATACACTGGGCTTACGCCATCGGCAAGCAACCGCTGCCGGGTGGCCACATCATACGGATCCGCCGCGTCACGCAACGCATCCGGCACATCCAAATCCAACCACGCGTGACCATCAAGCAGCGCCCTTGCCACGTAATCGTACTGGTCGAAATCATACGTGTACGTGCCTTTCGTATGGAAGCTCAACGGAGCTGCCTCCACCAGCTGCCACACCACAACGGCACAAGTGACCACAACAGGCACCGCCAGCAGCGCCCCCAGCCACGCACGCTGCCTCACACTCGTCGTATCCAACGGCATCCGCCACAACCGCGAACCAGGCCTCCACACCAGTACCATCGCCAACACGGCCACCATCACGCCGATACGCAACGGATTCAACGCGAACGGTACACGCACATTCGCACGCACCGCATCAAACGGAATCAGCGAACCCTTCGGCTCGACAATCCGCACGCACACCGAACCACCTGCAGCCGCCGCATGCACATACAGCGAACGTGGCGAAGACACCGACACCGAACTGATCGTACCGGCCCTGCGATTGACATCAGGACGGACACGAACCGTGCGCAACACCTGCTCCGATTGTCTGGCTGCCTTATCCAACGCCTTCGAAGACACCGGATCCATACGAACATATTCCGACGAGCCATCCGCATCGACCTGCATATATGCCTGCGTCGGATCGGTGACCTTCAACAACCCCTCGTCAGTACGTTCGAGCCCAGGGCCCAGCACGTTGTACGCGGCGGCGGAATCACCCGATGCGGCCAAGGAACGCCAAAACGGCATATTGCACAACACGCACTCGACCGCCACCATCACCGCAAAAGCGACTACAATGGCTGCGCACATACGACGACGTGCCTGAAAACGCTGCTTCGAAAAAGTCACGTCATTATTCTAATAGCTTCATGTCGCGTTGGATTGAAAGAATGGCACACATGTCTCACCGCACACCATCAGACCCGGCCAGCCAACCGGAACATAACCGGACCATGCTCGAACGCGTCAGGCAAAATGTGCGGCGACTCGTCAACCAGGCCACGCCGCGCCACATCCACGCCAACCCCTTCGGCAAAGCGCTTGACAAGCCCGACGACATCGTCGACGAACTGACCCGCAACGCCATCCGGCTTAATCCGCTCATCAAACGACACGTCATCGACGGATTCGAAGGCGTGCCCGGAGGATTCCGCCTCGGATGGGCCCAACTGCCGCAGACCCACGGCCATGCCTTCTCCATCGGATTGTTCACCGACAGCGACCACTTCGCCCAAATCGCGCTCGCGGACGGCAAAGCGCGTGTCTTCGCCGGCACCGATCCGGACATGGACACGCAGGACCTCGAACCGCGGTTCGTCTTCGTCAAAGAGGAAACCCTTACGTTGGCGGACGGTCCAAGACTCGGCCATGCGGCCAGCCGCAATCCGAAAACGGTGCGCGCCACGCAAGGCGGCGTCGTGGGACGCATGCCGGGCGGTCGCATGATGTGGCTCGCCTCATGGCTCAAGGCCGGCAACCGGTACACGCTTGAGCAGATGCGTGCCAATCTGCCGCCTGTGATGCGTCATGATTTGGAATACCGCGATGCCATTACCATCGCGTTCTTCGCCACGTATATGTTGCCGCAGATCAATGGTCTGCTCATCGGATTCGGTTCCGGCAATATCTTCCGCCGTCTCAACCGTGAGGCGCCAATCGGTGCGATTCGCCGTTCGGTGCGTGACACTTTGGCGGCACGAGCCCACGGCATGCGGGCCTCCGGTCTGGAGGATCACTTCGCCGATCTGATGCGCGAAGCCGGCGCCCTCGACACCACGCCGGGACTGGAAGCGGTGCATGGCGCCGAACCGTTGCACCTGTACACCTCGACGTATTCGAGCGGCTATTTCTTTACGTGGGATAAGTCCTTGGCATTCGGGCAGGCGCTGAAATCCTTGAAGATCGAAGGCAACCTCAACCGATTCGCTGCGGTGAGCGCTTGGCTGGAGCGCAACGCTTCCTTGGGGCGCAACCCTACGGAAGATACGGTGACCCGTGCCGAGGCCGCGCAAATCGACATGAAACTCATTGAGAACCCTGCGATTATGGCGCTTGACCCGTATGATGGCGAGCAGGAGCGTCGGGCCGTGCTGAGCCTGGTCGATATCGCCGCACGCACGGCTGGGCAGATTCGCAGTGAATTCCCCGATCCTCGAGATGTGCTGACCCAGCAGAACGTGCCGGATTCGGGTGTGACGAATGCTGCGGGCGCTGAAAGTACTGAGAGTGCTGAGGGCGCTGTAGAACGGACCAATAAGAGCGACACCAACACTCAAGCCGCTCGTCCTTCGTATTCGCCGGCGAGGAGCGACGAATGGGTGTATCGTCAGACCCTCTCTTCACTGTTGCGCCGGTTACGGTTGCCGTATCGGTTTGACGTGGAGTTCCGGTCGCGCTTGGATTCGGGTGAAGTGGCCATTGGCTTCACCACCGCCGGCACCTCGATGATGCCCGATAGCCGGTATGACACCACTCGACGTACGTGGCGTGCGCTGAGTAGCGCCGAACGCGCGTCAATGAGCGCCGCCTACAACCTGCGTGTCGGCCTGATGATGGCCGCGCTAAGTTTCGGCACCAGCGAATCCGTGCGCCAGGTGTCGTTGCACATCGATTCCATTGGTCTTGAAGAGGCGATTGCCGAACAGGATTCCGCCATCGAGGCGATGATGAGCGAGGCCCTAAGCGCCTTCGAACATCTACGCAGTGGCGATTTGGGGCGTGTGGGTTCCAAAGCCGACCCCAAAGATGGTGATTTCCATGGCGACCCGACCCGCCCCATCACCCATGAGGAGACGTTCGGGCAGACGGCGTCCGGTGACGAACGCGGCACGGCCGGGGGAGCAGGCAACGGTACCGGACCGTCTGCGGATGCTACGGATCAGGCCGCGGCCGAATCCGCTGACGCCGATGGCGCTGCGTCCATCGATTCGCAGTTCGAAGACCTGATGAAGGGCATCGATATCGACGAAATGGCGTTCGGCATGCCGGACGATACCGGCGCAGGCGACGACCTGGGCGGTATCGGCGGCGAGGGCGTCGGCACTGACGGTGCTGATGGGGCCGCCGGCATGGACGATGATCCGATGAGCGTGCTGCGCCGCAATCCCACCGTGCGCAATATGGTCACCGTCACCTTCACCCGTGATGCCTTCCTCAAGCGACTGGACACCGCTGGGCTTGACAATCCCGAGGAAACCTACCGCATGTTCGGTGCCGTGATGGACGTGGACGGCGAAGGTGGTCTGAAACCCATCAGCGCCGACTTCGACTTGGCGGACAGCCGGTTCTCTCCCACCGGATCCCAGGAGGAGCCCGAACTGGCCGACCGTCAATTCAGCCCGGCGACCGCTCACGTGCTGGGCGCACAGAATAGTGCCGGACTGGCTATCCAGCGAGTGGACCTGCTGCAGCATGGCGTCAACGAATTCCACGATATCGCCAGGAACACGTCGCTCGGCTCCGTGGAAAAGGCCCAGCGAGCCATGCAGGTCATCGAATCGATATGCGATCCCGAACTGACCGATTTGGCCTCTCAGGTCACCAGTGCGTTGATCGATGGCAAGGACACGCCGGACTTCACGTTCACGCTTGCCGACGATCTTGACAAGGAGCGTCTGCGCGCCCGAGACATGCTGTTCTCGGGCCAAGCCGATCAGGCCATCGAAGCGGCCGAAGCGGCCGTGGCCCATTTGGACCAGGTGTATGCGGCAGGCCATGGCGTACCTCGATACTTCAACTCCTATGCCGAGCGCGTGGTCTACAACCGGCTGTTCGCCACATTGGACGAGCGTACGGTGCTTATCCCGGACAATCTGTTCTACGCGCACATGGAGCTGGCTGACGTGTTGAGTCAGATCAAGGGTGCCGAGGCGGCGATCCCGCATCTCAACCGTATGGTGGCGTACGCGCCCGCCTACCCGCTCTCACATCTGAAGCTCGCCATTCAACTGGCCCGCAATGAGGATTGGGATTCGGCACGCGCCGCCTGCCTGAATGCTCTGCGCGTGGCCTTGGACCGCGACGATGCCGCGTTCGCCTACTACCGGTTCGCGTACGCCGAATGGATGCTCGACCGGTTCGACACAGCCGCCGCAGCCTACATTATGAGCGATCACATCGCTCCCGGGGCCATTGGTTCGCTGGAAAGCGAACTGCAGGAACTGGTTTCCCGTGCGGACTCGCAGTGCATACCGGTGCCTGAATCGGTGGAGGCCGCCGCCCATGTGCTTGCCACGCATGATCTGCCGGTCTGGCCGCATATCGAAGTGGCTGACATCGTGCGTGACGCCGCTCGCGTGTGCGTGGATGAGGGCATGTTCGTGCCGGCCCGCACGCTCTCGGTGGCTGTGGCCCGCATGAATGACGGCGAAGGCGATAACATCGACATCATCCAAGCCCAGTTCCTGCGCTCGCTATCCGCGTAGCCGCCTGAGGGGAGTTGACGGTATAGCCGGCCGAGGGGAGCCGAGCCCGCTAGGATAGACAACCATGAGCACGAACGAACAACTGGCATGGGATTTCGACGATGGGGATGTGGCCGAGGTCCGGCCTGATACCGGTATTGCACGTTTTGCCCCTGGCTCCGAACAATGGATAGCCGCACTGCAGCCCACTGACGACGACGCGATACGCCTCGACCGTTTCGACGTGAACACGATGACCGCTGAGGCCGCCGCCCGCCTGTGGGCTCGCGTGGCCGCATGGGTGGAATCCGATCAGATCGCCTACTACATCGACGACTCACCCGTCAGCTCCGACGCCGCTTACGATGCGCGCATGCGTTGCCTCGAACGACTCGAAGCGGCGTTCCCCTCACTGGACGATCCGCAGTCGCCCACCCATCGCGTCGGCGGCTCCTTCTCCAACGACTTCGCCTCCGTGCGCCACCCCAGCCGCATGATGAGCCTTGACGACGTCTTCTCCATCGAAGAACTCAAGGATTGGTACGACTCGGTGATTCGCGACCTCGATTGGTCTGAATCCAAGCCCCTGCCCATGAGTTGCGAGGTCAAAATCGACGGCCTCGCCCTGAACCTCATCTATCGCAACGGCGTGCTTGAACAGGGACTGACGCGCGGCGACGGCGTTACAGGCGAAGACATCACCCTGAATGTGCGAACCATCGGCTCCATTCCCGCAAACCTCGGCGGCCCCAAGGAAGACGTTCCGGACTTCGTGGAAATCCGAGGCGAAGTGTTCATGCGTTGGGATGATTTCCACACCCTGAACAACGAGCAGGAGGACGCCGGACGAGCGCCCTTCGCCAACCCACGCAACGCCGCCGCCGGCTCGCTGCGTCAAAAAGACCCTCGCATCACCGCCACCCGTCGCCTGAGCTTCTATGCGCATGGTCTGGGGCAGCTCACTTGGGGGCCGGACCATCCGCGCGGCACCCATGATGTGGTCGCCGACCAGTCGCAGGCCTACGATCTATACACCAAGTGGGGCGTGCCGGTCTCCCCGCACAATCGTGCGGTGACCTCATTCCAGGAGATCCTGGACATGATCGAGTACTACGGCGAGCATCGTGGCGACATCGAGCATGCACTTGACGGCATCGTCGTCAAGGTCGATGACCTGGGCCTGCAGCGTACCCTCGGCGCCACTTCGCGCGCGCCGCGCTGGGCCATCGCCTACAAATACCCGCCCGAAGAGGTCAACACCGAACTGCTCAACATCACCGTGCAGGTGGGGCGTACTGGCCGCGTGACGCCGGTCGCCGTGCTCAAACCTGTCTACGTGGCCGGCTCCACCGTGGCTCGTACCACGCTGCACAATGGATTTGAAGTCAAACGCAAGGGCATTCTGATCGGCGACACCGTGGTGGTGCGCAAGGCCGGCGATGTGATTCCCGAACTGGTCGGCCCGGTGCTTGAACGGCGCAAAGGGCGTGAGGACCAGCTGCGCGAATTCGTCATGCCCGAGTTCTGCCCTTCATGCGGCGCGAAACTGTCACCCGCCAAGGAGGGGGACAAGGACATTCGCTGCCCGAATGTGGAGAGCTGCCCGGCCCAGTTGACCGAGCGCGTGATTTCGCTGGCCTCACGCAAGGCGTTCGACATCGAGCACTTGGGCGAACAATCGGCCATCGCTCTGACCAACCCGGAGGAGAACCGGCCTGATTCGGTGGCGACCTACGCGCCGAACATCACCGAGGTTCTGGTCGCCCCCGGCGAAGAGCCTGACCCGTACGAGCCGGTGGAAGGGCTGGAATTGCCGGCCGCGCAGAAGCCGGTGTTGTCCAACGAATCCGGGTTGTTCAACCTGACCGCCGCCGATCTGCGCGACGTGCGCGTGTGGCGTGAGGCCGCAATCGTCGAGGTGCATGAGACGGTCGGTGCGAACGGTAAGAAGAAAAAGGTGCGTAAGCGTGTCGGCGGCTCTGGCCTGTGGCATCAGGTGCCTGCTTTCTGGACCGCGCCCACGCCGGCCAAAAAGCTCACGGCCAAGCAGCTGGCCGAACGCGCGCAAGGGGAGGCCGCAATCGAATCTGCCGAAACACAGGGAGGTACCGCCAGCGAGACGACCGGCGCGCCTACCGGGGCTGAGGCGCCACTTGGTACTATGCCGGGCTTTGCCGCAGCCTCCTATCCTGAGTATGACGTGCCGGCCGACGCGGTTATCGTGCGCGTGGATCACAAGACCACGCGCACTGGCGTCACGGATGTACCGGTGATCATTCGGCCCGGCGAAAACACGCGCAAGATGTTCGACGAAATGGACAAGGCCCGTCACGCCGACCTGTGGCGTGTGCTGGTCGCGTTGTCGATTCGCCGGCTCGGTCCGCCTACCGCACGCCTGATTGCCTCGGCGATGGGCTCGCTGGCAGCCATCGAAAACGCCACGATTGAAGATCTGACGGCCATCGACGGGGTGGGCCCGGAAATCGCCGAATCGGTGGTGAACTGGTTCGCCGCCACCCGCGAACCCGGCGACTGGCGCGGCGCGACTTTGCGTGCTTGGCAGGCCGCCGGCGTGGGCGTCGACGAGGCCGAGACCAGTTCGTTGCCGCAGACGCTGGCCGGCAAAACCGTGGTGGTCACCGGTTCATTGGAGGGCTATTCGCGTGATTCCGCCAAAGAGGCGATTATCGAGCGCGGCGGCAAGGCGGCCGGTTCGGTGAGCAAGAAGACCGATTACGTGGTGATTGGCGCAAACGCCGGCTCCAAGGCCGCCAAGGCCGAGGAACTCGGCATCCCCATGCTGAGCGAAACCCAATTCGCCCAGCTCCTAGCCACCGGCACCATCTAAAATAGCCCCCTCAGACGCTTCATTAACCCCCTCTGATGAGGGGGCTGTCAGCCTTTAGGCTGACTGGGGGAGAGAAAAAGCGAATCCCGCCCCAGTGTGACTTACTCCACTCCCTCTGGCATGCCGCCGCATCACACGCTAGGGTAGAACAGGCCCTAAAGGAGGATACGGATTTATGAGCGACGCACGTCAGATCGAAGCCGACATCTACGAACGCCTGAGCAAGGTCATCGACCCCGAGCTCGGTCGTTCGGTCACCGACCTCGGCATGATTGCCGCCATCGAAGCCGCGCCCGCATCGTCGGACGCCGGCACTTACGACGTCACCGTGCACGTTGAGCTGACGGTTCCCGGATGCCCACTGAGCGAGACCATCACCAGCCAGATCAATGGCGCGGTCAGCTCCTATCCGGGCGCACAGCTGCTGCCTCATATCGAAGTCGGTTCGATGAGCCGTGACAAGCTGGCCGATCTGGTCGCCGACCTCAAGGCCGAACGCAAGCAGAACCCCTTCAGCAAACCGGGTGTCAAGACCCGCATCTTCGCCATCGCCTCCGGTAAGGGCGGCGTCGGCAAGTCCTCGGTTACCGCGAACATGGCCGCCACGTTTGCGGCCCTCGGCTTCGACACGGCCGCCATCGACGCGGACATTTATGGCTTCTCACTGCCGCGCCTGTTCGGCGTGCATACACAGCCCACCAATCTGAATGGCATGCTCATGCCGGTCACCGCGTGGGGCGTGAAACTGATCTCCATCGGCATGTTCGCCGGCGCGGACAGAGCCATCCTATGGCGTGGTCCAAGACTGCAACGCTCCTTGGAACAATTCCTATCCGACGTATGGTGGGGCGAGCCGGACGTATTGCTGCTCGACCTGGCGCCCGGCACCGGCGACATGGCGATTTCCGTGGCACAGGCACTGCCGAACGCCGAACTGGTGGTGGTCACCACACCGCAACCATCCGCCTCCGACATTGCGGTACGATCCGGCCTGGTGGCATTGCAGGTGCCGATGAAAGTTCGCGGCGTCGTGGAAAACATGAGCTACTACGAGCACAAAGGCGAGAAGCTACGTATCTTCGGCGAAGGTGGCGGCGCACGCGTATCCGAACAGCTGACCCACAGCCTCGGCTATGAAGTGCCACTGCTCGCACAACTCCCATTGGAGCCTGAACTGCGCGAAACCGGCGAAGCAGGCCGGCCCGCAGTCCTAACCAAAGAGGGCGCGTTGCGGTCGGACGGTATCGGAGAAACATTCAAGAATCTTGCCGAATCGCTGATGAGACTGCCTCAATAAAATCACCATACGGTTGGAGCGTTCCTCCAAAACAACACATCGGAATGTGACTCAGCCACGGAATACGGAATCCGTTATGAGACAAAACCGACGTAAATCGTGGGTCCTGTGTAATATCAGGCGCAGACACGGGGGCCGAATGGCTGAGAGGAAGCAACCGCTTCAACCGTATGAACGTATACCGGGTAATGCCGGCGCACGGACGTCTCTCTATTTCCCGTGCCTTGACGAAAAGAGAAAGGCACATATCCCATGACTGAAGAAAACCAGTCTTCCGCAGTTCGCAAACCCAACGTCAAATGGCGTGTGGTCGACATCGTCGTGGCCGCGATCGTTGCCGTCGCATCCGGCGTGATCTTCTGGGGCTGGGACATCGTCTGCACCGCGCCGCTGGCCCTCTTCGAGGCGGTGACTCCAGGCTTCGAAGGCCTGCTTAACGCTTTCTGGCTGTTCGCAGGCCCTCTGGCCGCCATCATCGTGCGCAAGCCTGGAGCCGCACTGTTCGCGGAAACCCTCGCGGCCGCGCTCGAACTCACCATGGGCAACCAGTGGGGCGTCGGCGGCTCGCTGATCGTCGGCATCGTGCAGGGCCTCGGCGCCGAAATCGGTCTTGCCATCTTCGCCTATAAGAAGTGGGACCTGCTGTCCACCACGATCTCCGGCGCACTTGCAGGCGTCGGCTGCGGCCTGTACTACTGGCTTACCAATCCGGCTTGGAGCGCGCTACGCGTCAGCATCTACCTGATCGCCTCCGCCATTTCCGGCGCGGTGCTCGCCGGCGCGGTGATGTACCTCCTGCAGGTGGCCATCGCCAAGACCGGCGTGCTCGACCGCTTCGAATCCGGTCGTACGCAGGAACTGGTCTGATTGTCCGATGCAAGCAAATCCCGCATCACATCAAGGTGGTGCGGGATTTTCTTGTGATGGCGCATCGCATGACAACGGCATACGAAACAACAGCATGACAATCAGAAGAAAGAACGACGAATTGACCACTGACGTTCAGAACACAATAGCGGCCGGCGTGACCGCACATGATTGGGGATGGAGACACGCCTCACGTAAGGATTTCGCGCTACGACACGTCGACTTCGACATCAAACCGGGGGAGCGGGTACTGTTGCTTGGCGCGTCCGGCGCAGGCAAATCAACCCTGATGTCCGGTTTGGCCGGCGTGCTCGGTGGAGATGACGAAGGCGAGCAGGAAGGCGAGCTGCTCATCGACGGCGTCGACGCCAGACAAGCGCGCGGACGTTGCGGGCTGGTGCTTCAGGACCCGGACTCGCAGACGATTCTCGAACGTGCCGGAGACGACACCGCATTCGGCTGCGAGAACCTGAACCTGCCGAAAGATGAAATCTGGAACCGGGCACGAGCCGCCCTTGACATCGTCGGGCTCGACTACATGGCGTTCGACCGCTCCACACGAGGACTTTCCGGCGGGCAACGTCAGCGCCTCGCCTTGGCGGGCGTGCTGGCCATGCACCCTGGCCTGCTGCTGCTTGACGAACCGACCGCCAACCTTGACCCGGACGGTGTCAAGGAAGTGCACGACGCTGTCCGTCACGTCCTCGAACAAACCCATGAGACGCTGGTTGTGGTGGAACATCATATCGACGTGTGGCTCGACCTGGTCGACCGCGTCATCGTGCTGGGCAAACCCGAAGCCGATTCGAACGTCGGCGGCGTAATCGCCGACGGCACTCCAGACGAAGTGTTCGGCCACATGGGTCAGGTGCTTGCCAACGGCGGTGCGTGGGTGCCGGGCCGCACCATCGAAAGCCACGCGCCCAAACCGGAACAAATCCGGCAACCGCAGGACGTCGTGCTTTACACGCGGGATCTGAGCTTCGGCTATGATTTCCCGCTCGGCGAGCATATCGACCTCGAATTCCATTCCGGTGAGGTGACCGCGTTGACCGGCAGAAACGGCGTGGGCAAATCCACACTCGGACTCACTCTCGCAGGACTGCTCAAACCGATAGCAGGACGTGTATGCATGGCGGACGATCTGGTACCTCCCCATCGCGAAAACAATGTGATCACATGGAAAAGCCGCGACTTGCTGGGACGTATCGGCATGGTGTTCCAAGAGCCGGAACACCAGTTCGCCGCATCCACCGTGCGAGACGAGGTGGCCATCGGCCCCAAATCCATGGGCAAAACCGACGAGGAGGCGTATTCCATCGCCGACAGGCTGTTGGAACGCCTGAATCTTTCCCGCTTCGCCAAAGCGAATCCATTCACCCTATCGGGCGGTGAGAAAAGAAGACTGTCCGTGGCGTCCATGCTGGCTGCCGCGCCAAAAGTGCTGGTCATGGACGAGCCGACATTCGGACAGGATTTCACCACGTGGACCAGCATGGTCCAATTGATCGCCGGTGCGCGCGACCAAGGTTGCGCGGTCATCATGATTACGCACGATGAGCCGCTCATCGAAGCGCTGGGCGCACGCCGTATTTTGGTCAGAGAGGGGAAGTGACATGCTCGAAACCAACAAAAACAGTGGGCGCGACGGCAATGAAAAGCTCGAAACCATTACCGTGGTGCCACACAAGGAACGTCGTAACGAAACGAAGCCGGCGTCACCGTCATGGTTCGTGGCGAAAATCAACCCGGTAAGCCGTTTCATCGGTGCGTTGATCCTGTGCATTCCGATGTTCTTCACCCTCGATGTCGTTTCGGCATCCGTGGCGTTTGGTTTGGAAATGCTATTGTTATGGATCGGCGGAGTGGCTCCCTGGACGGTCTTGCGCAAGACATGGCCGGTATGGATAGCGGCCACAGGCAGCTTCGTTTCCGTGGCGTTGTACGGCAAGACATCCGGCACGGTGCTGGCCAATCTGGGCGGCATCATCGTCATCTCCCAAGGATCGCTCTATCTGGCGTTGGCCACATTCCTACGTGTCGCCGCAATCGCCGTGCCGGGTGTGATTCTGGCTTTGGGACTCGACCCGACCGATCTGGCCGACGGACTCGTGCAGATTCTGCGCCTGCCGCAACGTTTCGTATACGGCGGC
>OGQQ01001721.1_pt1 | contig 16121 bp, 14 predicted proteins | sample 1553281 | NCBI WGS metagenome assembly OGQQ01 (sample SAMEA2579937, study PRJEB22360) | human gut metagenome | biome: human gut; feature: human-associated habitat; material: faeces | place: Denmark | collected 2008/2010 | reverse complement strand
GCGGTACTCAGGGGGGGGGGGCCGGCGCGCGCCGCCGGCACGGCGGACAACGTCGTGGCGAACGCCCCCCACACGGCCGTCGAGCTGGCCGGGGAGTGGCCGCACCCCTACTCGCGCATGGAGGCCGCCTTCCCGCTCGAATGGGTCCGCCGCGCGAAGTTCTTCCCCTACGTGACGAAGATCGACAACGGCTACGGCGACCGCAACCTCTGCTGCCGCAACTGCGACTGATCTCCGCGGGTCCGGACCCGCGACGACCCTGCCACGGCGGCAGGGAGCCATTGCGCTCCCCGCCGCCGCCCGTTTTTCCGACGGAGAGCGATAAAATCCGCCCATTATTTGGCAACTCGCCCCGAAGTGCTTACCTTTGTCCGATTCCGGCCGGGTCCGGGCGCACGCGCGGCGACGGCCCGGCGGAAGCAGGCCCCGAAAAGGGAAACAACCGAAACAGTACAAGACGACATGAAAGCAGAAAAGAACAAAATGGTCGGTGTGGATTACAAACTCACCGTAGACGGACAGATCGCGGACCAGTCGCGTCCGGGACAGCCCCTCGAATTCATCTTCGGGACGGGCATGCTGCTGCCCAAATTCGAAGAGGCCATCGAGGGCAGGGAGCCCGGCGAGAAGGTCTCGTTCACGCTCTCTCCGAAGGACGGCTACGGCGAGCTGATCGCCGAGGCGGTGGTCGATCTGCCGAAGAACCTCTTCATGGTGGACGGCAAACTCGCCGAGGACATCCTCTTCGTCGGGTCGCAGGTCCCGATGAGCGACTCGCAGGGCAACCGCATGACGGGCATCGTCAAGGAGGTCGGCGACGAGCACGTGAAGATGGACTTCAACCACCCGATGGCAGGCAAGACGCTCAACTTCGACGTGGAGGTGGTCTCGGTGCGCGACGTCACGCCCGAAGACCTGCAGGGCCGCTGCTCGTGCGGTTCGTGCGGCGACGGCGGATGCGGCGACGGATGCTGCGAAGGCCACGACCACAACCACTGCGACTGCCACTGATCCGAACGGAACGCAGACCGGACCGCCGGGTCCGGAACAGGCAGGCGCGGGGCCTTTCCTTTCCGGAAGGTCCCGCGTCTGCGTCGGAAGCCGCCCCATGCACACGCTGCGACAATATCTTTTCACCCTCTCCGACCTGCGCGGGCTGGCCCGCACGCTGGGCGAGGCGGAGGTGTGCCGCGACGCTGCGGGACGCCCCGAATACGCGGTAGGGAACTCCGCCGCCGTCTTCCGCATCCACTCGCAGCCTCCTCCTTTGGTGCCGCCCCGATCCACGCCAAATAAAGCCATTCGTACCCCAAATACCCCCTAAAGATCATCCGGCGAACGGCTGCTCGAACGGGAGCTCTTCCTCTACGACTCGGTCGGCCCGGCGGCTTCGGGCGAATGGGTCGATGTCGTGCTGGACGAATGGATCGAGGGCGAGACGCTCCGCGAAGCGGTCCGCCGGGCCGCCGGAGCCGGCGACCGGATGCGCCTGGCCGGGCTCTCCGCGGCATTCGACACGCTGGCCGCCGCGATGGGCTCCGACCGGACGGCCCACGGCGACCTGAAGCCCGAGAACCTCATCGTCGATCCCGCAGGAGCGCTGCACCCGATCGACTTCGACGCCGCCTTCCTCCCCGCCTTCGCCGGGGAGCAGAGTCCCGAGCTGGGCACGGCGGCCTACCAGCACCCGGCCCGCACGGCGGCCGATTTCGACGCTTCGCTGGACGACTATCCGGCCGCGCTGATCTCCACGGCGCTGCACGCGCTCCGCGTCGATCCGGCGCTACACGACCGTTACGGCACGGCGGACGGGCTGCTCTTCACCCCGCGGCGGATTCCAGACGAAGCACCCTACCGCGAGGCGCTGGCGCTGTTCGAACGGCACGGCATGGCGGCCGAATACCGGATCGCCCGCCTGCTCGCCTCCCCTTCGCTGCGGCTCTTCGGTCTGGGCGAACTGCTCGCCGCCGTCCGGCACGAACCGCCGGAGACCGCCGAAACGGACGGAGCGGACCGCGAGTCCCCCGCTCCGGAGACGCGCCCCGTACCGGAGCTTTTCGCCGCAAACGGACTGTGGGGCTACCGCACGGCGGAACGGGTCGTCGTCCCGCCGCTCTACGACAACGGCTTCGACTTCTCCGAGGGACTGGCCGCCGTCTGCCTCGGCCGCACGTGGCACTACATCGACCCCGAAGGCCGCATACGCCTCAGTTGCCCCGGATGCGAGGCCGCGAAACCCTTCCGCGGCGGGCGGGCGCGGATCGTGCGCGACGGCCGCCGGCTGGAGATCGACCGCACAGGCCGCGAGTTTGCGATTTAACCGCAAATCGTTATATTTGCATCTGCATAACCTTTCCCGAACGATGACGACGCACCGCAAACTGACCCCCGACGAAATCTCCGCACTCGAACGCCTCGGCAACTCGGCCGAGAACTGGGACGCGGTGGAGGTCCCGGAGACGTTCTCGCCGTCCGGGATTCTGCAAAGCCGGCTGGAGGGGCGCGTCGTCCTCGACCCGGGAGCCCGCATCGTCCGTTCGCGCGTCAGGAACTACCGCATCGGCGAGGGTTCGTCCGTCGAGGGCGTCACGGCGCTCGAATGCCGCTCGCGCTCGGCCTTCGGCAACGGCACGGCGGTGGCCGCGATGAACGAATGCGGCGGCCGCACGGTCCCCGTCTTCGACCGTCTGTCGGCACAGGTCGCCTACGTGCTGGCCATCTACCGCCACCGCCCGCAGACCATCGCCGCACTCGAAAAAATGGTCGACGCCTACGCCGAGGAACGCTCGTCGGAGATCGGCGAGGTGGGAAGCGACTGCCGCATCGTCGGGGCGCGCTTCATCCGCGAGGTCCGCATCGGCGACGACTGCCGGATCGACGGCGCCTCGATGCTCTGCAACGGCACGCTCTGCGACGGCTGCCGCGTCGGCGTGGACGTCAAGGCCTACGACTTCATCGCCGCCGAGCAGGCGCGCCTCGACAACGGCGCGACCGTCGAGCGGTGTTTCGTGGGCGAGAGCTGCCGGCTGGACAAGGGTTTCACGGCCGTCGATTCGCTCTTCTTCGCCAATTCGCACTGCGAGAACGGCGAGGCGGCCTCGATCTTCGCCGGACCCTACACCGTCTCGCACCACAAGTCGTCGCTGCTCATCGCCGGCATGTTCTCGTTCTTCAACGCCGGGAGCGGTTCGAACCAGAGCAACCACCTCTTCAAGAGCGGCCCCGTGCACCAGGCCGTCCATCTGCGCGGATGCAAGTTCGCCAGCGGAGCCTACGTCATGTCCCCGGCGCTCGAAGGGGCCTTCACGATGGTCATGGGACACCACTCCTACCACCACGACACCGCGATCTTCCCCTACTCCTACCTCATCGAGAAGGAGGACCGCTCGGTGCTGATGCCCGGGGCGAACCTCACGAGCTACGGCGCCGTGCGCGACATCGAGAAATGGCCGGCCCGCGACCGCCGCGAGGTGCGGCGCGACACGATCAACTTCGAGGAATACAACCCCTACGTCACGGGGGCGATGCTCCGGGCCGTGGACACGCTCCACTCGCTCGAAGAGGGCGATCCCGACGCCGCGGAGTACGGCTACAACAAGACGATGATCCGGGCCGCGGCCCTGCGGCGGGGCCTGAAGCTCTACAACAAGGCGATCGTCGCGGCGCTGGGCGCGATGCTCGGCCGGGGCGCCTCGTCGGAACGCTACGACGGCGGCGGACGCTGGATCGACGCGGCGGGACAGTACATCACCCTGCGCGAGACCGAGGCGATTCTGGACGCGATCGACCGCGGGGAACTCCCGACGACCGACGCCGTGGACAACCGGTTCCGCGTCTTCTTCGTCCACTACGACGACTACGCCCACAGTTGGGCCGAGCAGGTCTGCGCCGCGATGCTGGGACACGCACCGACGGCCGAAGAACTCAACGACGTGATCGCCGCGGGCCGCAACGCGCACGAGGCGATGCGCCGCACGACCGACGCCGACCGCGAGCGCGACTGCTCGCCCGAGATGGCCGTCGGCTACGGCCTCGACGGCGACGGGACGACACGCATGGAGGACTACCGCGCGGTGCGGGGTCTCCGATAACGCACAAGACGCAACTTTCACCGGAATATGTACACGCAAAGCATCACTCGCAGCCGTCGCACGGCCTTCTTCCTGGCCATCGACTGTTCGGGTTCCATGGCCGAACCGATCCGCTTCCGCGGACGGCCGACGACTAAGGCCGAGGCCGTGGCGTCGGTCGCCAACGGACTGTTGTTCGAACTGATCGAACGGGCGCGCCGCAGCGACGGCGTACGGAACTATTACGACATCGCCGTATTGGGCTACTCGGGCGACGACGAGGTTTCGTCGCTGCTCCCCGGCGACCGCGACACGCTGTCCGTCACGGAGCTGGCGGCCGTGCGGCCCGACGTCCGGCGCGAGACGGTCGAATGCCGCCTGCCCGACGGAGGCATCGCCCTGCGCGAACTGCCCGTGCCGGTCTGGATCGAACCCCGCGCCGCGGGACAGACGCCCATGTGCGAGGCGCTGCGGCGCATCCGCGACCTCGCGGCGGCGTGGTGCGCCGACCCCTCCCACGCGGAGAGTTTCCCGCCGATCGTGTTCAACATCACCGACGGCGAGGCCACCGACTGCGACGAGGAGGAGCTGCGCGCCGTGGCCGAGGAGATCAAGGCGCTCCGCACGGCCGACGGCAACGTGCTGGTGGTGAACATCCACATCGCCGCGGCGGACACCTCCGCAGCGACGTTCTTCCCCTCGGAGGAGGAGCCGCGCTACCCGAACCGCTACGCGGCGCTGCTCTACGACTGTTCGAGCGTCATGCCCGCCGTCTTCGACGAGGCGATTCGCGCGGCGAAAGGGCCGGGCGCCGTCCCGCCCTTCCGGGGCGTGAGCTACAACGCCTCGGCCGACGAACTGGTAGCCATGCTCAACATCGGGTCCATCAGCGTCAAAACCGAATAGCCATGACACCTACCCTGCAAACCTTCGCCCGGGCGCTGCTGACGCCCGACCTCTCGTTCCGGACGCTCGCCGACGCCCGCGTCGCGGCCGGTCCCGACGGACTGCCCCGCCTGATGCGCACGACCCGTTTCGCCGAGGCCGAAATCGCCTGGCGCGGCGAACGGTGGCTGCTGTTCCTGCCCCTCTCTCCCGCGGCGCTGCACACGGTGGAGCGCACGGCCTCGCAACTGCGGCGGATCGACACGGACCGCCTCGCGGAGTACCGGACGCTGCCCGGGGAGCTTCTCTGGCAGGACGCCGCGGGATCGCCGCAGCGCACGACGCTGGTGCTCCAGCACCTGCCCGCAGGGAGGAGCTTCGACGAGGCGCTGTGCTCGGAACCGGGACAGCGGCTGCTCGATGCGCTCGACGAACTGCGGCAGGCGCTCCGCGAAATCGGGTTCTCGCACAACAACCTCCGCCCCGAAAACCTGCGCTGGGCGGGCGGACGCTTCATCCCGCTGCGCTACCACGACGCGCGGTTCGGTCCGACGGGCAGCGACGACGAAGCGTTTGAGGCGCTGCGGGAACGGATTTTGCAGCACTCCGGACCGCCGACCCTCTCCGACACGACGGCCTCCTATTCGCCCCGGCGCCGCCTCACGGGCCACCGCTGGACGAGCCATGCCTTCGAAGGGCTGGTCTGCGTCGAGGACGAAGGCGGGTACGGATTCGTCGATACGGACAACCGCCCCGTCATCCCGGCACGGTTCCGCTGGGCGGGCGATTTCCGCGAGGGACGCGCCGAGGTCGAGACCGAGACCGGCATGGGGCTCATCGACCGCGAGGGACGCTATGTCATCCGGCCCGAATACGAGATCGTCGATTACGATCCGGCGCAAAGCGTCGTCCGCGTGCGGCAGCACGGGCGCTGGGCCCTGTTCGACTACCTCGGGCGACGCCTCACGGAGTTCGGCGAGGCGGACGACCGGGAGGAAACCGACTGAAACACGACACGAAAAAAATAACACGAAACCACCATGGAAACAACGAAAGTCATCATCATCGGCAGCGGCCCGGCCGGGTACACCGCCGCCATCTACGCCTCGCGCGCCAACCTCAAGCCGGTGCTTTACGAAGGCATCGAACCGGGCGGACAGCTGACGACGACCACCGACGTCGAGAATTTCCCGGGACATCCCGACAGCGTGAGCGGTCCCGACCTGATGGGGCTGATGCGCAGGCAGGCCGAGCGGTTCGGCGCCGACATCCGCACGGGCAACGTCACGCGCGCCGACCTCTCGTCGCGCCCGTTCCACGTCGTGATCGACGGCGAGAAGGAGATCAAGGCCGAACCGCTGATCATCGCCACGGGAGCCACGGCCAAGTACCTCGGTCTCCCGTCCGAGACCAAATTCCGCGGGCAGGGCGTCAGCGCCTGCGCCACGTGCGACGGATTTTTCTACCGCAAAAAGGACGTGGCCGTGGTGGGCGGCGGCGACACGGCCTGCGAGGAGGCCACCTACCTCGCCTCGCTCTGCCGCAAGGTTTACATGATCGTCCGCAAGCCCTTCCTGCGCGCCTCGAAGGCGATGCAGCAGCGCGTCATGCAGACCCCCAACATCGAAGTGCTGTTCGAACACAACACGGCCGAGGTGCTGGGCGACGAGACGGGCGTGACGGGCGCCCTGCTGCGCAAGACCGACGGATCGGAGCGGCGGATCGAAATCTCGGGCTTCTTCCTCGCCATCGGACACCACCCCAACACGGAGCTTTTCGCCGACCAGCTGGAGCTCGACGCCGAAGGGTATATCCGCACCGAACCCGGAACCTCGAAAACCAGCGTCGAAGGGGTCTTCGCCGCGGGCGACGTGCAGGATCCGCACTACCGGCAGGCTATCACCGCCGCCGGATCGGGCTGCATCGCGGCGCTCGACTGCGAACGATTCCTGCTGCGATAATCCCCTCGATATCCGATTCGATGAAACGTATTCCGATCCTCGCATGCACCTTGTGTGCCGCCTGCGCGATGAGTTCCTGCGCCGTAGAGACCACCTACATCGGCAAGACCTATCCGGTCACCGACAATCCCGAACTCTTTTTCAGTTGGAACGACGTGCCCGGAAGCTACGAAACGATGGGGCGCATCATAGCCACGCCCCAACCCTTCAGCGACCTCGAGGAGGCACAAAAGGCCATCGAAAAGTGCGCCCGCGAAAAGGGCGCCGACGCCGTGGTCTTCGAAGGAATCAGCCACACGGTTTCCGAGCCGACCTTCACGACGACCGAGCATATCGAAAAGAGCGACGACGGCAGCAGCACCCGCACCGCCACGACCCAGCGCAACGTCATGGTTACGAACCGGCTCGAAGCGACCTTCATCAAATTCCGGCGATAATCCCATGAGTTTCGCGGTCACCATCCTCGGCTGCTCCTCGGCCAAACCCACGCCCGACAGGCATCCGTCGGCGCAGGCGGTGAACGTCCACGAACAGTATTATCTCGTGGACGCGGGCGAGGGCGTGCAGTTCACGCCGCCGTTCAACGTCGACTACGGCATCGGATTGACCATTGGCCGCGGCACGTTCCTCAACAAGGATTTCATGGTGTGCGGCGGCGGATATGTGACGCTCGGTGAGGATTGCCTGATCGGTCCGCGCTGCACCATCGCCACACCCAACCATGCCAAGGACGCTGCCACCCGCCTGGCGGGCTGGGAGCATGCCAGTGCCGTGACCATCGGTGATAACGTGTGGTTCGGCGCCAATGTGACGGTCACGCCGGGGGTGACCATCGGGTCGAATTCCATCATCGGCGCCGGGTCCGTGGTGACACGTGACATTCCGGAGAACGTCATAGCCGTGGGCAATCCAGCGCATGTGATTCGTGAGATTCCCGAACATGACCCTGCCTTCGCCGATGTGGAAGGTTTGCTGTAGTTTTGCAAACGTTTCATAGGGTGTGTTGACGGCAAATCGATTTCTCCAGCCATGCGATGCAGGTGAGCGCGTAAAGCCTTATACGGAAGCTGTCGTTCATATTGTCGTTTCTATGAGTATGGTTCATGAATCAGCATAGGGCCGGGAAGCCCCATTGTTGGGAAGCTTCCCGGCCCTATGCCTGAATTCCTGCGGTGATGGATCAGCCGCGGGCCTTGGCGTAGGCTTCGTATACGGCTTCGGTCGGTTCGCCGGTCTCCACGCCGTCGATGGTGAGTTGCCATGCCGGAGGCTCGGTTTCGCCGGACAGCACCCAGGCGGCCTGACGGGCGGCGCCGATGGCCACGTATTCGTCGGTGGCCGGACGGGTCACGTCCATGCCGAGGATTGAGGGGGCCAGCGTGCGGATGGCCACGGACTTCGCGCCACCGCCAATGAGCAGGATGCGGTTGATCTCGGCACCCAGCGAACGAATCAGCTCGAGGCAGTCGCGCTGGGAACACAGCAGGCCTTCGACGAACGCACGAGCCAGATTCTCCTTGGTGGTGTTGTGTAGGGTCAGGCCAGTCAGCGAGGCGGTGGCGTCCGGACGGTTCGGCGTACGCTCGCCGTCGAAGTACGGCACCAGGGTGATGCCGCCGGCACCCGGCTCGGCCTTAAAGGCCAGTTCGGCCAGCTCGTCGTAGTCCACGCCAAGGGCGGCGCGACCGGCGTCCAGAATGCGCGAACCGTTGATGGTGCAGGCAAGCGGCAGATAATGACCGGTGCAGTCGGCAAAGCCAGAAATCGCTCCGGTCAGGTCGTACACCGGGTTTTCAGCGATGGCCGCGGCCACGCCGGAGGTGCCGAGCGATACGGACACATCGCCCACGGCCATGCCGAGGCCCAGCGAGGCCATGGCATTGTCTCCGCCGCCGGGGCCGATGATGCAGCCGCCTTCAACGTCCTTGCCGGCAATGGCGGGGTCGGCCTTGACGGCGGCTGCCTCACGCGGGCCCAGCACGGTGGGCAGCACAATGGCGTCGGCGTGGACCTTGGCGGCTTCCTCGCCCTCGGCAGGGGCCAGCACCATGGCGATGAGATCGCGGCGGTACTCGTCATGCGCGGCATCGTAGTAAATGGTGCCGGAAGCGTCGGAACGGTCGGTGAACAGGGCTTCGAGATGAGCGTCCTCGCCCTCGGCCACCGGGCCATAGCCGGCGATACGCCAGCTCAGCCAATCGTGCGGCAGACAGACGGCGGCAATCTTCTTGGCGTTCTCAGGCTCGTTCTCGGCCACCCACGCCACCTTGGTCAGCGTGTAGGAGGCGACGGGGGAGGATCCGACGGCCTTGACCCAGCGTTGCTTGCCGCGGGCGGTCACGTCGTCCGGTTCGTCGCCCTCGGCCGGAGCTGCACCGAGCTTGTCGATCAAGGCGGCGGCCTGCGGGGCGGAACTGGTGTCATTCCAGAGCATCGCATCGCGAATCACGTTGCCCTGCTTGTCGAGAATGACCATGCCATGCTGCTGGCCGCCAACCGCGAGGGCCGCGACATCGTCAAGCCCGCCGGCCTGCTCGGCGGCCTTGGTGAAGGCCTCCCACCAGAATTCCGGGTTGACCGAGGTGCCATCCGGGTGCTTGGCCTGCCCGAACCGAACCTGTTCGCCGGTGGCGGCGTCCGTGATGCGGACCTTCGTTGATTGGGTTGACGTATCTACGCCGGCAACCAGTACTCTCGTCATGCATTCCTCCTCGATGAGGGTCGCGCTCAAAAGTTTCGGCGCGCCATAGCCAATAAGTTAGACGATTAAACTATACTGTATCTCAACGTTCGATTGCAAACGGAAACACGCGAAGGTGCGGTCCGATTCAATCGTTTGACGCACAATATCATGGTGTGATAGACGGATGTGAGCGCCTGTGCGGCGCTCGAGACTAGGGGTGCGAGGAGGTAGGGGCCAATGGCAAATCTACGCAGGATCAATCAGGAGGATCTGCGCAACCATAACCTGTCGGTGACGCTCGACACCTTATTGCGTGCGCAGAAACCGATGAGTCGTGCCGATCTGGCCAAGGAGACGGGCCTGACCAAGGCCACGCTCTCGCTGTTGGCCTCGATGCTCATTGAAAGCGGCGTGGTGCAGGAAGGCGAGCCGGTCGTTTCCACCACATATGGGCGGCCCAGCACGCCGCTGGAGATTCGCGGCGGATCCATCGCCGGCATCGGCCTGCAGATCAACACCGATGGTTACGGTTGCCTGGCACTCGATCTGAACGGCGACACTCTCGGCCGGGAGTGGGTGAGTGAGGATATGACCGGCACTGACCCGTACGAGATCTTCGCCAAGCTCGATGCGATGACTTTCCCGTTGGAAAGCCGGCTCAAACGACGCGGCTGTAAGGTGGTGGGAGCCGGGTTTGCGCTGCCGGGCATCGTCACCGACGACATGTGGCTGTTGGTGGCCCGCAATCTGGGTTGGGAAAACGTCAACCTCACCCGGTTCAACGTGGTGCGCCGGCTGGATGTGGTGGCCGGCAATGAGGCGAAGATGGCCGCCATCGCTCAGATTCCGGGGTATGCCACCGAACGTGCGCCCTTCCTGAATGTGGTGGACCGCACGGACTCCTTTATTTACCTGTCTACCGATATCGGCATCGGCGGCGCGGTGGTGCGCGACGGCGAAGTGGTGATGGGCTCGCACGGATTCGCCGGCGAGATCGGCCATCTGTCCGTGGCGATGGATGGGCCGTTGTGCAGCTGCGGGCGTCACGGGTGTCTTGAGGCGTTTGCGGGCCGTCGCGCTTTGGTCGAGGCTGCCGGCATTGCCGAGGATGGGGATGCCACCAGCAGCGAGGCCATCGATATGTTCCTCCAGCGTTGGCGAGCCGGGGATTCGGATGTGGCCAAAGTGGTCGATCAGGCCGCCGATGCGCTGGTTTCCGCCATCGCTTCCGCCGTGAATCTGGTGGATGTCGATACGGTGCTGTTGGGCGGACTGTGGACGCACTTCGGCGACGAGCTGGCCACCGTGCTTGAAGGCCGGCTGCGTTCGGAAATTCTGGGATACCCGAATGTGAAGATTCGCGTGTTTGTGCCGCCGGTGGCGCTGCATCCCTCGCTATATGGCGCGGCCGAAATGGGCTTGCGACGGTTCATCGAGAACCCGTTGGGGTACATGGGGGAGAAGTAGCGCCGGGAGATGCTGCTTGTTGCTGGCGGGTGCATGGTATGGGTGCATGGCGCGCGTGCCGGCATTAGCGGGCTCGTGCTACACTTTGGCAAGTTGGCTGTTTTACGCAGCGAACGTGGGGCCGTAGCTCAGTCGGTTAGAGCATGCGACTCATAATCGCCCGGTCCAGGGTTCAAGCCCCTGCGGCCCCACTCTTTTGCGTCGTCTCCTGCGGCGGCGCAGCGCGTCTTCACGTCCAGATAGGCGCGTACAATCCCTTAGGTTCCGGTTCACGTCTTGCCATAGGGGCATGACGACCCGGGTCCCCCGAATCCATAGGAGACGTAAAATGCAGCAGGGTATCCATCCTGATTATCACCCCGTTGAGGTGACGTGCTCGTGCGGCAACACCTTCGTGACCCGCACCGCTGGCAAGGAAGATCACATGTTCGTTGACGTGTGCTCTCAGTGCCACCCGTTCTACACCGGCAAGCAGAAGATTCTTGACACCGGTGGCCGCGTTGCTCGCTTCGAGAAGCGCTACGGCAAGAAGAGCAAGTAGCATACTTCACGCCAGTCCGATTCGATTTGGCATGCTCCGGCATACCCGATCGAGGACTGGCGTTTTTTGTATTCTTTGACAAGTTTTGTTGCAGCATTGACCTGCGCAATCGAATAATCGAACAGAACAGCACCATACAGAAGAAAGTGTGTTATGGCAGACGAACAGTTCCCGGCGGCGGCAACCGCGCTTGAGGAGTACCAGTCCATCGAAGAACAGATGGCAAGCCCCGAAGTCGTGTCCAACCCGGACAAGCTGCGCAAGCTGGGTCGTCGTCACGCCGAACTGGGTGCCATCGTGGGTGCCTACAAAGCCTGGTTGCAGGTGAAGGACGATCTGGCAGCCGCTCAGGAGATGGCCGGCGAGGACGCCGACTTCGCCGAGGAAGCCAAGCGTCTTGAAGACGAACTGCCCGGTGTCGAGGAGAAGCTGCGCACCGCGCTGATCCCGCGTGACCCGGATGATGCGCGCGACACCATCATGGAGATCAAGGCCGGCACCGGCGGCGAGGAAGCCGCACTGTTCGCCGGCGACCTGCTGCGCATGTACACCCGTTACGCCGAGAAGCGTGGCTGGAGCGTGAACGTGCAGTCCGAGAACACCACCGAGCTCGGCGGCGTCAAGGACGTGCAGATCGCCATCCGCGCCAAGGGCACGCCCGCTCCCGAAGACGGCGTGTGGGCTTCGATGAAGTACGAGGGCGGCGTACACCGTGTGCAGCGCATCCCCGTCACCGAATCGCAGGGCCGTATCCAGACTTCCGCTGCCGGCGTCATCGTGTTCCCCGAGGCCGACGAGGATGACGACGAGATCGAGATCGATCCGAAAGACCTGAAAATCGACATCTTCATGAGCTCCGGCCCCGGCGGCCAGTCCGTGAACACCACGTATTCCGCCGTGCGCATGACCCACCTGCCAACCGGAATCACGGTGAACATGCAGGATGAGAAGTCGCAGATTCAGAACCGTGCCGCCGCGTTGCGCGTACTGAAGTCCCGCCTGCTGGCCATGAAGCATGAGCAGGAGGCCGCCGAGGCCGCCGACATGCGTCACTCGCAGGTACGTTCGCTTGATCGCTCCGAGCGAATCCGCACATACAACTTCCCGGAAAACCGTATCGTCGACCATCGCACGAATTACAAGGCTTACAACCTTGACGCCGTGCTCGACGGCGACCTGCAGGCCGTCATCGATTCCGACATCCAAGCCGACGAGGCCGACCGTCTGGCCAATCAGAAATGACTTTGCCGGATGGCTCCCCTCTGTGAGGGGAGCTGTCAGCGAAGCTGACTGAGGGGAGCCTAATGTCCGATCAACGGAGACCGCCAGTGCTTATTACCGACATCATCAACCAAGCCTCTTCGCAATTGCGCGAAGCGGGTATTGAGACGCCTGAGCATGATGCCAAGTTGCTCCTTGCCGAGGCGGCAGGCGTTGAACTGCGCGACGTCGACAGGGCTCTGCTTATGGGGGAGGAACTTGGCACAACCGGACAGCTTGCCGTCTTCCGTGCCATGCTCGACCGCCGTGCCAAGCGCGAGCCGCTGCAATACATCACCGGGCATGCTCCTTTCCGCTACCTTGACCTGAAGGTCGGTCCCGGAGTGTTCATTCCTCGTCCGGAAACCGAAACCGTGGTGCAGGCCGGCCTTGACTGGCTGACAAAAAACGGCATGATCCATCCTTGTGTGGTCGATTTGTGCGCCGGCTCCGGCGCGATTGGGCTGTCCGTTGTCAGCGAGGTGCCCGGCAGCCAGGTGTGGGCGGTGGAGCTGTCGCCGAACACCGCCGAATGGACGCGAAGGAATCTGTCGGAAACCGCGAAAAAGTACCCATCCATTGCCTCGAATTACCATCTGGAAATCGCGGATGCCACGTCCTTCGCCACATTGGCCCAATTGGACGGCACCGTCGATATCGTCATCACCAATCCCCCCTACGTGCCGCAGACCGATATTCCCGAGCAGCCGGAAGTGCGTGATTGGGATCCGGAATTGGCTTTGTATGGCGGCTCGATGGACGGTACGTTGATTCCCGAGCGCATTATCGAGCGGGCCTGCCGTCTTCTCAAGCCTGGGGGCGTGCTTGTCATGGAACATGACGTGACCCAGGGGGATCGTCTCGTGGCCTTTGCCAGGGCCACCGGATTCGCTGCCGCATCGACCGGCCAGGACTGGACGGGTCGCGACCGCTACCTGTTTGCAGTGTCCTAAGCCCCACGAATCCCACATTTCCTTGGGATTGTATTCTCGTTTCCGTAATTGCGCTGTCTCATAATAAGAACAATTTATTGCGGGTTCAAAGCCGGTCTGGTTATAACAGTCCGCGACAAACATCGGATGAGAGAGACGTGAATGACGGTCACAAGCCGTGTGATGTAGTTCTGTGGTATGCGAATTATGTGAGTGGAACGTCTCACGCGCACATCCCGCGCGTTGGTTGACAGATGAACGATGTTGAAATATCCCAAGGAAGAAGGAAGAGGATGAACGTGAAGTTCTCCACTAAGTTCGTTGCGGCCAGCGCGGCCGCTGTTATGGCGTTGTCCCTCGCGGGCTGCTCCGGCGGCAGCATGGATGATTCCTCCAGCTCCAGTGCCAAGGCCTCCGGCGACTCCATCACCATCGGCACCGTGACCACCAACTCCGGTACCGCCGCCGCTTACGGCGAGGCCGAGGTCAAGGGCTTCGAGCTGGCGGTCTCCGAGATCAACGCCAAGGGCGGCATCAACGGCAAGAAGGTCAAGCTCGAGTCCATGGACGACAAGGGCGACGCCACCGAAGCCTCCAACGCCTTCAACAAGCTCGCCGGCGACAACAGCGTGCTCGGCGTGGTCGGCCCGACCATCTCCTCCACCACCGCGGCCGTGGCTCCGCTGGCCGACCAGTCCAAGCTGGTCACCATCGCCCCGGCCGCCACCTCCGACTCCATCGAAACCGGCAATTACCTGTTCCGCACCTGCTTCAAGGACTCCTACCAGGGTGAGATCGCTGCCAAGTTCGCAGCCGAGACCCTGAAGGTCAAGAAGGTCGCCGTGCTGTACGGCACCGGCGATCCGTACTCCTCCGGCGTGGGCAAGGCCTTCGCCGCTGCCGCCAAGAAGGCCGGCCTTGACGTCGTGGCCGAAGAGAACTCCTCCAGCGCCGACGACACCGAGTACTCCTCCCAGCTGCAGAAGATCCAGGCCGCTGGCGCCGAGTTCCTGTACGCTCCGTACTACTACTCCGTCGCTGGCCCGTACATCATCCCGCAGGCCCGCTCCGTCGGCTACAAGGGCTATGTGATGGGTCCTGACGGCTACGACGGCCTGAAGATGACCGACGACAAGTCGCTGTACAACAAGGTGCTCTACACCACCCACTACTCTCCGGACGACACCTCCAACGCCAAGGTGCAGGACTTCATCAAGTCCTACAAGAAGGCCAACAAGAACGCCGATCCGAACACCTTCACCGCACTGGGCTACGACTCCGTGTACATGATGAAGCAGGCCATCGAGAAAGCCGGCAAGAACGCCACCCGCGAGTCCGTGCGCAACGCCATCGCCGGCATGAGCTTCGAAGGCGTGACCGGCAACTTCACGCTCGACAAGAAGGGCTCCCCGAAGAAGTCCGTCGTCGTGCTTGAGCTCAAGGACGGCAAGCCGCAGTACAAGACCACCATTCAGCCTGCCAAGTGAGCGTCGCTTGCCTGAAGGCCTGAATCTGTGAAGAGGAGGGGACCGGGAAACCGGTTCTCTCCCTTTCGCGTATCAAGACGAAAATAACCATATTCAGCCGCTGGGCTTCTTCAGCGGCCAAGCCGGACGGTTATGTCAAAAGTCCGGCATCATCAACTTTTGAAAGGAGGAATGATGGGCGATCAGATCATCATGTTCATCAGTCAGATCTTCAACGGTCTGAAGATCGGCAGCGTGTACTCGCTCGTGGCACTCGGCTACACCATGGTGTACGGCATCATTCGTTTGATCAACTTCGCACACGGCGATTTCATCATGGTCGGCTCCTACGTGCTGATGCTTACCATTCCGGCGATCGTCGCATTCGGCCTGCCCGCATGGGTGGCCGTCATCCCCGCGATCCTCATGTGCGTGGCGGTGGGCGTCATCGTGGAGAGGGCCGCATACAAGCCGGTTCGTGAAAAGGGCAACAGCATGACGGCCCTCATCACCGCAATCGCAATGAGCCTTCTGTTGGAGAACGGCTCCCAGGCCATCTTCGGCGCCGACTACCAGACCGTGCCCACCATCATCCAGATTCCGACGCTGGCGATCGGCAAACTGAAGATCGACGGCGCGACCATCATCACCATCGTGCTCGGCGTGATCATCATGGTCGCGCTGCAGCTGTTCGTCACCTACACCAAGCAGGGCAAGGCCATGCGCGCGGTCTCCGAAGACAAGGAGGCCTCGATCCTGATGGGCATCAACGTGAACTCCACCATCACGCTCACGTTCGCCATCGGTTCGGGCCTCGCCGCCGTCGCATCGCGGATGTACTGCGTTTCCTATCCGC
>OGQQ01001717.1_pt1 | contig 16159 bp, 9 predicted proteins | sample 1553281 | NCBI WGS metagenome assembly OGQQ01 (sample SAMEA2579937, study PRJEB22360) | human gut metagenome | biome: human gut; feature: human-associated habitat; material: faeces | place: Denmark | collected 2008/2010 | reverse complement strand
TAGCGCTACAAATGATGGCGGCGCAGGCATGGTACAGGCGCTGGGGGCGAAATTATGCGACGCCAACGGCAATGAAATTGGTTTTGGCGGCGGTAGTCTTAATACTCTGAATGATATTGATATTTCCGGCCTCGATCCGCGCTTAAAAGATTGCGTCATTCGCGTCGCTTGTGATGTCACCAATCCGCTGGTGGGCGATAACGGCGCATCGCGCATCTTTGGCCCACAAAAGGGAGCCAGTGAAGCGATGATTGTTGAGCTGGACAATAACCTCTCTCACTATGCCGAGGTCATTAAAAAAGCGCTGCATGTTGATGTGAAAGATGTCCCCGGCGCAGGAGCTGCGGGCGGTATGGGTGCGGCGCTGATGGCGTTTCTTGGTGCGGAACTGAAAAGTGGTATTGAAATCGTCACTACGGCGCTGAATCTGGAGGAACATATTCACGATTGTACGCTGGTGATCACCGGTGAAGGGCGTATTGACAGCCAGAGTATTCACGGCAAGGTACCGATTGGCGTTGCAAACGTGGCGAAGAAGTACCATAAACCGGTGATTGGCATTGCGGGTAGCCTGACCGATGATGTTGGCGTTGTACATCAGCATGGCATCGATGCGGTCTTCAGCGTATTGACCAGCATAGGTACGTTGGACGAAGCATTCCGCGGGGCTTATGACAATATCTGCCGTGCTTCACGTAATATCGCCGCGACACTGGCGATTGGAATGCGCAACGCGGGGTGACAAGGGCGCGCAAACCCTCTATACTGCGCGCCGAAGCTGACCAGACAGTCGCCGCTTCGTCGTCGTCCTCTTCGGGGGAGACGGGCGGAGGGGAGGAAAGTCCGGGCTCCATAGGGCAGGGTGCCAGGTAACGCCTGGGGGGGAAACCCACGACCAGTGCAACAGAGAGCAAACCGCCGATGGCCCGCGCAAGCGGGATCAGGTAAGGGTGAAAGGGTGCGGTAAGAGCGCACCGCGCGGCTGGTAACAGTCCGTGGCACGGTAAACTCCACCCGGAGCAAGGCCAAATAGGGGTTCATAAGGTACGGCCCGTACTGAACCCGGGTAGGCTGCTTGAGCCAGTGAGCGATTGCTGGCCTAGATGAATGACTGTCCACGACAGAACCCGGCTTATCGGTCAGTTTCACCTGATTTAACGAAAACCCGCCAGCGTAAACCGGCGGGTTTTTGCTTTTGGAGGAGCGGAAAGATGAATGACTGTCCACGACGCTATACCCAAAAGAAAGCGGCTTATCGGTCAGTTTCACCTGATGTACGTAATAAACCGTTCCGGCGGGTTTCAGATTGTTGAGTGCGCTTTATTCATGCCGGATGCGGCGTGAACGCCTTATCCTGCCTACAAAAGCACGCAAATTCAATATATTGCAGAGATGGCGTAGGCCTGATAAGCGTAGCGCATCAGGCATTTTTGCGGTTGCCATCAGTTTCAAACCCGCGTCAGTGAGTTTTTGCTTTTGGTGCACAGGGTAAGATGAATAAATATCTACGGTATTAATAATAGACTTTGTAAGAAGTTATTAAGTCTATATTGCATTTAAAAGGTCGTAATTATACGTATAGTCCTCTCTGGTAAAATATTGATTCTCTGAGTTATATGCTTCATATGTGTTATATTCCCCGACCTCAAAACCATTGTCCGGAGAATTTTCGTCTTTCTCGAGGGTGTTATCTGAAAGTAACTCTTCTGAGCTAGAGTCTTCTATGTTTAAATCCATAGTATAATTAATTTGGGGAATTACCAGATAAGCATTTTCTTTTATATTTTCATAATCTTCAATGATTATGTCGATATAATCATGTATTTTTTCTGATGAGAAATCTATCATCTCTGGTAATTTAATTCTGTTCAAGCAATTATTGATTTTCGATGAGCTTTTATATATTTCTTTTGTTAATTCATTTTCTAATTTATCTGTAAGAGTTGCTCTTGGTATAGATTTTATAATTGCAAATCTCATAGTTTTTAATTGTTCTTCGGTAATATCTCCAAGCTCATTTAAACAACTTTCGACAAACTTAATTTTTTCTTCAGAATACATATCGCTAATGCTTGTTAAAACAGGCGTTATTTTTAGTAAATAATCCCAGGAGATTGTGGCGTTTTGTGTTGAACTAACAAAATTAACCTGAAACATGTTGGCATTAGTAAAATTTGTTGAGTTCAATTTAAAAGGATTTAAAATAGTATTAGCCATATGTTTATCTGTGAAATCATAATAATCTAAATCGACATTACGTAAGTCCAGAGAGGATAGATCAACGATATCTCCAGTTCCACAACTAAAGATTACGTTCAACCTCCTGATTTCATTGTAAATATATTTCAATGGACAATTAACATTGATACTGCCTGTGGATATTTTCTGGTTCTTTAATGGTTCATTAATTGTAAGTTCACAGGTATTGTCCGATCGTTGAATAATTTGGGCGTTATAACCTAAAAAATCCAGACGAAGAGACGAGTCATTATAAAGAATTACATTTTGTAAGTACGCTAATTCTTTTTGAAAATCACCAGTGATAATGCATTTTCCACCTGGTTGTAACGCGTTAAGTAAAGTGACCATTTGAATAGAGGTCTGTTTTAGTTTTTCTATACCTGGTGCTAGTGCTTCGAGGTTATTTCCTATGGGGCTTTCAGGAAGGTCATTCATTTTTCGACGGACTAAATCACTACTAATATCATTACCAATTGATGAAACAGGGGACATTATTTTATCCTTTATAAATAATCAATAAAAATCATTATTAAAATGATCGGGTGAAAAAAAGAGAATTTGCCAATAATCTGAAGTAATGCAGGTTTTATTAAAGTGCGTAGGGGGTGTTAAGATGGCTTCTTTTTGGGTGAACTTTGCGCAATACTTAGAAATCGTCTCCTTAATACATTCCAGCTCTTTTTTATTGACGGCTGAGCAAGTACATTGTTCACCAAAAGGTGCAAAAGTGCCTACATCTAATGTTTGTATGATATAATCATCATGTTCTCCTGTAGAAATATCTATGATGAATGGACTCATATTTTCCGGTTGGATTCGGATCATGACAGAAGGAACATCGCCTTGATAGAAATTCAATGCAGTAATTGCAGATAATACTCTCCGCAGTTCATTACTTATACTGTAAATTTTATTAACGTCATTGGTGGAGACAATTTCTGCAAACTTTCTTTTTACCGTCCAATAATCAATATTTCTATTGTGATTGTTAACCACTGCGTGCATTGGCGGGATTGAAGGGTGAAAAATATGTGCAATTGGGAAGCCTTTCATTGATGCCTGCCTTGTCGTCATGACAAACAATAATAGATGCTTATTTTCCTCGCACGACACTTACGCACTATCAAAAAACGCTCATTTACCCGGCGTTACAGTAAACGAAGCAACATTCTGTGTCCTACGCTGATGTAAAGCACAGTGAAAATCCCCCTTGTTGACTTCGTCTGACCTTATAGCGGCGATCAGCAATTATTCGTTTTGTGATCCTCAACACAAAATGCTATTCGTCGCCTATGAGGGGAGAAGAATTTATGGAAAACGATTGCATTCACAAAATGACGTCCTGTCAGAAGAGAAAAAGTTGACGTTAATCAATTGTTCGAGATGATCAATACCTGTATTCGAAATTTTAAAATATTGATAAAATAAATGTTTGTTCTCCAACAAATAGCGTGAAAAAATGTGACGTGCCGCAGTATTTATCGCTGAAAATGGTTTATTTATAATAAAATTTGAGAACTTGCTCATTAAATTTAACTCAAATTTTGCCTGGTAATTATCCGGTAATTGCTTGAAATATGGTCTCAGCCCCTTTTTTGTATTAACCACATAACGAATGATGTTATCGCCATAAAATATGGTTATCCCCGTCATTTTTTTTGACAAAAATCAGGGTTTATGCTGATTTTTATGCTTTAACTTGTTGATATTTAAAGGTATTTAATTGTAATAACGATACCCTGGAAAGTATTGAAAGTTAATTTGTGAGTGGTCGCACATATCCTGTTCATTTCATTTTGATACACTTCATGCCGTCAATGAGGTAATTAACGTAGGTCGTTATGAGCACTATTCTTCTTCCGAAAACGCAGCACCTGGTAGTCTTTCAGGAAGTCATTAGAAGTGGCTCTATCGGCTCGGCTGCAAAAGAATTAGGGTTAACTCAACCAGCCGTCAGTAAAATCATTAACGATATTGAAGATTATTTTGGTGTGGAATTAGTGGTGCGGAAAAATACCGGTGTAACATTAACACCTGCCGGTCAATTGTTACTCTCCCGTTCCGAATCCATTACCCGTGAAATGAAAAATATGGTTAATGAGATAAGCGGTATGTCTTCTGAGGCGGTGGTGGAAGTCTCATTTGGTTTTCCTTCATTGATTGGTTTTACTTTTATGTCAGGGATGATCAACAAGTTCAAAGAGGTGTTCCCGAAAGCGCAGGTTTCTATGTATGAAGCGCAACTGTCTTCGTTCTTACCGGCAATCCGCGACGGTCGACTGGATTTTGCGATTGGTACGTTAAGTGCAGAAATGAAGCTTCAGGATTTACATGTTGAGCCGCTGTTCGAGTCCGAGTTTGTGCTGGTAGCCAGTAAGTCCCGAACATGCACCGGCACCACCACGCTGGAGTCGTTGAAGAACGAACAGTGGGTGTTGCCACAAACCAATATGGGGTACTACAGCGAGCTTCTTACTACGTTACAAAGAAATGGCATCAGTATTGAAAACATCGTTAAAACCGACTCAGTCGTGACAATTTATAATCTTGTTCTCAATGCTGATTTCTTAACTGTAATTCCTTGTGATATGACGTCACCTTTTGGTTCAAATCAATTTATTACTATTCCGGTTGAAGAAACATTACCTGTGGCACAATATGCCGCGGTATGGTCGAAAAATTATCGTATTAAAAAAGCAGCATCGGTTTTGGTGGAATTAGCCAAAGAGTATTCATCTTATAATGGGTGTAGACGAAGGCAATTAATAGAAGTTGGTTAGTTATTTGTTTTTATTTAAACATAAATAATCCACCTGTCTGTTTTGCAGGTGTCGGTTACGGTTACCTACATATTTAATTCAGGCGAAGAGGTTTTATAATGCATATTACATACGATCTGCCGGTTGCTATTGATGACATTATTGAAGCGAAACAACGACTGGCTGGGCGAATTTATAAAACAGGCATGCCTCGCTCAAACTATTTTAGTGAACGTTGCAAAGGTGAAATATTCCTGAAGTTTGAAAATATGCAGCGTACGGGTTCATTTAAAATTCGTGGCGCATTTAATAAATTAAGTTCACTGACTGATGCGGAAAAACGTAAAGGTGTAGTGGCCTGTTCTGCGGGCAACCATGCGCAAGGGGTTTCGCTCTCCTGCGCGATGCTGGGTATCGACGGTAAAGTGGTGATGCCAAAAGGTGCGCCAAAATCCAAAGTAGCGGCAACGTGCGACTACTCCGCAGAAGTCGTTCTGCATGGTGATAATTTCAACGACACTATCGCTAAAGTGAGCGAAATTGTCGAAATGGAAGGTCGTATTTTTATCCCACCTTACGATGATCCGAAAGTGATTGCTGGCCAGGGAACGATTGGTCTGGAAATTATGGAAGATCTCTATGATGTCGATAACGTGATTGTGCCAATTGGTGGTGGTGGTTTAATTGCTGGTATTGCGGTGGCAATTAAATCTATTAACCCGACCATTCGTGTTATTGGCGTACAGTCAGAAAACGTTCACGGCATGGCGGCTTCTTTCCACTCCGGAGAAATAACCACGCACCGAACTACCGGCACCCTGGCGGATGGTTGTGATGTCTCCCGCCCGGGTAATTTAACTTACGAAATCGTTCGTGAATTAGTCGATGACATCGTGCTGGTCAGCGAAGACGAAATCAGAAACAGTATGATTGCCTTAATTCAGCGCAATAAAGTCGTCACCGAAGGCGCAGGCGCTCTGGCATGTGCTGCATTATTAAGCGGTAAATTAGACCAATATATTCAAAACAGAAAAACCGTCAGTATTATTTCCGGCGGCAATATCGATCTTTCTCGCGTCTCTCAAATCACCGGTTTCGTTGACGCTTAATTAATTCGTTGAGGATAGGATATGAGTACTTCAGATAGCATTGTATCCAGCCAGACAAAACAATCGTCCTGGCGTAAATCAGATACCACATGGACGTTAGGCTTGTTTGGTACGGCAATCGGCGCCGGGGTGCTGTTCTTCCCTATCCGCGCAGGTTTTGGCGGACTGATCCCGATTCTTCTGATGTTGGTATTGGCATACCCCATCGCATTTTATTGCCACCGGGCGCTGGCGCGTCTGTGTCTTTCTGGCTCTAACCCTTCCGGCAACATTACGGAAACGGTGGAAGAGCATTTTGGTAAAACTGGCGGCGTGGTTATCACGTTCCTGTACTTCTTCGCGATTTGCCCACTGCTGTGGATTTATGGCGTTACTATTACCAATACCTTTATGACGTTCTGGGAAAACCAGCTCGGATTTGCACCGCTGAATCGCGGCTTTGTGGCGCTGTTCCTGTTGCTGCTGATGGCTTTCGTCATCTGGTTTGGTAAGGATCTGATGGTTAAAGTGATGAGCTACCTGGTATGGCCGTTTATCGCCAGCCTGGTGCTGATTTCTCTGTCGCTGATCCCTTACTGGAACTCTGCAGTTATCGACCAGGTTGACCTCGGTTCGCTGTCGTTAACCGGTCATGACGGTATCCTGATCACTGTCTGGCTGGGGATTTCCATCATGGTTTTCTCCTTTAACTTCTCGCCAATCGTCTCTTCCTTCGTGGTTTCTAAACGTGAAGAGTATGAGAAAGACTTCGGTCGCGACTTCACCGAACGTAAATGTTCCCAAATCATTTCTCGTGCCAGCATGCTGATGGTTGCAGTGGTGATGTTCTTTGCCTTTAGCTGCCTGTTTACGCTGTCTCCGGCCAACATGGCGGAAGCCAAAGCGCAGAATATTCCAGTGCTTTCTTATCTGGCTAACCACTTTGCGTCCATGACCGGTACCAAAACAACGTTCGCGATTACACTGGAATATGCGGCTTCCATCATCGCACTCGTGGCTATCTTCAAATCTTTCTTCGGTCACTATCTGGGAACGCTGGAAGGTCTGAATGGCCTGGTCCTGAAGTTTGGTTATAAAGGCGACAAAACTAAAGTGTCGCTGGGTAAACTGAACACTATCAGCATGATCTTCATCATGGGCTCCACCTGGGTTGTTGCCTACGCCAACCCGAACATCCTTGACCTGATTGAAGCCATGGGCGCACCGATTATCGCATCCCTGCTGTGCCTGTTGCCGATGTATGCCATCCGTAAAGCGCCGTCTCTGGCGAAATACCGTGGTCGTCTGGATAACGTGTTTGTTACCGTGATTGGTCTGCTGACCATCCTGAACATCGTATACAAACTGTTTTAATCCGTAACTCAGGATGAGAAAAGAGATGAATGAATTTCCGGTTGTTTTGGTTATTAACTGTGGTTCGTCTTCGATTAAGTTTTCCGTGCTCGATGCCAGCGACTGTGAAGTATTAATGTCAGGTATTGCCGACGGTATTAACTCGGAAAATGCATTCTTATCCGTAAATGGGGGAGAGCCAGCACCGCTGGCTCACCACAGTTACGAAGGTGCATTGAAGGCAATTGCATTTGAACTGGAAAAACGGAATTTAAATGACAGTGTGGCCTTAATTGGCCACCGCATCGCTCACGGCGGCAGTATTTTTACCGAGTCCGCCATTATTACCGATGAAGTCATTGATAATATCCGTCGCGTTTCTCCACTGGCACCCCTGCATAATTACGCCAATTTAAGTGGTATTGAATCGGCGCAGCAATTATTTCCGGGCGTAACTCAGGTGGCGGTATTTGATACCAGTTTCCACCAGACGATGGCTCCGGAAGCTTATTTATACGGCCTGCCGTGGAAATATTATGAAGAGTTAGGTGTACGCCGTTATGGTTTCCACGGCACGTCGCACCGCTATGTTTCCCAGCGCGCACATTCGCTGCTGAATCTGGCGGAAGATGACTCCGGCCTGGTTGTGGCGCATCTTGGCAATGGCGCGTCAATCTGCGCGGTTCGCAACGGTCAGAGTGTTGATACCTCAATGGGAATGACGCCGCTGGAAGGCTTGATGATGGGTACCCGCAGTGGCGATGTCGACTTTGGTGCGATGTCCTGGGTCGCCAGCCAAACCAACCAGAGCCTGGGTGACCTGGAACGCGTAGTGAATAAAGAGTCGGGATTATTAGGTATTTCCGGTCTTTCTTCGGATTTACGTGTTCTGGAAAAAGCCTGGCATGAAGGTCACGAACGCGCGCAACTGGCAATTAAAACCTTTGTTCACCGAATTGCCCGTCATATTGCCGGACACGCAGCTTCATTACGTCGCCTGGATGGAATTATATTCACCGGCGGAATAGGAGAGAATTCAAGTTTAATTCGTCGTCTGGTCATGGAACATTTGGCTGTATTAGGCGTAGAGATTGATACAGAAATGAATAATCGCTCTAACTCCTGTGGTGAGCGAATTGTTTCCAGTGAAAATGCGCGTGTCATTTGCGCTGTTATTCCGACTAACGAAGAAAAAATGATTGCTTTGGATGCCATTCATTTAGGCAAAGTTAACGCGCCCGCAGAATTTGCATAATTTAGTTGAAGTATTGTAGAGAGATTATTTTTCATGAAGGTAGATATTGATACCAGCGATAAGCTGTACGCCGACGCATGGCTTGGCTTTAAAGGTACGGACTGGAAAAACGAAATTAATGTCCGCGATTTTATTCAACATAACTATACACCGTATGAAGGCGATGAATCTTTCCTCGCCGAAGCGACGCCTGCCACCACGGAATTGTGGGAAAAAGTAATGGAAGGTATCCGTATCGAAAATGCAACCCACGCGCCGGTTGATTTCGATACCAATATTGCCACCACAATTACCGCTCATGATGCGGGATATATTAACCAGCCGCTGGAAAAAATTGTTGGCCTGCAAACGGATGCGCCGTTGAAACGTGCGCTACACCCGTTCGGTGGCATTAATATGATTAAAAGTTCATTCCACGCCTATGGCCGTGAAATGGACAGTGAATTTGAATATCTGTTTACCGATCTGCGTAAAACCCATAACCAGGGCGTATTTGATGTTTACTCACCGGATATGCTGCGCTGCCGTAAATCTGGCGTGCTGACCGGTTTACCAGATGGCTATGGCCGTGGGCGCATTATCGGTGACTATCGCCGCGTAGCGCTGTATGGCATCAGTTATCTGGTACGTGAACGCGAACTGCAATTTGCCGATCTCCAGTCTCGTCTGGAAAAAGGCGAGGATCTGGAAGCCACCATCCGTCTGCGTGAGGAGCTGGCAGAGCATCGTCATGCGCTGTTGCAGATTCAGGAAATGGCGGCGAAATATGGCTTTGATATCTCTCGCCCGGCGCAGAATGCGCAGGAAGCGGTGCAGTGGCTCTACTTCGCTTATCTGGCGGCAGTGAAATCGCAAAATGGCGGCGCGATGTCGCTGGGCCGCACGGCATCGTTCCTCGATATCTACATTGAGCGCGACTTTAAAGCTGGCGTACTCAATGAGCAGCAGGCACAGGAACTGATCGATCACTTCATCATGAAGATCCGTATGGTACGCTTCCTGCGTACACCGGAATTTGATTCGCTGTTCTCCGGCGACCCAATCTGGGCGACGGAAGTGATCGGCGGGATGGGGCTGGACGGTCGTACGCTGGTGACCAAAAACTCCTTCCGCTATTTGCACACCCTGCACACTATGGGGCCGGCACCGGAACCTAACCTGACCATTCTTTGGTCGGAAGAATTACCGATTGCCTTCAAAAAATATGCCGCGCAGGTGTCGATCGTCACCTCTTCCTTGCAGTATGAAAATGACGATCTGATGCGTACTGACTTCAACAGCGACGATTACGCGATTGCCTGCTGCGTCAGCCCAATGGTGATTGGTAAGCAAATGCAGTTCTTTGGTGCACGCGCTAACCTGGCGAAAACGCTGCTCTACGCAATTAACGGCGGGGTGGACGAGAAGCTGAAGATTCAGGTCGGGCCGAAAACAGCACCGCTGATGGACGACGTGCTGGATTACGACAAAGTGATGGACAGCCTCGATCACTTCATGGACTGGCTGGCGGTGCAGTACATCAGCGCGCTGAATATCATTCACTACATGCACGACAAGTACAGCTACGAAGCTTCGCTGATGGCGCTGCACGATCGTGATGTCTATCGCACTATGGCATGCGGCATCGCGGGCCTGTCGGTGGCGACGGACTCCCTGTCTGCCATCAAATATGCCCGCGTGAAACCAATCCGTGACGAAAACGGCCTGGCGGTGGACTTTGAAATCGACGGTGAATATCCGCAGTACGGCAACAACGACGAGCGCGTAGACAGCATTGCCTGCGACCTGGTTGAACGCTTTATGAAGAAAATTAAAGCGCTGCCAACCTATCGCAACGCCGTCCCTACCCAGTCGATTCTGACTATCACTTCTAACGTGGTGTACGGCCAGAAAACCGGTAATACACCGGACGGTCGTCGCGCCGGAACACCGTTCGCGCCGGGCGCTAACCCGATGCATGGTCGTGACCGCAAAGGTGCCGTGGCCTCATTGACGTCGGTGGCGAAACTGCCGTTCACCTACGCCAAAGATGGGATCTCGTACACCTTCTCAATCGTTCCTGCGGCGCTGGGCAAAGAAGATCCAGTACGTAAAACCAACCTTGTCGGCCTGCTGGATGGGTATTTCCACCACGAAGCGGATGTCGAAGGCGGTCAACACCTCAACGTCAACGTAATGAATCGGGAAATGCTGCTGGATGCCATCGAGCACCCGGAAAAATATCCTAACCTGACAATCCGTGTCTCTGGCTACGCCGTGCGCTTCAACGCACTGACCCGTGAACAGCAACAGGATGTTATTTCACGTACTTTTACCCAGGCGCTCTGACGCCGGAGGATGTATGAAAAAGATTATCGAAACGCAACGTGCCCCAGGCGCAATCGGCCCTTATGTTCAGGGCGTTGATTTAGGCAGCATGGTCTTCACCTCCGGGCAAATTCCGGTTTGCCCGCAGACCGGTGAGATCCCGGCTGATGTGCAAGATCAGGCGCGTTTAAGCCTCGAAAACGTCAAAGCGATCGTGGTTGCTGCCGGGCTGAGCGTGGGCGATATCATCAAGATGACCGTGTTCATCACCGATCTGAATGATTTTGCCACCATCAATGAAGTCTATAAGCAGTTCTTCGATGAGCATCAGGCGACCTACCCGACCCGGAGCTGTGTGCAGGTTGCGCGTTTGCCGAAAGATGTGAAGCTGGAAATTGAAGCTATCGCAGTACGTAGTGCGTAAAGCCTCGTGAGCGGGACGGTCGCAAGGTCGTTCCGCTCCACTTCACTGAACGGCAATCCGAGGGTGTGGATATGATTAGTGCATTCGATATTTTCAAAATTGGGATTGGTCCCTCCAGTTCGCATACCGTGGGGCCAATGAATGCCGGAAAAAGTTTTATTGATCGGCTGGAAAGTAGCGGCTTATTAACCGCGACGAGCCATATTGTGGTCGATCTGTATGGGTCGTTGTCACTGACGGGCAAAGGCCATGCCACGGATGTCGCCATTATCATGGGACTGGCAGGAAACAGTCCGCAGGATGTTGTCATTGATGAGATCCCTGCATTTATAGAGTTAGTAACGCGCAGCGGGCGGCTGCCAGTGGCATCTGGTGCGCATATTGTTGATTTTCCTGTAGCAAAGAACATTATCTTCCATCCCGAAATGTTGCCTCGCCATGAGAACGGAATGCGGATCACTGCCTGGAAGGGACAGGAAGCGCTATTAAGTAAAACCTATTACTCTGTCGGCGGCGGGTTTATTGTCGAAGAAGAACACTTCGGCCTGTCGCACGATGTCGAAACGTCCGTACCTTACGATTTCCACTCAGCAGGTGAACTGCTGAAAATGTGTGATTACAACGGCCTGTCTATATCTGGCCTGATGATGCACAACGAGCTAGCGCTGCGCAGTAAAGCGGAAATTGACGCAGGGTTTGCCCGTATCTGGCAAGTGATGCATGACGGTATTGAACGCGGGATGAACACTGAAGGCGTGCTGCCTGGTCCGCTCAATGTGCCGCGTCGTGCCGTAGCGCTGCGTCGTCAGCTGGTTTCTAGCGATAACATCTCTAACGATCCGATGAATGTCATCGACTGGATCAACATGTACGCGCTGGCGGTTAGTGAAGAAAACGCAGCTGGCGGGCGCGTGGTAACGGCACCGACTAACGGTGCGTGCGGCATTATTCCGGCAGTGCTGGCTTATTACGATAAGTTCCGTCGTCCGGTAAACGAGCGGTCAATTGCCCGCTATTTTCTGGCAGCGGGGGCTATTGGCGCGCTGTATAAAATGAACGCCTCCATCTCTGGCGCGGAGGTCGGCTGTCAGGGGGAGATTGGCGTGGCCTGTTCAATGGCGGCGGCAGGGTTAACTGAACTACTGGGCGGCAGTCCGGCGCAGGTATGCAATGCGGCGGAAATCGCGATGGAGCATAACCTTGGGCTGACCTGCGATCCGGTTGCCGGACAGGTACAAATCCCGTGCATTGAACGTAATGCCATTAATGCCGTGAAAGCAGTAAACGCCGCGCGGATGGCGATGCGCCGCACCTCGGCACCGCGTGTTTCACTCGATAAAGTGATCGAGACGATGTATGAAACCGGCAAAGATATGAACGATAAATACCGCGAAACATCACGCGGAGGACTGGCCATTAAAGTGGTCTGCGGCTGACATTGCTGTCAGCTTTCATCCTTGGGTGCACAAATGTGCACCTTTTTTTTGTGATCTGCCGCAAATAGAGAATGAATATTCTCTTGCGATTAATTTAGTAGAAAATTCTTATCCATCTCCGTTATTTCAAAGTCTTGATTGTGAAGATTTTCTCTGACCTCGCGCGTATCATTTCTTTATTCTAATAACTCGCCTGCAAAAACGTAGACCGCATATCGCCTTGATGCGGCTCGGAAAAAAATAATAAGCCCTACAAAATATTGAGCGAGAAATTATGGAAATTGCATCGAATAAAGGCGTCATTGCAGACGCTTCGACCCCGGCGGGTCGTGCTGGAATGAGTGAGAGCGAGTGGCGAGAAGCGATCAAATTCGACAGTACTGACACCGGCTGGGTGATTATGAGTATCGGGATGGCGATTGGCGCGGGGATTGTTTTTCTCCCGGTGCAGGTCGGTTTGATGGGATTGTGGGTATTTTTGCTCTCATCGGTGATTGGTTACCCGGCAATGTATCTGTTTCAGCGGTTGTTTATTAATACGCTGGCAGAATCACCAGAATGTAAAGATTACCCGAGTGTCATTAGCGGTTATTTAGGTAAAAACTGGGGCATCCTGTTAGGTGCGCTCTATTTCGTAATGCTGGTGATTTGGATGTTCGTCTATTCCACCGCCATCACCAACGATAGTGCTTCCTATCTGCATACCTTCGGCGTGACGGAAGGGTTGCTGTCAGACAGTCCCTTTTATGGTCTGGTACTGATTTGCATTCTGGTGGCGATCTCTTCACGCGGCGAGAAATTGTTATTCAAAATTTCGACCGGCATGGTGCTGACCAAGCTGCTGGTGGTCGCGGCGCTGGGCGTGTCGATGGTGGGAATGTGGCATCTGTATAACGTCGGTTCGCTACCGCCGCTGGGGCTGCTGGTGAAAAACGCCATTATTACGCTGCCGTTTACCCTGACGTCGATTCTGTTTATCCAGACGTTAAGCCCGATGGTGATCTCTTATCGCTCGCGGGAAAAATCAATTGAAGTGGCGCGGCATAAAGCATTGCGGGCAATGAATATCGCGTTTGGCATTTTGTTTGTCACCGTCTTTTTCTACGCCGTGTCGTTCACGCTGGCGATGGGACATGACGAAGCGGTAAAAGCCTATGAGCAGAATATTTCCGCGCTGGCGATTGCCGCACAGTTTATTAGCGGTGACGGCGCAGCGTGGGTGAAAGTGGTCAGCGTCATTCTCAATATCTTTGCTGTCATGACTGCATTCTTTGGCGTCTATTTAGGTTTTCGCGAAGCAACGCAAGGGATCGTAATGAACATCCTGCGTCGCAAGATGCCTGCCGAGAAGATTAACGAAAATCTTGTTCAGCGCGGCATCATGATTTTCGCCATTTTGCTGGCCTGGAGCGCCATCGTACTGAACGCACCGGTGTTGAGCTTCACCTCTATCTGTAGCCCGATTTTCGGCATGGTAGGGTGCCTGATCCCGGCGTGGCTGGTTTACAAAGTACCGGCATTGCACAAATACAAAGGGATGTCTCTGTACCTGATTATCGTCACTGGTTTGTTGCTTTGTGTTTCTCCGTTCCTGGCATTTTCTTGATTTACCTGAAATTTTAAGGTTTTTAATATGTTTGATTCGACTTTAAATCCGTTATGGCAGCGTTACATCCTCGCCGTTCAGGAGGAAGTAAAACCGGCGCTGGGATGTACTGAACCGATTTCACTGGCGCTGGCGGCGGCGGTTGCTGCGGCAGAACTGGAAGGTCCGGTTGAACGTGTAGAAGCCTGGGTTTCGCCAAATCTGATGAAGAACGGTCTGGGCGTCACCGTTCCCGGCACGGGAATGGTGGGGCTGCCGATTGCGGCGGCGCTGGGGGCGTTAGGTGGAAATGCCAACGCCGGGCTGGAAGTGCTGAAAGACGCAACTGCGCAGGCAATTGCCGATGCCAAAGCACTGCTGGCGGCGGGGAAAGTCTCCGTTAAGATCCAGGAACCTTGCAATGAAATCCTCTTCTCACGCGCCAAAGTCTGGAACGGTGAGAAGTGGGCGTGTGTCACCATCGTCGGCGGGCATACCAACATTGTGCATATTGAGACGCACAATGGTGTGGTGTTTACCCAGCAGGCGTGTGTGGCAGAGGGCGAGCAAGAGTCTCCGCTGACGGTGCTTTCCAGAACGACGCTGGCTGAGATCCTGAAGTTCGTCAATGAAGTCCCGTTTGCGGCGATCCGCTTTATTCTCGATTCCGCGAAGCTAAATTGTGCGTTATCGCAGGAAGGTTTGAGCGGTAAGTGGGGGCTGCATATTGGCGCGACGCTGGAAAAACAGTGCGAGCGCGGTTTGCTGGCGAAAGATCTCTCTTCATCCATTGTGATTCGTACCAGCGCGGCATCCGATGCGCGTATGGGCGGCGCTACGCTTCCGGCTATGAGTAACTCCGGCTCGGGTAACCAGGGGATCACCGCAACAATGCCTGTGGTGGGGGTAGCAGAACACTTCGGAGCGGATGATGAACGGCTGGCGCGTGCGCTGATGCTTTCTCATTTGAGCGCAATTTACATCCATAACCAGTTACCGCGTTTGTCTGCACTTTGTGCCGCAACGACCGCAGCAATGGGGGCCGCCGCCGGGATGGCATGGCTGGTGGATGGGCGTTATGAAACCATCTCGATGGCGATCAGCAGTATGATCGGCGATGTCAGCGGCATGATTTGCGATGGTGCGTCGAACAGCTGCGCGATGAAGGTTTCGACCAGTGCTTCGGCTGCGTGGAAAGCGGTGTTAATGGCGCTGGATGATACCGCCGTGACCGGCAATGAAGGGATCGTGGCGCATGATGTTGAGCAGTCGATTGCCAACCTGTGTGCGTTAGCAAGCCATTCGATGCAGCAAACGGATCGGCAGATTATCGAGATTATGGCGAGCAAGGCCAGATAAACGCCAGGTTTTGAGTATTGTGCCGGATGCGATGCTGGCGCACCTTATCCGGCCTACGGGGTGCTCAACTTGTTGATGTTGTTGTGTTTTGTACCTGATGCCGGATGCGATGCTGGCGCATCTTATCCGGCCTACGGGTTGTTTAATTCGTTAATGTTGTTGGATTTTGTAGGCCGGATAAGGCGTTTTCGCCGCATCCGGCAACCTGTCTTTACGCGGTAGCTTCATCCTCGGCTAAACGCGTTTCAGCATCCGCGACGATGGCTTCCAGCTCGCTCAACATCTCTTCATAGCCAAAATTTTTGGCGGTGCGAGCAGGTTCTTTCGCCACCACGGGCTTCACTGGCTGGGG
>OGQQ01001713.1_pt1 | contig 16176 bp, 7 predicted proteins | sample 1553281 | NCBI WGS metagenome assembly OGQQ01 (sample SAMEA2579937, study PRJEB22360) | human gut metagenome | biome: human gut; feature: human-associated habitat; material: faeces | place: Denmark | collected 2008/2010 | reverse complement strand
GCTGCTCCTTCTGCTTGGCAAGGATGAAGTCCTGCTTTTCCAGATACTTGCGGTTGCCGTATTCTGCTTCTTCCTCCAAATCCAACCCATGACGTTTTGCAACCTCAAACAGCATCTTCCGGCAGGCGGCATCAAAGGTGATCTTGCGGTTGTTGCGGCGGCTGAGGGGCTTGTCCGGGTCAGGCAGGTCGAAGCCCAATGCTTCCAATGCCTTTTCCTGCTGGGGTGCCACCTCGCCGTATTTGTTCTCGCAGTCGAATACATGACGCTCGTGGATGTGGGGTGTGCTTTCGTCCAAATGCAGCGCCCAGTCCAGCACATGAACGTGTTCGCCAAACTTGGCCTTGAACTCGTCAATGAACTCGGTGACGATGTTCAGCAAGTCCTCTGCGGAAGCGTGTTCATCCAACGTCCCAAGCTGGTAAATAGTCTCCTCCGGGCAGGTCTTGCGGCTGGACAGCAGGTCAGGAATGGAGCGGTTGCGTTCCGTGTGCCGGATCTTGGCATTACGCCCGTTCTGACCTTCGATAAAGGTCGTGTACCGGCTCTCGTAGAACTGCCGTTCCACATCTGAAAAGGTCACTGCCAAGTCGTCCGGGTCTTGCGGATCGAGAGCCGAACGGAAACCGTGGAAGCAGTCCCAGTAGATGTTGCCCTTGGCTCGTTCCGGGTCGATGTGCTCACTGTTGGCAAGGTTGAAACTGCGGTCATTGTGTTTTGGGTTATAGGTGCCGTGGGTTCCGGCTCGTCCGTTGTGTCGTGTTAATTTCAGCTAGACATCCCTCCGTTTCAACAGCTTGGTGGGGAGAACGCAGCAGCGAAGCTGCTGGATCTGCCGCCTTTTTGCGCCAGATAATACCCAGTAGGATATGACGCACAGCATCATATCACTGGGCAAGGGTTTCACCTTTGACCCTTGCAAAGAGCTGGTCTCGCCTGTCGGCTCGGTCGGTGCTTCAAAAGGCCGGTGGCCTTTTGAGGTCGCCGCAGGCGACCCGCACCCCTCTGCACTCTTGCTCCGGGCAAGCTGACAGGCAACGATTTGCGAATCCCTGCCCGCAGCTCGTCCGGCTTTTTCAGTGGGTCATTTTGACCCACTGATTTTGCCTGTTACCAAAATGGTAACAGGCAGATAGACGGTCTGATAACGGCCATCTCACCCTGATTCCCATTTTGGGGATTTGGGTGGATGCTGGCAAGTGCCGCTTTCCGGCACTTAACGCTATGGGGTTGGTTGGTGGTCGTTTTGACCACCAACCAAAGCCCCTTATATGGCGCGTTTTCGGTCAATCGCTGCGTACGTGCGTACAGAGAAAGCCGACTGCTGCGTACGCACGTACGCAGCAAAACACCCAAATTCGCCTTTATAGGGGGTCATACTCGCCAACTGTTGGGAGTAAGGTCGGGCTGCACAAGGGCTTCAATGCCGACAAAGCCCCGGACACGCCGCCCGGACGAGTTGACGATGTTGTTGGTGGATTCCAGATTATACCTGCGCTGGTTGGCGATCAGTGCATCGCTGAACCCTCTGGCCTTGATCGCATTCAGGCTGTTCTCCTCGCACCACATCTTGTAGACCTCATACAGCTCTTTTGAGCTGGTGCAGGCATCCGCCTTCAGGCGGATGTAGCCCTCGGATTCGAGGAAATCGAACACATTGTTGTTGTCCCGCTTCACCAGTTCCCGGTTGCGCTTGGCACGGTCACTCTCGGTGAACTGGAAGCCATTCTTCACCAGCCGCTGCAAGCCCTCAAATGCCCACAGCAGGATGCCCTCGACCTCTGCCGCCATCTTCTCGGCAATGTCCGGGTCATCCACACGAGACAGGGGCTTATCCTTGGTGGTCAAGATGAGCTGACGACGATAGAAACCGTCCGAGCGGTCATACAATGCCTGCAAATCGCCATTGCTGAACGCCAGCAGGCGGGCGTACATCCAACCCTGATAGCTCTGCTTGCCCTTGCGCTCCAAGTCCATCTGCCCCTGTGCGGTCACGATGGACTTGACATAGTTGGTCTGGCGCAGGGCTTCCATCCGCATATCGTCGTCCACGCAGAGCAGGGTGTGCTCCAGGTCAGCACGGGCGAAGCGGTTCTCCGAGATCTTGCCGATGCTGCCATCCTTCATGTTGCAGCCGAACAGCCGGGACAGTACCACGCCGATCTGCGACTTGCCCTCGCCGCCGCTGCCCTTGATGACCATCATGCGCTGCCCCTTGTTGCTGGGGATCAGGCAGTAGCCAATAAACTCCTGCACCGTGGGGATGTCCTCCGGGTAGAGCAGGTCGGACAGGAACCGCAGCCAATGGGAGGGCTGCGGAGCTTTCGGGTCATACCTGACCGGGAGTCGGTTGCGGACGATCTCCGGCTTGCCCTCCTGAAAGGTACCGTCCAGATACAGGGTGCCGTTTGCCAGTGCGATGCGATCGGTGACAGGCGGGAAGTCCTCCACCTGTGCCGCCAGCTTCAGCACATCCACCACATTGGTGACCTTCTTGGCGAGGTTCGCCCCAACGTATTCACGCATCATCTCGAAGATCTCACACCGCAGGGGCATGGGGTCCACCATTCTGCCGTCCGGGGTGAAAAATGCGCCATTCGAGTAAAGCAGTTGGTGGATGCTCAGAAAATCGTCACAGAACAGGGATTCGTTGAAAAAGCCCTTTTTGAACCATGCGGGGGTAAAATTACTCATAGGCATTCCATCCTTTCGTTGGCGCCACGGAAAACGATGTGGTCAATTTGACCACATCGTTTTTCTCCGCAACTGGGAAATCAACGTCCTGCCGTTCTCCCTGCACGGCTTTCCTGCCCCCTTCCGGCGGCGTTTTCCGGCTCTCCTTCTCAGGGTCATCGCCGGGTATCCCATGCAGACGGTCTTTCGATTTTCAAGGTGCGGTGCTGGATTTGGCAATAAAAAATCGCCACACAACAACCTGAACCTGACCATCCCTTCCGGGATGGCCTTGGTTCGGGTTCGTTATGTAGCGATAGAAAGTTAAAAACTTGCTCCGGCTCCTTCGGGAGCCGAGCTGGAACTCTAAGTAAATATGTTATATTAAATTGTTGAAATAGGTTACCACAAAAATCGCAGTGTGTCAACAAAAAATTCTGAAAACGGGCTACTTTCGGCAGCTTGCAAGAAAAAGTGATGGAAACTTTGGTAAAAAGAGAGGGTCGGATAGCTTGTTCTGTTTGCAACGGAATGCAAACTCGGAACTTTTTTGAGCAGAAAAACAACCGTCCGCTTCAAGTTGGGCTTGAAAACGGACGATCATTCTTGCAAAGTGATTTTCAAATTTGGGAAGCGTTTTGAAAGGTCTCATAGTGCTAGCAAGAGGTTATACAAAGACCATTTTTGCGTTGCCAAACACTTGTTGGGAAAGTCAAAACCTTGAACTGCATCGGCATGATGCAGGCTATGTGATGGCATCAAAGAATTATTTTTCCAAAGCTGCAGCCTCAGAATTTTTTATTTTCCATTTTTGCATATTGTTTTCCACAAGATGATCCTTGCATCTTACGGTTATTGCAGTACCTTATTCATCAGCTCCTGATAGCTGTCCACATGGTCGTATGTCACAAGTCCATCGGACAACTTCGCGAACAGCTTTTTAGCACAATCGATCTTGGATTTTTCGATTGGGCGCAGATTCAGGCTTTCCATTGTACCCTTTGTTTCGGCAACGAAGTAAATATGCCTCACTGCACCTTCATGGAATACAATTGCCCAGTCCGGCGAATAGTGTCCGACAGGCGTAGGGATAAAGAAACCTCTGGGCAGCTTTGCATAGATGAATACTTCATCTGCGCCATCAAGGCTTTCGGCAAATTTGCGTTCCACGCTCTTTTCGGCAGAGCCGTCGGTAAAGACATAGTCCTGAATGGCTTTCTTTGCAGGATAGGCTTTATCCATTGTCAGGCCGTGCTTTTCAGCAGTAAAGATACTGCTGTCATAGCTGCCCTCAATTGTATCGTAGGTGATATGCTCTACGATCATGGTAGCTTTCTGCTCTTTGATCAGGCGAGTGACCTTCGTGATGAACTCTTCCGGGTTGCTCTGATACATTGCAAACGTAGACGGCTTGATTCCCTTCAAAATCGCCGCAACGGTGTGGCGGGTCAAGACGGTTCCCTCCGCAATTTTTCCAAGCAGATCATAAGGAACCTGCCCATATACTGCGTGTTTCAGTGTTTTAGTGCGAGTCTGTGCAGCATTGAAGCTGTCACCACTACGTACCATGTCTGCATCCAGAGTATCCCGCTGTGCAGCATGACTGACGGCGTATTGCAGCTGGCTGACATAGAGTTCACTGTCAATATGCGTGATTGCCTTGGAAATCAGTTCATCGGAATTGAAATCAACAGTATAGGCGTACTTGTGGTTGATGGTATTCCAGAGTTTCTGGAACTCTGCTTTTTCAAACCGTCCGTTCAGCGGATTTTCCAGAACCTTTGGCTTGTTGGCATCCGCAAACATCTTCTGGAGAACGCTTGCGTCATAAATCGCCTGCACCAAGGTGTGGATGCCCTCTTCTATCGGTTTCAGAGAATCTGGAACAGGAGCAAGCGATTTTGCCTGTGCATCCTCCCGGTATTCCTTCGTCACGTTATCTTCTTCGTCCACATAGTTGTTGCGAACCAGATACTGATAAATGGCTCGTGCCTGATGGTCGTCCACCTTGACGGTTCGCCCATCCAATTTGATCGACTTTCCGGCAAAATATTCAATGGTCGCTTTCCGAGGACGGTCGTACAGCACAGCCTCGGTCTGCTTCTGCAAGCTGTCCACAAAAGCGGCATAGCTTTCGCTGGCAATAACCGTCAGGACATTGATATCCTGCACTTTATCGCCTAAAACATCGGCATCCATGCGGCTGCCGGACTGGTTCACGCACAGGCGCAAGCCGCGGCCAACTTCCTGACGCTTCTGTGTGGTGCTGTCGCTGTGCTTCAGGGTGCAGATTTGGAACACATTCGGGTTATCCCAACCTTCACGCAGGGCAGAGTGGGAGAAGATAAACCGGGTAGGCTCCTCAAAGGACAGCAGCCGTTCCTTATTTTTCAGAATCAAGTCATAGGCGGAAATATCATCGGACAGATCCGTTCCGCGCTTGACAGAACTGTTTACGCTATGCCCCTTTTTATCGATACTGAAATAGCCTTTATGCACATTGTGTACATCGACAGAATCCAGATAAGCCAGATAGTCCGGGTCAAACAGTGTGCGGTGCTCATTCAGAACAGAAAGATACTCCTGCTCGAAAATTTTTCCGTACTCACCCAGAAGTTCATTGCCTTCCTCATCGTACTGGCGATATTTTGCCACCTCATCAATGAAGAACAGAGAAAGCGTCTTGATGCCCATTTTGAAACGTTCTTGCTCTTTTTCAAAGTGCGATTCGATGGTTTCACGGATCTGCACCCTGCGCATATCATCTTCGGACACGTCACCTGTCACATCGTGAACATGCAAAGTTTCCCCATTCGTAAAAGTCAAAATGCCGGTAAAGGGATCAATTTCAGAAACGACAAACCCTTTGTACTGTTCCATCTCGTTGGAGAGATAATACAGATTATCCCCCACATTCAGCTTATGAAATTCGCGCTTGGTACCACCGTTGTGAGCGACTTCCAATTCGATTTTAGCCTGCGGGGCCTTTTGAGGAGTGACAAGAATATCTTCCAGATACAGATATTTGTTGGTGCCACGCAGATTCTTGACCTCAAAGCCCTTGACCTCGATTTTCTTGACCAGACGCTTATTATAAGCGTCCAGTGCATCCAGCACATACACCAGATTGTGCTGCTTTGCATGGGTAGCCGAATAGTTCAGTGTAAACAGCGGATTGAACTTTTTCAAGGCTTTCTGGGTGGCAGAATCCTCTTTGCCCATCTTCTGCGGCTCGTCCAGAATCAGAATCGGACGGTTGGCGGCAATCACATCAATGGGGCGGCGGGAGCCAAACCCATCCCGCTTTGTGTAAATAATACGCGCCGCAGCATCTCCCTTGCGACCTTCCACGTTCTTGTCCTCGTTCATGGAAGCCGCAAAAGCCTGCGTGTTGATGATCATAACATTGATGCCCGAATTACTGGAAAAGGCATCCAGTTTCTTCAGATCGCTGCTGTTATAGATGAAGAACCGTGCCTTTTTACCATAGCACTCCATAAAGTGATCTGCGGTGATCTCAAAGGATTTTTTCACACCTTCGCGGATGGCAATGCTGGGCACAACTACAATAAACTTGCTCCAACCGTAACGCTTATTCAACTCGAACATCGTTTTGATGTAAACATAGGTCTTGCCGGTACCGGTCTCCATCTCGATATCCAAAGAGCAGCGACCCAGCGGTGCCACCAGCTGAGTAGACTGGTGGATATTGCTCTCGTTCTGAATGTTCTGGATATTGTGCAGAATCTGCTCATTGGTCAGCTGCAAGGCTTCATTCTTAAAACCGGAATCATCCAGAGCATCCTGAAATTCGACCTGCGTGCCATCCTCGTAAGACTGCGTCACACTGATCTGCTGCGGTGTGCTGGGCAAATTGCCGATATCCCGCAGATAGGATACACCTGCATTGTACGGCTGACCTTGAAAGACCCGTGCCACGGCATCCACAGCATCCGTCTGGTATTGCTGAATCTTAAAACTAAACTTCATTGTTGTAACTTACCTCCGACACCAACTGTCAATCATTTCTTGACAGTTGAAAATAACAAGTTAATTCAATTTTCATCGAATCACAATACTTTTCTTACCGTATCGGGGCTATAAGTTTCAAAAATCTGGTCAAAATTTGTTGCAACGCTGTCATTTGCCATGGAACTGTCACGGAAAACAGCATAGTACGGCTTCATCTGCGCAATGGCCTTGACAGTCTCATCCGTCACATCATGGTCGAAACAGGCCAGCAGGAAGCCATTTGCCACGTTGAACACCTTTTTGCCTGCAATTTCCGTTGCCTCAATGGGGCTGGAAAGCAGCACACCCAAATCCAGCATGACCTGAAACAGCAGATCTTCCGGGGTGCGGTCAGATTTAACGTTGTCCACCAGAGAGAACAGATCCTGCTGCTGGGTCTCCTCCGGCGTGTAGTAAACCGGCTTCATGTTGCTTTCATCTAGACGCAGGCAGCGGAAACCAATATCCAAATCAGCCGGAGCGGTTAGCCCAGCATCTTCCTTAATTTTTCGACCCGCACGGCGGATACGCTCTTTGCCAATTTCGCAGATGTTCTTGTAGCCTGCCTTGTAGGCTTCGCTCTTCTCGTCCGTCTTTTCCGGCAACTGCACCATGATAAACTTTCGGTGTCCACCATCTTCAGCGTTCAGTTTCATTACAGCATGGGCGGTAGTAGCAGAGCCAGAGAAGAAATCGAGGACATAATCATTTCCAGAGGTCAACATAGTTAACATCTGCTTCAACAATCTAACAGGCTTTTTTCCATTAGGAAATGGAACATCACCCTCTTTTGTAAGATTTTTTGTCTCACCAACAAAATCCCATAGTGTACCTTGCAAGTCCTTTTTATATAGAATACCGTTGATTTCCTCAGCGACATCTTTCAACCAAGCAAAAAGACGGAAGTTTTCTCCTTTGTAAAACTGCTCATAAGTGTTTCCTTTATTTCTGCCAGTTTTCGGAACATATTCTATTGAATACAAATCGCTTTCAATGCCGATTTGTCTTACTTTTTCCATAACTCTCGGACGAATTGAACTCTGCGGCATTGCTGTTTGATAAATGCAATATGCGTATCTATCATACACTTCCTTTTCTGTTAAGTTCTCTTCTTTCATAATTTGCCCAACAGATTTTATTATAAATCCGATACGCTTATAAATCTTGATTTCTAATCCGTCACCATCAAAAGTCGACCCAACATAAATTTTCTCTCCGGGATTTACAAGTGCCGTTGTGTATTTCCAGCTTATGCCTGCATTTCGATATTCTTCTACCATTTTGGAGATTGGCGTATATTGATATACATTTTTGAATGGAACTAATTCTCGATAATTTTTTGCGTAAACAAGAATATATTCCATGTTTTTCTTTAATCTTTTGTCTTCACCACCACCAGATGCTCCAGCGATATTTTTTAATTTCAAGCATATTGTATTGATGTAATTGTCTGTACCAAAAATCTCATCACATAATTTTTTGAGATTTTCTACTTCACCATCGTCAATAGAAATAAATATAACACCATCATTAGTTAGATAACTTTTTGCCAATTTAAGCCGAGGATATATCATATTTAGCCAATCCGTATGGAAGCGGCCGTTGCTTTCGGTGTTTGTCACCATGCGGTTGCCTTCTTCGTCATACTGACCGCTATTATCCATATATTCCGCCGCACTCTGGGCAAAATCGTCCTCATAGACAAAGTCATTGCCCGTATTGTATGGAGGATCAATGTAGATCATCTTGACCTTGCCCAGATAGGTTTCCTGCAAGAGCTTCAGCACTTCCAGATTATCGCCCTCGATGTAGAGGTTCTCGCTGTCAAAGCCACCGGGAGTGCCATCTTTGCCAACGCTATCCGCCACAACGGGACGCAGGGTTGCCGTGATGGGCGCATTGGCCGCCAGCATCGCTTTTTTCTTGTCCGGCCATGTAAACTGGTAGCGTTCCTCCCGGCCTTCCACGATGGAATCGGAAAGCTCCTGCCGCAGAACGTCAAAATCAATGGCGTGTTCCACCTTGCCGTCACGTTTTACCTCGGTAATGGCGTTGGGGAATAGCTTGCCAATCAATTCTATGTTGCGCTGTACGCCGTCAAGGCTGTGCATTTTTAGAGTTTCCATTTCAACGTTCTCCCTCATTCATATTTTGAATATTTTGATAGCAGACTGACCAATCTTAGCAAAAACGTTTTTGTCTCTGCATTAAATTCGCAATTTCCAACGAAACAATGATAATCATAACTTGTATAATCTTTTACGAAAATTGCTTTATATACAGCAACTGCTTTTTCTTTTATTGTTACGATTTCTTTTCCTTGCTGCTCTGATTCCGGTGCAGTATTATATATTTCGTTTCTTGAAAGTAGTTGTCCAAAATGACCTTTATAGTTGGAATCCATACATTCAAGTAGTTCTATCAGTTTCTCTGGATTATGTCCTGAAATTAGTTGATTATATGAAGTCACATCGCTTATCTCTAAAGCAATCAGAAGTGGAACCATATATAGTGTACAAAATTGTGTAGCTAACCCTTCCGGATCACTAAAGCTAAATCTTCCGTCACTGTGCGTTAACTCATATTCTGCAATTCTTATGGCTTTTAGATATCTTGAAATTTCACGAAGAGAAAAATGGAACAGCTCGATAATTTTTTTACACACAACATCTACCGTATAGTAGTCGCTTTGGAAATTGATGCTTTGATAGTATCGGTACATATTGGCTGGTGGAATCGAAATTCTCAAATCAAAAAAGCGATCAAGATATCTGCACGAATCGAACGAGTTTCCGTAGTAATTTGAAATTGTATGTTGAAGTTCTTGTAAATTCACAGCAAATACAAATGTGATTCGTTCATTATCAAAATAATGCTTGATTTTTTCTAAAAGTTGCACGGCATAGTTAGGCTTGCAACGATCAAGCTCATCAATAATGACAACCAAACGGTCTGCTCTTTCTTCAAGTAAGTGGTCTAAAAATTCCACAATTGTACTGTGAATACTCTTGCTTTTCCGTAAATCATCAAGAACACTATCAGATTTCATTGATTCCAGCACTGCTGTTGTACTTTTTCCAGTAATACAATCTGCCAAAGCCGCTACCTTTTCAAAAATTTTATTGTCTTTCGGAAAAGGCGTTTCCTCATCTACCTGTTGAAGAATGGAGTATACCAGAGATAAGATAGGGTCTCCATCATTATCATTTTCCCACGCATCGTAGTAAACACAAAGCTGCGCTTGAAATTCTGGTTCTTTGCCGCTGTGATAGTTTTTCCAGACAGTTTTGACCTCATCTCTGTATTCACTCTTTGATTCTATTGGCGAACAGGATTCTAAAACCATTTTTACCTGCTTGACAAAAAAGGTCTTACCGCTTCCCCATGCACCATCAAGAGCAATCGAGCAGGAATCCTCCAAAGAGTTCAGTATATCCACAAACGCATGGATATCCGTATTTCTTCCAATCTGGTCGTTCTTGTATGTAGAAAGTAGGTTTTCTTCTGTTGGTTTCAGTTCAAATGATTTCATAACGTCTCCGTCTTCTTTTGTAGAGATTTCATCTGCTGTACCAGTTCAAATTTCTTCTTCGGCTGCTTTTCCTTACGGATTTTAGCTTCCAGTGCAGCAATCTGCTTCTCTAGCTGCTCACGCTGCTTCTGCTGCTCTACACTGTCTTTCAGGGACGCACTTTCTCCTGTGCCAAGCACATCACCTGCGATCTGACGGACAAAGTTCTCGTATACAGCATCCAGCGTAAGTCCTTCCAGATGCACCGGCAGGGCGTCCTCGTCCAGCCAGTCCGTAGAATAATAGCGATCAACCTTAAAGGCTGTCTTGCCCGCCGCAGCCTCCTTGTAGCCGATGACAGCACGATACTTGCCCTCGTATTCCAGCAAAAAGAGGATGTGATACGGAATTTCCCGGTCGATTTGGCGCAGGACACTCTCATCCAGCTCCGGGGCAGACAGCCGCACCTCGAATACCTCGATCTCCGTCACCTGCTCCCCAGCCGCCAGATTCAGGGTGGTGGCCGCAATCTTATTGCGCCAGTAGATGATTTTGATCTGCTCGACAAAGGCTTTCTTCATAGCCGGAGTAACGGCGATGTTCTCATAGAACTTCTGCTTCGGGATACGCTTGTTAAATTCAGTAGACTTTGGCAAAGTAAACATATGTAAGTCTTTTTGATGCTTTGCATCGTAATAAATAACGAAGATTAGAACAATTGCTTCTTTTGAAGCCATTTGGTCTCTTGGGGTGTTATTACAAGAATATCAACATCTCCTCCAACAGTTTCAACAACATTTTTAAAGCGCATAGTTTGAATTGTTGTTTCAACTGCATATCTAGCAAAATCCACAGCATCTTGTAGTGTGAAATAGTTCCACAAGATGTTTTCAAATGGCAAAGCTGAATAACTACCATCTTCATTTTTTATGGCAACATCCTGTATAAGACGAACAAGGGTTGTTATCTCACCATCCCATGTTGCTCCTTGAGAATCAGTGTTCACTAAAGTACTGGATTTGTTTTTAATATCTACTTTATATATTTTTTGCTTTTGGGTTTGATTTTCATATCCAGCGACAATAAAATGAGTGTCGGGAATCTCAGGCAAAGAGCTAAAATAGTCAATAAATGTTTTAGGAACACTTTCAACGGTGCTATCTTTTGTAATTTGATTTCGAATAACATCTTGGATAAAGCCCGTTATCGGCTTTCCCATCAATGATGCATCACCACAAGTAGAGATACCAACACCATTAGGACATATAAAGGTTTTATCTGTAGAATTATTAGTGTGAATTCCAATTTTTTGAATTAGAATTCCATTTTCGACTTGAGTATTATTATAGGTGGTTCGTCTATCGCTTGCTAAAACAATTCCTTCATTTACATATACAGCAATTAAAAATGACATAATGGACTCCTTTGTTGAATATAAATCACTTTACTACGAGAAAACAAATCAGTTCAAAATCATCCAGCCCAGAAACTTGTCCCATAAGCGCAGAGGTTCCGCCAGCCGAGAACAGGCTGTCGATATCGCTTTCTTCCTTAATATCAATGATTGAATCAATGGCTTCGCTCAGCAATTCGGACATTTCTGCCATGTCCTTTCCATCGTCTGTTTCCTGATTGAAGCGTTCGTATACCTCTTTGATCGGCTCAGTCTTTCCACGGCACAGCAGCCGGATATCGTCCAACATCTTTTTGGGGTTCAGGTAGTCGCAGATGATCTGCCCATCCATGCCGATGTAAACCATGTAGAACGGATGGATGCGGTTCCGATTGTCCACATTGACGCTGTTATTGATGTTTTTCAGCACGAAGATCACGCCCTCCGGCAATTCATCCGTAGCTGGAACCACCGCATGAAGTCCACGGGGCTTCTTGTCCAGATCACCGTTGTGTTTGATGTAATCCAGCAGGTCGAGCCGGAACTCGTTCAGACCCAGATCCATAATGGAGATGCCGTCCGACATATCTTCGATGTCAACGACCTCTTCCTGCAAGCGTTTCAGCTGTGCTTTGCGGTACTCCAAATCGCCCTTTTCTTCGGGGTTGATAAGGTCATCATCGCCGGTGGAGGTCATAACGGTGATTTTCATGCGGGTCTCCACCCGGGATTTCAGGTTGATGTAATCGTCCAGCGTCAGATCAGGCCAGAAGTTCACAAGCTGGATGTACTGGTTTCTGCTGCCGATACGGTCGATTCGTCCAAAACGCTGGATGATGCGTACCGGGTTCCAGTGAATGTCATAGTTGATCAGATAATCGCAGTCCTGCAAGTTCTGGCCTTCGGAAATGCAGTCTGTCGCAATCAGCACATCAATCTCCGTGGTACTACCGGGCATCAGAACATCCCGGTCTTTGGAGAGCGGAGAAAAACAGGTCAGTACATTGTTGAGTGTTGCCTTGAAGCCCTTGATCGTGGTTCGCCCATCAATCGATCCGGTAATGACAGCGGTATCTAGCCCATACTTCTGCTTTACGAATGTACTCACATTGTCAAAGAGGTACTCTGCAGTATCCGAAAATGCAGAAAAAATCAGCACTTTCTTGTTGCCGGCATTGATCGGATGCTCAATTTTTTCGGACAGCAGCTGGAACAGTTCTTGTAGCTTTGTGTCGTGCTGCGGTGTGATATCTGCCACCATAAAGGTCAACAGCTCCAGAATTTCTGCATCTTTCCGAAGTTCATCACGCCAACTCTTCCAATCCATATCCGCAAGATCGATTTTGACTTTTTTGCCGACGGTGAAAAAGTCGGTGTTTTCATCGTCCATGTCAAAATCGTCTCCGGCCATGTCGTACATATCCAGATCAGCGTGTCCGGAGCGTTCAAACTGGTCAATGGACTGAATCGTACCATCAATCAGTTTCTTGATGCGCATCAGGGTCAGCTGGAACGAATGTACAGAGCTTTCCAGCCGTTTCAGCAGGTTGATACTCATCAACCGACAAATACCCTGCTCACGGCCTCTCTGGGTCAGATTCTCGCCCTTATTGTGCGTCAGCTCCTGATATTTCTGGATCTTACTTGCGAAGATGTAGTTGGAGGGCATATAGACGCACAAGCTCAGCTGAATCAGCTGCTCATAAATTTCGTTGTAGTTGATGGCATTATTCAGGTCTGTCAGGCATGGACGGACGGAGATTGGCTTCAACCGCTCCGGGAACTTTCCGATTGCGTTGGTGTTGTAGTACTTCTCGATATGCTTCCGAGAACGTGCGATGGTAACACTGTCCAGCAGCTCGAAGAAGTCGAAATCCAATGTCCGCAGCAGCGCATCCGTGGTTCTCTCTTCTGGTTTCAGTTTGCTCCATGCGTTAAAGGCTTTCTGCGCCTGCTTAAAGATGTCTTCAATGCTCTTTGAGGTGTTCAGCCTTTCATCCAGATATTCGGAGTTTCCCTCATAGGCAAGGGCCAACTGATTTTTCAAGTCAACAAAGCGGTTGTTGACAGGCGTTGCCGAAAGCATCAGCACCTTGGTCTTGACTCCGGCACGGATCACCTTGTCCATCAGCCGCTGGTAACGATTGTCCTGCGTCTTGCTATGAGTTCCGATTCCATTACGGAAATTGTGCGATTCATCAATGACGACCAGATCATAGTTGCCCCAGTTCAGGCGATCCAGGTCGAGGCCATTCGACTTTCCGCCGCTTCTGGACAGGTCTGTATGGAACAGGACATCATAATTCAGCCGATCCGATGCAATCGGGTTGTTCACATAGTTGTCCTTGTAGGTATTCCAGTTCTCTGCCAGCTTTTTGGGGCACAGCACAAGAACCGACTTGTTTCGATTCTCATAATACTTTACGACAGCCAGTGCGGTAAAGGTCTTGCCAAGGCCAACACTGTCCGCAAGGATGCAGCCGTTGTACTTTTCCAGCTTATTGATGATGGCAAGCACCGCATCCTTCTGGAAGTCGTACAGCAGGCTCCAGATTTTGCTCTGCTTAAAGCCGGTTGCCTCATTCGGCAGTTCGTCTTCTGAGATGTCGTCCAAAAACTCGCTGAACACATGATACAGCGTCATAAAGTAGATGAACTCCGGGGAATTTTCTGCATAAGCCGTGCTGATATTCTCCAGTACTACATCTGTGACATCCTGCATTTTGTCCCGGTCGTTCCACAGGGTATCGAACAACTTCATGTACTGCTGTGCGAACGGAGCCTCCATGCAGTTGACCATGTTGTAGCTGTTATTTCCGCGCTCACAGCCAATATCAACTGTCGTAAATCCGCCAATCGGCATATAGGCGGTCTGTGCTGTGCCGGAATCCACAGTCATAAAGCCAGCCATATTTTCACCGGTGGTGTTCGATTTGAACGTAGCCTTCCTTCTGATCCAGTCTGCACACTCCTTTGCGATGGCTCTCTGGGTCATCTCATTGCGCAGTTTGATTTCAAACTCTGTACCGTAAAGGCTCGTTTCACGAGAAATGCGGGGAATGTAGAACTCCCGCTTCTGCTTTTCAGCCTTTTCTTTCACAAACGTGGGGGATGTAAAGATAAATTCAAACTCGTCTATGGTTTCCAGCTGCTTCTTTAGCTCTTTATAGGCATACATCGAAAAGCAGGCTGCCGCAATAGACACCCTGCTACCTTTTTTGATCTCGACCCGTAAATCATCTCGAACGGTATTGGTGATGTTATCCAGAATTTTCATATCATCCACCGGCTTTATGCTTATCCGTATTTTTTATAGCCTTGACTATGAAAGCACTCTTACAAAACTCTATTTCTATTATACCACCCACTTTTTCCCCTGTAAACGAAAAAGCTGACGGTGTGTAGCGTGCAGCATCCATCAGCTTTTCGTGACACAAAAAATCGGCACCCGCTTTTCAGCGAGTGCCGATTTTGTTACCCTATAGTGCGCTTTGATTTTTGGCGTAAGTGGCGTAAGTTTGGCGTAAATCCGCTTTTGCGCGCTCCAAAAATCAAGGATTCATGCGGTTTTTAGGCTGTTATTAGTACATGCCGCCCATACCGCCCATGTCACCGCCAGCGGCGGGGGCAGCCGGAGGTTCCGGCAGGTCAGCCACGAGGCTCTCGGTGGTCAGGACCATCTCAGCGACGGAAGCTGCGTTCTCCAGAGCGGAACGGGTGACCTTGGTCGGATCCACGATGCCGGCGGCGATCATGTCGTCCACGAAGACCTCGTTCTGGGCATCGAAGCCGTAGTTGGGCTTGTTGGCAGAGATGATCTTGTCGATGATGACGCTGCCTTCCAGACCGGCGTTCTTTGCGATCTGGCGCAGAGGAGCCTCCAGAGCCTTCAGGACGATCTTGGCACCGGTGCGCTCGTCGCCTTCCAGCGTGTCGCACAGCTCACGGACAGCGGGGATGGCGTTGATGGGAGCGGTGCCGCCGCCAGCGACAACGCCTTCCTGAACGGCTGCCTTGGTAGCGTTCAGAGCATCCTCGATGCGGAGCTTCTTGTCCTTCATCTCAACTTCGGTGGCAGCGCCGACCTTGATGACGGCCACACCGCCAGCCAGCTTTGCCAGACGCTCCTGCAGCTTCTCGCGGTCGAAATCGCTGGTGGCCGCCTCGATCTGGTTGCGGATCTGGGCGATGCGGGCCGCGATAGCGTCCTTGTCGCCAGCGCCGCCGACGATGGTGGTGTTCTCCTTGGTGACCTTGACCTGACGGGCATGACCCAGCATCTGAACGGTGGCATCCTTCAGCTCATAGCCCAGATCGGAGGACACGACGGTGCCGCCGGTCAGGGTAGCGATATCCTGCAGCATCTCCTTGCGGCGGTCGCCGAAGCCGGGGGCCTTGACGCACACCACATTCAGGGTGCCGCGCAGCTTGTTGACAATCAGGGTGGACAGGGCCTCGCCCTCCACGTCCTCGGCGATGATCAGCAGCTTCTTGCCGGACTGCACCACCTGCTCCAGGATGGGCAGCAGCTCCTGAATGTTGGAGATCTTCTTGTCGGTAATGAGAATCAGGGCGTCGTCCAGAACGG
>OGQQ01001708.1_pt1 | contig 16202 bp, 19 predicted proteins | sample 1553281 | NCBI WGS metagenome assembly OGQQ01 (sample SAMEA2579937, study PRJEB22360) | human gut metagenome | biome: human gut; feature: human-associated habitat; material: faeces | place: Denmark | collected 2008/2010 | reverse complement strand
CCTTTTTGACAACATGATTTTTATTAGTTTAACCTAAAGCTTTTATTTTATTATTTTTTAATATATATTTTATCTATTTTCTAACATAAGTTATATACTCATATTTAAAATCATTTATACCATCTGATGGACCTTGTTCTATTGCAACTTCTTTCCACTCATTTTCATTTATTTTTGGAAATAATGCATCTCCTTCAAAGTCTTTATCTAATTGTGTAACATACATTTTTTTGCAATATGGCATTAATAAATTATAAATAATTGCACCTCCAATTACAAAATGTTCCTCTTCATCATCTATGTATGGTTGTAATTCTAATAAAGAATGAACAACTTTTACATAGTCTGAATCTATGTTAAAATCTGGATTTCTACTTAATATAATATGCATTCTATTTGGAAGAATTCCTCCTAATGATTCAAATGTTTTTCTTCCCATTATTATTGTGTGCCCTGTTGTTTTTTCTTTGAATCTTTTTAAATCATCTGGTAATTTCCAAAGCATGCTGTTATCTTTTCCTATTATATTATTTTTTGCTTTTGCTACTATTATACTTAACATTTCTTTTGCTCCTTTTTATTATATTGCAACTGGAATTTTTCCTAGTTTAATATCTTTATTGTAATCGTAATCTTGTATTTCAAAGTCTTCCACTTTAAACTCATAGAAGTCTTTTGTTGGATTATTAATGACTAGTTTTGGACTACATTCTACAGGCTCTGCATCAATTAATTTTTGAATTAATGGTACATGTCTATCATAGATATGACAATCTCCAATATTATGTGTTAATGTTCCGACTTCTAACCCTGAAACTTGTGCAAACATACATAATAATGCTGCATATTGCATTGTGTTCCAACCATTTGCAGCTAACATATCTTGTGAACGTTGATTTAAAATAAGATGAAGTTTTCCACCTTTTACTAACCATTGTGTAGAATATGCACATGGTTCTAAGTTCATATCTTTTAGTTCTGCATGATTGAAAAGATTTGTCATTATTCTACGACTTGCTGGATCATGTTTTAGTAAATATAATGCATAATCAACTTGATCCATTTTTTGAATTCCTTCTTTTGTTTTGAATTCATATTTTTGTGCAAATTGATATCCATATGCTTTACCTATTGTTCCATCTTCTCCTGCCCATTGGTCCCAAATATGTGAATTTAATTCACTTACTTTGTTTGACTTTCTTTGCCAAATCCATAAAATTTCGTCAATTGCTCTTTTTACAGTTTGACTGTTATTTCTTAATGTTATCATTGGGAATTCTTTTCCAACATCATATACATTTTGAACTCCTACTATAGATATATAGTTTGCTTCTGTTCCATCTTCCCATCTTGTTCTTACTCCTGTACCTTCTGATGAATAACCCTCTTCTAAAATTCTTTTACATGTTTCTTTAAAATGTCTATCTGCTTCTGTCATTTTAAATCCTCCTTTTTATGTAATTTAATTACAGTTTGATTATAACATACTAAATTACAATTTTCTACATTTTTTGAACAATTTAATAAATTCTATTTTTTAACACTTGGCTTCAATAATTGTTATCTACTCGTCCCATTTTGGCACATATTCTTCTTCATGTTCACCAAGCTCTTGAATATATCCATTTTCTAAGTCTAGCCTATATAAATAGTTCTCAATTTGTTCATATTCTTCTTTACTTAATTTTCTATTTATATCTTCTATATCTTTAGCTTTATATGTTGGAAAATATTGAGCCATAACACTTACATACACATCATGCATATTTTCATTTATCCATTTTAGTACTCTTCTAGAATTTAAAATTTGATTAGGTAAGACCAAATGACGAATAATCATCCCCTTTTGCATAATTCCTCTATCATCAAATACTGCCTTTCCAGTTTGTCTATACATTTCTTTTAAAGCTCTAGTTGCTATTTCAAAATAGTTATCCACTTTTGATAATCTTTTTGCTAATTTATTATCTGAATATTTAAAATCTGGTAGATAAATATCCACATATTCTTCTAACATTTCTAATGTTTCAACTTTTTCGTAACCATTTGTATTATAAACTATTGGTAATTTTAATCCTTTATTTCTTGCAATTTTTATTGCTTCAATAATTTGTGGTACATAACTTGTTGGAGTTACTAAATTTATATTTTCAACATTTTTTTCTTGTTGTTTTATAAATATTTCTGCTAATTCTTCTATTGTAATTTCTTTTCCCTTGCCTTGTTGACTTATTTCATAATTTTGGCAAAATACACAATTCATATTGCAATTTGAAAAAAAGACTGTCCCTGAGCCTTTTTTTCCACTTATGCAAGGTTCTTCAAAATTATGTGTTGAATATAAAGCTATTTTTACTGTATCTTTTGACTTGCATCGTCCTATTTGATTGTTTGTTCTGTTTATTCCACAATTATGTGGACATATTGTGCATTTTTCTAATAATTCTAATTTCATTTTCCTATTGCACCTTCTGTTTTATTTATTGTTGTGATTTATTTATTGTTATGATTAATTCATTCTACATATTTCGACAAATTTATGAGACATCTTATTTCTGTCCCCCTTGTTCCACTTGTTTTACATATATGTTACCGTCTGAGTCTTTAATTAGTTTTATTGTTTTGGTTGTAAATTTGTCAATATTTTCTTTTACTGTTTCTATTGCTTTTGTTTCTCCCTCATTGCTCTTTATTGTTGCTATTGTATCTTGATTTAGGTTTTTAATATATATATCATATACCTCATCTTCATCTTCAACTCCAGCAGAATTGCTGTAGTCTTCTAAATATTCTACAATTTCTACATCATATTCATTTTTATTTTTATTTATATTTTTTATAAGAAAACAGTCATCAAGTGAATCTAATCCTATTCCACTTGTTATATATTTGTCTGTTTGTTCATCATATTTTATGTATTCTGTTCCTTCTTTTGGAAATTGTTTGGTAAATTGTTTTCCAAATAGTTCAGTTGCTTTTTGTTGTATTTCTTCATATGTTAGTTCATAATCTTCTAAATTTTTCTTTACTACTTCCCATGTCCATAAATCTGGAGCTTCATTAATATTATTAAATTCTGGTAATGCTTCTTCTGTGACTTCTTTCCACATATATATTTTTGATATGTATTCTTCTACTTTTTCTACTTCTGAAGCAGTTACCATTTTTTGACTTGATTTGGTTTTATTTATATACATACCTATAAAAATTACTAACAACACGCAAATTATTGCTACAAGCTTTTTCATTAGCATACATCTCCTGATTATAAATATATTATTTTGCTTCTAATTCTACTTTTTCTTCAACTCCTGTTGCTATTACTGTTACTTGAACATCTTCTCCCATATCTTCGTCAATTACTGTTCCAAATATAATGTTTGCATCTTCACTTACTTTTTCATTTATTAGACCAACTGCACTATTTATTTCCATTAATCCTAAATCACTATTTCCTTTTACATTAAATATTACACCTTTTGCTCCATCTATTTTACTTTCTGTTAATGGATTTTCTATTGCTTGTCTAACAGCTTCTTCTACTTTTTTCTCTCCACTTGCTCTACCTATTCCCATATAGGCTTTTCCTCTATAATTCATTGTAGTCTTTATATCTGCAAAGTCTATGTTTACTTCTCCTACTGATGTTAATAAATCTGTTATACTTGTTATTCCTTGTTCTAATATATTGTCTGCTAATGAAAAGGCATTATCTAAAGTTATTTTTGAATCTGTTATTTTTAAAAGATTGTCATTTAATACTACTATTAAATCGTCTACATTGCTTTTTAATCTTTCTATTCCTTTTGATGCTCTTAAACTACGTGCTTTTCCTTCAAATAAGAATGGTTTTGTTACTATTCCTACTGTTAGTATACCCATTTCTTTTGCTATTTCTGCTACTATTGGTGCTGCTCCTGTTCCAGTTCCACCGCCCATTCCGGCTGTTATAAATACTAAGTCTGCTCCTGCTAGCATTTGTTTTATATCTTCTTTATTTTCTATTGCTGCTCTTTCTCCTACTATTTCATTTGCTCCTGCTCCTAATCCTCTTGTTGTTTGTACTCCTATTTGTAATATATTACTTGTTCTTGATCTTTTTAATGTTCCTGTTTCTGTATTTATCATATAGAATGATACTCCTCTTACATTGTCTTCTATCATTCTTGATATTGCATTATTTCCTGCTCCACCTACTCCTATTACTTTTATTTTTAAAGTTTTGTCTAAATCCATTATATCGTTCATTGTTTAACTTCCTCCCTGTTTTTTCTTTTTTAGTTCAATTTGTTTCTTATTATATATAAAAAAAGTCAAAAAAACAACTGTTTTTTGACTTTTTTATTATTATTTTTTGTCACTTAGATTTCAATTTATAACTTATAATAATTTATTAATGCACTGTCAATTCTAAATTTTTCATATTTTTTACATAAATTTATAGTTGATCTGTTTTTTATTTCTTCAATTGGAAGTATAAATATATCCATGTTACCTTTAACTATAAATACTTCATCAATGTTTGTATCTATTATTGTTTTATATGTTTTACCTTTTGTTCCTCCACAACTCTTTAATGCTACTTGGTATTTATTATACCTAGTTTTACAAGATGTTGCTTTTACTTGAACTTTCTTTAATATGTTATTTTTATCGACTATTAAATCATAGTCTTGTGTATCATTTAAAGGAATAGATACAGTATAATCATTCATACCATAATATTATGCTATTGCTATTTCTAGACCAGTATTTCCTTTTTCCTTATTAGTTTTAAAATCCATATTTTTGCGACCTTTCGTAAAACTTTTGTTTGTGTCTTTTTTAAAAAATAAAAACAAGTTTCCTTGTTTTTATGGTGCGTTAGCAAGAGACGTATTCGAAAAAAACCTCGTAAAAAAGCACCTTGTTATCCGTTTCAAAATCAGTTATAGCAATAGTTTCAAAAAATGTATATATAAATGTGATTTTTTTGCTATTAACTATATTTTTAATTTAACATAACTTTTAAAGTTTGGCAATACTTTTTTCTATTTTTTATCTTACACTTAAATATAAAAGAAAATTCCTCTTGTTATTTTTATAAATTTTACTTTTAGACTTGCTAAATTTTGACAAAATTTGCTAAATAACTAAATTAGTGCTATAATGATTTAGATTTATTTTATTGAGGGGGAATATAAAATATATGAAAAGTACAATTGATATTAGTAATGATTTATCCATTCCATTAAGAAATGCAAATGTAGAATGGAATTTATATGTATATAAGAAAAGATATAAAGATAAAATTATCAATACATATGATGTGTATAAAATAGATACAATTTCTATAGATACACTCTATAGTGATATTCACAACTATCTTATTAAAAATTTTCTTAATAAGTTAGACATGTGTGATTATTCATCAGAAATGCCAAAAAATAAAATAGGTTTTATTGATTTACAGAAAGATGATAATGTTTTAAAACATGGTCTAAATCTATTGAATGAATGTATAAGTACTTATACTCAGTTTGCTTCTAAAGATTTAGCATTACATGGATATGTATTGGAATGTAATATCAATGGACAAACATATATGAAAGTATTAAGTAGTTCTAATCCTATAAAATATTACAAACATAAATTTTCTTTTATAATAAATAATTTTACAGAATTGACAGATCCTATTCTTTCATTAAATGTTTCTTGCGATTGTATTATTTTTAATGACTATGCTTTATTTTTTACAGGAAAAGCTGAAAGCATTTTTGATTTAGAAAAACATTATAAAGTATTAGCTTCAAAATGTCTAACTCAATTACAAGAAAAAGGCATAATTGAGGACTTTGATTCTTTCAAAAATTATGCCTGTTGCTGGCCTAAGGCTGCAAAATTTGAGAGCTTCGATATTGATAGAATTAATAGTTTTGCTGAACTAGATATTCCTACCAAGGCAAAAATACTTAATAATTTTTCTATTTTACTAAATAGTCAAGGTGCTATAGTAGCTAATAGTCCCGAAGAAAGAGAGCAAGTTTTAAATTTTGCATGTGGAAAATTACTAATAGACTTTAATAACGATGGATATGAAGTAGCATATCCTAAAAAAATCAATCCTCAATAATCTTTGTAACAAAAAATAAATCACTGTCTAGTTCAATGCTTTTGACATTATTATAAGTATTTTGGTGTATAAATTTACATTTGCTTAAAATTGTTGTGTCTCTTACTTTTTTATCGTTTTTATATAGTTCTGCTGAATAATTAGTATAACCTAATAGTTCAGTAGTTGGATTATAAGTAATAAGACTATATTTGACATACATAAGTAATAATACAAAAAAGATAATTAAAAAGCTAATTATTTGTTGTTTATTAGTAAAATCAAATGCTATTAAAGGAATTATATTACTTAATAAATATGTCAGATTTGATTCCTTTAATTTTTTTACATTTCTTACTTCTATCGTTTTTATTATATTATTTGTGCTAGATATATATTTAATAAATAGAATTAACATAAAAAAAGATAGTATTATTATACTTAATAAAGTAACTAATAATGGTTGTTTTAATAGATTTTTAGAAAAGTCGCAGTACTGCACAAACAATATAATGTATAAAGGTATATATGAACTAATAAATATTATTGTTTTTGATATTACTGTTAACATACTACTCAGCTCCTATTTTAGATATTTCTTCTTTTCTTTTTCCAACTGTTTCAAACTCTTTTTAGGTGTAGGCAATTCTTCTGGCATAGTTCCGTCCTGCTTGTCTAATTGCTTTTCTGACTATTTTTCCAATTTTATTATGAGTATCACAGGCTTTCTTTTCAGTATCAACTTTATCTCTTTTTAATCTTGATTCTGTTTGCGTAATTCTAAATAAGTTAGCTGCAAGTTCTTCACTTCCCATATTGTCTAAAATATCTTCTCTATATCTTAATCCTTTTCTTTTAGCAATATCATCTGCTGTTTCTCCATTGTATAAACCTTTATATCCAGAATTATGAAATTTATCAAAATTTTTAACTCCTGCATTTTTAGCTGCTTGATTAAGTGAGTAATTTCCTTTTTTTGTTAAATTTCTTTGATAAAATCTTTTTTCATCTTCCGTTAATGAACTATACTCTTTTTCACTAATTTCTTGTTTTCTAGTTTGAATTGCAAAATATGTTTGTGCAAGAGCAACAATTTTTAATCTTGGATTTGCATTTTGAGCTATAAGATAGCAAGCATATCGTGTTAATTTATAATCTTTTTGTTCTCTTTTTGCACCAGAACCTATTTCTACCATTTTGTTGTCAATAACGAAATGGTCAACATCAGTTATTTCAGAGTTTTGGCAAGCTATTTTTGCTTTTTCAATTACTGCATCGAAATATCTCCAATCCTTATAACTTAAAACTTTCATTAATTCTCTAGCATACCAATATTCAATTCCATTTTCATCAATATGTTTTATATCTTCAAAACTTTGGTTACTATAATTTTCATTTTTTTCTATTTCATTCATTTGAAATCATCTCCATTTCTTATTATCTGATATTCTATTACAAATTCAAATGAATTGCAATATATTGACGAAAATTTGTTTTACTTTTTTATTAATTCCTCACATATATATGAGTCAAAATCTGTTTAAGTCATTTATTTTTAGATTATATCTTTACATTCAATTCTAATAATAACTTCTTGACATCTTCTGCTTGATTTGGCATAATTCTTCTACCTTTTATACCAATTTTGTTTGCTGTTTCATAGTTTTTTCCAGAGTCATCATCGTCTATAAATAAGCACTCTTCTGCATTTAAATTATATCTATTCAAAAGTAATCTATACACTTTTTCATCTGGCTTTTTTACATGTTCATGTGCAGAAATAACAATTCCTGTACATAATGAAAAAAATTCATCATTTTTAAAATATTCATACGTTTGATTAGCCATATTGGACAGAACAAATAAATTGTATCCATTGTTCTTCAATATTTTTGCTATTTCAACAATATCTCTATTTATAGGTTGTTTTTTATACCACTCATGTAAAAACTCTTGTGTCAATTTTTCATATTTAAATTCATTTCTTTTATTTATTATTTCTATTGCTTCATCATTAGTAATATCTCCTAAATCCATTAAAGTCCATTCTGGAGCATGAAATATTTCATCATATATGTATTTTATCTCTTCTTCTTTTTCAGTAAAATTATTAATTATCTTCTTTTGATTATAATTTATAATTACATTTCCTAAATCAAAAATTATATTTTTTATCATTATCTTTTCCTTTCACAATTTATAAAACTTTATTTAATTTTATTTCAATATTTTTCTTATCTCCCTCATCTTGTGTATCTTTCAAAACAAATTTGTCATATCCTCTTTTCACTAAAATTTCATAAGCATTCCATACCTCTTGTGGAATTTCCATTTTTATTTGCCACCCTTTTTCGTAAAATAATTTCATCCTCTGAACATCTCCAACCAAAACATTAATCCATTCATTTCCATTCCTTTTATAATATTCTTCACAACTAATATTTTCTGAATGAATTATAACATCATACTCTGGCATTATTTTCTTAAATGCTGCATAGGCTCTCTTTTCATCATATGGTTTACACACAACTATACATGATTTTATATTTAATTTTTCTTTTTCTATTAATTTTTTTGAAAACCTAAAATTATCTCCTGTATTTGTTGACTCTTTTTCTAAATATATATTTTCTCTTGGAACTCCTTTTTTTATAGCAATTTCTGCAAATTTTTCTGCTTCTGTTTCATTCCATAATTTATATGTAATTTTTCCTAAACCACCAGAAAATATTATTTTATTAGCATATCCTTTTAAATATAATTCTGATGTCACATTAGCAACATTTATATCCATTGTTCCTAATCCAATAATACAATCTGAATGTTTAAGTTCGTGATTCATTTTCATATATTCCCATAGAATTTGAATAAAATTTATATCTTTCATAAATTTTAAACTCCTTTCGAATCTATTTGTAATAATGGCATTAAATAATTTCTTCTTGGGTTACTTAGTTTGTTTAATTCCTCTACTGCATTGTCTTTTTCTAAAAAGTACAATTTTTTAAATTCTACTTCTAAATTGTTTTCTTTTAAATATTCGTAATATTCTTCAAAATATTTTTTCATTTCTTCTACTGTCATTTTACTTTTCGCCTTTGAAAACAATTGAACCCCTGGTTGTTCATTATCTTCTGAAACATATAGATAACTCATTCTATTATACAAAATACTTTCTTTATCGTTCAAATTTATTTTTAATTCTTCCATTGCTTCTCTTTTTATCGTTTTCTCTACATCTATATTTTCACCAAATATATCTTTTTGATCAATTCCTCCACCTGTTACTTGTAACATAGTTGGATAAGAGGTATTTTCATCTAATTCTCCGACTATATAATAGCCATCTATTGTTTCTAGTAAACAACCTGCACTTAAATTCTTACATTCATATTCTTTTTGACAACCAATTCTTTCTCCATATAAATAATGAGCATAATCGGATTTTTTACAAATTATTTCAATTTTATCTTCTTCGATATTACATTCCGAAACACAAAGTACTTCTCCATTCCATATGTTAGCACCTGTTTTTTTCATATTTTCGAAATTTTTGTTTATTTCTTCTTTTAATTTGATTGGCAATTCCATAATTTCATTTTTTAATGTAATTTTCATTTTTTTATTTTCAATTTTATATATCATAATTTTCTCCATTTTTAAATTTGCAATGTTGCATTGCAAATTTCGCATTTTTATTATTTATATCATAAAATCAGTATAAAAACAATTATTTCCAGAAATTAATATAAAAGAGATTGCCACTTTTATATATAACAACCTCTTTGTATTATTATCTGTTTAATTTTCTATCCTTTTTCTTTGTTTTAGTAATATCTTCTTGAGCTCTCTTCATTTGTGTTTCAATTTTTATAACTTCTTTAACTTTTGGTGTATCTTCTAAAATATAATTTGCTATTTTTAGATTTTTTCTATACTTATTTAGCTTAGTAGTACATTCATCTCGCTTTGCTTTATATTCCTTTATTAAGTTTTCATCTGTGCAATTTCTTAGCTTATTTCTATATTTTCGTCTTAAATTAGTAACATTTTCAATATCTTTTTCAGTTTGTGAAATATAGATTTTTACATCATCTAATGTTTTTAATTTTTCTGTCACAATAAGTCTAATTTCATTAGAATATCGTTGCATTTTTCTGACTTCTTGCTTCATTTCTGGAGATAATGGTTTGTAATTTTCTCGTTTTGGTATTAAACCTAATAAATGAAATAGTAATATAAAAAGTACATCAATTCCACTCATTTTACTAATATTTTTTAAATTTCCTTTATATTCATAAACTTTATATTTGGTATAACTCTTTTTTGGTTTTATCAATTTATAATATTCTTCTTGTACATAACACGGATTTTGAAAAACTCTTTCTGCAATATTTTTCGGCAAATACTTTTCTCCTAACTGATACATTCTTACTGCTTTTTTATCATTCATTGAACGAATTGTAGGATATTTTCTATTATTATCATCATTTATGATATAGCCTTTTTTATACATTACCTTTTTAAATTGTGAATAACTTACACATATTTCCATTGCTTCGTCCACAGCTTGTCTCATTAGATTATATTTCGTTGGCTCACCTGTTTTTTCTGCAAAATATATATTTCTTGGTGTTTTCCCTCTTGGCTTTTCAATAATTGTTAGTCTATATCCTCTACATAATTCATCAGATAACTCTCTAAAATGATAATAAGCACCTTTATTGCAATTAAACTTTTTTCCTGTAAACATATTAACTGAATTGACTACAAAGTGATTATGATATGTGCCAGTATTAAAATGTGTTGCAACTATTACTTGATGCTCACTCCACATTTTTTCTGCCAGTTCTACTCCTATTTTATGTGCCAATTCTGGTGAAACCTCTCCAGTTTTGAAACTTTGATATGCATGATAAGCAATATTTCCTGTAGATTTATCAAATCTATTCTGTACTGCTGTCATTTCTTGATATGCTGTTTCTCTATTACAATTTACTCCAGTTACATACATAGTTTTTTCATTTTTATCAATAGTTTTCTCATCATTTTCTGCATATTTTAGTACCTGTTTCAAATCAGAGAATATTGTTTTTTCTGGATTCTTTGCATAATTTACTACACGAGAAAGACTATCTTTAATTGCCCATATTTTCGTTGTTGCCATTGTCATCACCATCTTTTTTGTAATTGTAAATGTCTAAGAAATCACTTTGCATTTTTGCTATTTTCTCTTTTATTTCTTCATTACTCATATAAGGAAATTCATTTTTTAGTTCAACAATTTTTGCATAAATTTTACGAAGTTCTTCATCTGGTATTTCATAAATTTCTTTTTGTAATCCTGATTTTCTCAAATAAGATGACAAATTTAAGTTGCACTTTTTAGCATTCCTTTGCAATTTTTTCTTCTCATTTTCACTCACTCTAACATTAATTCCTATTGTTCTATTTCTCATAATTTTTCACTTCCTTTTTGATAAATTTCTGTTCTGTTTTTTATAAAATCTTTCTTAAAAAACTTTAATTTTTAATTTTATAAGGTAGGGGTTAAAGGGGAAGATTTTCCCCTTTCAGCGTAAGCTGTCGGTTTTGTGGCAATACAAAACCTATGCTCGCTACACTTATAGACATTAAATTTGTATATACATTTAATTGCGTAGTCCTACTACTAATTTCTTATACATAAATTAGTTCATTAAATACAATTTCCTCTGCTTCATTTTTAAAATTTTTCATCATTCCTACCCAATATAATTGATTAGTATTTTTCATTTCTTCTGTTAAATTATTTTCCTTTTTTAATTGCTCAACTATAAGGTCAACTCTTTCTTGTGCTGTTTTTTGTATTTCTTTTAAATGCTTATTGAGAGTTTTGTTCATACACATTATTATATATTCTGCTTTCTTATTTTCTTTCAAAAATTTTAGTCTTAATCTTCCGTATTTATTTAAAGTAATTTTTTCTTCTTTTTCTAAAACTAAATTAGGAATATAGTAATCGCCAACCTTTGTATATTCAATTCCATATTTATTGTCAATATTGTTTTCTTTTAATTCTTTACTTTCCATTTTCAATTCCTCCATTTACTAAATTTTTTAACTAACTTTTTCTCGTTCTTTGACTCTAATTGCTCCAACAATTCTATTTACTTTTTTCTGTGGGAACTTTTTATCATCTGTAACTAGTTCAACTAATTTAAAAAGCTTTTCTCCATTTTCATTTATTTCATCTATCGTAAGATATTTTTTCTGATAACCTTTCTTTGGTTTATCTAATCTTGCAATCTCGTAATAAGATACTTCATAATATTCATTTAATTTATTGATATAGTCTTGTAATTCTTGCTTGTCCATCATAATTGTTGTTCTAACATCTTTACCTTTTTCATCTGCAATAGTCATATCAAACATTCCGTTTTGCATTAATTTATATACTACTTCTATAAATGTTTTTCTTAATTTCATATTGACTAATTTGTAGTTTCCTTTTTTATCTTTTTCAATAGTAATACTTTTCAAAAACTTTGATATAAATTCTTGCTTTTCTTCTTTGCTTTTATTGTTCCATTCTGCCATTAACATATCGTAAAATTTATTAGAACGAATTAACTTTTCTTTTTCTACATCTCTATCTGCCATTAAGTGTTGTGGAGAAAAAGCTTGCTTATTCAAATCAATGGCTTCAATTCGCTTTTGTTCAAGCAAATTCAGCTTTTCATCAACTTCTTTATATTCTTTTGAAAATTCCTCTACATCAACAATTTCTTTTAAATATGCTTCTTTTATTCTGTTTTTTCGACTTTGTAATGATGATATTTCTTTATCTAGTTTGGCTGTATTTCGTTCTTTCTTATCAGCTAAAACAGGATAAAAGTATTTCTTTACTGTCATATCATATTCAATTAAGTCCATTATCATTGGCATTACCTGTTCTTCAATTAAATCTTCACGAAGATAAATTTTACAATCTGTGCAATGGTAATACATATATTTTTTCTTTTTACCACCAGTTCCTTTACATTGCATTATTTTGCCACATTTTGGGCATATCATCTTCTGCATAAAGATATAAACTCTGTCTCTGCAATATGCTCTCTGATTTTTCTCTTTTTGAATTTGAACATCTTCAAACATTGCTCTTGTTATTATTGGTTCTACAACATTAGGATATATTACAGGCTCTTTTCCTTGTTCTTTTGCAACTCTTTTAAATCTTTCATAATCTCCTACGTAAATTCTATTATTAATTATCTTCTCAATTTTGCTATCTTTCCATTTCCTTGGACTTAAAACCTTTTCTTTGTTTAGGATATTAGCTATTGTTTGATAACTTTTGCCTTGTAAATACAGATTAAATATTCTAATAATTATATCTTTTGTAGTTTCATCAATTATTACTTTCTTTGTCTCATTTCTTTTGTAACCTATGGGACAAGTTCCTGGTATATGTCCACATTTTATTGCACCTGTTAGACCGAATTTTGTTCTTTCGCTTACTATTTCAATTTCTAATTGTGATAAAACTGTTAGCATACGGACAAAAAATCTACCGATTAGCCGTGCTGGTGTTTACATCATCACGGTCGCAAACAAGATAGCAATGATGCGTTTCTAAATCTGATATTAAAACCTCTAAATCTCTTACAGACCTCGTAACTCTATCTAGTTTATATGCAATAATATAATTGATTTTACCTGCTCGCATATCTTCTAGCATCTGCTGAAAGGCTGGTCTGTGTTCCATATCTTTGGCGGATATTCCTGCGTCCTTATAAACTTTGTAAATTTTATAATCTTTATATTCACAAAGTTGTTTTAGCTTTTCCTCCTGTTCTCCTAAACTAAATCCTTCCCTTGCCTGATCTTCTGTACTTACACGAATATAAATTCCTGCGACTTTTCTTTCTTCATTCATTACAACATTACCTCCTTCTTTTAATGAATATAGAAAGACACTAAAAAAAGTGCCACATAGCATATCGGCTTAGCTATTGACACTTTAAAGTTTTTATTTATTGCTTTAACTATCTCTATTTTTTCTTTTAAACATAATTAATAAATCAATATAGTACAATTTTTTAAAAACTCTAAAATATCAATGTTTTGACTTGCTATGTTATGTATTCATTAAATTTTGATAGTGGATATTTGTTTTCCAAACTATCTATGTAAAAGTAATCTTGCTCATTAAAGAATAAGTATAGCTTATCTTTAATAATTACTCTGTGTGGCTCTACATACGCTAAATTGGTATGCTCCACAATTCTTAAGGTACCATTGATAATTTCTGGTTTTACCTTTTTCATTTTGCAAGTCCATTCAATTTTAGAGAGTAATTCTTTACTCATATTGATTTCTTTTTTAATTATATGTAACATAATACCACAAAAACCTCCTTTTTTCAATATTTTTGGTCAAAAAAAGACCGTTTCTTTTGAAACGGTTTAAGATTTTTGTGTTCATCAAAATTTTTGTTGTCTTGGAATTAAGTTATATCAAGACTTTCAAAAAGTTCGACGAAAACTTGTCTTGGTGGGCAGGGAAGGATTCGAACCTTCGTACTCAAATGAGAACAGATTTACAGTCTGCCGCCTTTAGCCACTCGGCCACCTACCCATATTTAATTTTAGAAATGTGTTGTCGACGTATCGACAAGAGTTATTATAAGCTTTTTATGAATTTTTGTCAATACATTTCTAAAATTTTTTACGAAAATTATCAAAAATCTTTTTATCTACATTCATTTTTCCGGCTCTTTTTACAAAATTATATCCATATTTTTCATTTAACCCATCTAGTACGCTATCTAGTTTCTGTTGTTTTTTGTTTTCTTCTGTATTTCCAAATAATGATAATTGTAATTCTTCTTTTTCTACTAATCCATCAACTCTAACTCCTACAAGTCTAATAAACATTCCATCTTTATACATTTCTTTAAGCAATTCCTTAGCATTTTTTAAGATTTCTTTTGTGCTAGAAGTTGCACTATCCAGTTTTGATTGATGTGAAAAGTCTACAAAATTTTTCGTTCGTAACTGAACATTTACAACAGTTGCTAATAGATTTTCTTTTCTTAATCTATAGGTGACTTGCTCAGTTATTGCAACAATAACTTCTTCTAATTGTTCTATATTTGAAATATCCATTGGTAATGTTACTGTATTGCCTATACTTTTTGGTTTTTCTGGTAAATAATTAACTTCGGATTTGTCTATTCCGTTTGCATATTCCCACATCATCTTTCCAAATTTACCGAATTTTTTTATTAATAGTTCTTCATCTGTTTTTGCTAATTGCCCTATCGTTTTAATTCCCATATTATATAATTTTGGAACTGTTCTTTTTCCTATCATAAATAATTCTGATATTGGTAAGTTCCACATTTTATTTGGAATTTCTTCTTCGTATAATGTATGAACTCTATCTGGTTTTGTAAAGTCTGATGCCATTTTTGCTAATAATTTATTGTGAGCTACTCCTACATTTACAGTAAAGCCTAATTCTTCTTTTACTCTTAAATTTATTTCTTTAGCCTTATTTATTAGGGTATCCCCCATCAAATAATTTGTCATGTCTAAAAAACATTCATCTATTGAGTATCTTTCTATTTTATCTGTATATTCTAATAATAGTTTATATAATTTATTTGAATATTCTTTGTATACTTTATAATTTCCTTGATACACTTGTAAGTTTCTGCATTTTTGTCTTGCACTATATAATGTTTCACCTGTTACTATTCCAAATTGCTTTGCTTTATAACTTTTAGCTAATACTATTCCTGATCTTTTTGTTTCGTCTCCTCCTATTACAGCCACTTGGTCTCTTATATCTATTATTTCACCATTCTTTAATTTATAAACTGCAAGCCATGATAAAAAAGCATTGTTTACATCAACATGTAATATTTCTCTTTTCATATAATATCACCAGCCTTATTATAAAACATATGTTCTGCAATGTCAAGCAATTATATAAAAAAAAATATGGATTTGACGTGGTTGCCCGTTACAATTCACAGCCAATAAAATTATTATTTGTGTGGCACCCCCCTTCCCCTTGGGTAATTATATATATTTGAGATTTCGTCCGTTTGATTGGAGTGAAA
>OGQQ01001703.1_pt1 | contig 16229 bp, 16 predicted proteins | sample 1553281 | NCBI WGS metagenome assembly OGQQ01 (sample SAMEA2579937, study PRJEB22360) | human gut metagenome | biome: human gut; feature: human-associated habitat; material: faeces | place: Denmark | collected 2008/2010 | reverse complement strand
AGGACTTTCTAGAGTAGATTTCTTTATAGATAAAGATTCAGGTGAAATATTTATAAATGAAATAAATACATTACCAGGATTTACAAATATAAGTATGTATCCTAAAATGTGGGAAGCTACAGGTTTAGAATACTCTAAACTTATAGATAGACTTATAGAGCTAGCACTAGATTCTAAAAAGTAAAGTAGGTGTTACAAATGAATAATAGGCCTATAGGTGTGTTTGATTCAGGACTAGGGGGTCTTACAGTATTAAAAGAAATAATAAAAATATTACCAAACGAAAACTATAAATATTATAGTGATTCAAAAAACAATCCATATGGAGACAAAACGGATAATGAAATAATTGAAATATGCGATAAAATTGTTAGTAACTTTATTGAACAAAAATGTAAAGCAATAGTAATTGCATGTAACACGGCAAGTGCAAAGGCAGCCAAAACATTAAGAGAAAAATATCCAGAAACTCCAATAATAGCAATAGAACCAGCATACAAGATGGTACATGATTTTTCATATGACCAAGTAACACTGGTAATGGCTACAAAAGGAACAATAGAAAGCGAAAAATTCCATAAACTATATAATAAATATGATAACCACAAAACATATTTAATGGCATGTCCTGGTCTTGCAGATATTATTGAAGAAGGAAATCAAGAAAAAATCAAACAATATTTGAAAGAAAATTTATCTGAATATATAGGAAAAGTACATAATGTCGTTTTGGGTTGTACACATTATCCATTAATACAAAATGAGATAAAAGATGTATTAGGAGATGTTGAATTTTTCAATGGAGCAGGAAGTCTTGCAAAACATTTAAGAGACATTTTAGAAGAAAAAGATTTAATAAGTGACTCTAAAAGTAAAGGCACTGTTGAGTTTACAGATTCAAGTAATTCAGAGTATAAAAAAGAAAGATTTTTGAGACAGTTGGGACAGTCCTAATTTTTTTCACTTTTTTGTCGAAAAATGAAATATGAAAACGGTAAGTTATATACAAAAAATATAAAAGCATACGTTATTACATAAGTTTTTTTAGTTTTTATTGACATTTATAATTGATAATTGTAAAATATAAAATGATACAGGAACAACCTGCAAAATACAAAAGAAGGAGGATATTTAAATAAAGTGTACTAAAGATAGTATTTTTAAGGCATACTATAAATATTAAAAAATTAAAATACAAGGGAGGAAAATTATATAATGTTAAGTAAAAAAATTAAAAATAATAATGGTATAACACTAGTAGCATTAGTGATAACAATAATTATCTTATTGATATTAGCAACAATATCAATTCAGTCATTAACAAATATAGGATTATTTAAAAAAGCTCAAGAAGCAAAAGAAAAAACACAAAATGCTGAGGAAAATCAAGCAAAAACATTAAATGAATATGAAGATGAATTAAATAAATATATTTCAGGAAATGTGAAAACATTACAGGCTGATGGTAGTTGGAACAATACAAAAAAAGTTAATAGTCCACAATTAATGGATGGAATGACAGGAGTATACTGGGATGAATCTGGAAAAGAAACTGAAGTAAATGTAGACAATCAGGACAATTGGTATGATTATAGTAAACAAGAATGGGCAAATGCAGTAACTAAAGATAATGATGGAAATATCACAGCATATTGGGTATGGATACCAAGATTTGCATATAAAATAGAAAGTGGATGTTATACAAGAACAGCAGGAAAAATATCAGTAAAATTTTTACAAGGAACATCAAATAAAGATGAGAATAATACAGAAATAAGTCAAACATATCCGGAAATAACAGGCGAAACAATGTCAGCATATGTGGTACATCCAAGTTTTATAAATGGTACAAATAATCATTTTATGAACGGTGAATGGGATAAAGAAATTCCAGGATATTGGGTAGCAAAATATGCAGCAGGATTTCAAGAATGTACACAAACAGTCTCAAGTGATGGAACAGTAACAGAGCCAACAATAAATACAGCAAATTTAAAATATTCAGATAAATATTATACTTCATATAGTGGGTATACAACAAATGCACTATCACAAAATTTATCATCAAGTGGATATTCAAATCAAAAAATATCATATCCTGTATTTAAACCATTAACATATGCTTATAATGTCATAAGTACAGGAGACATATATACAATATCACAAGAAATCTCAAAAGCAAGTAGTTTTTATGGATTAGATTCAACAAAAACAGATTCACATCAAATGAAAAATAGTGAATGGGGAGCAGTTGCATACTTAACACAAAGTAGTTATGGAAGAAATGGAACAGAAGTAACAATAAATAACAAAAATATGAATAATAGTTCAAAACTAATATATGCAGTAACAGGATATGCAAATACAACAGCAAATGGAGTAGGAGCAAGCAGTACAAATAATAATACTGGAATATTTGATTTATCTGGATGTGTATGGGAATATACAGCAGGATATATATCAAATGGTAAGGATAGTTTAAATACTTATGGCAAATCATATGCAAATACATCAATAAATGCAAATGGATATTTAACATTAAGTACAAAATATGCAATAGTGTATCCATATAATAGCTCAAGTGATAGTACTACAAACAACTATATTTCTTATTCAGAAAAGAAGTCAACAACATATGGATTTGGAGACGCAGTGTTAGAAACATCAACTTCAGGAGCAAATTCAACGGGTTGGAATGGAGATTACTCTGGCTTTCCAGACGCCGCTGGTCCTTTTTTTGTGTATGGTGGGCGTTGGGACTCTACTTCTGTTGCAGGTATATATGCATTTAGTCGCAGTAACGGTCCTGCTTGGTACGATGATGGTTTCCGTTCCGTCCTTGTCACTCAGTAGCACCTAAAAAAAATCTTTTTACTTAAAACGAAAAAAAGTTCGTAAAACTATTGACAAAATAAAATTAAAAACATATAATAAGACCAAACAAAAAATCGCGGATAATTTGTTCTGTAAAAACAAATTATAAAAAGAATTTTTTAGGGAGGTCTTTTTTATGATATCAACATTACATATAAAAAATATAGGAATAATAGATGATTTAAGCATAGATTTAAACGAAGGACTAAATGTATTAACAGGAGAAACTGGAGCAGGTAAAACACTAATAATAGATTCATTAGGCATAATATCAGGAGGAAGATTTTCTAAAGAAATGATAAGAAAAGGCGAGACAAACTCATTTGTAGAAATATGCATGTATGAGCCAGAAAACGAAAACTCAATAGATGGAAATATCATTGTATCAAGAGAAATAAACAGTAATGGAAAAAATATGTGTAAAATAAATGGAAGAATGGTAACTGTAAACGAACTAAAAAACTTTATGAGCAAATTCATAGAAATACATGGACAAAATGACAATCAAAGTTTACTAGATAACAAATTTCATTTAAAATATCTAGATGGATTTATTGGAGATAAAATAATTGATATAAAAAAACAATATAAAGAAAAATACGAAAAATATCTAGAGGTAAAACAAGAGCTAAAAAATAACTATGGAGACGAAAAAGAAAGAGAAAGAAAACTTAATTTATTAAGATATCAATTTAATGAAATAGAAGAAGCAAATTTAAAAGTAAAAGAAGAAGACAATTTAGAAGAAAAAAGAAAATTAATGCTAAATTCAGAAAAAATATCAAAAAACTTAAATGAAGCAGATATTGCAATAGGAGAAAATAGCATAGACAGTATAAATACAGCAATAAGAGCATTAGAGAAAATAGAAAATATAGATAAAAAATATGAAGATATTTCAAGTAACTTAAAGAATATTTACTACGAATTACAAGAAATTTCAAGAGACATATCAGAACATAAAGAAGATGTATATTTTGATGAAGAAGAAAGAAATGAAGTCGAAGAAAGACTAGATTTAATCTATAATTTAAAAAGAAAATACGGAAATGATGTGCAAGAAATTTTGAACTATAAAGATGAGATAGAAGCAGAAATAAATCACATAGAAAATTTAGATGAGTATAATAATAAACTAAAAAAAGAATTAAAACAATTAAAAGAAGAAATGACAAAATTAGCAGAAAAAATGCATGAATTAAGAAATGAATATGGAAAAGTATTAAGCATCAATATTAATAAAGTTTTAGAAGACTTGGAAATGAAAAATGCCAATATTAATATTCATGTAGATTACAATGAAGAAGAGTTCTTTGAAAATGGAAAAGATATAGTCGAATTTTATATTACAACAAACTTGGGAGAAGACGAAAAACAATTAGCAAAAATTGCATCAGGTGGTGAAATGTCAAGAATAATGCTTGCAATTAAAAAAGTATTAGCAGACACAGACAAAATGCCAGTTTTAATTTTTGATGAAATAGACACAGGAATTAGTGGAAAAGCTGCAGGAGCAGTTGCAGAAAAATTAAACGGAATTTCTAAAAATCACCAGGTACTATGTATTTCACATTTGCCAAGTATTGCAGCAATAGCAGATTATAATTATTTTATTAGTAAAAAGGTAATTAATGAAAGAACAAATACTAATATAAAATTGTTAAATGAAAAAGAGACTTTAGAGGAAATTGCTCGTATTTCTTCTGGAGAGATTAATGAGGCTACTATTCAATATGCAATGCAGTTGAGAAATAAAAAAGTGAGCTAGAATTAATATAATAATAAAAGGAGCTGAACATAAATTTGAATAAAGAAATTCATGAAAATATTATAGAGACTGAAAAAATATTGCTGAATATAAATGAAGTAGATGCAATAGAATATTCTATATGGACAAAAGAAAAAGCAAAATTAAAGTATAATGGAATTATTCCAAATTTTCCGATATATAATAACTTTATTTATTGGTGTAATTTAGGAATTAATATAGGAAGTGAACAAAATAAGATAAGACCTGTAATAATAGTTGGAAGCACTATAAAATCACCAATAGCAATAATAATACCACTAACAAGTAAAAGATTAAAAGACGAGTTTTGGTATCACATTGATTTAGAAAAACTCGATTCTACAGCATTAGTAGAACAATTAAGAGTTATTAGTAAAATAAGAATTATAAGTCCATTTAGACAAAAAGGAAAAATGGTAGTAATTTCAAAATTAGATTGGAATAAAATCAATAGACAATTACAAGTATTATATAGACTAAAACCATTAAAAAATATATAAAATCAATTGACATTTTAAATAGGATTTATTATAATTATATTAATAAAACATTAGAGTCCATCTCGAGAGAGATGTAATTCATTAAATTCCGATAGTCAAAAGACTATCGTTTTTTTATGAATATAAAATATATTATTGCATATAACATTAATACATTAGTGCCCATAGTTTTATACTATGAAATCATTAATTTTATGCGCATATAAAGAGTCCTTTAAAATAACTAGAGGACCCTTTTTATGTTTTGTATTATGAAATTAGAACAAAAAACAAGTAAAGATGTATAATTCTGGAAAAAATGGTTAAAATATCAAAAATAAACAAAATGAAAGGATGAAGATTTATGAAAGATTATTTAGCCATAAAAAACATAGAAGCACTAGAAATATTAGACTCAAGAGGTAATCCAACAGTACAAGTAGAAGTAGTAACAGAAGGAGGATTTTCAGGAATAGCAATGGTCCCATCAGGGGCATCAACAGGAAGTTTTGAAGCAGTAGAATTAAGAGACAACGACAAAAATAGATTTATGGGAAAAGGAGTAAGCAAAGCAGTTGAAAATGTAAACAAAAAAATAGCAAAAAAATTAATAGACATGAATGTGTATGATCAAAGAAAAATAGATAGAACATTGATAGAGCTAGACGATACATTAAACAAATCAAATCTAGGAGCAAATGCAATTTTAGGAGTATCATTAGCAGTTGCAAAAGCAGCAGCAAATTCATTAGGAATGGAATTATACAGTTATATAGGTGGAATAAATGCAAAAGAATTGCCAGTTCCAATGATGAATATTTTAAATGGTGGAAAACATTCGGACAACAACATAAACATACAAGAATTTATGATAGTACCTGTAGGAAGTATAACATTTGCAGAAAGATTAAAACGTGGAGTTGAAGTATATCACACATTAAAAAAGGTTTTGAAAGAAAAAGGACATTCAGTAGGAGTAGGTGACGAAGGAGGATTTGCACCAGATTTAAAAGATGAAGAAGAAGCATTAGACTCAATAATAGAGGCTATAAAAAAAGCTGGGTATGAACCAGGAGAAGACATATGTTTAGCATTAGATATAGCAAGTACAGAAATGTATGACGAAGCTAAAAAAACAGGAAAAGATGGATACTATTTCTGGAAAACAGATGTATATAAAACAAAACAAGAAATGATACAATATGTTATAGATTTAACAGAAAAATATCCAATCATATCAGTAGAAGATGGTTTAGCAGAAGAAGATTGGGAGTCATGGAAAGAACTAACACAAAAAATAGGAAACAAAGTTCAATTAGTTGGAGATGATTTATTTGTAACAAATATAAAAAGACTTCAAAGAGGAATAAAAGAAAATATAGCAAATGCAATTTTAATAAAACCAAATCAAATTGGAACATTAACAGAAACATTAGACACAATACAAGAAGCAAAAGAAAAAGGATATAAAACAATAATTTCTCATAGATCAGGAGAAACAGAAGATACAACAATTGCAGATTTAGCCGTGGCTGTAAATGCAGGGCAGATTAAAACAGGGGCACCTTGTAGAACAGATAGAGTTGCTAAATATAACAGACTTTTAAATATCGAAAGTCAGCTAAATATAGAAGAAGATTAAAATAATAGTTGCCAAATTTTTATTAATTCGGCAACTATTCTACTCTTCTTTGAGTTCGTTCATTAGAATTAGAAGAATTACTGGAACACATTTTTTCATACTCTTTACATTTAATTTTGTAATCCATTTGCATACACAAATATCTATAATACAAAAAAGCCTGTTCATATTGTGCCATAGGATTAAACATAGGGTCTCTATAAAGTTCATTCATATCTGGGCCACCTGATGAATTAAAACCATTCATTTGTTGAAAAGTAGAAAAATCCATAAAAGGTGGCATATTGTTAAAATCTTTATCCATAAAACCAACTCCAATCATTATTAATAAATATATTCTAAATAAGACAGAAATATTCTAAAAAAAGTATTCTATGTGGTGTCCAATAATACCTGTTTTATAAATTAAAGTTTAAAAAAGGAAAAGCACTAATAGCAACAAATGTATAAAAAGCAGCCAAAACACCATGTAACAACTTACCATAAAAATAAGGTTTAATAGACAAATCAGTTTTGGATGTAATACTTAAAACTTGAAGAAGAACAGACAAGCCACCAGTGCCAAGCAAAAAAGCAGCAATAATTACACTTACAGAAATGTGTTTTACATTAATACTTGCAATATAACTAATACCATTAGTAATTTCTAACAAACCAGTCAAAATACCAAAAATAAAAGAACTATCAATATGTAAAAAATTAAAAACCGAAGTAAGTACTAGCACCAAACTACTTAAAATACCACTAGATTTTAAAATAGAAATAACACTAGAAAATATAACAACAAAACCGCCTATCATCAAAATAGTAGAAATACTATTAGTAATACTTTTTCCAAGAACTTCACCTAAATTAGAAAAAGTCACATTTTTATATTTTGAAGTTCTAGAAGATTTACTACTAATATAATCAGAACTTGTTTTACCAGATTTCCAAAATCTAAAAATAATTCCCACAGTAATACAAGCAAGTATATGAGTAACTAGCAATAATAATCCAATTGTAGAATTGCCAAACATACTAATTCCAACAGTTCCAACAATAAATAAAGGACCTGAATTATTAGTAAAACTTAATAATCTTTCACATTCTTCTTTAGAACAAATATTATTTTCTCTAAAATCACAAGCAATTTTTGCACCAACTGGATATCCACTAATAAGCCCCATTATAAAACCAAAAGAGCCTTCACCTCTTATATTAAATAAAGGTTTCATTATTTTATTTAAAAATCTCCCTAAAACATTCACAAAATTTGTATTCATTAATAATTCAGTTGCTACAAAAAATGGAAAGAGTGCTGGTACTACAGAGTTAGCCCATAATGATAGACCTTTTTTTATTGAAGGTAAATTACTACTGGAAAATAATAGTAAACTTGCCCCAAATACTAAAAAGATAAATGCAAATATATTTCTTTTTATTTTTAATACTAAAAAATGACATTTTGAAAACATATAATCACCATAATAAAATGTATGAATTATATTTAATAAATATTTATATTTTATATTGTAAAATTTGAAAAACGTTGATATAATGATATACATAAAGTATTCATAAAAATTATTTTATGAATAGCAAATGAAATAAAACGAAAGGAGATGATATTATGTCTGAAGCACAAATACAAGCTATAAAAGACGTAATAAAAATGACACCTCGTCTTAACATTGATTGCCTAAATTCAATTAAGGTGTTAATGGAAAAAGCCATAGAATCAGAATTGTTAAGATTAGAGCCAACGGTTCTTCTGGATAACATGGATATAACAGAAAAAGTAATGTATCTAGATTACTTGATGGAAAGCAAAGATACCAAAGAACAAGAATTAAAAAATGCGGTGTCATTTGAAGAAGTACTAAAAAGAGAGGGGTTGACATTTGATGATTTACAAGATAAAAATTAGACCCAAAGCTCTTAAATTTATTGAAAAGCAGGATAAAAATCAAAAATTACGAATATATAAAGCAATTTACAACCTGCCAAATGGAGATATCAAAAAGCTGGTAGGTTGTAAAAATGAGTATAGACTTAGGATAGGCAATTATAGAATTATTTATGAACAAAATCTAAATGAATTTATTATTCTAATTACAAGGGTCGAAAATAGAGGCCAAATTTATAAATCTTTATAATCCAAAATTTTAAAGGATTTAAAATCAAAATTTATTATAAAAATTAAATAGATTCAAAAAAATTCCAAAAAAATTTAAAAATTGAATAAAACCTAAAAAAAAGCACATGCTTTATTTGGAGGTATGTGCTTTATGTTAGAAAAAGAAAATTTTGAAAAAAATATAAATGAAGACATAGAAGAGGGAGAAGATGCCACAAAATATGGAGAATTTATAACATCATATTTTGCATGGGTACCAATGTCAAAACAAAAAGAAAATGTAGAAAAGTTAGAAAATATAACAAAAAAGAAAGAAAAATAAAGATAAAATAAGGAAAAATAAAAATAAAAGACAATAAAAGTCAGAAAAAGTCAAAAAACAAGATTGCATTATTTTAAGACACGAGTATAATATAAATATAGGTCAAAGAAAGTCAAAGACAAAAATATGTCAAAAAATTGATTAACCAAAAACAAAAATAAAAAGCAAAATTATAAAAAACGCACAAAAAGACAAAAAATTTAAAGGGAGGCTGATAAAATGAGAATGTCAGATGTAATAGAAGATTTTATAAAAGATTTATTTGATGAGGATGACAGCGATTTAATAGAAATCCAAAGAAACGAACTAGCACAACACTTTAACTGTGTGCCATCACAAATAAATTATGTAATATCAACAAGATTCAAGCCATCACAAGGATACTATGTAGAAAGCAAAAGAGGTGGTGGAGGCAACATCAAAATAAAAAAAATAACTAATACAAAATCAGATTATATAATGCATATAATAAATAATATAGGAAAAACAATAACAACAAATGATATAGACATTTTGATAAGTGACTTCCTGACATATAATGTAATAACATCTCAAGAGGCCAAACTTTTAAAAGTTGCAACAAGTGATAATGTTTTAAAATTAGACAAGAACATTAAAGATGAGGTAAGAGCAAGAATATTTAAAAATATGTTACTAAACATAGAATAAAAAAGAAGGAGTGATTAATATGTTATGTGAAAATTGTGGAAAAAGAGAGGCAAATGTTAGATATTCAGAAAATATCAATGGAGTAAAAAAGGAGATGCATTTATGCGAAGAGTGTAGTCAAAAACTAGGAATATCTTCAAAAATGGATTTTAGTATGCCATCATTAGATATACCAAGCTTTTTTGGAAGTTTCTTAGAAGATTTCAGTATACCAGAATTTATGCCATTCTTAAATGAGGTAAAACAATTAACTTGTGACAGTTGCGGGTCAACTTTTGACGATATAATAAACACAGGAAGATATGGATGTGCAAACTGTTATGACGTTTTCGAAGATAGAATGGATCCAATTTTGAAAAAATTGCAAGGAGCAAACAGACATAATGGCAGATTAGGAAAAATATCAGACAACAAAATGAGTTTTGAAAAAGATAAAAAATCAGAAAAAGAAAATAAAACAGAAAATAAAGTAGAAAAACTACAAGAAGACTTAAAAGTAGCTATAAAAGAAGAAAGATATGAAGATGCGGCTAAAATAAGAGATGAAATCAAGAAAATGTCAAAGTAAAGACATTTTCTTTTAAAAAATTGAAAGGAAGTTAGAAAAATGAATTGGTATTTACAAAGTGGAAAAGAATCAGATGTAGTAACAAGTACAAGAATCAGATTTACAAGAAATCTACCAGAATTCAAATTTAATTTAAAAGACAAAAAAGAAATAGAAAAATTAAAAAACAAAATAAAAGAAAACGTATATGCAATAGGATATGGATTAAAATATCTAGAACTAAAAGACATGGATTACATTACAAAAATGAGCCTAGTAGAAAAAAATTTAATAAGTCCAGAATATGCAATGCATAACGAAAATGGTGCAATACTAATAAATGACGAAGAAAATATCTGTATAATGATAAATGACGAAGACCACTTAAAAATTCAAGTATTCAGTAGTGGACTAGAACTAGAAAACACATTAAACTATGCAATAGAACTAGACCAAAAAATCGAAGAAGTATTAGGATATGCAACAAGTAAAAAATACGGATATTTAACAAGTATGCCAACAAATTGTGGTACAGGCTTAAAGGCATCTGTAATGGTACATTTACCAGCACTTACAATAACAAAAAACATAAATAAAGTATTTTATACAATAAACAATTTTGGTGTAAACATAGTAGGCGCATATGGAGAGAACAGCAAAGAACTTGGAGATGTTTTCCAAATTTCTAATAAGAGAACATTAGGCGTTACAGAAAAAGAAATTATAGAAAATATCAAAGTAGTTACAGAAAAATTAATTGAGCAAGAAAGAAAGGCAAGAAAATTTTTAGCAAAAGATACAATTGATTTAGAGGATACAATTTATAGAAGTTATGGATTGCTAAACAATTGTAGAAAAATATCTTTAGAAGAAGCTCAAAAGTTAATCTCAAATGTTAAGATGGGCACAGATTTAGGAGTATTACCAGAACTAAATGATAGAAAGATTCAACAATTGATTTTATATACTAAACCTGCAAATATGCAAAAGTATTTAGGTCAACAATATGAGGCATTAGAAAGAGATATAAAAAGAGCAGAGGTTATAAAAAAGATAATGGCAGAATAAGACGGTTACACATTAGAAAAATGTCCAAAAAGAACCGTCCCTTTTGGACACAAAATGAAAGGAGTGAGTAAAAATGACATATAAATTTACAAATAGAGCCAATAAAGCAATTGAAATTGCAAATGATATAGCTTTAGAACTAGGACATAGCTACATAGGAACAGAGCACATATTATATGGACTAGCTAAAGAAGGTAATGGAATAGCATCAAAAGTATTAGAGAATCAAAATGTAACAGCAGATGATATTTTAAATAAAATTGAAGAGTTAATTGGTAGAGATGAACCAATTGAAAATATAGTTGATTTTACACCAAGGACAAAAAGAGTTGTGGAGTCTGCATTTATAGAAGCTAGAAAATTAGGATATAATTTTATAGGAACAGAGCATCTTTTAATAGGAATATTAAGAGAAGGAGACTGTGTGGCAGCTAAAATATTATTAGATTTAAATGTAAATATTCCAAAACTTTATAATGAAATTATAAAAGTAATAAACGAGGGTGAAGATTACAATTCAAGTGATAATGCTTCAAATAGTACAAATGGAGCAAAAAGAAGAGGCAAAGGCAGTTACAATCAAACACCTACATTGAATCAATTTGGAGAGGATTTAACTAAAAAGGCTGAAGATGGTAAATTGGATCCAGTAATAGGAAGAAAGAAAGAAATTGAAAGAGTAATTGAAATTTTATCAAGAAGAACTAAAAATAATCCTTGTTTAATAGGTGAACCTGGTGTTGGTAAAACAGCAGCTGTTGAAGGCTTAGCTCAAAAAATAGCATCAGGTGATGTGCCAGAGGTTTTAAAAGATAAAAGAGTTGTAACTCTTGATATTTCTGGAATGGTTGCTGGCGCAAAATATAGAGGTGACTTTGAAGAGAGAATAAAGAAAGCTTTAAATGAAGTTAAAAAAGCTGGTGATATAATTCTTTTCATAGATGAAATTCATACAATAGTTGGAGCTGGTGCAGCAGAAGGTGCAATTGATGCAGCTAATATTTTAAAACCTTTACTTGCAAGAGGCGAAATCCAATTAGTTGGTGCGACAACTTTAAATGAATATAGAAAATTCATAGAAAAAGATTCAGCATTAGAAAGAAGATTTAGCCCAGTTACTGTAAATGAGCCATCAGAAAAAGATACTGTTTTAATTTTAAAAGGAATTAGAGACAAATATGAAGCTCATCATAATGTAAAAATAACAGATGAAGCAATTGAAGCAGCAGTAAAGCTATCTGTTAGATATGTAAATGATAGATTTTTGCCAGATAAAGCAATTGATTTGATAGATGAGGCTTCATCAAAAGCTAGGTTAAAAACATATACAGAACCAGACAGCTTAAAAGAATTACAAGAAGAAATTGAAAAAACAAAAAATGAAAAAGAAGAAGCTGTATTAAATCAAAAATTTGAAAAAGCTGCAGAATTAAGAGATACAGAAAAAGCTTTAAGAGAAAAATTTGAAAAAGAACAAAGTAAATGGAAAAATAAAAATACAAAATCAATTGTGACAATAACAGAAGAAAATATTGCAGAAGTTATTGCAAATTGGACAGGTATTCCTGCTAAAAAAATTACAGAAGACGAAAACGAAAAACTAAAAAATCTTGAAAAAGAATTGCATAAAAGAGTAATTGGACAAAATGAAGCAGTAGAAGCGGTTTCAAAGGCTATAAGAAGAGGAAGAGTTGGTTTAAAAGATCCAAAGAGACCAATAGGTTCATTCTTATTCTTAGGACCAACAGGTGTTGGAAAAACTGAACTTTCAAAAGCTTTAGCAGAAGTCTTATTCGGAGATGAAAATGCAATGATAAGACTAGATATGTCCGAATTTATGGAACCACATTCAGTATCTAAATTAATCGGAGCTCCTCCAGGATATGTAGGATTTGATGATGGAGGTCAACTAACAGAAAAAATAAGAAGAAAACCATATTCTGTAATACTATTTGACGAAATAGAAAAAGCACATCCAGATGTCATGAATATGTTGCTTCAAATACTTGAAGACGGAAGATTAACAGATAGCCAAGGAAGAACAGTAAACTTTAAAAACACAGTTATAATAATGACTTCAAATTTAGGAGCAAGACTAATTACAGACAGAAAACAATTAGGATTTTCAAACCAAGGAGCAACAAACAAAGCAAATGAAAATTCTGAAAAGGTAGCAAAAAATTCAAAAGAATTGCAAGAAAGTTCAGTACAAGATGAAAAAGCAAAAAAAGAATATGAAGAAATCAAAAAAGAAGTAATGGCAGAACTAAAAAAAGAGTTAAGACCAGAATTCATAAATCGTATAGATGAAATAATAGTATTCCATAAATTAAATGATAATGACATCAATCAAATTATAGACATCATGTTAAAAGAAGTTGTAAACAGACTAAAAGAACAAAAATATGAAATAGAATTTGAGCCAGATGTTAAGGAAATGGTTGCAAAAGAAGGAATAGACAAAAACTTTGGAGCAAGACCATTAAGAAGAACTATTCAAAACCTAGTTGAAGACAAATTAGCAGAAGAAATTTTAGATGGCAAACTAGAAAAAGGCAAAGTTAATAAAATAACAGTGAGACAATTAAGAGTTAATTAAATCTGTCAAAAGGGACGCCCCTTTTTGACAGATTTTTATGTCAAATTTAAAAATGTCGAAAAAATCGTAAAAAAAAACAAAAAAAGACAAAAAGTTAATATTGACATATAAGTGATAAAGGTATAAAATATTAAAAACGAAAGATAAGGTAAAACAAAGTTAAAAATAAAACTTTGTTTATAGCCTCTGGAAGGAGACAAAAAATATGAAAATGATAGATATCAAAACATTAATAAGTGAAATAGATGCTAAAAAGAAAAGTAAGTTTATAATAGAATTTAATGGAATTATAAATATGAAAAGAAAAATAAAAAACATAGAGATTTATGAAGATGAAGATAATATAAATATTGTTGATAGAGAGGATACAGAAGAAAAAATAAAGCTATTAAAACATCAAATTATGAAAATAGAAAAAAGAAAAAATGAATATATTTTAAAATTTGATACATTGCAAAACATAAAAATAAAAGAACAAATCTGAAAAAGATCTGTTCAATAGTTGTATTCATAAATCCAGAATATTAGAGGGTACTATTTTAATGTATCCGCAATATTTTCACACAAATCAATATATAATTTTTGATTTTGAGTAGGAATTGAATTTAAAATATCAGTAAACATGTTATCAGCATTATCCTTTGTAATTCCTAAAACCAAATAATCTAGACTAGCATTTAAAGTATTGGCAATGTTTGTAAGGGTAGCTAAACTACAAATGCTAGAACCACGTTCTATTTCACTAATATATGAAGGTGAAACATCTATTATTTCAGATAATTTTTCTTGTGTGATTTTTATTTCTTTTCTTTTGGATTGAATTCTTTTTCCAATTTCTTTATAATTTAAATTTTCCATATCTAAACACCTCATTGATATAATATTTTATAATGAATAAAAAATAAATAAAACCAACTATAAGTGTTTAACTATTACTATAACTGTTAAAATATTGACTAAAGAAAAAATTTAAAATATAAATTTGAGATTGATGACAGTAATGTTATATGTGATGATAAAGATAATATCATATCATCAACACAAGCTGTATCAAGTAAAGGCACAGCTTTGCATACAATTAAGCTAAAAATTGTATATCGTGAAGATGCTTCAGACAAGAGTTCTACAATATGTTCTCCTATATCAGGTTTGCCAAACTGGGGAATTTTATATGATTATTCAAACATAACACCAAGTGAAGTATATCTTTCATCTGATTCATATATGTCATTTGTTGTAGATGAATATCTTCCCACTTCTGAACCATTAAGATATTTTGCATGGTCGAATGGTGGCACCTTAAATGGTGATGTTCCTTATAACATTAAATACACCGATGGCGGTGAGTATTATGATAAGGATAATAGATATTTCCTTGCTAAAAGAATATACTCTAATCAGACTGTTAAGGCTAATAGTAGTACAAATATAGAACTATATAGAAGTCAAAGCATTGTTTATCCTAAAATTACAGAAATTGATAAATCTGATTATGATAGTAATTCTTTAGACTTTGAGTTAAATGGTAAATACTATCATCCTGAAGTAACTGAAATAGAAAGAGATGTTTTTACAAGTGAAAGTTATCAAGGTTATGCCTTTGAAGCAAAAGGTAGATACTGGCTTATTAATGATGGCAAAGAGATATTCCCTATTATTTCAATAAGACCTGTAATTGGCAAATATGCACCATCATCATATTCTTATCGCTATTATATTAACTATAATAAATCAGATGATGAAATGTCAAAAGTAACTGTATGGCATTATGAAGCATTTAAAAGCAGTAATTTTAGTTTTTATCCTGACAATGGTAGAGATTTAGCAGTACATGGAGTAAATTCAGAATCTGACATTCTTACAAACGAAGATGGTTTTAGTTTATTTAAAATAAACACAAGAAAATCTTTAAATGATTATAATACTTTAGATAGGTTGATAAAACAGTACGATGGCTCTACTTATTGGGTAGAAAAGGATACAGGAAAATATGTTGGTAAATTCAACATTTCGGATGTTAAAAATGGATTGCTTGTTACTGCTGGCAATATTATTGATAAAGTGGATGAAAATCCTTATGTAAATATTGATTTAAGACTTCCTGAAAATGCTGGCACAGCA
>OGQQ01001701.1_pt1 | contig 16240 bp, 10 predicted proteins | sample 1553281 | NCBI WGS metagenome assembly OGQQ01 (sample SAMEA2579937, study PRJEB22360) | human gut metagenome | biome: human gut; feature: human-associated habitat; material: faeces | place: Denmark | collected 2008/2010 | reverse complement strand
AAAGCCTTTCTCTTGAAAAATTCCATAGCGGGACTTTTGCAGCTGAAAGAAGCAACTGTCGAAAAAAGTAAGAGTAAAGGTTAACCCTCAAAAAGAAAGTTACATGAACCTACGTGCGAGATTATCCGAACGTGTGCATATTGAAGATATTAGAGAAATACTTCACTTTATACAAGATGACGAACAACTCAGAGAAGAAGTCTATCAATTTATCTTTGACGAGGACGATATTGTCTCTTATCAGGCATTGTGGGTTTGTACGCATTTCTCAAAGGAGGATGTAGAATGGTTGAGCCGGCGACAAAACGAACTGATTGACGCGGCAATGACCTGTCCGCACTCAGGAAAACGAAGGATGCTCCTGAACCTGCTCAGCCAGCAACCGGCAGCCAATCCGCCACGAATGGATTTCCTCGATTTCTGCCTGGAGCGTGTCATAAGCCGACATGAACCGGGCGGTGTACAATCTCTTTGCATAAAACTTGCCTATCAACTGACCTGTTCCATTCCCGAACTGCAACAGGAACTACGCACAATGCTGGAAATCATGGAACCCGAATTATTGAATCCCGCCATTCGTGCTGTACGCAGAAATACCCTAAAGGCGATGAAAGCAAAAAAATAACGAACAAAAAAACAAGAAGCTGTCTCCCGCTACGGAAAACAGCTTCTCTCTTATGTCGTTATGAATTAAATCAATTGAAATAGTACAAGAATACGGCAATTCCTTCAAGAGCCTTTTTGGGCTGGTCTTTGATTTCAATAGCAAATTTGATTTCAGCCTTTGCCACACCACGCAAATTGGTCAATGAATGAAGGGTAGTCACCAGACGGATGCTTTGTCCTGACAACACAGCCTGACCGAATTTCATTTTGTCCATGCCGTAGTTAATCATCATTTTCAGGTTATTCACCTGGATAATCTGATTCCACAGGTAAGGAAGCATGGATAATGTCAGATAGCCGTGAGCAATCGTGCTGTGATAAGGGCTGTCTACTTTGGCACGTTCCGTATCCACATGAATCCATTGATGATCCAGTGTTGCATCTGCAAAAAGGTTGATGCGTTCCTGTGAGAGTTCCACATAATCTGAAACACCTATTTGTTGTCCTACTAGCTTTTCGAATTCTTCGTACGAATTGATAATTACTTTTTCCATAGTCTTATCGCTTTATGGGGGTTATTATAAATGTTAATCGGGGACAAAAATAGAAAAAATAAACTGATATGCCATTAATTTACGCAATAAAAGCAGGAACAAAAGAAGTCGGGGATAGTTTACAAATCAGGGGCTTGTTTCAAAGGTTGTTCCAAGGTTCGCCTCAAGGCTTCCGACAAGATACTGTACCCTTTTCCGTTCAGATGCAGATCGTCAATAGTGAGTTCGGGATTCAGCCTTCCGTCCTGCAATAAACGGTCGAACACATCCAGATAGATAATGTCCGTTCCCTCCAGTTTCCTGTGTATTTTCTGATTAAGCATACAGATGAATTTATTCACCGACGTACTGTAATCATCGTAATCATTGCGTGGGAAGATACAGAATAAGTAAGTCTGCCGGGAAGGAACAGCCAACACTGCTTTTACATACCGTTCTACATAGCCGTCCACATTTTCATCGTTCAACTGATAGATGTCATTACTTCCGAACTGAATAACTACCCGGCAATCCGATGTGTCCACATCAAACGCTTCGACATAAGCCAATCCCTCACCGGGCACACCATAGTTCAGGCATTCCCATTGCGGAAAATAGATATTCAATGCCCAGAACGCTATATGACTGTTGCCTACAAAAGCTAGTTTCGGTTTTTCCTCTATCTTATCCATTTCATTCAAACATTCATTTTATTTCATTTAAACTCCAGAACAAATATAGAACAAAATTCGCGGATTTACTTTACTTTTGCACCGATAATCACATTCATATATAAACCGATGATACATTTTTTCAAGAAGAGCGTTTCTCATATTGCGCTACCGGAGAAATTCACTTATCCTTTCCACTATACGCCGCATCCGTTGTGCGTATTAGCGGCGGAAGAAGTGAAAGAGTATATTTCAAGCCGGAAGGAATGGCAGGAAGAATTGACGCTTGGAAAGATGTTCGGGGTATTGATTGTACAAGAGACAGGAAAAAGGACAAGAAAAGGGAAGGAAAAAGAAACGGGAGAAAGTACCGATAAAGACGAAGAAGGCGGAATCGGTTACCTGGCAGCCTTTTCCGGCAATCTGGCAGGGAAGAATCTGCATACTTATTTTGTTCCTCCTGTTTATGACTTGCTCCAACCACAAGGATTCTTCAAAATAGAGGAAGAACATATATCTGCCATCAATGTACGCATTAAAAAGACACAGAACGATCCCCATTACATAGATTTGCTCCGACAAATTGAAAAAGAAACAATGCAGTCCCAGCAGGAATTGACAGAAGCTAAAGAATTTTTCAAATCCGCTAAAAAAAACAGAGAAATCCGGCGTAAGACGGGAGTTCCCGACGCAAAGGAATTAGCTGCAATGATACGCGAAAGCCAGTTTCAAAAAGCTGAATTAAAACGCATGGAAAAAATGTGGAAAGAAAAAATCGCTTCACTACAAGCAGAGGCCGATACTTTCATCACAAAAATAGAAACAATGAAGATAGAAAGAAAAAAACGTTCTGCCACTTTGCAACGAAAACTATTTGAGCAGTTTCAGATACTAAACGCCCGTGGAGAAACAAAAGATTTATGTCGTATTTTTGCACAAACTATACAAAAATTTCCTCCAGCCGGAGCCGGTGAATGTGCTGCTCCCAAATTACTCCAGTATGCCTATAAGCATCAATTAAAACCTATTGCCATGGCAGAATTCTGGTGGGGAGATTCTCCAAAAGCAGAAATAAGACATCATGGATACTACTATCCAGCATGTAAAGGGAAATGCGAACCTATCTTGAAACATATGTTACAAGGACTGGAAGTGGAAGAAAACCCCTTGTTGAAAAAACATTATCATGAAATACCATTAGAGATAGTATATGAAGATAATTACCTAGTCGTAGTCAACAAACCAGCAGGAATGCTCTCGGTTCCAGGAAAAGGAGAAATCGACTCTGTCTATCAACATATAAAGACACTTTATCCAGATGCCACAGGTCCTCTGATAGTCCACCGATTGGACATGGCGACTTCCGGTGTGTTATTGATAGCAAAAAACAAAAAAGTACATCAGCATCTGCAAGCACAATTCAAGAATAGAATGATAAAAAAGCGATATATTGCCTTATTGGATGGCAAGATTCCCTCTAAAGAAGGGACTATAACACTCCCCCTCCGTATGAATCCTCTTGACAGGCCCAGACAAATAGTAGATCATGAACATGGAAAAACCGCTATCACACTGTATCGGGTTTTAAACGAACAAGAAGGAAGAACACTTATTGCCTTTTATCCATTAACAGGACGGACACATCAATTAAGAGTACATGCCGCCCATCCGGAAGGATTACATTGTCCTATACGAGGAGATGAACTTTACGGACGAAAAGCAGACAGGCTTTATTTACATGCTGAAAGTTTAGAGTTTGTTCATCCTATAACTAAAAAAATAATTTTTGTAGAAAAGAAAAGTAATTTCTGATAGTTATTGCTCAGAAAATTTATCTGTAGGTGCCGAAAAAAATATTTTCAGCACCTCACACACTAAATTAGTATTTTACCATTCCTGAGGTGGCATCCGTTTTATTCTTCCATACACATATATAAATGCGGGAATCAAAAAAATTACTGCAAATATCCATGCCGTAGGGTCACCAAAACAAACAGCTAAATAGCCCAATGCTGGTACCGCATAAAGACTAACCATTATACGGGCAATCATTTCGGATACCCCCGACAACATAGCCAAATTGGTAAAGCCCGCCCCCTGAATGGAATAACGCAAGATACAAAGTAAACCCAAAACCGGAAAAAAAGAAACGGAAATATGCAAAAACAGTTCCGTATCCTTCAGAATCTCCCATTCCACAGGGTCAACAAATAACAAGGCAAAAGTACGCGCTCCCAACATCAAGACTCCAAACATAAAAGCACTATAAATAGTCATCATCAATACACTCGCCTTGATTCCCTGCCAGATACGCTTCGGCTTTCCTGCACCGTAATTCTGTCCACTATAAGTAGCCATAGCTATACCCAGACTCTCAAGTGGACACATACAAAACATCTTAATACGCATAGCAGCCGTAAAAGCAGCCACACAAGCAGTACCCAACGCATTATTCGCACTTTGCAACATAATACTGCCGATAGCAGTAATAGAGAACTGCAATCCCATCGGCACACCTATATACAATAAAGTCTTTGCCAACGCTCCTCGAAATTTATGTTCTGCCGAAGTCCCCTTCAGAATCTCAAAGTGACGCATCATATACAAATAACACAACACTGCCGAAACACCTTGTGAGAATACCGTAGCTAAAGCCGCTCCCGCAACTCCCCAATCAAGTACCAAAATACAAAAAAGATCAAGCAAAATATTCAATATCGTAGAAAAAAGCAAAAACCAAAACGGAGTCTTGCTATCACCCAATGCACGAATAATACTTGAAAGCAAATTATAGAAAAAGGTACAGGGCACCCCGATGAAAGTAATCAGCAAATAAAAATAAGCATCTTCAAGGATGTTCTCCGGGGTCTGCATCATCTGAAGAATATCCGAACAAAACATACTAGTCACAATAGCAATTACCACAGACATCACCGCTGCCAATTGTAAACTAACTGCCACAAAACGCCGCATCATACCATAATCCCTTGCTCCAAACTTCTGTGCAACAGGAATACCGAAACCACCACAACAGCCATTGCAAAAGCCTAATATCAAAAACACCACCGAAGTGCTAGCTCCTACAGAAGCCAAAGCATTAATTCCAAGAAACTTACCCACAATAGCAGCATCCATCAAGGAATAAGTCTGCTGAAGTAAATTACCCAGCAATAAAGGAAAAGCAAAATTCAATATCAAAGGGAACGGACGTCCCGAAGTCATCTCTCTCGAAGTTGCCATAACATGAATGTATTGTAAATTCGAGCACAAATATATACCATCCTTTGTAAAAATACATATTCTAGAACTTCATTTCAACGAATACCCATTAATTAAATGATACATATCAATTTTTCTCGGAGAACTATCATCTTTCCCAAAATCCTGAATAGAAAAGCAACAACACAGCAAACAATTCCAAACGCCCTATCAACATAAGGAACGACAATACCCATTTAGCAGCATCGGGCAACGCCGCCCACGAAAAAGCAGGACCGAATGCCCCTAACCCCGGTCCCACATTGCCTAAGCTAGAAATAACCGTACTCATCGCCTCAGTCAGCCCCACCCCGAAAAACATCAGTAGTGTCCATCCGACCAAAGCACAAAACAAATAAAATACAAAGAATGTATTCACCGAAGCAATAATGGAAGGCGATATAACCTGACGGTTCACACGAACAGGCAATACAGCCCTAGGATGCAGCATCCGTTTGAATTCATTCTTGATATTACGCGCCAGAATCATAAGGCGCATGTTTTTGATTCCCCCACTAGTAGACCCCGTACATCCACCCGACAACATAGCAAAAATAAGAAGCATCCATGTAAAAGATGGCCACAAGTTATAATCATCCGTTGCAAAACCGCATGACGTATGTGCCGTAGCCACTTGGAACAGAGCCCTGCGGAATGCCTTTTCCCAATCATAATGATTCTGAAAAACTAAGGCAAGCGTGATAACAAGCGTCAGAATACTTACTGATTTCATAAACCAACGGAATTCATCATCCTGAAATAGACGCTTGCCCTTCCCTTTCAGGCACATAAAATAGAGAGAGAAATTAATACCCGAAAGAATCATAAATATCGCTATTACATATTCTATAAACGGAGAATTCCAATAAGCCACACTGGCTTGTTTAGTAGAATAACCACCTGTAGCCGTTGTAGAGAATGAATGACATACCGCGTCAAAAAAACTCATTCCTCCTATCATCAGCAACATAGTTTCTACAACTGTAAGGATAGCATATATCATCCACAGCCACTTAGCCATCACATCAATCCGAGGATGTGTTTTGTCGTGCGTCACTCCGATAGCCTCAGCTGAAAAAAGTTGTATAGTTCCTCCCCCGAAAATAGGAAGCACAGCAATAGTAAAAAAAACAATACCCAAGCCACCTATCCATTGTGTCAGGCTACGCCAAAATAACAGGCCATGTGAAAGAGATTCTATATCATCTAATATAGTAGCTCCTGTAGTAGTAAAACCCGACATGGTTTCAAAAAAAGCATCTGTCACTGAAGGGATTCCTCCACTAAAATAAAAAGGTAGCATTCCAAACAACGTAAACAAAAACCAAGTAAAAGTTACAATACAGTACCCATCTCGTCGTGTTAGTCGATTCTCAGCACCTCTACTACAAATTAGCAAAACTCCACCGACTAATGTATTCAAAAGAATGGTATATAGAAAATATTGATAATCTTGCTCGCCGTAACATAAGGAAATAGCCGCACAAAGCAGAAACATAGCAGATTCAATAAAAAGTAATACTCCCAATACACGGAATATCATTTTTTTATTTATCAAGCTATTATTTCGGCTTCCACCTTTATATAATTTATCTGGATTATAAAATTCTCCCATCTTTTTATACCTTTTATATTTGACAAGTATATAGCGAATACTATGCCAAAATGAAAAAACAGATTATATTCTCCTGATAAACAAACAGATATCATATTCAGTCATAAAAAAGAAAAACACAACCCTTTTCAAAATGAAAGGGGCGTGTTTTCAAAACAATAAGGTTGCAGATACGACGATCTCAAGCAAAATTTAAATTGCATACATATCTGCTAACACTATAACATCTTCCTCATTATAATGAATAGTGAATAAATATTTTAAGATTACCCACTATTTTACTATTTTTGCATCCAAATCGATAATCCTCTACTAAATTTAATTACGCCTACTGTGGAATTATTCTACAGCTGTTGCCTATTTTCCACACTTTCCCTATCAACAAAAGACAGAAATAAAGCACTGATTATGAATAGGAAAGACTATTTACAATAGTTTGGCACGCTGCTTGTATTTCTACTGATGGCATCTTAAACAATAACAAAACTAAAGTATGAAACTATTTTTTACACACAAAGAAATTGCGCTAAAAAAGAAAAGAACAGCGCTTGTAGTAATAGGTATTGGACTAGTTATCGGGATTTACCTGATTGTTTCCCATCAACCGGCAAAGATGCCGGAACTTCCAGTAGTTGCCATAGCACCAGCAACGCAAGACGATGTGGAAATATATGGTGAATATGTAGGACGCGTACGTGCACAGCAATTCGTTGAAGTACGTGCCCGAGTAGAGGGATATTTAGAACAAATGCTTTTCGCAGAAGGTACATATGTCACTAAAAATCAAGTGCTGTTTGTTATCAATCAAGATCAATATCGGGCCAAAGCTGACAAAGCGCGCGCCCAATTGAAAAAGGATGAGGCACAAGCACAAAAAGCAAAACGCGACTTAGAACGTATCCGTCCGCTATATGAACAAAACGCTGCCAGCCAGTTGGACTTGGACAATGCTACTGCTGCATATGAAACAGCAGAAGCGTCGGTAGCTATGAGTAGTGCCGATCTTGATCAAGCAGAACTGGAACTAGGTTATACTATAGTTCGTTCTCCATTAGCAGGGCATATCAGTGAACGTCACGTAGATTTAGGAACATTAGTCGGTCCGGGTGGCAAATCATTGCTTGCTACCATAGTAAAAAGTGATACTGTATTAGTGGATTTCAGCATGACTGCTCTAGACTATCTGAAAAGTAAAGAACGTAATGTGAACTTAGGTCAAAAAGACTCCACCCGCTCCTGGCAACCCAATGTATCCATTACTTTGGCAGATAATACTATTTATCCATACAAAGGACTAGTAGACTTTGCCGAACCGCAAGTTGATCCACGCACAGGTACATTCTCCGTACGTGCCGAAATGCCGAATCCAGAACGGGTATTACTTCCTGGGCAGTTCACCAAAGTAAAACTATTATTGGATGTCAGAGAGAGTGCTACGGTAGTCCCGTTAAAGTCCGTTATCATAGAAAAAGGCGGCGCCTATATTTATGTAATGCGCAAAGATTCTACAGTAGAGAGACGTTTCATTGAATTAGGTCCTGAATTCCAAAATCAAGTAGTGGTGGAAAGAGGCTTGGCCCCCGGAGAAGACATTGTCATAGAAGGATACCACAAGCTGAATCCAGGCATGAAAGTGAAAGTAAGTCCTGCCGTAGAGGACAAAAAAACGGAGGAAGAAGATACGATCGGATAATTTCACTCCCGAATACGAATTCCCCTATGGAGGAAAATTTACGCATTCAAAAAAACAATAGACATTATGAAAGTTAGTTTCTTTATAGACAGACCGGTATTTTCAGCTGTCATCTCCATATTAATAGTCATTGTCGGTATCATCGGTCTCACGATGCTACCCATTGACCAATATCCGCAGATTACTCCGCCGGTAGTGAAAATCAGCGCATCCTATCCGGGTGCCAGTGCCCTGACAGTATCACAGGCTGTAGCCACTCCTATAGAGCAGGAATTGAACGGTACCCCAGGAATGCTTTACATGGAATCAAATAGTTCCAATTCGGGAGGTTTTTCAGCCACCGTCACTTTTGATATCTCGGCAGATCCCGATCTAGCGGCAGTGGAAATACAGAACCGTATCAAGTTAGCAGAATCACGCCTCCCAGCAGAAGTTATACAAAATGGTATTTCGGTAGAGAAACAGGCTGCCAGTCAATTGCTGACCCTATGCCTTACCTCTACCGACCCGAAGTTCGATGAAATATACCTTAGCAACTTTGCCACTCTGAATGTGCTGGACCTAATCCGCCGTATCCCTGGCGTAGGACGTGTTTCAAACATCGGAAGCCGATATTATGCCATGCAAATCTGGGTACAACCCGACAAACTGGCCAATTTCGGTCTGACTGTAGCCGACTTGCAGAATGCACTAAAAGACCAAAATCGAGAATCAGCAGCCGGTGTACTGGGACAACAACCCGTACAAGGATTAGACGTAACCATTCCCATCACTACTCAGGGACGTCTATCTACCGTAAGCCAGTTTGAGGAAATCGTAGTCCGTGCTAATGCCGATGGTTCCATCATCCGTTTGCGTGATGTGGCCCGCATCTCACTCGAAGCACAATCATACAATACCGAGAGTGCCATCAACAAAGAAAATGCAGCGGTATTGGCCATCTATATGTTACCAGGAGCCAACGCTATGGAAGTAGCAAAAAGCGTGAAAGAAGCTATGGAGGAAATCAGCAAGAATTTTCCCGAAGGAATGAGTTACGAGATACCTTTCGATATGACTACGTATATTTCGGAATCCATTCATGAAGTGTACAAAACACTGTTTGAAGCCCTGATACTGGTTATCATCGTAGTATACCTTTCACTCCAAAGCTGGCGTGCAACAGTTATCCCACTAGTTGCCGTACCTATCTCACTGATTGGAACTTTTGGATTTATGTTGATTTTCGGATTCTCGCTTAATATCCTGACCCTGTTGGGATTGGTACTTGCCATCGGTATTGTGGTGGACGATGCTATCGTGGTAGTAGAGAATGTGGAGCGTATCATGGAAGAGGAGAAACTATCTCCCTACCAAGCTACCAAGAAAGCTATGGAAGGACTTACAGGAGCCATTATCGCCACTTCTTTGGTACTGGCAGCAGTATTTGTTCCCGTAAGTTTTCTAGGTGGAATTACCGGACAACTTTATCGCCAGTTTACGGTAACCATCGTAGTATCTGTATTACTGTCTACGGTAGTAGCTTTGACACTGAGTCCAGTCATGTGTTCACTTATTCTGAAACCGGAAGATCCGAACAAGAAAAAGAATATCATATTCCGCCGTATCAATAAGTGGCTGGCTATCGGCAATCATAAATATGTAGGACTCATCAAGCACATTGTGAAACACCCGCGTCGGGTACTGAGCACATTCGGCATGGTATTGATCGCCATCCTGTTAATCCATCGCATTATTCCCACCAGCTTCCTCCCCATCGAAGACCAAGGATATTTTAAAATAGAGTTGGAACTGCCCGAAGGTGCAACGTTGGAACGTACACGTATCGTGACGGAACGTGCTGTGGAATACCTGATGGAAAATCCGGCAGTGGAATATGTACAAAGCGTGGCAGGAAGCAGTCCGCGTGTAGGGACCAGTCAGGCACGAAGTGAACTGACTATCATCTTAAAACCTTGGGAGGAACGTGACTCGCAAACTATTGACGATATTATGGCACAGGTAAAAAAAGACATGTCGCAATACCCCGAATGCAAGGTATATCTTTCCACCCCTCCCGTTATTCCGGGATTGGGCAGTTCGGGTGGTTTCGAGATGCAACTGGAAGCACGTGGAGATGCCACTTTTGAAAATTTGGTACAAGCTACGGATACATTGATGTATTATGCATCAAAACGTAAGGAATTATCAGGTTTATCCTCGGCTTTACAAGCGGACATCCCCCAACTTTATTTCGATGTAGACCGTGACAAAGTAAAATTCGCAGGAGTACCTTTAGCAGATGTATTCTCGACCATGAAAGCTTATACAGGTTCGGTATATGTAAACGATTTCAATATGTTTAATCGTATCTACCGTGTATATATTCAAGCAGAAGCACCCTACCGGGAACATAAAGAGAATATCAACCTATTTTTTGTACGGGGTACAGACAATGCCATGATACCGCTCACCTCGTTGGGTACCACTTCGTATACCACAGGTCCGGGCAGCATCAAACGTTTTAATATGTTCAACAGTTCTGTGATTCGCGGTGAGGCCGCAGATGGTTACAGTTCAGGACAGTCCATGGAAATTATCGAACAAATAGCTCGCGAACACCTACCAGAAAATATCGGTGTAGAATGGAGCGGACTATCTTTCCAGGAAAAACAAGCAGGTGGACAGACCGGTATGGTGCTGGCATTAGTGTTCATGTTCGTGTTTTTGTTCCTTGCTGCCTTATACGAAAGCTGGATGGTACCGGTTGCTGTATTACTCTCTTTACCTGTAGCCGCATTAGGTGCCTATCTAGGTGTATGGGGCTGTGGATTGGAGAATGATGTCTATTTCCAGATCGGATTGGTGATGTTGGTAGGACTGGCCGCCAAAAATGCAATTCTTATTGTAGAGTTTGCCAAAGAACAAGTGGACAGAGGAATAGATGTGGTACAAGCTGCACTCCATGCTTCACAACTCCGCTTTCGACCTATTTTGATGACTTCATTGGCATTCATCTTAGGTATGTTACCTATGGTTATCGCCAGCGGGCCAGGTTCAGCCAGCCGTCAAGCTATTGGTACAGGTGTATTCTTCGGAATGATCTTTGCTGTAACTGTGGGAATTTTGTTAGTACCTTTCTTCTTTGTACTGATATACAAGATGAAAGCGAAAATGAAACAAAAATAAGGATATAAAAAGACGAAAGAAATGATGAAACATACATTATTATATATAGCCGTATCAGGAATGACTTTGCTGACTTCTTGCCAATTAGGTAAGCACTACACACGTCCCGACTTGCATCTGCCCCAACAATTAGATACGTTACGACAACAGGATACATTATCTATTGCCGATATGCAGTGGTGGGAAATCTATACGGACACAACCTTGCAAAGCTTGATAGAAAAAACGTTGGATAACAACAAAGACATGAAAATTGCTGCGGCACGTGTAAAAGAACTTGCCGCAATGAAGCGCATAGACTTTGCCAACCTTTTCCCCCAACTGAACGGAGGCGCTTATGCTCAAAAAGAAGGAAGTAATTATGGTGGTAACAACTATAAAAATGACCCCGAACTGGGTGGTAAACTTACCGTAACTTGGGAATTAGACCTATGGGGTAACCTGCGTTGGGCAAAAGACAAAAGCATAGCACAATTCCTGGGAAGCATCGAGGCGCAACGTGCCTTGAAAATGAGTATTGTGTCCGAAGTGGCACAAGCCTATTTTGAATTGGTCGCATTAGACAATGAGCTGAACATTGTTCGTCAAACACTCTATGCCCGTAAAGAAGGAGTACGCTTGGCAAAACTTCGTTTTGAAGGAGGACTAACTTCAGAAACTTCTTATCAACAGGCACAAGTGGAGTATGCACGTACCGCAACTTTAGTTCCTGAACTAGAAAGGAAAATTTCATTGAAAGAAAATGATATTGCATTTTTAGCAGGCGAATACCCGCACCGCATACAGCGTTCCATTCTACCCGAAGAAGTAAAACTACCTGAAACATTACCAGTAGGTCTACCCTCCACTCTGCTGGAACGTCGTCCCGATGTACGTGAAGCAGAACAGAAATTAATAGCAGCCAATGCCAGTGTAGGTATTGCCTATACCAATATGTTCCCACGACTTAGCCTCACAGCACAATATGGCGTAGAAAGTGAAGAATTCTCTGATTTCTTCAAATCGCCCATTCATTATATCAGTGGCAATCTTCTAACTCCTCTCTTCGCCATGAGAAAATACAGAGCAACCCTAAAGGCCAAAAAAGCCGCATACGAACAGGAATGCTACAGCTATGAAAAATCAGTGCTGACTGCATTCAAAGAGGCCCGCAATGCCATTGTGGACTTCAATAAGATAAAAGATATCTACGAATCGCGCCTGCAACTGGAACGTTCCTCTAAAGCAACAATGGAACTGGCCCAATTGCAATACATCAATGGAGTAATAGGCTATCTAGATGTATTGGATGCACAACGTAGCTATTTCGACGCACAAATAGGATTAAGCAATGCAATAAGAGACAAACAGATTACATTAGTAAAATTGTATAAAGCATTAGGGGGTGGATGGTAACCATCCCCTCTTTTCTGTATCTTCCTTTATCCGGAAAATCAAATTAAGATATATGCCTGATAGGACGTATTGTTCTCTACCGGTGTAAGTGACAAATAACCCGACTTCACTTTTCCATTCTCCAGATATAAAGGATACTTTTCTTGAAGCGCAAGATGAGAATGCCATGCCTCACCAGGCTTTGCATAATATTCTATAACATACCGTCCCTGCACGCCATCACACACATAGTTATCATATATCAAGCGTGCTACCACTCCCATATTCATACGAAGATTTATTTCCACACACGGATGAATGGCATACCCGCTATTTTGGGTACGGCATATCATCATATCCACCCCCAGATAGCCTTCGTAACTCCCTTTTATCACCTCTGCCAACTCTACCTGTAACGCCCTCCCAACCTGATGTAAGATTTCCGCAGAAACATAAGTGGATATCCTCGCTTCAATAACCCGATCCGCCGCCAACAAGTTTTCTTTATAAACACCTCTCTTATCCGTTTCAAATAAGGAATACCCTATAAAATGTACCTGTCCCCACTCGTCTGCAAAAAACTCCATGGCAAAATCCAAAAGCTTATCATAAAGAGGTTCTCCTATCACCTCATGCTGAGTGGTAAGTATGTGTCGAATCCACCCTTCCAGAGGGATGGGAAAACTACCTGAAACATATTGTATCCCTCTTCCACTACCAGACCATGGCGCTTTTAACAAAGCACGAGAATGAGACAACACAAAAGCCTTCACTTCCTCTGTTGACGACAATACAAAAGCCTCCCCCAATATGGGAATATTCCCACCTATATGTCTACAAAGGCGGCGTAACACTTTTACAGCCGTCTGACGTCCGGATATTTGACGGATACGCTTCATACGCTCTACTGAAGGATATGCTGTATCAGGAAATCCAGCTTCCTGCAAACGACGCACCAAAGACGGATTCCATCCCCAAGGAATCACCTTATTATAAATGGGTACGAATTCTAAAACCCAATTGACCGAAAGCGGCAAAAAAGATTGTCTTTCCATTGTTTTCATACGCTGAGCAGAATCCAGCCACACAGTTCCTCCCTCTTCTGCATACCATGCAGGCAACATGGATAGCTCGGCCGCCATTCGTCGTGCACTGGCAGGTGCCATATAATAAGGATCACCACAAGCTAATGCCATATCATTTTCCGGATTGAATAAATAAAGCGCTTCCATTTCCGGACACAAAGATAAATGTTTTAGAGTACAAACCATTTCTCTTGTCCGTCTTTTAGTAGAAAAAAAAATAATATTTTGCTATCTCCAGTTTGCAATTTGAATTAGTATTGCTATATTTGCAGCCGATAAAAAAGCAACCATGGAAACCTTTTACAGAACACACAGTTATCTGGTGGAACATACAAATGCTCCTGTTCGCCGGGACTTGATGGACGAGATAGACTGGAATGACAGACTGATCGGTATCAAGGGTACTCGTGGCGTAGGGAAAACGACTTTCCTCCTGCAATATGCAAAAGAAAAGTTCGGAACGGATCACTCATGTCTGTTCATCAACATGAATAACTTTTACTTCTCTAAATATACATTAGTGGAGTTTGCCGCAGAATTCGTAAAACGAGGAGGAAAAGTTTTGTTGATAGACCAAGTGTTTAAGTATCCCGAATGGAGCCACGACCTGCGTGCTTGCTATGAAATGTTTCCTACTCTGAAGATTATATTCACCGGATCATCCGTGATGCGACTGAAAGAAGAAAATCCAGAACTGAGCGGCATTGTCAAGGTATACTACCTGAGAGGTTTCTCATTCCGCGAATATCTGAATTTGCAAAGCGGCAATTGTTTCCGTGCCTATACCTTACAAGAAATTTTGGAGAATCACGAACAGATAGCGAAAACCATCCTGCGCAACGTGAAGCCCTTGGATTATTTTCAAGACTATCTGCATCACGGTTTCTACCCATTCTTCCTGGAAAAACGTAACTTTTCGGAGAATCTGCTAAAAACCATGAATATGATGATAGAAGTAGATATACTTCTTATCAAACAAATTGAGCTGAAATATCTTTCAAAGATAAAAAAATTACTATATTTGCTAGCTGTGGACGGACCCGTTGCTCCGAACGTCAGCCAGCTGGCCACGGAGATTCAAACTTCACGTGCCACGGTGATGAATTACATCAAGTATCTGGCAGATGCGCGTCTTATCAATATGGTTTATCCCAAGGGAGAGGAATTTCCCAAGAAACCTTCCAAACTGATGATGCACAACACCAACCTGATGTACTCCATTTATCCGGTAAAGGTCGAAGAACAGGATGTACTGGATACATTTTTCATGAATACCCTGTATAAGGACCATAAACTATATAAAGGCGATAAAGGCACTTCATTTATGGTAGACAACGGACTGCATTTCCGTATTTGCGCAGAAGGGTGCAAGTTCAAAAATAATCCAAACGTGTATTATGCCCTACACAAATTGGAATTAGGACACGGAAATATGATCCCATTATGGCTTTTCGGCTTTTTATATTAAGAGATAGAGAATAGATTTTATTACCTAATAATTAGTAATTGTATGACTAAACAAAAAAAATTCATCACTTGTGATGGTAACCAGGCAGCAGCACATATCTCGTATATGTTCTCTGAAGTAGCTGCTATCTATCCCATCACTCCGTCGTCTACTATGGCTGAATACGTAGACGAATGGGCTGCCGCAGGTCGTAAAAACATCTTCGGCGAAACAGTATTGGTACAGGAAATGCAATCCGAAGGCGGTGCTGCCGGCGCCGTTCACGGTTCTTTGCAAGCCGGTGCGCTGACTACAACGTACACCGCTTCACAAGGTCTGTTGCTGATGATACCGAACATGTACAAGATTGCCGGTGAATTCCTGCCTTGCGTGTTCCACGTATCCGCGCGTACTTTGGCAAGCCATGCGCTGTGTATCTTCGGTGACCACCAGGACGTAATGTCTGCACGTCAGACAGGTTTCGCCATGTTGGCCGAAGGTTCCGTACAGGAAGTTATGGACCTGGCGGGTGTCGCTCACCTTTCTACTATCAAGAGCCGCGTACCGTTCGTTAACTTCTTCGACGGTTTCCGTACTTCTCACGAAATCCAGAAGATTGAAATGCTGGAGAACGAAGACCTCGCTCCGCTTATCGACCAGGAAGCATTGGCTGAATTCCGTGCACGTGCACTGAACCCGATGAACCCGGTTGCCCGCGGTATGGCCGAAAACCCCGACCACTTCTTCCAACACCGTGAATCTTGCAACAACTACTATGAAGCAGTTCCGG
>OGQQ01001693.1_pt1 | contig 16286 bp, 16 predicted proteins | sample 1553281 | NCBI WGS metagenome assembly OGQQ01 (sample SAMEA2579937, study PRJEB22360) | human gut metagenome | biome: human gut; feature: human-associated habitat; material: faeces | place: Denmark | collected 2008/2010 | reverse complement strand
GGCTGGAAACGTTGACGCCGCTGGACTGTCCTGAACAGAACCGCCGGGAGTCGCCGCATGCCCGGGCGGGCGAGGCGATCCTGCTGTGGGATGATTGTCCCGGAGGGATCGCCTCCATTGTGGGGGCGCACCACGGCAAGCCACAGAGCTGCGCGGCGGTCGATGATCAGTTAGAGGGTTGGGAGAGCAACTACTACCCCAAGGGACAGAAAAAGGTCTGGGAGGACTTCTGGACAGAACTGCTCATGACTGTTTTGCAGGACTGCGGCTTTGACGACACAGCGGAGCTGGATGATCTGAATCCGCAGGAGGAAGTGCTTCTGACCGGACTTCTGATCATGGCAGACTGGATCGCCAGCAATACGGAATACTTTCCCCTGATCCCGGTAGAGGAGTTGGGCAGCATGGAGGATTACCCGGCGCGGGTGGACAGGGCGTGGGAAAAGCTGGCGCTGCCCTTCCCGTGGGAGGCACAGCCGGGCATTGCAGACCCGCAGGAGTTTGCGGTGCGGTTCGGCTTTGCGCCCAATGCGGTGCAGAGGGCTGTTCTGGAGGCTGTGGACACCGCAGCGGAACCGGGCATCCTGATTTTGGAAGCACAGATGGGCGTGGGCAAAACCGAGGCGGCGCTGGCCGCTGCGGAGGTTATGGCCAGCCGGTTCGGGCTGGGTGGTGTCTTTTTCGGGCTGCCCACACAGGCCACGGCAAACGGTATCTTTCCCCGGCTGCTTGGCTGGGCAGACACACAGTCTGAGGAGACGCTGCCGCAGGCTATAAAGCTGGCACACGGCATGGCAGAACTGAACGAGTGCTATCTGCGGCTGCAGGGGCGCGGGGTGCAGTTGGAGGAGGACGCGCAGGAAGCGCATCAGGTGCAGGTACACCAGTGGTTTCGGGGAAACAAGCAAGCACTGCTGGCAAACTTTGTGATTGGCACAGTGGATCAGCTGCTGCTGGCGGCACTTGCCCAGAAGCACGTTATGCTGCGGCATCTGGGGCTTGCGGGCAAGGTGGTCATTATTGACGAGTGCCACGCCTACGATACCTACATGAACTGTTATCTGGACCGCGCACTGGAATGGCTGGGCTGGTACAAGGTGCCGGTCATCCTGCTGTCAGCCACCCTGCCTGCCCGGCGGCGCGCGGAACTGGTCGAGGCTTACCAGCAGAAAAAGGCTGTCCCGGACGCCCCATGGAAAACCAGCTGCGGCTATCCGCTGTTGACATGGACGGACGGCGCAGAGGTAAAGCAGACGGCCATCCCACCAGACGCACCCGGTAAAACGGTGCAGCTGACCACGCTCACAGAGCCGGAGCTGCCCGCGCTGCTGCGCCGGAAGCTGGCAGAGGGCGGCTGCGCGGGAGTGATCGTCAACACGGTCAAAAAAGCGCAGAAGATCGCGCAGCTGCTGCGGGAAAGTCTGCCGGACAAAGAGGTGCAGCTGTTCCATGCGCAGTTCCTGATGCCGGACCGCGCAGCGCGGGAAGAGCAGCTGATGGAACGCATCGGCAAGGGTTCTGCACCGGAGCGCCGGAACGACCTGATCGTAGTGGGCACACAAGTGATGGAGCAGTCGCTGGACATTGATCTGGATGTTCTTGTTACAGAGCTTTGCCCCATGGATCTGCTGTTGCAGCGCATCGGACGGCTGCACCGTCACCGCCGCAGCCGCCCCGCCCCATTGCAGCAGGCCTGTTGCGCGGTGCTGGACACCGGGGAAGATGCCTTTGATGCGGGCAGCGAGGCGGTATATGGACAGTGGTTGCTCTGGCGCACCCGGAAGTTTCTACCCCGGAGCATCCGGCTGCCGGAGGAGATATCTCCGCTGGTGCAGCAGGTCTACGGCTGGGAGCGGGAAGCTCCCGGTGGAGCGCAGGGGGAGGAAATGCGCTGCGTATATGAGCAGACGCAGGAGAAAAAGAAAGCGCGCGCCGAGGCGTACCTTGTGCCGCAGCCGGAAACGCACCGGCTGGCGCAGCTGAATACGCTGGACGACTGGATGCAGAACGAGGGTGCCCGCTCCGACCCGGCGGCGCGTGCAGCAGTGCGGGACGGCGACCCCTCGGTAGAGGTGCTTGTAATGCAGTGTCGGGCAGACGGCAGCATCCACTTTCTGCCGTGGCAGGAGGGTGGCAGTGCCGTAGCTGCCGACAGCCCGCCCCCACCGGAAACGGCACTGAAGATTGCCCGGCAGAAGCTGCGGCTCCCGGCGGTGTTCGGCAAAGCGTGGAAGGTGGATAGGGTCATCCGGGAGTTGGAAGCGGATAACCGCAGCCGCCTTGCGGCGTGGCAGCTGTCGCCGCTGCTGCACGGAGAACTGATCCTGCTGCTGGATGAAAACCTGACTGCCCGGCTTGCGGGCATGGAACTTTGTTATGACTGTGAAAACGGCTTATATTACCAAAAGGAGGAGACGGATGAAGGAAATTGAATTCAACCTGCTGACCGAACCGTGGATACGGGTGCGGCTGCGGGACAACACGGTGCGGGAGGTGTCCCTGACCGAGGCGCTGGTGTCGGCGCAGGATTATGTGGACCTTGCGGGCGAGATGCCCACCCAGAACGCCGCCGTGCTGCGGCTGCTGCTGGCGGTGCTGTTCACCGTGTTTTCCCGGGTGGATGCAAAGGGAAACCCCCAACCGCTGGCACAGAGCGATGATGCACTGGAGCGCTGGAGCGAGCTGTGGCAACTTGGGCATTTCCCGGCAGAGCCTGTCCGGGACTATCTGGAGCAGTGGAAGGACCGCTTCTGGCTGTTCCACCCGACACACCCCTTCTGGCAGGTGCCGCAGGCAAAAATCGGCACGGAATACGGCGCGGCCAAACTCAACGGTGAAATGTCGGAAAGTGGCAATAAACTCCGACTCTTTCCGCTGTATGCGGGGCAGAGCAAGGAGCAGCTGAGCTATCCACAGGCGGCGCGATGGCTGCTATGCGTGAATGGCTATGATGATACCTCCGCGAAGCCAAAAGGAAAGGGACTTCCGTCCGTAGGAGCCGGGTGGCTGGGCAAAATCGGTTTTATTCAGGCACAGGGCGATAATCTGTACGAGACTCTGATGCTGAACCTGACGCTGCTGCGCGACGGCCGGGAATGCTGGGGTGAAAGCAAGCCCTGTTGGGAATTGGAAGCACCAAAGAGCGCGGAACGGACAGAAATTTGCTGTCCGGATAACCCGGCACAGCTGCTCACCCTGCAATCCAGAAGGCTGTTGCTGCACAGGACAGGGGAGAATGTGGATGGGTTCTGTCTGCTGGGAGGAGATTTCTTCCCCAGAGAAAACGTCTTTGCCGAACAGATGACCATCTGGCGCATGATGCCAATCAAGAAAAATGAACCGGTGGTGTTTGTGCCCTGTCGTCATGACCCGGCCAAACAATTCTGGCGGGAGTTCCCGGCAGTCTTTTGTCAGGACAGCGGGCATCGACCGGGCGTTGTATGCTGGATCGAAAAGTTGCAGGAAAAGAGATTGAAACTTCTGGATCCTCGCAGAAAGGTACATTTCCGCATCTCCGGTGTCCAATATGGCGATAAGGACTTCTTTGTAAATGATTCTTTCAGCGACAGCCTGACCTTTCAGGCAGGGATTCTGGATGAGATAGGGCGCCCATGGCAGAGCCGGATCGTTAGAGAAATCGAGCGCTGTGAACAGACAGCGGCGCTGGTCGGACATTTTGCGCAGGAACTGGCAATTGCCGCCGGTGACCGGAATGAAAATGCAGGCGGCGCGGTTCGTGCACAATTCTACTTTGCAGTGGATCAGCCTTTTCGGCAGTGGCTGCAGACGATCGACCCGGAGCAGGACGACCCGGATGAGGCAGCGCTGCGATGGCAAGTACGGGCACGCAGCATCGCGGAAAAGCTGGGAAAACAGATGGTGATGGAGGCCGGAAACGCCGCCCTGAAAGGGCACCGCATTGTGGTGGACAAGAACAAAAAAACGGAGCGCACCATCCTGTATACCTCGCCAAAGGCCTATAACTGTTTTCGAGCAAAGCTTTGGGAAATCTATCCCAAAACAGAACCATAAAGGGGGAATTGTATGAAAACACAGGACGTCAAAATGTATGCGGCGCAGCAGCTGCACAGGCTTCAGGCTCTGCCGGACAACCAGCGGCGGGCAGAACTGGCAAAGCTGCGGCGGGGCATCGGCCACGCGCCCGGAGAGCTGCCGGAGCTGTGGGGGAGTTTTTTGCTGGAAATGCCGGAAAGCTTTCAGGGCCGTAGTGCTCCCTCGGCGGCAGAGTGGGCGGTCTACCTCGCCCTGACCCTGTATGCTATGCATCAGCAGGGGAATGACCGCCCTATGAACTGCCCCGGCAACACGCTGGGGCGTGCGGTGCGGCAGCTGGCAGAGCGGAACAGTGCCGGACAGGACTGGACCGAGGCCAGTGTGCTCCGGCGGTTCAATGCGCTGGCCACCGCAGAAGAGATCACCGAGATCAGCCACCATCTGCGGGGCATGATCCAGCTGCTGAGCGCGGCAAAGGATGGCGGCATCCCGCTGGACTATCCGCAGCTTGCGGCAGACCTGTATGAATTGCAATGCACCGACCCGCGATATGCGCAGACCCCCGCCAATGTTCGTCTGCGGTGGGGACAGGACCTGTACCGCGACTCTGCACCGGATGAGAAAGAAAAGGAGAATTGATCATGAATAAGCGCCTGTATGTTGATTTCCACATTTTGCAGACCGTACCGCCCAGCTGCATCAACCGGGACGATACCGGCAGCCCCAAAACGGCTGTGTACGGCGGTGTGCTCCGCGCCAGAGTTTCCTCGCAGGCATGGAAGCACGCCATGCGCGCAGCCTTTGCGGAGAATGCTCAGCTGGATGTGGGCAAGCGCACCAAAAAGGCAGCAGAACTGGTGAAGGAGCAGATCCTTGCACTGGCCCCGGAACTGGATGCAGACAAGCTGGCAAAGAAAGCGCTGGAGAATGCGGGCATCAAGAGCGACGACAAGGGCACCAAGGCTCTGTTCTTCATGAGCACTGCACAGGCAAAGGCGTTGGCAGAGCTGGCTGTGGAGGGCTCTGCGGATAAAAAGCAGTATCGGGATGCTCTGAAAGCAGCCCCCTCAATGGACATGGCGCTGTTTGGCCGCATGGTGGCAGATGACCCTTCTCTGAACTATGACGCTGCTGCGCAGGTGGCCCACAGTATCTCCACCCATGCCGTGCAGAACGAGTACGATTACTTTACCGCCGTGGATGACTGTCAAGTAGAGGACAACGCCGGTGCGGGCCATCTGGGCACGGTGGAGTACAACTCCTCCACCCTGTACCGCTATGCCACAGTGAACGTGATAGAGCTGGCCGGGCAGCTGGGTGCAGCGCAGACCGCGGAAACGGTGCGGGCCTTTGGTGAGGCGTTCCTCTTCTCCATGCCCACCGGCAAGCAGAACACCTTTGCAAACCGCACTCTGCCGGATGCGGTATATGTGACCCTGCGGGAGGATCAGCCGGTGAACCTGTGCGGCGCATTCGAGCGGGCCGTTCCCCGCAGTGCGCAGGGGTATGCCGCGCCTTCCAAGGCGGCACTGGCACAGTATGCACAGCAGATGTACAGCAGCTTTGCCGAGGCCCCGGCGCAAAGCTTTACCGTGGGCAGCGGGCTGGAGGAACTGGCTCCGGCGCAGACGGCAAAGGCTATGCTGGACGCACTGGAAAAGGCTGTCCGGGATGCACTTGCCGGAAATGAGGTGGGGTAATGGCAACGCTGTTGCTTCGGCTGGCAGCGCCTTTGCAGGCGTGGGGCGCGGACTCCAAATTTGAGACCCGCAAGACGGGCCGGGAACCCACCAAGAGCGGCGTGATTGGCCTACTGGCGGCAGCTCTTGGGCTGCGGCGGGACGAGCGCGAAGCACTGCTCCGATTGACCGGGCTGCGGTTCGGCGTCCGCGTGGAGCGGGAAGGGCAGCTGCTGGTGGACTACCACACGGCAAAGACGCAGGATGAAAAGACCTCTTATGTGACCTACCGCCATTATTTGCAGGACGCCGTATTTCTGGCCGGTATTGAAAGCGAGGATGCCGCCCTTTTGCAGCAGCTGCAGCAGGCGCTGCTGCACCCGGCGTTTCCGCTGTATCTCGGCCGCCGCTGCTGCCCGCCTACCCTGCCGCTCTGTCTGGGAGTACGCCCGGGCAGCTTGCAGGAGGTGCTGCAAGCGGAACCGCCCCTGTGTCCGGGACGGCAGAGCCGGATCTTGTTGGACGCCGACCCGCTGGAGCCGGGCACAGCTCCGCAGCGGGATGTGCCGGTGAGCTTTGACCCGCATCATCGGCAGTACGGCTACCGCTCGGTACGGGAGCTTTGGCAGAAAGTGCCGGACAGCCCGGAGACTACGGAGCACGATCCGTTCCGGGAATTGTAAAAAGGGGGCGAGAGAATGTATTTATCACGGGTAGAACTCAATCTCACCCGCCGCAGCACCATGGCTGCGCTGGCGGCACCGCAAAAATTGCATGGCGCAGTGGAAAGCGCTTTTGCAGGGGAGCGCCGCCGCAGACTGTGGCGGTTGGATCGTCTGGGAGAGCGGTTGTATCTGCTGCTGCTCAGCGAAGATGCGCCGGAGCTGTCCGGCGTGGTGGAGCAGTTTGGCACCGGAGCGGCTGCGGAGACCCGCAGCTACGACCCGCTTTTGCAGCGGGTGGAGCCGGGCAGTTGCTGGCAGTTTCGGCTGACTGCAAACCCCACAAAAAGCTGCAAAGACCCCCAAAACCCCGCAGCGCGGGGAACTGTAGCCGCACATTGCACGACACAGTACCAGAAGCAGTGGCTGTTGGAGCGCGCCGCAAAGCACGGCTTTGCCCTGCGGGAGGAGGAATTTACCGTGACCCGGGTGCAGTGGCAGCACTTTGCCAAGCACGGCACCCGGCCGGTGACCCTGTTGGCAGTGACCTATGAGGGCATTTTGCAGGTGACCGATGCAGAGCAGTTCCGGGCACTGCTGTGTCAGGGTATGGGGCGCGGCAAGGCCTATGGCCTTGGACTGATGACCGTTATGCGCGGAGGAAACTGAGATGGACGAGATGCCGGGCATGATCCGGCCGGACCTGCAGGCGCTGCCGCAGGTGAAAGACCGGATGACCTTTCTGTATCTGGAACATTGCACCCTTGGCCGACAGGACGGCGCAATCACCGTTACAGACGAAAAAGGGATCGTTCAGATCCCGGCGGCGGGCATCTCGGTGCTGCTGCTGGGGCCGGGTACACGGGTGACCCACCGTGCCATGGAACTTATGGGTGACACGGGCGTGGGTGCTGTCTGGGTAGGTGAGCACGGTGTGCGGTATTACGCCCATGGCCGTCCCCTGACCACCCACTCGCAGCTGTTGCTGCGGCAGGCAGAGCTTGTCAGCAACACCCGCAAGCACATGGATGTGGTACGCAAGATGTATCAGCTCCGTTTCCCGGACGAAGATATCTCCCGGCTGACTATGCAGCAGCTGCGGGGACGCGAGGGCAGCCGTGTGCGGCAGGTATACCGCAAAGCTTCCAAGGATACCGGTGTTCCGTGGAGCGGCCGACTGTACCGCCCGGAGGATTTTGCATCGGGAGATGCCGTCAATCAGGCGCTTTCTGCCGGGCACGCCTGTTTGTACGGTCTGGCGCACGCGGTGATCGTGGCATTGGGCTGCGCCCCGGGTCTTGGCTTTGTTCATGTGGGGCACGAGTGCTCCTTTGTGTACGATATTGCCGACCTGTACAAGGCCGAGGTGACCATTCCCATCGCCTTTGAAGTGGCGGCACAGGCTCCGGACGACCTGTCGGCCGTAGTGCGCCGCCGGGTGCGGGATGCCATGGTAGAGCATCATATTCTGGAGCGCATGGTGCACGATATCCGGTATCTGCTCCTGAATACGGATGAGCGGGAACAGGAGCCGGAAGCTGTTTATCTGTGGGACAACAAAGTGGGCACTGTGGCCAACGGCATCAATTATTTTGAAGAAGAGGGTGATGAAACATCGTAGTTCTCACCATGACGAACTGCCCGCCAAAACTGCGCGGGGATCTGTCCAAATGGTTGTGCGAGATCAACACGGGCGTTTATGTGGGCAATGTGAGCAGCCGCGTGCGGGATGCCTTGTGGGAGCGGGTGTGTCAGAACCTGAAAAACGGACAGGCAACACTGGTGTTCACCACGGCGGGAGAGCAGCGGATGGATTTTCGCACCCACAATACCGCATGGGAAACCGTGGACTTTGACGGGATCAAACTGATGCGACGACCGCTGCCGCAGACCGAACAAAACCAAATCGACCTGAAACCCGGGTTCAGCAAAGCGGCACAGCAGCAAATGGTGCGGAAAGCGGGCAGAACAAAGCCGAGCACAGGCGATTACACCGTGATCGATCTGGAAACCACCGGCCTGAAAGCCGCGTCCGATTCCATCATCGAATATGGAGCGCTGCGGGTCCGGGACGGTGTACCGGTGGAGGAGCTGACCATGCTGGTCTGCGTGGAAGAAAACGTTCCGGCAGAGATCACAGCCCTGACAGGACTCAGCGCTGCGGAATTGCAGCAGGGAACAGAACCACGGGAAGCGCTGAATAGTTTTTTGTTGTTTATTGGCAAAGACCCACTGGTGGGACATAATATTACCTTTGATCTGGAGTTTCTGCGCATGACCTGCAAACGATATGGCTTTCCGGCACCGACCAACCGCCAGATCGACCTTGCACAACTTGCCCGCCGAAACCTTACAAGGATCGCAAATTATAAGCTGGTGACGCTGGCACAGCATTTTCAGCTGGTAGAAAAAGTGGAGCATCGCGCCCTGCCGGACTGCCGTCTGATACAACAGGTTTATTGCAAACTGAAGGAAACAGCGGTACAATAGCAACAGGAGGCACGGTGCTACGGGATCTTTTTAGTCTTTTCCCCGCATACGCGGGGGTGATCCTATCGCTGGACGTGAAAAGCAGTTTCAGCACCGCTTTTCCCCGCATACGCGGGGGTGATCCCTGTCAACCATGCTTGAAAAACTCGGAATCTTCCTTTTCCCCGCATACGCGGGGGTGATCCATCGTAGGGGTTGCCATTGTGGGCCGTCCTGTACTTTTCCCCGCATACGCGGGGGTGATCCCTTCACAAAGACGTTGGTGGCATTTTGTACGGTCTTTTCCCCGCATACGCGGGGGTGATCCCGGGGCATTTATTGACGACTTTTTGACGTTGCACTTTTCCCCGCATACGCGGGGGTGATCCTGAGTCGAACGGCTGGGGCCAAGACCTTGCAACCTTTTCCCCGCATACGCGGGGGTGATCCTGTCCACCACCTCGGTGTCAGTTTCACGCCGGTCTTTTCCCCGCATACGCGGGGGTGATCCCAAGCGAATTGATGCAATTGAAAAGCGACTAGCCTTTTCCCCGCATACGCGGGGGTGATCCCCCCGGCTTTCCGCAGCACCTCAATGCTATGGACTTTTCCCCGCATACGCGGGGGTGATCCTGACCTGCTCGATCTGCTTTGTGGTCTGAGTGGCTTTTCCCCGCATACGCGGGGGTGATCCCTGCGAGAAGCTGCCCACCGTGCCTTGAATGCCCTTTTCCCCGCATACGCGGGGGTGATCCCGTAGTTGTCGCCGGAGGCGACAACGCCGTTGTCTTTTCCCCGCATACGCGGGGGTGATCCTTTTGCGCAGACGGAGTTGTACATGGGTGGCGCCTTTTCCCCGCATACGCGGGGGTGATCCTGAGACCGGCTTCCAATGCTGCCAGCCGCTCCTCTTTTCCCCGCATACGCGGGGGTGATCCTAGGCCGACCGTTTCGGCGGACAACTCCAAATCCTTTTCCCCGCATACGCGGGGGTGATCCTCCCCTGCCCGGTAATCAGCAACCCGGACAGGGCTTTTCCCCGCATACGCGGGGGTGATCCTGTCCGGGGATTGCTTTTTTCTTTCCATTGTGCCTTTTCCCCGCATACGCGGGGGTGATCCTGCGGCTCCGCATTGGCCCCCGCTCCCTACGCACTTTTCCCCGCATACGCGGGGGTGATCCAAGGGCGAAATCTGCCGGAGACGGCGTAAAATCCTTTTCCCCGCATACGCGGGGGTGATCCTTGAGTGGCGTGATAAGTATCTGAGCCTTGAAACTTTTCCCCGCATACGCGGGGGTGATCCCAGACCGGCGGGAGCGGGGCAGCGACCAGCCAAGCTTTTCCCCGCATACGCGGGGGTGATCCCTTGATACTATTAGCAATAACTCCCGGACAGGACTTTTCCCCGCATACGCGGGGGTGATCCCCGATAGAGACGACAAGACCCCCGGCCCACTGGCTTTTCCCCGCATACGCGGGGGTGATCCTGCTGCCGGATAGGTCGGGCTATCCCGGTAGGTCTTTTCCCCGCATACGCGGGGGTGATCCTTGTACACATCCAGCCGGTTTCTGAACTTCGGACTTTTCCCCGCATACGCGGGGGTGATCCTGCGCATGGACAGGAAAGGCGGCGGCAAACCAACTTTTCCCCGCATACGCGGGGGTGATCCCTCATAGTAGCGATTTGCCCGGAACCACTCGGCCTTTTCCCCGCATACGCGGGGGTGATCCTGTGCGGCTCCTGCGCTTCTGGCGGTCACGTCCCTTTTCCCCGCATACGCGGGGGTGATCCGTAGCCGACCTGTTGGAAAAATGGGACGTGACCCTTTTCCCCGCATACGCGGGGGTGATCCCAAAAAAGCGGTGGGACGAAATGAAAAACAAACCTTTTCCCCGCATACGCGGGGGTGATCCATGGGAACATACCACCCCCATGTACATTTGATGACTTTTCCCCGCATACGCGGGGGTGATCCCTCCGTCTGCGCAAAATTTAGCCCGACATACAGACTTTTCCCCGCATACGCGGGGGTGATCCGTACATCCACGACGAACACATCTCCACCGCCGACTTTTCCCCGCATACGCGGGGGTGATCCTAAGCGGGGCAGCTTTTGCCGCCCCGCGTGTCCCTTTTCCCCGCATACGCGGGGGTGATCCCACAGGCTCGCCTTTCTGAGGAGCCGGGAGACACTTTTCCCCGCATACGCGGGGGTGATCCCATTCAGGAATCGCCGAACCTGTTCAGCCTGAGCTTTTCCCCGCATGCGCGGGGGTGATCCCGACGCGATGTCCTCGACGCCGTACCAGACCTTCTTTTCCCCGCATACGCGGGGCTTACAAAAAAGAACCACGGGCGCAACGGAAAGTGAAATAATATTTCTGGAAAGGAGAACTCTGCAATTTTATCGCCCGCCCAGGCTGCGATCAAAAATCCCCGCAAGTGATCGTGTGAGCGCTTGAAAAGCGCGAATAAAAAACCATAACGCAAATGAACCGCCCCGGTTTCTGTGATAGGAAACCGGGGCGGTTTTTATATCGTGGATTGTCAATGAATTGATTCCCAGTTACACATCATCCGTCTCGGACAGGGATCTCTTAATGTCGCACTCGATTTTTGCAAGTGGAAGTTGAATCATTGATATGTTCTTGAAGTTGATCAGAGTTTCGACTTCATCGCAGGCCTCAATCGTTACAATGCTATTATCAAGTAATTCGCCCATTTCATAAATTTGCTGCACAGCAGTGGCTAAAGAGTCCGAGACATCGTAAGACAAAGAGAGGTGCTGAATTCGACCATTCGAGAATATAATAGTGGCGGTGTTCAGTTTAGAAGCGAACGCTTCAGAATCGATTTTACAAATATCAATAATGTGGTCGATGGCCCCTACCAGTAATGCGGAAAGACCGTAGTGGGAAGGAGTGTCTCCGACGTCTTTGTATGTCATATAATCATCAAACGCTTCATACACAACCGCCGGAATTTCGCCCTCACTTACAGTGCTGTCCCAATCCATGTCAACAGGAGAGTCGCAGGCCTCATCAAGAAGCACCAGCTCTTCAATTTTATCGCAGTTGATCAGCAAAAGAGAGTTGTCCACACAAGGAATGGCCATATATTTTTCAGCGCTATTTTTATAAACTAGCTGCCGGGTATAGGACGTTATCGGAAACCACAAATATTTTGGCTGACCTTGGACTAAGATGCCTAAGTGTCCCCAAAATCCACCGGGAGAATGGATTGTTGTTGGATCGTTTTTGACAAAGTAATCCATGCTGCTTACCGGAGTTTGAAAATAACCGTCGCCCAGTACACCAGTTACTCCGGTTCCAAGGCAATAGGCGACATCTCGCAGTTCTGCGAGGGGGACATCTTCGCCAGCTTCAATTTTTTGCAGTTCATCAATGGTAAGTCCACATCGTTGGCTCAATTGTTGAAGATCGAGGTGGAGTGCATCACGCAACGTTTTAGAGTCAGTGAAAGAGTTGGCGATGCCACCCATCAGTTCACTGGGCGTGAGGGAAAGAAATGCAAGCAGCTTTGAAATGTGCTTTTCAAAATTGGTTTTGTTGGTTACTTCGCCATTTAAGAGTTTATCAAGTGTTGGGCGAGAGATACCTGCACCAGTGCATACATTGCTTTTGGTATATTTGTGACTGCCAATAATTTGGTTTAGCTTGCATCCTACCACATCACGGGAATTAAACAAATCATTCATGTCATACATGGCTATCGCCTCCTTTAATGCAAGTATACGTCGATTTTCCAAATTTGTCAATATTTATTTTACATGTTTACACAAAAAGATTTGAAAAAAGGGAAACGGTGACTGGTTGAAAATTTAAGAGCGACTGAGTATAACAAAACTGTAAAATGCTTTATTTAGGAAAAGAGGTCTGTATGGCAAAGTTTGTACCATTTATCATAAAAACAGACGACAGTCGGAGTATCGGTGTGAAAATCGTGCGCATGAAAAAGTCTGACGCGATACAGACGGAAAAAGAACCTGTGTGGCAAACAAGCTGGCTGAGCATTATGTTCGGGATTATGGAGCTTGCCCCCTGCCAAGCTTTGGTGAAGCACCGCGTTACGAACTCTCTGGTGAGGCAGCAATGAACATCTTTGTGACTTACTTGAAATGAGGTGAGGTTGATGAGTGCAAAAGAATATTTTCAGCGTGATGCGGAGCGAGAAGCGTTTTATTGCACATTCCATCGGATCTGCAGACACTTTAACGTTACATGGTCAACAGCAACACCGGAAGTTAAAGCTTTTATTGAAGAAGCTACTCGTGTGACCTATGAGCAGGAAAAAGCAAAGCGTAACGGCGTTTCTCTTAGTACAGTGAAGTCTTTCTTTGGGGATACAGCGTGTTAAAAGAAAAATTATGCCGTTGCCTCGAACGCTCTGTAATTTTGGCACCCGCTCAGGCTGCGATCAAGAACCCCCGCAAGGTATTGCGTGAGGGCTTGAGAAAGCACCAATAAAGCGAACAAAGCCCTCCGGTTTCTGTGATAGGAAACCGGAGCGCTTTTTGCGTCTTGTTTTGCGGGCGAAAAGAAGGTACAACAATAGCAAGTGACTCACATCTGCGAGGCGATACCATGCTGAACATCTACTTTGATGTATTCTCTGATATCGTAAACGTGCTGTTATTCAACGGAAAGCGAGTTTTAGGTGCAGATTCCAGATCGCGTATCTGAACCGTGAGCAGGTAGAGCTGTTCCAAAGCGATTTCAAGGTGGTTGCAGACTACTTTGTGCAGAAAAGAGAGAATGGCGATTATGTGCCAAGTTCGCAGGATCTGACCCATGTGCAAGAAACGCTTCAACTGCTGAGTATTATGACGAATGACCACCGATTTGAAGACGCATATAATACCAGCACCGATGACAGGAAAGGAGGCCCACGCAATATGTGTGATGTGCTTGATAAAGTGGAAAGCAGAGGCATTGAAAAAGGCATTGCAAAAGGCATTGTGAGAGGTGAGAGCCGTGGTGAAAACAAAATGGCTCTACTGGTAAAGAAACTCCTTGAACAGAATCGCATTGACGATGTAAAGAGGGCTTCTGAAGATGAAAAGAGCCGCGCGGAATTGATGAAAGAGTTTGGAATTAGTTAATGTAGGTTCGATGCAATATGTGTGATTGCAAAAAGCATTGAAAAAAGCATTCGCCCCTTGGCTGTACCCCCCGCCAAGGGGCTTTTTCTGTCCGCCCATTTTTCCTTTGACTTCCAGCAAAATGCCCAGTAGAATCCACCTGAAATTGTCAAATAAAACAAAAATCAAAAAAGGTGTTGAATAAACGGTGACAAAATGGTAATATGAGCTTAACAAATCAGGCGAATAGAAAACGCCTGAATGGGTGCAGTGTGAAAACTATTTTGGAGGATACGATTATGAAAATGTTTAAGAAACTCATGGCCGTTGCGCTCGCTGGCGTTATGGCAATGGCAGTCCTGACCGGCTGTGGTTCTTCTCTGAATGAGAAAGAGGTTATTGCTGTTATTAACGACGCAATCAAGTCTCCTTTGGCAAAAGTCGTGGAAGATGAGACCGGTGAAAAGAACGTGGAGATCACTTTCAAGGCTGCTGATTCTGAGCTGAAGGATAAGACGAAGGCTGTTGCCGGCATCGTTGAAGAAAAGATTGGCGAGAAGGATACCATTGATACCATCCTGAAGGGCAAGAAGGATGCTATTCTTGATGCTCTGGCTGGCAAGGATCGCAAGGATACTAATATGTACCTCGTGAGCTATGCTACCAAGGTGAAATATGACAGCAAGCTGTTTAATACTCTGAACGAGGGTATTAATGCACTGGAGATTGCTCAGAATATTGGTGAAAATAAGGTCGTTTATGTCTCTTCTGAATTTGCACAGTACGAGACTAAGGGCACTGGTATGATGGCTTTCCAAGATGTTACTGTCAATGGTAAGACCTATACCATCGTCGTGATGAAGGTTGATATGCAGAAGAAGGCAACCAAGTAATTAGTTTCTACAACAAATTGGGCATTGCATCACTGAATATACCCTTTGAACTGCACCAAATGACCCGTTGAATCAACGAAGCCCCGGAATGAACATTGCGGTTTCATTCCGGGGCTTTTTTGTACAAAGGCTTTTTGCGCAAAAAGAAACGCCCAAAGTAAGCCGAACGCTTGACAATTGGACGTAGGAAGGTTATACTACAAATAGAAAAGGCGCTGGCCCGCAAACGGCTAGCTCCCTATCGGAAAGTCAAAAGAAAATGACCGCCAACGGGTGCTAAGCGAGGGCGGTCATTTCTTTTGCTTATTTTTGGTCTGAAGCTCTTTGAGGCGAAGCACGATATCGATCGTGTCGTAGATCACTGTGACGATCAGCATCAGCAAACTGATGCCAAGGGCCAGCAGAGTCAAAAGTTCAGATAATGTCATGTGACATTCCCCCTTTTCGGAAGTAAAAAACGACCGAGAAGGGAAAACTTGCAAAAGTCGCCCTCCCGGCGTTGTGTTTGAAAAACAAAACCGTCCAGTAGGGAGTTGCCGCCTGCGTTTAGGGCGCAGTGCCTTTCTGCCATCGCAAGATGGCAATTACAGGATAACACAAAAATCGACAGAACGCAATAAGATATTGAGACGTTCCCCGGAAGGAGCCGCATGGTTCCGTTCCGGGGATTTTTGCGCAAAAAGAAGCACCCAAAGCAAGCCGAACGCTTGACAATTGGACGTAGGAAGGTTCTACTACAAATAGAAAAGGCGCTGGCCCGCAAACGGCTAGCTCCTTACCGGCAATCACTCATTCCGTAGAGGAGCGAGTAACCGCGAGCTTGGGGATGCAATGGCGGTTACTCGCTTTTTTGTTGAAATTTAGCTGGTAATGTGATATTCTGTAAATGCCGCTCCACTCCTCTCATTTTCATGGGAAGGAGGTGATCCCCATGGAGATGGTGTTTACATTCGTTCTGTCCGTCGCAGCAGGTATAGTGGCTTACTATATTTGCAAGTGGCTTGACGACCAGTTCAAGGGCGGTAAGCACTAAAAACAGGAAGCCCCTCGGTAGTAGCGATACCGGGGGGCTTCTTGTTTGCTTATGTGTCTCCATGGAGACTTATTTACATTCGTTAATTCTATTATATGCACTTGGGCCTAAAAGTCAAGCGCGGTTTCACATCTTGGCGGCTCCCTGCATAGCCTGTCGTAAACCTTGGGAGGGGGAGCGGGCATGGAGGAACGGAAACGGTTTGCGGTGATCGGCGGGGACGCGCGGCAAGCGGCGGCGGGCCGGGCGCTGGCGCGGGCGGGGTACGAAGTGTGCGGCGCGGAAGAGGTGGCACGAGCGGATTACATCCTGCTGCCGCTCCCGCTGGACGAGGCGCGGACGCCGCTTGCCGCGCTGCTGCGGGCGGCGAAGCCGGGGGCACTGGCGCTGGGCGGGAAGCTGTCGGCGGAGGCGCAGCAGATCGCGCGGGAGG
>OGQQ01001692.1_pt1 | contig 16297 bp, 9 predicted proteins | sample 1553281 | NCBI WGS metagenome assembly OGQQ01 (sample SAMEA2579937, study PRJEB22360) | human gut metagenome | biome: human gut; feature: human-associated habitat; material: faeces | place: Denmark | collected 2008/2010 | reverse complement strand
GCTGGTGGCGCTGCCGCTGACGGCCCTGCTGGCGCTGGTGCTGGACGCGGATCCCTGGTTCGTGTCGCTGGCCATACAGGCGGAGAGCTTTATCAAGTGTCCCATCTGCCTGTGGCGCATCCGGTCCCGTAAATGGATACACGACGTGACACTGCCGGAGGGTGAGCGATGAACAGTCTGTTCGTCTGCCCCCTGTGCGGCGGCGCGCTGACGCGGCGGGAGGGCAGCTATCTCTGCCCCGCCGGCCACTGCTTCGACATCGCCAGGGAGGGCTATACCTATCTGCTGCCGGTGAACCGGAAGCACTCCAAAACCCCCGGCGACGACAAGGCTATGGCCGCGGCGCGGCACGCCTTTCTGGAAAAGGGCTACTACGCCCCGCTATGCGAAGAATTATGTCAACTCGCTGTGGAGCTGACCGGCGATGCCCCGGCGGTGCTGGACAACGGCTGCGGCGAGGGCTACTACACCGCGGGCATCTATCGTGCCCTGTGTGAGGCCGGGAAGACGCCGGTGATGGCCGGGATCGATATCTCCAAGCCCATACTGCGTCTGGCGGCTAAGCGGGAGAAAAATGTGCAGTTCGCTGTGGCCTCCTCCTACCGCCTGCCGGCGGCAGACGGGTCCGTAGACCTGCTCATCAACTGCTTCTCACCGCTGGCCATCGAGGAATTCCGCCGCGTGCTGCGGCCCGGCGGGCACTTTATCTATGTGGTGCCCGGAGAAATGCACCTGTGGGAGATGAAGCAGGTGCTCTATGACCACCCCTATGTCAATGAGGTGAAGGAGACACCCTACGAGGGCTTCCGGTATGTGAGTATTCGGCACGTAAGGGACGTTATCCATCTGGAGGACCCGGCGGACATACAGGCGCTGTTCGGCATGACGCCCTACTGCTGGAAAACGCCGAAGGCCGGCGTTGAAAAATTATGTAAACTCACGCAGCTGGACTGCCGCATCGCCTTTGACATACACGTTTTCGAAAAGGAGAGGTAACTATGGATCGAATTTCCCCGCCCCGCCGCCGGCCGCTACACGATCCGCGAGCAGCGCATCTACGTCAATGACAAATCCGACGACACGTCGCTGGGCAACAACGTCGTCTTCTCGATCGCCCCGGCCGGCGACGGCAGGCTGTGGGTCGGTACGCGCGGCGGGGGGCTGAATCTGTTCGATCCCCGCAGCGGCCGTTTCGCCCGCTATACGACCTCTTCGGGCGACCGGCCGATCAGCAGCAACGACATACTCTCGCTCTACACGGGCCGCGACTCGACCCTCTGGGTCGGGACCGGCTACGGCCTGAACCGCCTCTGCCGCGACGCGGACGGCGGGATCGGCTTCGAACGCTACACCGAAAAGGAGGGGCTGCCGAACAACACGATACACGGCATCCTGGAGGACGATGCGGGCCTGCTGTGGCTGAGCACCAACAAGGGGCTGGCGCGCCTCGATCCCGTGTCGGGGCAGGTCGTCGGCTACTACAAGTTCAAGGCGTTGCAGAACAACGAGTTCTCCGACGGCGCCTACTACCGCGGCCGCGACGGGAAGATGTACTTCGGCGGCGTGGACGGCTTCAACCGCTTCGATCCGGACAATATCCGCATGCGGAGCTATGCGCCGCCCGTGCTCATCAATTCGTTCTCGGTCCGGCAGCGGCCGCTCTCCGATTTCCGCGCCGACAGGGAGATCGTCCTCTCGCACGGCGAGAACTTCTTCAGCATCCAGTTCTCGGCGCTGGAGTATATCCGCAACGAGAGCTGCGAGTATGCCTATATCCTCAGGGGATTCGACGACGACTGGGTCTATGCCGGTACGGACAATACGGCCGTGTTCACCAACGTGCCGCCGGGCTCCTACGAGTTTTCGGTGCGGGCGACCAACGGCGACAAGGTCTGGGGCGACCGCGTGGCGTCGCTGCGCATCCGCGTCCGGCCGCCGTGGTGGAACACGACGGGGGCCTATGTGATCTACCTGCTGCTGGCCGCCGGGGCCGTTTACGCGATCTATTTCATCGCCAACGAGCGCATCGAGCAGCGGCGGCGGCTCCTGATCGAGTCGATGACCCGCCGGCAGCAGAGCGACAGCTACGAGGCGAAGCTCCGCTTCTTCACCTCCGTCGCCCACGAGTTCTGCACGCCCCTGACGCTGATCTACGGCTCGGGCGAGCAGTTGCTGAGCAGCTACACGCTCTCGCCCGACGTCGCCCGCCACGTGCGCATCGTCAAGAACAACGCCGCGCGGATGCAGCGCCTGATCGGCGAACTGATGGACTTCCGCCGGGTGGATACGGGCCATTACGAACCGCGTTACGCCGAGGTCAATGTCTCGGAGCTGCTCTCCTCGATCGCCGACAACTTCAACGAGGTGAACGGGCAGCGCCGCATCGACCTGCGCATGTCGCTCCCCGAGGCCGACGTCGTGATCGTGAGCGACCGCGATGCGCTGGAGAAGATTCTCTACAACCTCGTCTCCAACGCCTACAAATACACGCCCGTCGGCGGCTGGATCGAAATGACGCTGCTCCACGAACGGGGGCGGACGACGTTCCGCATCGCCAATTCGGGCAAGGGCATCAAGCCCGAGGACATCGCGAATGTCTTCAACCGGTTCGAGATTCTCGACAATTTCGAGCGTTCGGCCCACGAGGGGCGCATCATGCGCAACGGAATCGGGCTGGCGCTGGCGCAGAGTCTGGCCAAGACGCTCTCGGGCGAGATCGCGGTCGTCAGCAAGACGGGCGAAAGCACGACCTTCACGCTGTCGCTGCCCGAGGTGAGCCGCGACCGGATCGTGGGGACGGAGGCGCAGGCGGGAGCCGGCGTGCCGCTTCCCGAGGCGGAGGAGGAAACGCGGACCGAGGCGCAGCCGCACGACGAGGGGGACAGGGCCGTGATCCTGGTGGTGGACGACGAGGAGCAGATACGCGACCTGATCGGCGAGATTCTGGGCGGCGAGTACACCGTGCTGCGGGCCGCCGACGGCGTGGAGGCGATCGACATCCTCAAGCGCCGGCGTCCGGACCTGATCATCAGCGATATCAGCATGCCGAACCTCGACGGCCTCGGGCTGTTGCGCTACCTCAAGGAGAACGAGATCACGCGTTACATTCCGTTCGTCTTCCTCACGTTCAAGACCGACGTGGAGCAGGAGATACACGGCTACGAGCTGGGCGGCGAGGCGTACATCTCCAAGCCGTTCCATCCCAAGCACCTGTTGGCCGTGGTGCACCGGATTCTGACCGACCGGCAGTCGCTGCGCAACTACTACAACTCGGCGATCTCCACCTCGGACGTTTACGAGGGCAGCACGATCGACGCCGACGACAAGAAGTTCATCGTGCAGCTCACGCGGACGATCGAGGAGAACCTCGTGGACGAGAACCTGTCGCTGAACTTCCTTTGCGACAAGATGTGCGTGAGCCGCATGGGGCTTTACCGCAAGATCAAGGAGATTACGCAGATGACGCCGAGCGAGTATATCCGTTCGGTGAAGCTCAAGCACGCCACGCACCTGCTGCGGACGACCGGCATGACGATCCAGGAGATCATGTTCTGTTCGGGCTTCAACAACAAGTCCTACTTCTACCGCGAATTCGCCAAAGTGTACCGCATGTCGCCGAAGGAGATGCGCGAAAAGGAGCGCTGATCGCTCCCAAAAGCCGCTTTCCCCCGGCGGAAGATACGTTTCGGGTACAATAGTATACTCTGCGATCCCCCTCGGGGGCTATCTTTGCAGAGCAATACTACCAGCTACTGACATGAAAGAAACGACCGTCGCAGGCCCGAAAGGCGGTATCTTCAGCCGGGCCTTTTCGGAAATCAGACACTTCGGCACCTACCCGTTCAACATGCGGGTCCTGCTCCTGACGAACATGCTCTACGCATTCGTGCTGCCCGTCGTGGAGCTTTTCGTCGGCACGTATATCATGCGCAACAGTTCGGAGCTGGCCTACGTCGTGGGTTACCAGCTGGCCGTCTATACGGGCATCCCCCTTACGTTCTTTTTCAACGGATTCCTGATGCGGCACGTCCGGATCACGCACCTCTATTCGTTCGGCATGCTGCTCAGCGGCGTGTCGATGGCCGTGATGATGTCGCTCGAGACGCTCGCGCTGGGCGGAATCATCGTCGCGGGGCTTATCATGGGCCTCTCCTACGGCTTCTTCTGGGCCAACCGCGACTTCCTGGCCCTGAGTTCGACGGACGACGGCAACCGCAACTACTATTACGGTCTGGAGAGCTTCTTCAATACGGTGGCCAGCGTCGTCGTACCGGGCATGATCGGCGCGTTTCTGGGCGCGACGGCCGACCACGGCTGGTTCGCGGGCAATATCAACTTCGCCTACAAGCTGGTGACGGTGTTCGTCTTCGTGCTGACGATCGTCGCCTCGGCGGTGGTCTGCCGCGGCCGTTTCGCCAGCCCGGCCAGGGAGCGGTTCGTTTACTTCCGCTTCGACAGGCTGTGGAACAAGATGATGCGGCTGGCCGTGCTGAAGGGCATCGCGCAGGGCTACATCGTCACGGCGCCCTCGATGCTCGTGATGACGCTCGTGGGCAACGAGACGACGCTCGGGACGTTGCAGTCGATCGGCGCGCTGGTGTCGGCCGTGCTGCTCTACCTGCTGGGCCGTTTCACCTCGTCGCGTCACCGCGTGGCGATCTTCTCGGCGGGTCTGCTGCTTTTCGCGCTGGGCGGCGCCTTCAACGCCGTGCTCTACTCGGCGACGGGCGTGATCGTCTTCATGCTCTGCCTCGTGCTGGGACGCCCGCTCATGGACTTGGGTTATTTCCCGATCCAGTTGCGCGTGATCGACTACGTGAGCCGGAAGGAGAACCGCAATTCCTATGCCTATATCTTCATCCACGAATTCGCCCTCTACCTGGGCCGGTTCTTCGGTTGCGGACTCTTCATCGCATTGACCATATGTCTGTCGGATACCTTCGCGATCCGCTATGCGCTCCTCATCATCGGGGCCATCCAGCTGATCTCGATCTCGATCTCGCGGGACATCACCCAATCGCTCGACCGTCTCGAACGCAAGTAGGGACGGCCGGCGATCGCGGAGGGGACGGCGCAGCCCGCCGCCCCGATGCAAGGCAACAAGTAATTTGGTTTTGGTTGGGACGCCAGCGCCGTGAGGCAGCCGGCGTCCTTTTTTTGCGGCTTTTTTCGCGGAATCCTGCGCTTTTTTCCGGGCGGCACGCTCCGGGCGTAAGCTTTTTCTGCGCGGCGCTTTTTGGGGTGGCTGGCATTGTATGGACGGTTCCCGGTGTTTCTGCGGAGGGTTTTTCCGCTGTTCCCGCCGTGTCCCTCCTGGCGCGTGGAAACGGGCCGGGAACGGAGATGCGGTCGCTGCACCGCTTCCGGACGCTTCGGGTGCGCGTCGCTCATAAGGAAAACCCCGGAAATGCACCGTGCATTTCCGGGGTTCTCGGAGTTATCGTCCCTGCGGGAGAGGATCAGTTCCTGTGCAGCTCGATCTTCCGCACGACGGGCTTGTTGATCCGGTAGATCTGCTCGATGAGCAGCTCCTGCTCTTTTTCGCGCGCCTCGCGGACGGCGGGGTGCATGAGCTTCGAGTAGTTCTCGCGGTGGATGCCCACCCAGCCGTTCTTGCTCTTCTCGCGGTCGAGCACTTCGACGGCGTGGCGGTCGTTGGCGTCGAGCAACCCGTGGTCCTGGAAGAAGTCGTACTGCATCCAGGCGTAGTCGCGGAAGTTGCGCTCGATCTCCCAGCGGTACTCGTTCAGGTGCATCACGGCGAGCGCCTGCTGGTACTGCGGGGTCCATACGATTTCGGCGAGGTTGATGCCCTCGGCGAGTTCCCCGGCGCTCCACGTGCCGATCTTCTCGCCGTCGATCAGCACGGAGTAGTTGCCTTTGAGGCCCTTCACGGTGAGCATCTCGCGGTTCATCTCCTCGACGAAGGGAACCAGCTTCGCGGCATTGGCCTGTCCGCGCTTCATGCCCCAGCCGTGGGCCACGGTGTCCATCGGATAGGGCAGCGAGTTGGCCAGGTAGTCGAACGAAAGGTCGCGGCCGTATTTGCGGAGGTTCGAAATCTTGCAGTTCGCGCTTTCGAGCACCTCGCCCTTCGCGGCGTCGATGCGGATGTCGGCCACCTCCTTGCCGGCGAATCCCTGCGCCTTGAGGAAGAGGTAGGCCATCACCATGTGGCCGTCGTTGTCGGGGTGCACGCGGTCGCCGCCGGTGAGCGTGAACGACGGATCGACGGCCTGCTGCTGCCGGCCGACTTCGACCAGCGGAGCGTTGTAGTCGATGAACTCCCAGCCGTGGGCGTCGGCCGACGCCTTCTGGAACTCCACGACGCGCTGCATGACGGCGTTCTTGCCGCGCAGGGGCGTGTTGCCCTCGATACGGGCCGTCTCGTCGTAGGGCGAGCTGCCGATCATCACCACGCGCACGCCGTCGAGCCCTTCGAGGCGCTTCTCCATCTTCTTGTAGTTCTCGAAGCACTCCTTGTAGCGGGCCTCGCCGAATGCCTCGGGATTGTCGCCGTTGTACTCCATGTAACCCGTGTCGTTCATGCCGAAGGTCACGGTCAGCACCGTCGGGCGCTTGCTGAACACGTCGCCGTCGAGGCGTTTGAACATGCCGCCGGCCGTCTCGCCGCCGATGCCCGCGTTGTACATGCGGAGGTTCATCTCCGGGAAGCGGGTCATGTAGTAGAGCCAGATGTAGGAGTGGTAGTGGCCGCCGTCGGTGATGCTGTTGCCCAGGTACACCACGCGGTCGCCGTCCTTGAACGGCGCGATCGTCTGCGCCGGGGCGGCCGTGCCCGCCAGCAGGGCGGCCGCCAGAATCCATGCGATTTTTTTCATATCCGTTTTCTTTTTTCGGGTTTTGTCGTTATTCGTAGGAGGGGGGAAGCTCGCTCTGCCCCCAGCGTCCGGCGGGTTTCGCCGACGTCGTGAACTCGAGCGTCGCACCGTTGGAAAGCTCCTTCCAGTCGATCCATGCACGGTCGTGCGCGTGGCCGTTCACCTTCAGCCCCGTGGTGTAGATCTTCGTCTCCGAGCCGCCCGTGATCGTGAGGTCGCCGTGCTTGAGGTGCATCGTCACCCGCTCGAAGATCGGCGTGTTGAGCGTGAAGCCGCCCACGCCGGGGATCATCGGGTAGAGGCCCGAGCAGGCGAAGACGTACCATGCGCCCATCGTCCCCAGGTCGTCGTTGCCCGGAAGACCGTCGATCGCGCTCGAATACTGCTCGTTGAGCGTGCGGTTGATGACCTTCGCGGCCTTGTCCGGACGGCCCACCCAGTTGTAGATCCACGGAATGTGGAAGCTCGGCTCGTTGCCCGAGGCGAACCATTCGTCGCCGTAGCCGGCGTCGAGGCGCACGAAGAACTCGTCGAGGCGCTTTTCGGCCGCGGCCTTGCCGCCGATCGTCTCGATCAGACCTCCCAGGTCGTAGGGAACCATCCAGAAGTAGTTCTTGTAGGTCGATTCGCGCCAGTCCTCGCCGAGCGATTTCCAGGAGCCGTCGGCGTTGCGCGACTGCAACCATCCGGTCTCGGGGTTGTAGAGGTTGCGCCACGAGCGGGCGTAGCCGAAATAGCGCCACGAGGCGAACTCGTCGCCTACGGCGTGCAGCGCGAACTGGCCGATGGCGAAGTCCGCGGAGGTGTATTCGAGCTGTTCGGAGGCGTTCCAATACCCCTTTTCGAGGTACTGCCTGAGACCCGGGCGCTCCTCCACGCCCTGCGACGTGGCGCCGGGAACCTCGGCGTTCACGCGCATGATCCGGAAGAGGGGATAGGGGTCGTAGTCCTGCGCGCCGAAGGCCCAGGCGTTGGCGATGAGGATCGGCGTGGGGTCGCCCTGCATGACGCCGGTCTCGATGTTGGCCAGCACCCAGCGGGGGTATGCGCCGCCCGACTGTTCGGCGAAGGCGCGGTGCGACAGCACGACGTCCGACGCCACGTCGGGCGTGAGCATCGCCAGCAGCTGGATTTGCGTGCGGTAGGTGTCCCAGTTGCTGAAGGAGGTGTACTGCCGTGAGCGGGTCTTGTGGACGCGGAAATCCGCACCCATGTACTCGCCGTTCACGTCGCTGCACAGGTTCGGGTGGATCAGCGCCCGGTAGAGGTGCGTGTAGAACTGCCCGATGCGGTCGGGGTTCGTGCCTTCGACTTCGATCAGCCCCAGGTAGCGGTTCCAGGCCGCTTCGGCGGCGCTCCGCACGGCGGCGAAGTCCCACGTGTCGTTCTCGGCCCGGAGGTTCTCGCGGGCGTTCTCCACCGAGACGTACGAGACGCCGATCCGGTACTGGACGTTGCGGCTCTTGCCGAGGTCGAAGGTGAAGTAAACGCCCGACGTGCTGCCCTCGGCGAAACGGCCGCCCGGCGTAAGCGTGTCGTCCTTCCAGATGCCCGTCTCGGCGGCCGGAGCGTCGAACTCGGCCACGAAGTAGATCTTGTAGGGGGTGCGGATACCGCAGAAGTTGCCTCCTTCGGCGTATCCCTCGCAGCTCGAGGGACCCGTGACGACCACGGCCGCCTGCTCGATCGGCGTGGCGGCGATTCCGGCGCCGATGATGACCGTGCCGAACTCGTCTCCCTCGGGGTAGGTGTAGCGGGCCATGCCCGTCCGTTCGGTCACCGTGAGCTGCGCTCCGATGCGCTCCTCCACGGTGGCCTCGTAATAGCCGGCGTGTCCCCGCTCGGCGGAGATGTCCACGCGGTGGTCGAGGATGTTGCCCGGCGAGACGTCGAGCCGTCCGGGCAGGGGAACGGTCGGGAAGTTGCCCATGTGGGCGCATCCGCCGCCGCTCAGCTGGTTGATGACGAAACCGCCCCGCTTGGAGAAGTAGGTGGGGGTGAACTGCACCATGCCGAAGGGGTAGGTGGCCCCCGGATAGAGGTATCCGGAGGTCAGTCCCGCACCCTCGGTTCCGGTCAGGGTGTTCACCTTGCCGGCAAGTCCGGCGTCCGGCTGTGCGTATGCGCCGCCGGCTGCGAGCAACTGGGAGCCGGCGAGCAGCACGGCGGCGATTTTCAGGGTTTTGAACATAGCGTTGCTGTCTCTTTTTGCTTATTCGGGCCGGGAGAGCGAGAAGGGCGAAGCCTCCTTCGACGTGCAGCGGCTCTTGTTGGGCTCGGGGCCCATCTCGAAACGCATGACGCCGCCCCGGGCGATGTCTCCGTAGGTGATCCAGTTCTTCTCCAGCGGTTTGCCGTTGAGCGTGGCGGACTGGATATAGACGTTTTCGGGCGAGTTGCCGGCGGCCTCGATGGTGAACTTCCTGCCGTCCTCCATCGTGATCGTCGCCTTGCGGAAGACGGGGCTGCCGAGCACGTACTGGTCCGTGCCGGGGCATACGCTGTAGATGCCCAGCGAGCTGAGGATGTACCACGACGACATGCCGCCCTGGTCCTCGTCGCCCGGGTATCCGCGCTCGGAGGAGTTGTAGAGGCGCGAGGTGATCTGGCGCGACCAGTACTGCGTCTTCCAGGGCTGTCCGGCATAGCTGTACATGTAGATCATGTGCTGGATGGGCTGGTTGCCGTGGGCGTACTGGCCCATTTCGGCCAGCTGCATCTCCTTCATCTCGTGGATCATGCCGCCGTAGGTTCCCGGCTTGATGATGTTCGGACGGGTGAACACCGAGTCGATCTTCTGCGTGAACGTCTCGTCGCTGCCGTAGAGGTTGATCAGTCCCTGCACGTCGTGGAAGACCGACCAGTTGTAGTGCCATGCGTTGCCTTCGCAGTAGGGGCCGCCCCACTCGTAGGGATCGAACGGCGAGAGCCACGAGCCGTCCTTGAGGCGTCCGCGCATGAAGCCCGACTCGTGGTCGAAGACGTTGCGGTAGTTATACATGACGCGGGCGAAGATCTCCTCGTAGAACTTGTTGCCGGTCATGCGGGCCAGCTGCCAAGCGCAGAAGTCGTCGTAGGCGTATTCGAGCGTCTGGGCCGTCGAACCCATCGACTCGGGATAGGGGACGTAGCCCAGCTGCCAGTACTCCTTCCATCCGGCGCGGCCGTTGGCGCCGCCCCACGGGCCCTTGTTCATCGCCTCGTGGGCGTAGGCTTCGAGGGCCTTGGCCGGGTCGAACGTGCGGATGCCCTTGACCCAGGCGTCCGTCAGCAGCGAAATCGAGTGGTTGCCGAGCATGCCGCCCGTTTCGCCCGGAGCGGACCACGAGGGGAGCCAGCCGCACTGCTCCTGCGCGGCCAGCAGCGCCTGCATGTAGCGGCCCTGCATGGTGGGGTGCAGGATGTTCGTCAGCGGGAACTGCGAGCGGAACGTGTCCCAGAAGCCGTTGTCGGTGTACATGTACCCTGCGTGCACCTTGCCGTCGTAGGGGCTGTAATAGTAGGGGTTGCCCTCGGCGTCGCGCTCGTAGAACTTGCGCGAGAAGAGGTTGGCGCGGAACAGGCACGAGTAGAAGGTGCGGATCTCCTCGTCCGTGCCGCCCTCCACGTCGATGCGGCCCAGCAGGGCGTTCCACGTCGCCGCGCCGCGCTTCTTGGTCGCTTCGAGCGTCTTGTCGGCGCCCAGCTCGCGTTCGAGCGTTACGAGCGCCTGCTCGGGGCTGATGTAGGACGAGGCAGCCTTGGCCTGCACCTTCGTGCCGGGCCTGAAGCGCACGTAGGCTCCGTAGCCGTCGCCCGCGCCCTCGGTCTTGCCCGCGAAGACCTCGTCCTTGCGGTTCTCCCACGTGCCCCACTCCTCGAAGGGCTTGTCGAACTCGATGACGAAGTAGTTGCGGAAGGTCTCCGGATGGTTCACGAAGCGCTGGTTATTGACCCAGCCCGTGATGCGCCGCTTCTCGGGGTCGATCTTCACCTCGCTCTGGGCGAAGTAGCCGTCGAGCACCAGATAGGCCGCACCGCCCTTCCGGGGATAGGTGAAGCGCAGGTGCACGCCGCGCGTGGTGGGCGCCATTTCGGTCGTGATGCCGTTGTCGAGCGTCACCTTGTAGTAGTGGGGCTTGCCGATCTCGTTCGCATGGCTGAACTTCGAGGCGCGCGCCTCCTCGTCCACGACCAGCTTGCCGACCTCGGGCATGAGCGAATAGACGGCGTAGTCGCTCATCCACGGGCTGCACTGGTGGGCCTGCTGGAAGCCGCGGATCTTGTCCACGGAGTACTGGTATTTCCACCCTTCGCCGTTCGGGCCGGTCTGCGCCGACCAGGTGTGCATGGCGTAGGGCATCGCCGTGGTGGGATAGGTGTTGCCGTAGCTCAGTTCGAACCGCGAATCGGTTCCCTGGAGCGTGTTCACGTACTGCACGTAGTCGCGCTCCTGCGCCGTGGCGGCCGACAGGGCGAAGAGTGCCGCGGCGGCCGACAGGGCGAATCGCTTCAGAGGAAGCCGCTGCCGGAGTCGGCAGCTTTCGTTCAGGTTTTTCATGTTGTTTGCCGGTATTGTTGGTTTTATCTTTCGGTCGGTTTGTCGATGCCCCACTGCCGGTTCGGCTCGGGGCCCATGTAGAGTTCGAGCGTGCCGCCCGCGGCGATCTGCGCGAAGTCGATGTGCGAGGCCGCGAGCTCTTCGCCGTTCAGCACGGCGCGCTGGATGTAGATGTTCTCGGGCGAGTTGCCGTGCGCCACGACGGCGAACGTTCCGCCCTGCGCGTAGCGGGGGTCGAGTCTGAATTCGATGCGGTCGAACACGGGGCTGGTGATCTCCATGCGCGTGTCGCCCGGGCAGGCGGGATGGATGCCCGCCGCGGCGAGCACGTACCAGGCCGACATCTGGCCGGCGTCCTCGTTGCCCACGATGCCCTCGACCTTGTCGGCGTAGGCCTGGCGGCAGATGAAGCGCGTCCAGCGCTGCGTGGACCACGGCTCGCCCAGCCGGTTGAAGAGGAACGGCACGAGGTGCACGGGTTCGTTGGCGTGGTTGTAGTAGGCGTTCCAGTGCATGTCCGCGGGGGCCTTCTCGAAGAATTCGTTCAGGTCGGCCAGCACGGCCTCGCGGCCGCCCATCAGCTCCACCATGCCTTCGACGTCGTGCGGCACGAACCATCCCTGCTGGTAGGGGGTCGATTCGATGCAGCCGTACCACTCCGTCGTGCGGGCGTTCTCCGGCCACGGGGCCCACGAGCCGTCGGCGCGGCGCGGACGGAACCAGCCCTTCTCCCTGTCGAAGATGTTGCGGTAGGCCCGGCTCTTCTGCGCGAAGGCCTTCGCGTCCTCCGTCTTGCCGAGCCGTGCGGCCAGCTGCGAGACGCACCAGTCGGTGTAGGCGTATTCGAGCGTGTGGGAAATGCAGAGGTCCGAGGGGGTGTAGCCCAGCGAGTCGTTGCCGAACAGGCGCGAGGTATTGACCGCGTAGCGGTAGGCGCGTTCGACGTCGTAGCCCCGGATGCCCTTGGCATAGGCGTCGGCGAGCACCGACAGCGCCGGGTTGCCGAGCATGCAGCCCGAGTAGGCGTTCACGATCTCCCACCGTTCGAAGTACTCCCGGCCGCTCTCCTGGGCCATCGTCGTCAGCGAGGCGAGCAGGTCGTCCACCAGTTCGGGGTTGATGATCGTCTGCAACGGCATCTGGCTGCGGAAGACGTCCCATCCGCTGAACACGGTCCGCTTGGTGAAGCGGCCTTCGGTCGAACGGGGCTTGCCGTCGGCGCCCATGTAGCGGCCGTCGGTGTCGGTGTAGATGCGCGGGTCGATCATCGTGTGGTAGAGCGCCGTGTAGAAGATCGTCTTCTCCTCGTCCGTGCCGCCCTCGATGCGGATGCGGTTCAGTTCGCGGTTCCACTGCGCATAGGCCTCGCCGGCCACCTCGTCGAAGGTTTTCGAGGCGATCTCCGCCTCGAAGTTTTTGCGCGCTCCCTCCATGTCCACGAACGAGATGCCCGCCTTGAACTCTACCTGCTGCCCTTCGCGGGTCGGGAATTCGGTGTAGAAACCGATGTGCTTGCCCTCGATCTGCCGTTCGCCGGTGACGACCGGGGCCTGGGCGACGCGTTGCAGGTAGGGGATGCTCACTACCTCGTCCTTCTTGCGTACCCAGGTGTCGGGGATGTCGGCGCTCCAGAAGCCGTGCTGCCGCATCGGTTCGCTCAACTGCGCATAGAAATAGATCGTGTAGTCGGCGTGTCCCTCGCCGTTGCCCCAGCCGCCCGTGGCCGGGGTGCACTTCATCCATCCGGCGATCGTGCGGTCGTCGATCACCTCGACGTACTGCCGCTCCGAAGTGCCGCCCACGCGGCGCGCCAGGTCGATCTGGATGCGCGAGAGGTCGTTCTCGGGGAAGGTGAAGCGCAGGATGCCGCAGTGGGGCGTGGCCGAGCTTTCGACCCGGATGCCGTAGTCCGTCAGGTCGGCAGCGTAGTAACCCGCACGGGCCGTTTCGGTGGTTTTGTCGTAGTGCGAGCGGTAGCCGGCGATCGAGCCGTCCTCCTTGCCCGCGATCTTTTGCAGCGGGCCCGTGGTGGGCATGACGAGCAGGTTGCCCAGCTCGCCGAACCATCCCACGCCGTTCATCTGCGTGAAGGCGAAGCCTTCGATCGTGGTGTGTTCGTAACTGTATCCGGGGCTGTTGTCGCCGCCCGTGATGGTGTTCGGGCTGACCTGCACCATGCCGAAGGGCGTCGTGGCCCCCGGGAAGGTCTTGCCCAGACCGTGATAGACGCCTGCGGCGGCCGTGCTGGTGCTCGCGCCGATGAAGGGGTTCACGTAACGGGCCGCGTCGAATCCTTCGGCGGCAGCGCCCTCCCGGGCGCAGCAGCCGGTGAGCCCCGCCGCCGGGGCCGCCAGTGCGAAAAGCAGAGTCGCTTGGGTGAGGTAGTTATGCATGGGATGACTGTTATTTGGTCAGACGGAAGGTTTTCAGGCCGAAGCGGGGCATGGCGACCCGGACTTCGGTCTCGCCGTCCCGCACGGCGGCGTCGCAACTGCCCGTCGTGCGGCCGTTGAGGTCGATCTCCTCGATCTTCGACACGGGGAAGCCGAACCGCACGGTCTGCGGCGTTTCGTCGCCCGAGGCGTTGAACAGGCGCACGATGACGCTTCCCTCCTGGGGATAGGCGGCCGACAGCTCGTAACCGCTTCCGGCGACGTCGATGAGCGAGGCGCTTCCGGCGGCCGTGTTCCCGGCGTCGCAGAGCAGCGGCTCGTTCCAGCGGAGGCTCTCCTCGTGGACGCCCGCCTCGTCCCACGTTCCGTCGTGGGCCGCCACGGCGAAGCGGATGTGCGTCGGACGGTCGATCGGGTAGTCGCGGCCCCACAGCCCGCCGCCGGAGTACTGCACCGTCAGTCCGAGCGGCGAACCGCCGCCGTAGATATAGGAGGTGGTGTGGTCGGTCAGCAGGGCCAGTCCGTAGCCGCCGTCGCGCTCCGCGAGGTCGGCCCAGTGGAGCAGGATGTCGTGTTTGATGTTGTCCCACGTCGAGAAGCGGGTGTCCTTCAGGCGGCTTTTGCAGACGTCGAACGGCGCGTCCTTATAAAGTTCGGGGGCGTCGAGCGCCACCGGGAAGTAAACGTTGAGCTTGTAGCGGCTGTCGTAGAAGGCGCGGCGGTTCTTGTTGAAGGCGTCCTTCTGGGCGAATTCGCCGATGCCGACGTTGTGTTTCCAGTCGATCCGCAGGTCGAAGTCGATCTTGCGGTCGCCCTTGCGGAGCGTGATCGTCTCGGTGAAGGGGTGCGATGCGATGGCGCCGCGGATGCGGATGCGCTTCTCCAGGTCGTTGTCGCAGAGGACCGAGACCTCGGCCGGCGTTTCGGTCGAGGAGCGGAAGCGCCCCTCCTCGTAGAAGTGGCCCCGCAGTTCGCCCAGCGCGTAGTCGCTGCCGGCGTCGGCATATTCCCTGCCGCCGAGGTGCTTGGCCACGAGGCTCGTGACGATGCCGCCGCGTGCGGGGTCGATCTCGAGGCGGTACATGTCGTTTTCGACGACGATGCGGCCCTCCGTCGCGGCGTGCGGCGCGGTTTGCGCTCCCTTCTGCGGACGGCCTTCCCGGACGGTGTAGGTCGTGTAGCCGAAGGCGGGAACCTCGGCCTCGAAGAGCAGGCTCTTCGTCCCGTCCGAGGTCGTGAGGACGCTGCCGACCTTCTTCCCGCGGATGTCCCGCACGACGGCCCCCTCCGCGCCGAATCCTTCGGGCAGCGCGGCGCGGACCACCTCGCGGCGCGGCGTGCCGAGCGTGTTGCAGACCCTTATGCCGAACTCCTTCCTGCCGTTTCCGGCCGCAGCGAGGCTCCCCTCGGCCGCGGCGACGATGCCGGCGCAGATCGAATCGGTGGCCGCCGTCCAGCGGTGGATGTGGTCGGCCCAGGTCCCTTTGCCGTGCAGGCCGTTGTAGGGTACGATCCACGAATCGTGGTGCTGGGCGAGCATCAGCGTCCGCCACGCCTCGTCCATGTCGCCCTGTTTGTACAGGTAGCCGTTCGAGAGGTTGGCGATGGCGCCCATCTTCTCGGCCGTCGAGAGGCTGTTCTCGGCGCGGCGCACTTCGCGGGCGATGCGCTGCATGACCTGGCTGCCCCACATGAGACTGACGTGCATGTCCTCCTGTGGGAATCGGTAGTCGTCCGTGGTGCGGCCCTCGGAGATGCGTTCGAAGTATTCGCGCCAGGTGACGTAGATCGAGTTGTTGCGGATCGAGTCGCCCGAACCGATCCAGGGCCCGTAGCGCCATCCGGCGTCCTGGTAGCACATGCCTACCGGATGGGCGATGTCCTGCCGGATGCAGGCCTCGATGTAGGGCGTCTCGTTGCCCCAGGCCGTCGTCTGCCAGACGGAGTTGGGCTGCAACTCCTCGCAGGCGTAGCGCGGGGAGGTGAGGATCGACGTGCCGTCGGGAGCGGTCCAGTTCACCAGTTCGCCGCCGTAGGGGGCCGTGTAGCCGCCCCAGCAGGTGTTCGGACACTTGAGCGAGGCGTATTTGAAGCCGAAGAGCCTGAGAATCTGCGGCAGACTGCTCGTGAAGCACGGTTCCTCGACCGAATAGGTGACGAACTCCACGTCGGGGAAGTGGCTGCGGATCTTCCGGATGCCGTAGGCGAACTGCCGGATGATGCTCTCGCCCGAGATGTTGTAGCAGTAGGGCTGGGCGTAGGTCGGGTTGGTGAATTCGACGCGCGGATCGGCGGCGATGCGTTTGAAGCGGGCGTAGTCGGCCGGCGTGCGCAGCGCCACGGTGTCCCACGTTTCGGGCTCGATCTCCAGTCCGATGCGCCACTCGGGATGCGCCTCCAGCTCATCGACGATGAAGCGCGTCTTCCACTCGACGGGATAGTGCCCGTAGATGCCTCCGTGGTACCCGTCCACGAAATAGACGGGCCGCCGGTCCTGTCCGGGGGGCGGCGCTTACTTTCCG
>OGQQ01001690.1_pt1 | contig 16302 bp, 11 predicted proteins | sample 1553281 | NCBI WGS metagenome assembly OGQQ01 (sample SAMEA2579937, study PRJEB22360) | human gut metagenome | biome: human gut; feature: human-associated habitat; material: faeces | place: Denmark | collected 2008/2010 | reverse complement strand
CCCCGCGCATCGAAGCTACCGGCCCCGGCGTCGAGCCCCTCGTCACCCTGAACGACGCACCGGTAGCCGTGCGCCACCGCAACCAGATCGCCGCCGCCTTCCACCCCGAACTCGACGACGACAACCGCCTCTACGAAGCGCTCCTCGCGCCTTTGAAGCGCGCCTACTGAACCAACCGATAGACGGCGCCCGGGCCGCGCGACGGCCCCAGCCGTTCCACAAGAGACTTGTCCATCAGCCGATTGAGCGCGCGGCTGATCGTTGCCTTCGACTTACCCAATGCGTCCATAAGAATCCGCGAGCTCACCGGTGCGGGCGCCTCTTCCAAGAAGTCGACGATGTCGCACTCCACCGTACCCGGCGCCAGCACATGAATGGTATGGAAGCGACCTGTTTCGTCTGACCACTCCGTGACGGATCGCACGATCTTCCCGCCCGCAGCGCCCTCAGGCAGCCGAACGCCACCGCGCCCGCCACCCCCCGCGCGGCCGCCGAACCCGAACCCGAACCGCCCTGCCTCCGCGCCAGCGCCGGCCTTGTATAGCGCCACCTCGAAAGCGGTGATGTGGTCAATGGCTACCGGTTCCGGCATATTCGCCTCGCGCAAGCTGGCCCGAATCTGGAAGTAACCCGTGCCCTTGTTCTCCACCACGCTGCCCACCTCGGCAAACCCCTCGGCATAGGGGGTGGCGCGCAGGATGTTGGCCAGTGCCTGGTTGCGCGGGAAGGAAACGCCAAGCTCGCCCAAACGGTCGACCGTCATAGCCCGGCACAAACCGCCTGGACTCAATATCTCAATGCGGTCGCCGTACATAGTCACCTGAACCTGAGAGGCGCACCCGTCCGGCGAGTAATCGCGGTGCAGGAGCGCGTTGGCCGCCGCCTCGCGCACGGCCGTCTCGGGATACTCGAGTCTATCGATGCGAAACGCCCCCTCCACCTTCGACGAGACGCGCACGTTGCGTCGCAGCGCCACCATCAGCTCCGATATCATCACGGGGATGGGCCCGACGATCTCGCGAGAATCGAGAAAACGCAGCCCCTCGGCGCTCACATCGGCCTTCGACGTCCCCGGGATCACCGTAAACGAAAGGCAGGCCCGCGGGAAATAACGCTGCGGAAAGCGCCCGAGCGCCATAAGTCCCGCCAATGTGGGTCGCACAATCCCCTCCCCGTCACGAGCCGTCACGCAGAGCGCCTCAAGCAGCTCCTCGTCGCTCATGCCCTTGAACGCTCGCGGCGAATCGGCACGCTGTCGGCGCATGAAGCCCTCCAGAAGCTCTTCGTCAAAGTCGCCCATCGCAGCCCCTTCGACCACTTCGCGATCGTATCGCGGCGGCCGACGCCCCTCCAGCAGGCGGTCCACCTCGTAGGGGCTCAGCCTCCGATCACCATCCCCCACACGCACATAGGAGCCGTCATGCATTGCGCGCGACTTGACGAAGCAGGGCTTAAGCTCGGGCGGCAGTTCGGGCACCGTGGCCACCACCACAGGCGATCCTTCGAACTCGACAATCTCGACTGACGCCCGCACGGGCGGCTCCATCTTCTCGCCGCACATCTGGGCAAGCGCGTCGGCCACAGCACGCGCCTTGAAGCCCGGAACACCTTGGGACCGCCTGCCCCCCCTTGCACCCCCGCCCCCCCCGCGAGCCCCAGAATCACCACGCCACCCGACGTGTTCGAAAACGCGCTCAGCGTCTCCGCCATGCTTTTCGGAAGCCCCTGAGAAGCCGCTTTCACCTCTACCCGCTCGGTGTCGGTGCCAAGACGTCGGGCGAGACCAATATAGCTCTCCAGATCGAAATCGTACACGCCCATAGCCCACCCCCGCAAATAGTTTCAAGAAGTCTCATCAGTATGCAACAACTTGAGACTATTTGCAACAACGCTTGTATTTGTTGGTGCGCGCAAACCCAACATTGTGCAAGACCCCTGCTCAGAGAATTCAAATCATGATTTGACTGTAACATCTGCGGGACCGACATCACCGGCAACACCTCCGCCCATGCGAAAGAACACATGAAGGCCGGTGAAGGATCTGGGCATCATAGTGAAATCCGTCAGATAGTCACCGGCTACAACACGGTTAGCCATAAGAAAGAGGGACATTGGGAAACGAGGGTTGTCGGCGGTCGTTGGGAATAGACGTTAGGCAGGGGTCATTAAGGATGCGCTTGATATTGCTGTCAAGCCCTGATAGACGATTTGTCCGTTTATCAGCCACAGTTGCTTAGATGCCGGCAGAGCATGAAACAATTTCTGCCAGTAGGCGTCATTTCGCGATGCGCATCTTTTATATCCAATAGGCTGCATGGGTATCGCTAACCCACACAGCCTATTGGCGCCCAATCTCTCTAACGTACTTATCTGCGACTATTGAATCTTCTGCGACCGACATAGAGCAGCAAAGAAGCCAGTCCTATAGCAGAAGCGCAAAAGAGAATCAGAGCAATACGCACAGGCAAGCCTAAGCTGTCACTTGTTTCTGCCAAAAAGCCTAAAGAGCTAGCAGGCTTATCAGTATCAGTGACGGAGTTCGCGTTATCTGTCTGACCCGAATTGATTTCCTGGTTACCTCCTGATGCCTCAGGTGCATCCGAACCACCGTTATTCCCTTGGCCACCGTTCATGCTTCCGCTATTGCCCTGATTGGTTCCACCGTTGTCTCCGCCTCCCTGCTCGCCACCACCTGACGGATCGCGTCCGTCATCGGTTACGCTCACGGCAAGATTCAATCTCTCGCTGTATTCATCAAAAGGCATCCCCTCTTTATATGCGGCGATTCGATACTTCGTATCTCCCGTAACACTGATAGGTCCGGTGTAAACGCGTCGCGTCCCGTTTGCATCGCAGGGGCAGGTGTCGTCGGTGGTGTAGTAGATGGTCGCTCCTTCGGTGGTGGTTGTCAGGGTTAGCTTCGAACCTTTCGGTACCGTCACGCTGTTCTCTTTTGGAGCCAACGCATCGAACGTGTTCGTTCCGATGGTTGCGGTGGGCCGCACGGGTTGCGCTGCATCAGAAGTGGTGCGAATCGCCAGCTCCTTGGAAAGCGACGTGCCAGTTGCCGCAAGGGTGAGCGCCGTCATTCCGGGAAGGTCACCATAGAGCGAGAACGATGTCTTGCCCTCGGAATCCGTCATGCCAGTTGCGATGCCCTCGCCAGAAGCGTCCAAGGCGCTGATACCGTCGAGCGCCGCGATGCTGGGCGCATCCACCTGTGCCGTCACCGGCTGGTTCGCCACAGGGGTGCCGTCCGAATAGCGCACGTAGGCCACAACTTGGACAGGTTCAGGAGCATCGCTTTGCAAGACGACGGCATTCTCATAGTTCGCAACGAGCTGCGCCGGACGTTTCTCGACGGTGAGCGTCTTCGACCATGACCCGAACAGATCGCCCAACGAACACTCCGTATAGCTCTTCGCACCGTTCAGCTTCACCGAAACACTTGCTCCTTCGGACAAGGGTTCTTGCGGGTAGATGCGCAGGACCTTGGCAAGCGCTCCTCCTCCGTCGGCCTCGCTGGCGTCTTTCGAGTCGACCCATTCAAGACGGGCGCTCTCGCCATCCACGAGGGCGCTCGTTCCTGCTCCCTCATCGGCTTTCATGTATTGGCTGAATTCCAGCTCTATATATTCGGGGCAGGCATTCGCAGCTACAACGCTTGGCGCCTGCGTTGACTTCAAACCTACCTTCAGCCCGGTTCGGATGGGGAGCACCGAAAGCCAGTCCGTCCTTGCTACGTCATACCCTTCTTTGGCGACCCTCACCTGATAGAAGCCGGTTGGCGTATCCCATTGGAAGGCTCCGTCTGCGCCCGTGGTCAGCGTGCCCTCCTGCTCGTAGTCTTCGGCATTCCATTTCCGTGCATTGCGGCCGTTTGCATCGTCTGCAACATAGATGGTCGCCTTGGCACCTTCTACGGGATTACTATCCAGCGCCTCATATACGATGCCCGACGGGTCGATGATCACATTTGACCCGATGCCGTAGAACTTGTCCCAGTCGATGATGTTCCTGACATCGTCGCTGCCATTGTTCTTCTTAGGAACTTCCTTGCAAACGCTCTTCCTGTAAGCGGTTGCCTGCTCATAGGCGTTCTTTGCCTTGTCGAGGTAGTGCGCGCGCAGCAGGTGAATCGAGGTGGATCCTGCATCGATCGCCAACGAGGCCTTGCTCACCACGCCGCCAGCAGTGCTAGCCCCCTCCGTCACTACAGAGCTGCTCCCCATGGTTGCGACAAGGATGATCGTCGATCCCACCGTGTTCCAATAACCGGTCATTACATCGGTGTAGTTATGGTCGTCCTCGTTCTCCATGAGCTCTCGGTACTTCTCGGCCGCATCGCGTTCGGCGTAGAGCGCCTTGAGGCAGTTCTGGCATGCTCCATCGCAAGGGTTGCGCTTCTTGTAATAGAGAATCCATTGGTTTATGGATTCGATGTCGGCTTCAAGGACGCCTAAGGCATCCATGTTGTCTAACCATGAGTCCATGGCGAATCTCAACCCCACACCACTTCCGATGACGCCGACGCCGCCCAGAACCTGATTGACATTCGTGCACTTTGAGATTTCATTGGCCACCTCTTCTGTCTCCTTAGCCCACATCTGGCTCTTCGCCCAGGCTTTCACCATGGGCGTGATCCTCTCAGGCGGAACGTCCTTGAGGATGCGGCGCGCAAGCACGTTGTCGAGCACACTCTTTGCGCCCTCGTCGATCACGCCGCTCACCATGTCAATCCCCATACCAAAACCATCCAACCCGGCGGCTTTGAGTGCATCCACCTTGGCGGAGCGCATATGGTCATCTTTCTCCTTATGTTCTGAGAAATCGACCTTGTAGGTGTTCTGCTTCTTTGCGTTCGGATCCGTAGCTCCTTGGGGTGCGCTTTCCGTCACCAAGCACGAATAGCCCGTGTAGACGCCTTCCGTCTTGCCGTCAGCACTGTTCTTCTGCGAGTCGGTGACGTAGAGCTCGGCTTCGAGGCGGCCGTCTTCCAAGGTCTGGACTTGGACGCCCTTTGCGCTGTCGCCTTCGGAAACCTTGACGACGCCGCCTAGCTTGTCCTGAAGGCAGTTGTCCATCAGGGCCGACGGTGAGCCCGATGCGCTCACCTTGCCGATGCCCGCGCTCGTTCCCATGGCATCCAGGCTGTTTCGTATGGAGCGGTTCGTCAGCTTTCCGCACGCATAGTTGTTGTCTATGGACTCCTTCATCCTGTGGAAGAAATCCTTCACTTCCTTGATCGTTGCGGCATCCTGACCCGCATACCACCCATCTATCTCCGCATCAGTCGGAATCGAGTACTCGCCGATATCCGGGTCTTCTCCCGTGAAGTAGGGGTCGTCGATCGCAGCAATCCAGGTGTCGTCCGCATCTATGGGTGCACGGAGGCTGTCTAGGCTGATATCCGCGCGCTGCGCCTCAATCTCAGCCAGTGAAGCCTGCGCCTCCGCTTCGGTGAGCGTGCCTTCTTTGACACGCTGCTTTATCTCATTTTCGAACGCCTGTAAGGACGCATCTATTCCTTCGCAGGTTTTGCTCAGCTCGCTGCCGCTGGACGACGTGTCTCCGAACAGATTCTCCAAGTAGAGGTATCTGTCCTTGGCTTCCTGTTCGGCGCGCTTCTTGATGCGCTCCTTGAAGTCCTCGTCGTCCACGTTCGACGCATAGGCCAAGGCGAAGTTGTTGAACGTATAGGTCTGCGGGATGAAGAGCTCCTCGGCATCCAATTCGGAGATACTGAAAGACCCCGAGTCGGGATTGTCTGCCAGCAGCTGCAGATAAGTTTCGTCCACGTACTCGCCGACAAAGCGCGTATATTGCTCGTCGCTTGATTTCTTTGTAAGCGGGATGGCGACCGTCCTGTCGTCCTGCATGACCGCATACATCCATAAGGTGTCGCCGGCGTTGATCTCGTTGCCTGCTTTCTTCACGGTGACATCGAACGTCCAGTAAGCGCACGATTTCCGGGCAAGCTGGTGATGGATGGTCAGGCATTTGTCGCTCTCCTTGCCGTCGGCGATGAGATCCTGCGTCCGGCCTTCATTCGTCACCTTAAACGACCAGATCTGTGCCTGGGGTCGGTAGGTGCAGTCCGCATAGGAAGAGAAAGTGGCTCCTTCTGTGGTAGCAGTTGCATCCACCTTCACACGGTCTCCGTAAAGAAGGGAATCCGTTAGGCCTTCCGGCAGGTCGAAGCCTACCGTTGCTTTGCCCTTGCTGTTCGTGGTAACCGATTCGCCGACGTTTTGCCCGTTGATGGAAAGCTGTGCGGTTGCGCCCGGACTTGCATAGACGATGGCGTTATTGCCCTTCTGGCCCACATAGCCGGACGGCACCTCAACGCTCATCCCAAGGGATGCGAACGAAAGATTGCCCGCAGGCACCGTGGCCCCAGAAGCCGAAAGGGAGAATGGCATCGAATATACCCGTTCCTTCGTCGGTGTCAATGCGATGGATATCACCCCGGAGGTGGCACCAGAAGGGATCTTCACGGAAAGAGCGCCTTCTCTCGATGTGCATTCGAGGGTCTCGCCCGTATCCAACGCGGCTGATGCGTCGCTGTAATCGTTTCGGGGAATGTCAAACGTGAGGGTCGCATCCATGGATCGGTCGAATTCGTAGCTGATCTGAAAGATTGCTTCGCAGTCGACGACAACGGAGCTTTGAGGCATCTTCGCAGTGACGGACTTCACGCCGATCGATGCCAGGGCATCCTCCGCCTTGAAATCGGGAACGCTAAGCGCAAGTGCGCTGGTAGCTTCGTCTTCGATGCGAATGTCCCCACTGGCATAGGGAAACGCGAGTCGCTTGATCACGCCTAGGTGAGAGGCGCTTACATTCAGTGAGGGCTTGAATGCCACTATCGTGTAATCGCCTGCCTTCAGTTTGCCGGTATCGAAATGCCAGGCGGGATTCTCTTGGCCGTCAGGCCAATACACTTGCGCATAACCATCCTGGATGCACCGGGCATTGCTTGCAGTGCCGTCGAACACCAGCACGCGGCTCGTCCCTTCGAAGGCGGCGTTGAGCGAGATGGTCGCACTGCCCCAGCGCGGAAGGACGGCGGCGAACTCTCCCGCTTCTTCGTTGAAAGTTGCAGTTGCAGGGGAAAGAGCGAGCGACTCTGCAGGGGTCACTTCAAGGGAAAGCTCGGCGAGGGCGGCAGGATCGTTGGCGAGCGATTCGGACAAGATGAGTTGACCGCGCTGCACCAAGTAATCGTCGGTGGCGCTCTCACCCGTCAGGTTTTTCCCTGGCTTGAGCTCTGCGCCGTTGCGCTTCAACGTAAACGAAAGGCTGTTCCAATTGGATACGGGAGCATATTCGGGATTGCCGCCGGTATCGCTGCTTCCCGTTTTGCATCGCAGGCTTATGGGATAGACCCGCTGAACCGCCAGTTTCGAAAAAACGGTTATCGTGCCCGCGTCCCAATCGCCCGTCATCTGTCCAGCGGGACGCAGCAGCTCCTTGTCGTAATACCCTGGCATCGTTATGGTGATGAGCGTTTCTACAGCAGGTTTTAAGCCTTCTGCCGTGAAGGCGCCGTCATCCGCAACGTTTGCTTGATAGGTGGAATCACCCTGCTGCACGATAACCTTCACGTCGGTTGTCGCGACACCCTCGGGAAGGTCGAGTTTACCCGTGACCTTCACGGTATTGACGTCGTCGTCGAGCCAAACCCAATTGATTCCTTTTCCTTTCTCTAGCTGTGAGAGCTTCCAGGGGTCTGACTCCGTTCCGTCTGTGCGCTTCTTGTAGGCATAGACAGTGGATCCATCATCGCAGGGTGCGTATAAGCTGTCTGCGTCATAGACACCATTGCGCGCGAGGCACACATCCGGGTTGTCGATGCGCAATTTGACGGCACCGCATGAGCAGAATGCCGAGTAGAGGTACTTGAGAGATGACGGCAACACGATAAGCTCCTGCGAGGAAAGCCCTGTGCAGTCGGTAAATGCATCGTAGAGGCACTCTATGCCGCTGCCGTCTGGGGAAGTCTCAAATGCAACGGAGGTAAGGTCACCTTTCCTACCTGCCGTGAAGGCGCCCTCTTCGATCTCCTTGACGAAGCTGGGGAATGTGACACTTTTAAGATGTTGGTAGTTGAATGCAAACATAGGGATATAGACGTCGTAGCTTCCGTCGAGCACAGCTGCTATGTCCATCGATTCAAGGCCGCCGTCCCCATAGAGCATGACCACGTCGCGGGTTTGCCCATCGACCGTATGCTCATAGCCCTTGTTGAGATAGGCATACACTTCGGCATCATGCAGTGGGTCCGGCGCTTGCCAGCCGCAATCGAACGACCAGCCCGGATCGTTCCAGTAGCCGTTGTCCTGCACGAGCGTTCCTACCCACATCTTCTTACCGGAGCAAGAGGCGGACGTCTTCCATAGGAGCGACTTGTCCAACTCGGGGTAGTTTTCGCATTCATAGTTGTCCAGCGTGGCAAGGTTCTGGGCATCCACGCCGCTCGCAAACGGGTTGGGGCCTGGTTCTGTGGACGCTTCTGTGACTGGCTGGCTATCTTCGGCGCCTTCTGCCACATCAGCATCATCCGAAGAGACAGTAGACCGGTCCGAAGCATCCTCATCCGGAACCTCTTCGTCGGAAACGGATGCGCCATCAAGCAATATGTTGCTGGAGACTGAAAGCGCATCATCGGGCACATCGACTTCAGAATCGCTCACAGGGAGCAGTGCCGCCTGAACGTCTTCGCTCGCGACTGCGTCCACCCGACTTGAATCTTCGGCAAATCCGACGATGGGACACATGGTCACAACCAGTGCCAAGGAGAGTGCGACGGCACAAGCTTTTGCAAAAGGAGATTTTGCTGTCTTGCCTTTTCTGGGCATGGCGTTTTCTATCTTTCTCTTGGTGAGGGATCCCGTTCATTCTCCGAAATCGAGGAACGAGGCACAATAGAGTTGCCAGGTTCGGCAATTGCCAAAACGGAAATCGTACGCTAGGGGGCGCATTTCCTGAGTACCATAGTCATTGCAACCTGCAAGCAACGAGAAAGCGCGAAATGAAGTTTCACGAACAACTGAATGCATATATCGAGCAGATCGACTGCATGGCGAAAGAGGTGAGCGAGCAGTCGGGAGTATCCGCCGCCACTCTGAGCCGATATCGTACGGGGTCGAGGCTCCCCGATACGGAATCCGACGCCTTTGAGAATCTCTGCTCTGCGATCGCCGAGCTGGCACGGCAGAAGCAGCTTGGCGATATAACCGCGGAATCAGTGCGTGAGCAGTTCATGCAGTCATCCGACCTTCGCCCCCGCGACGCCGATCGGCTCCTCGAGAACTTCGACCTCCTCCTTGCAACGCTCGATGTGGGCATCAGCAAGCTCTGTCGCCATATAAACTACGATGCCTCGACCGTGTTCCGCTTTCGCAATGGCTCGCGCCGTCCATCGGATCCCGAAAAGTTCGCATCGTCGGTGGCGGAGTACGTGGCGCGAGAATGGGACTCTGCTCGCGATAGAGCCGTGCTGGCGCATCTGCTAGGTTGCACTGAAGAGGAGCTAGCGGAAAGCTCCGTTCGGTACGAAAAGCTGATGGAGTGGCTGTTCGACGATCGCGACCATAGGGATCATCCCGTGTCGGATTTCCTGTTCAAGCTCGACGAGTTCAACCTGAACGACTACATCAAGGCCATCCACTTCGACGAACTGAAAGTTCCTTCCGTGCCGTTCCAAATGCCCACATCGAAGACGTACTTCGGTCTCGACCAGATGATGGAAAGCGAACTTGATTTCCTGAAGGCCACCGTGATCTCCAAATCAACCGAGCCGGTGATCATGTACAGCGACATGCCCATGGGAGAGATGGCGAAGGATCCGGAATTCCCGAAGAAGTGGATGTTCGGCATGGCCATGATGCTGAAAAAGGGGCTTCACCTGAATCAGATCCATGACTTGAACCGGTCCTTCGAGGATATGATGCTGGGACTTGAGAGCTGGATCCCCATGTACATGACGGGCCAGATTTCTCCGTTCTATCTCAAAGAGCCGTCGAATAACGTTTTTCTGCATCTTCTGAAGGTTTCCGGAGCCGCTGCCCTTTGCGGTGAGGCCATTGTGGGCCACCATGCCGAGGGAAGATACTATTTGACCAAATCGAGGAAGGAGTTGGGGTACTATACGGCGCGAGCCCAGGAGCTGCTGAGCGCTGCGCGACCCTTGATGGATATCTACCGCATCGACAACAAGAACGAGTTCAACGCTTTTTTGCAGGTCGATTCAGAAGCAATCGGGAAGCGCAGGAGCATCCTCTCTTCGCTGCCGCTCTACACCATCGATGCGTCCCTTCTGGTGGAGATGCTTGCAAGGTCTGGATTCGATGGAGAAGAGGCGGCCGGCATTGCCGATGCCGCCTCTTCGGCTCGTCGGCGCGTCGTGCATATTCTTGAGACTAGCGAGATCCATGTCGAGATACCGCTGCTTACCAGAGAGGAGTTCGAGGTCTATCCGTTGAACCTCGACCTTTCGAACGTATTCTGCGAGAAGGGCGTCGCGTACACGTACGAGCAGTACCTTGCGCACCTGGAGGATACCGACCGTTTCGCAGCGGATCATCCTCGGTATCAGGTAGAGAAAACTTCTTCACAGACGTTCAGGAACCTACAGATCAGCATTCACGAAGGCAGGTGGGCTATGGTGTCGAAAGAGCTTGTACCATCAATACACTTCGTCATACACCACCCAAAACTAAGACGTGCGATAGAGGAGTTTATTCCGCCTGTGGCCGAGAAATAGCCTCTGCCGCTGTTGTCTGAAGCAAATCGCGCAAACTGCTGGCAGGACTGCCATTATGTTCATCGATTATGAGGCTATCGTCCTTTCGCCATATGGCCTCAATCTTGCTATTGTTTGCGTCTATATCATCAGAATCAGGAGCCTGGTAATCGGAAAGCCCGCATGACATTAGAACACATCTAATGTCATTACAGTTGCCTTATTCGTTCGAAAGTAATTGGGCTTCGATGCCAGCCTCTCTGCAAGGTGACGTTAGATGTATTCTAATGTCATTCCAAGGCGGAGGAATACTTCCTATGTTGCATCCTGGGCATCCTCTTTGCTTGGAAGGCGCCTTGCGTAATAGCGGAACACCTCGTCGTAATGGTCTTCCACGAACTTTTCCACCAAAATAGATGTCTCTGTTTTAGTAGTAGCTCGGTTCGCTTTGCTGTAATCTTCATTGTCTTGCTGTGTTTCGCCGTGCGACATTCCTGAACCTCACCTCCTATTACGCATAACGCGAAGAGCGCACCCTATGGGCGGCTCTTTTTCGAAAAATTTTTCATTAGGTCGTGAATCCCAAGATTCGATTAGATGTTCTAGGGCTCTTGGAACGGCGCAGGGAGGCACAACATGTCATAACTGATATGACACGGTTAGCCCTGCGAAGAAGGACATTGAGAAATGCTGGTTATCGACGTCCATTGGGAGTGATTTGGAATCCTCTCGCGTATCAATGCGATGTAATAATTGCTCATTATCACGAGCAACTCCGAACTATGAAATATAATTTTCCAGAAATATGAGTAACTCAAGTTTGGTGAATGGCTATAGTGATTTACGAAATTCTCGGAAGCGCTCAACGATGCGCCAGGCAATTTCGCAGTATATCAAGCCCATCAAACACAGTCAGCAGATGCAGATCCTTGAACAATGCAAGACAAAAGCATATAATCGTCTTACTATTAGTAAAGGAGGTCGGTCCTATGGCAACTGCTTCTGTAACGGTGAGAGTCGACGAAGATACCAAGCGCGCCGCAGCTAACATCGTGGAAGATTTCGGCTTCGATCTCTCATCAGTCACGCGCGCGTTCTACCGTCAGATCGTACGCGAGCAGCGCATTCCCCTCACGCTTGAATATCCAACGCCTAATCTCGAGTCTCGCGAGGCAATAAGGGAAACGAAAGAACTCATCGCATCGGGAGATCCGGGCTACGCCACCGTATCAGAAATGTTCGAGGCGATGGGAGCATAGCGGTGCTGAGAGCCAATTACACCCCGCGCTTCCAGAAAGACGTTAAGCGCCTTAAGAAGAAGCACGTAGCGCTAGATCCTCTGAAAGAAGTCGTGGAATTGGTGGTCGCCGATACCCCAGATAGCCGATCAGAACTTGTTCGCCGGCATAATATGCATCGGCTCAAAGGCGAGTGGTCGGGAAGCATGGAATGCCATGTCGCAAACGCTGGCGACTGGTTGCTTGTTTGGGCGCAGACCGACGATCAGGCGTACTTTCAGAGAACCGGTGGCCACGACGATCTGTTCAGTGGATAGGAAGTGCTTTAGGATTGTGCAATCCACCAGGCAATATTGTTTTTCTGAGCTTACTCAGACCCTGTTCTCGCATTTTTCTGAACCGGAATTAACCTCATGTTCACACTTTTCTGAACTTGGAACATTAGCGAGCTAGTGCTATGCTCACTCCCCCTCGCAAGCCGGAAAAGCCTCATCGTAGTCGGGGTCGTCCTCGCGGCGCACGAATTCGTAGAGAAGGCGGCGCGTGGCGGGCAGCTCTTTCTTCTTCAGTTGGTGTTCCCACAGCACGAGCACCTTCCAGCCGGCCGCCTCTAGCGCCGCCAGGTTTTGCTCGTCGCGCTCGACGTTGCGGGCGAACTTAGCCTCCCAGTAATCGAGGTTCTTCTTGGGCACCGACAGGCTGCACACGGGACACCGATGCCAGAAGCAGCCGCGGATCTCGATGGCGAGCTTGCGCCCCACGAACGCCACGTCCGGACGCCCGGGCGCTTTCCTCCAATCGCAGCGGTAGCCGGGAAAGCCCATCTCGCGCAGCATGCGGCGCACGAGCACCTCCGGCTTCGTGTCGCGCCGCTTGTTGCCCTGCATCGATTTGTGAGTGGCCGCCGACACAACCCCGAAATCGTAGCGGTTCGTCTTCGATAAGCGCACGCGAGATTCAGCGCCCTCCTCGCCTTCTGCAGAGTCTTCGTCGGCCGCCGCTAAGACTTGCTCCCTCGCCTCGATTGCGCGATCAGTCACGCCGTCGGGAGCATCGCCCGCATCGCCCTGCGCAATCGTCTCTTTCGTTTTCTCTGTTGGCTTTTTCATGGCCGTTATTATAGCGCCTGCGCCTTCCCGCTTGCGGAACCCTGAACACTCCAATTAAGAAAGCGTAAGGTGTGCGTCTTTTTCCCGATGCTGTCACGCGACGCACAGCCTAAGCGCTACCATGGGAGCCCCGATCGACCCGTCGATCGCCGCCACTGCACCCCAGCGGCGGCCAACCGTTGCGAACCCAGGAAGGAGGCTGCATGACGAACACGCCATCCGTGCTCGACCGCCGCGAGTTTATCGTGCTCGCCAGCGGGCTGGCCGCCGTGCTCGTCGTCGGCGACGGTGCCTATTTCTCCTCCCGCAGGTCGGCCGCCCACGCCCAGCCTGTACCTTCCGAATCCGGTACCCTGACCCAACCCGAAACGCCGCTTAACGGCACGATCGCCTCACCCAACACAGAGACAGCAGCAGAGGACTATAAATTCCAGTTTGCCAGTATCTTAGACAGAATATGAACAACGAAAAACATCGTAGCAATACGGTGTTTTTTTGTTACCTAAAACCAACAAATTCATACATAACCACAGGTTAGTACAAATACCTTGTGTGATTTTTTGAAAGGCTTAGAACGGGGATTTTCTCCGATTTTCGCCCTAAAAGATACACAAAAAGGTTTCAAGTATCTTTCCTGTGGTTTTTTTATTTTCAAACGGAAAGGTGGATTGATATGCCAAGAATGAGCAAGAAACGGAAACAAGAATGGGCATTGTTTCTGAATGACCGTAATCGCATTACCTACAACGAACTTTGCAGAAAATGCAGGAATGACTGTAAGCAGAGTTTCCGCTGTATTGTGGTGCTTTGCCCGAAATATTTATCGAAAAGGAGAACAAAGAAAAATGATTGAAAATGAAATGACTGTCAGCGTACCTCTTGAAGTTGTCAAGGCAAGCGAAATCGAGCCGAAAGAAGTGAAATGGCTGTGGTATCCGTATATTCCGTTTGGCAAGGTTACGCTGTTGCAGGGCGATCCTGGCGATGGAAAAAGCAAGCTAATGCTTTCCATTGCCGCCCTGCTCTCAAAGGGCGAACCTCTGCCCTTTACCGAAACGGAAGAAAACGAGCCTATGACTATCATCTATCAGACAACGGAAGATGACGCCGATGATACGGTAGTCCCTCGTTTCAATTCGGCTGGTGGGAACGGAGAAAACCTCATCTTCATCAAGGAAGATGAAAAATCTTTGTCCTTTGGGGATAACCGTATTCGTGAAGCGATTGAGATGTACCACGCAAAACTTTTAATTCTTGACCCGATGAGTTCCTATATCGGAGAAAGTTGTTCGATGAACAATGCCAACGAAACACGAGCCGAGTTTAATCATCTGATAGCGGTTGCGAAAGATACAGGCTGTGCGATTGTGATTATCGCTCATATGAACAAGATGAGAGATACCAATCCCCTTTACCGTACTAACGGTTCGATTGACATTGCGGGTGCTGCAAGAAGTATTCTTGCAATCACACGCACACCGAACAAGGAAGTACCTGCGGAAAGATATTTGGTGCAGGTAAAATCCAACCTTGCCCCGACAGGCTCTGCCATTCTGTTTGAAGTATCTGAGAAAGGTGTGGACTTTATTTCCGAAATGGAAATGACAGCGGAAGAAGCGTTCCAATCCCTCGCCCCGAAAATCGGCAGACCCAACGATAAGGAAGTCAAGGCGAAAGCATTTCTGATTGAAATGCTGAAAGACGGAGAAATGCTTTCTTCGGATTGTGAAGAAAAACTTGAAGCCGCAGGGTTCAGGAAATCGACCATTAAAAAGGCAAAGAAGAACGCAGGAGTTATCTCCCGAAAGAAAGGTTTTCTGTGGTACTGGTCTTTGCCGATGGGCGATATACCGAGAGAATAAATGCAGGCTGTCTGCTGATGGGACAGTCTGTTTTTATGATTGAGGTATCAAAGGAGGTCAAGGGGGAACACCCTTGCCCACGACATCTTTGCAGACGAAGTCTGAAAGTGTCATAGTGGGTTACACACATTCAAAGAATGTTGTGTAATGGCTTCGCCCCCTGCTGAGAAAGGAGAGCAAAATGGCAAAAACCAACAAGGCAGATATGAGTTGTGCAAGGGTAAAAAAGTACACCGCTTCTGATGTGAGCAAGGCGGAAAGGCACAACGAACGCAAGAATGAAACCTATGAAAATATGAATGTGATTGAGGAACGCATACCCTATAATGTGCATTTCAAAAAGCCTTTTGCCCCGACCTATATGGAGCAATTAAAGCAGATGGAAGCTGACGGTATGGTGTCGCTTCGTGGATTGAGAAAAGACGCAACGCTCTTTAACGAGATTGTGATTGATGTGAACACGATGTACTTCGAGCGTAACGGTGGCTACGAATATGCAAAGCAGTTTTATGAGGAAGCGTTCCATTTCATTGAGGAAAAATTCGGTGCTGAAAATGTAATATCGGCAGTAATGCACGCTGATGAAATCAATATAGCGGCAACCGAGGAACTTGGGAAAGAGGTGTACCACTATCATCTTCATGCTATGGTTCTGCCTGTGGTGGAGAAAGAAATCTTATGGAGCAAGCGTTGCAAAGATGAAAAACTGCGAGGAACGGTTAAGGAAGTAGTCAATCAGATTAGCCATTCAAAGAAATGGAAATCGGATATTCCGCTGACCGATGAAAAAGGAAATCCACTTCTTAGAAAAAATGGGAAACCGATGTTCCGAGCTTCATACAGCATACTGCAAGACGAATTGTTTAATTATATGACGGAGCGAGGATTCAAAGGCTTTCAGCGTGGCGAATACGGAAGTACCGCCGAACATCTTACTTCCCTACAATATCAAATCAAGCAGGACAAGGAACGATTGGAGAAGTTGCAGAAGCGTATTCAGCGTGAACAGATGAAGTATGAGCCTGCCCGTAATGTTTCCAAAACCTATAACGAGATTGACAGTATGGGGCAGAAAACAATCACAGGTAAAATGGCAATCTCCAAAGAGGATTATTCTGAGCTTACTGCCCTTGCCAAAGAGGGCATTACAAGTCGTGCGGAAATCAGCGAATTAGAACAGAGTGCAAACTATTACCGACAGAAATATTTTGACTGTGCAAACGCACTCGAAAGAATGAAAACTAAATACAACGAACTGAAAGAAAAGTGCAGACCTTTTCTTCAAGCGTTGGAGCATTTCCCCGAAGTTGCTAAACTTTTTACCGAAAAAGTGAAGCAACTTTTTT
>OGQQ01001680.1_pt1 | contig 16381 bp, 17 predicted proteins | sample 1553281 | NCBI WGS metagenome assembly OGQQ01 (sample SAMEA2579937, study PRJEB22360) | human gut metagenome | biome: human gut; feature: human-associated habitat; material: faeces | place: Denmark | collected 2008/2010 | reverse complement strand
AAACAAAATAAATGCGATATGATATGACTAAATAGGGAGCTCAAATAGATGGGCTGAGAGTAGACTTGGTAGTCTTGACCTGAAACCTGATTTGGATAATGCCAACGTAGGGAAATACATGTCTTGCACAATAATGTTGTGTGTTTTTTGCTCTCTGTTTTTTTGTGAACTGGGGGCACCACTTTTCGCAGAACAGACTAGGCGCCGGATGATACTTGTATTGTATCATTCGGCGCTTTTTTTGCTTTATAGGAAATTCCGATTTTTAGAAGAGCAAAAAAGAACACACGTTCATCGAACGTATGTTAGATAAACATGTGTTTGGACATGAGAAATAGATGGTGATCCGATTAGAAAATATAAAAACCTTCTTCTCCGAAATCATCATCAAATGGGTCATCTTCATTTAAAAAATAATCCATGTCGAGAAGGTCATCCTCGCTCATACGGCGAATGTCCTCGGATGTCATTCCCTCCGGTGGATGTTCCATATATTTTTTGCGTAGTCTCTCTGTGTTTGGGTTCATATGCGCAGCCTCCTTTGAAAGGAGTATACCATAGGAATAAGATCTATGGAAGTCATGCGGATGACCTTTTTCCACGAGAACGGGACATGGCTTTCTCGTACAGTTCTTCCAGAGAGACACGTTTATGGTTAAAATAAAGTTCCAAAAACAGCATGGTTGTACCGCATTCGCATTTTAACGGGTCATAACCGAAAGAAGAGAGGATAGCAGTACGCCATTGGTGAAAGGTTCTGTAAAAGTGGTGCTTTTCACGGGAGATAGCCCTATGGAGTTTTTTGTCGATCTCCCGGTGCCTGGCATAAATACCGCCGTAGCGGATCATTTTATAATGCTTTTCCGGGATATGGCGGATCAGACGCTGGATAAATTCCATAACCGGAATGGTTTCTTCCACATATTTGTTATCCTCATGACGGTTGTAATGAAATGTGACAAAATCGCCGTCATAGCTGTCAATGCGGGAAGTGGCGATGACGGGACGACCAAGATAGCGGCCGATGTATTTCAAGACGGTAGAGGGATCACATTTATTGGGTTTTGCATAGACGTAAAAGCCGTCTTTGTGCTCTTTGTAACAGCGCGCTTTTTGCTTTTTAAAGGAAGGTCCGATTTTGGCTTCCAGTTCATTGAGCAGAGCGGTACGGAAGGAATTACGGAGGAAGGTGTAGTTAAAATGATGAACATTGCGCCAGAAACCGTTATCGCTGTAACCGCCCTCAGAAATGAGGCAGTGAATGTGAGGATTCCATTTTAAATCCCTGCCAAAGGTATGGAGAACCATGATAAAACCGGGAGTGAAGTTCATGGACTTATTCAGGTTGAAAAACATACGGGAGACGACGCTGTTGACTGCATGAAAAAGGCAATCAAGGAGAGAGCGGTCATGCAGGAAAAAGTCCCGGAGTTGAGAGTCAATCGTAAAGACACAATGGCGATGGATGACATTGATGAGTTTGAAAGACATAGAAGTAGTACGCTGCATGGAATATTTATTGCCGCAGGTAGGGCAGAACCTGCTGTGGCAGCGAAAGGGAACAAACTTTAATTTACCACAGGAAGGGCAGGCAAACATAGCGCCGCCAAAGGAAGGATCGCCACAGTGGATCATTTTATCGATATTTTCTATCTCAGATTTTCTGGGATGGAGAGTATATATAATTTCTTCATAATGGTCTGTAAAAATTCTTTGAAGGATATTCATAAGACTATTATGAAGGAAAACGGCACAAAAAGAAACCCCTAATTCCCCCATGAATGGGGGCTAGGGGGTTGAAGTGTCGAAGACACTTTTTTATTTTTAATTTGCTAATAAAGGTGCCGAATATAAGAAAGGAGATAAGCCATATGGTAAGGATAAATGGAGAAGATAAGGCACTTGCAGGAATTAATCTCTTGGAATACTTAAAAGATGCTGGATACCAACTGGAAAAGATTGTGGTAGAACGAAATCTGGAAATAATTCCGCGAGATCAGTTAGAAAATGTGGTGATTCAGGAAAATGATTCCATTGAAGTACTGAGTTTTGTTGGTGGAGGCTGATATAATGACTGAAATGCAGAAAGAGATGCAGAAACTTATTTCAAAAGACGAATTGGATAAAGCTTTTGATGCAAGGTTTCCAAAAGAGATGCAGGTAAAGCTGCATAATGCAAAGGTTGCCATAGCAGGACTTGGCGGACTTGGCTCCAATATTGCAGTCATGCTTGCAAGAAGTGGGGTGGGTCAGCTTTTACTTGTAGATTATGATGTGGTAGATGTGACAAATCTGAATAGACAGATGTATTATATTCAACATATTGGAAAACCAAAAGCTCAGGCACTGCCTGAAATATTATATCAGATTAATCCATATAGTAATTATCAGTCATGTTCTGTGAAAGTAACAGAGCGAAATGTACACGAGTTGTTTTCGCAATATCCAATTGTATGTGAAGCTTTTGACGCACCAGATCAGAAAGCAATGCTGGTAAGAGAAGTACTTACTCAGTGTCCCAATACTACAGTTGTATCGGGAAATGGAATGGCTGGATATGGAGATATCAATGAAATACAGACAAGCAGAAAAATGAGGCACCTTTATGTGTGCGGAGATCAGCATACAGATGTAGGTGAGGGAATTGGTCTTATGGCTCCGAGAGTAGCAGCTTGCGCTGCACATGAAGCCAATAAAGTGATACAGCTTATTATGGAAGCATGAAATAAAAACTTAAAAATAAAAGTTTAATGAGGAGACAAACATGGAAGATAAACTGATATTAGGTGGAAAAGAATTCAAAAGTCGTTTTATTCTGGGATCAGGAAAATATAATTTGAATCTGATTAACGCAGCAGTAGAGCAGGGTGGTGCAGAAATCATAACACTTGCTCTTAGACGTGCAAATACCAAGGAAAGTGAAAATATTTTGGATTATATTCCAAAGGGTGTCACACTGCTTCCAAATACTTCTGGTGCACGAAATGCAGAGGAGGCAGTTCGTATTGCGAGACTGAGCCGTGCAATGGGCTGTGGTGATTTTGTAAAGATAGAGATAATGCGAGATGCCAAATATCTTTTCCCAGATAATCAGGAAACAATAAAAGCAACAGAAATTTTGGCAAAGGAAGGATTTGTAGTTCTGCCGTATATGAATCCTGATTTAAATGTTGCAAGAGATCTGCAAAACGCCGGAGCTGCTGCTGTAATGCCGCTGGCTGCTCCTATTGGAAGCAATAAAGGTCTGGCAACAAAAGCCATGATTCAGGTACTTATTGATGAGATCGATCTGCCAGTTATTGTGGATGCAGGAATTGGAAAACCATCTCAGGCTTGTGAAGCAATGGAAATGGGAGCAGCAGCAATTATGGCAAATACGGCAATTGCAACAGCAGGGAATATACCTGATATGGCAGAGGCTTTTAAGCTTGCAATTCAGGCTGGCAGAAAAGCATATCTTACTGGAATGGGAAGAGTTCTTGCAAGAGGTGGAAGCGCATCAGATCCGTTAACAGGATTTTTACGGTAGGAGGTTGCAGTCATGAATGAAGAAAATCAGGTATATTTTATTGACAGTGATCAACTGCCGCCTTCCGCATTGGAAAGAAAACATCGTTTGGAGCAGGATCCCTCTTTTCGTGCTGACCATATGAAATACATGGATGGAATGCAGGTAATCGAATCAGACATTAAAGATAAAGTGTTAAAAGCCATGGGAGAGTATGATTACAATTCCTACACTGCAGCTGATGTTGAGAGAGCACTTTCTCACGAGACATGTTCAATAGAAGACTTTAAAGCCTTTTTGTCACCTGCTGCAGCACCGTATCTGGAGCAGATGGCAAGAAAAGCAGAAGAGATAACAAAAAATCATTTTGGAAACACTGTTTATATTTTTACACCACTTTATATAGCCAATTATTGTCAGAATTACTGCATTTACTGTGGATTCAATTGTTATAACAATATTCGCAGAAAGAAATTAAATTTCCAAGAAATAGAGCATGAAATGCAGGTTATAGCCAAAACTGGAATGGAAGAGATACTGCTGCTTACCGGAGAAAGCCGGAAATATTCTGATGTGGAATATATTGGTGAGGCAGTAAAAATTGCTCGGAAATATTTCAAAAACATCGGAATTGAAATTTATCCGGTAAACGTAGATGAGTATAAGTATCTTCATGAATGCGGCGTAGATTATGTAACTGTTTTTCAGGAAACCTATAATACAGATAAGTATGAGACACTGCATTTGCTCGGACATAAGCGTGTATGGCCGTATCGTTTTGATTCTCAGGAACGTGCATTGATGGGAGGCATGAGAGGCGCTGGATTTTCTGCCCTTCTGGGGCTTGATGATTTCAGGAAGGATGCACTGGCGACTGCGCTTCATGTTTATTATATAAACCGTAAATATCCGCATGCAGAGCTTTCTCTAAGCTGTCCAAGACTGCGTCCTATTGTAAATAATGATAAGATCAATCCACGTGATGTAGGCGAAAAAGAACTCTGCCAAGTATTATGTGCATATCGTATGTTCCTTCCTTTTGTTGGAATTACAGTATCTAGTCGTGAAAGTGCTGATTTCAGAAATGGTATTGCAAAAATTTGTGCAACAAAAGTATCAGCAGGAGTATCAACAGGTATAGGTGATCATGAAGAAAAATATGAAGGAACAAAAGATGCAGATGTAGGAGACGAGCAGTTTGAAATTAACGATTCCCGCTCTTTTGAATCCATGTATCAGGACATGGAACAGGAAGGTCTGCAGCCTGTGTTGAATGATTACCTCTATGTGTAACAGCTACGAACATACTATTGTAATTACTAACCGTCATCTTGTGCAGGGGGATTTCCTGAAGCAGCTCGAAAAAGTAACAAAGCTGCATCCCCATGCATTGATTCTGAGAGAAAAAGATCTTACAGATGATGCTTATGAAAGTCTGGCAAAAAAAGTTTTTGATTTATGCGAGAGAGAAGATATAACTTTCTTTTTACATACTAAGATTGAAATTGCCCGAAAAATAGGATGTCAAAACATTCATCTGTCTATTCCTGTGCTAAAAGGATTATCAGAGACAGAAAAGAAAGCTTTAACAGAAGATTTTTGTGAAATCAGTATTTCCTGCCACAGCATGGAAGATGTAGAAATTGCAATGGCAGGAGGTGCTACACAGATTATTCTGGGAACTATTTTTGAGACAGAGTGTAAAAAAGGTGTTCTAGGCAAGGGTGTTGAGTTTGTCAGAGAAATATGTCAAAAGTGTCCGCTTCCGGTATACGCTATAGGCGGAATGAATCTGCAAAGGCTGCATCTTGTCATAGACGCGGGAGCTGCAGGTTGCTGCATGATGTCTGGATTTATGCAAACAACGAAAACATTGCAATAAAGTGCTTTCATAACATGACATGTCAACTGCAGTAAAATATCACAAAAAATAGCTGCAGATTTTGTTACGGGTTACGCGTTTAACCTTTGAAAAAATTTCTGATGAAACAATAAAACGTGTTCAGCAAGAACTTGAAAGATCGGGATACATACCGAATATGGCAGGTATTTTGCTTGCAAGAAATAATTCAAGAATTATCGGAGTAGTGGTCAATGACCATGAAAAGTATGAGGGCAGAGTTTTAGAAGATGGTTTTGTGATGTCATCATTAAATGCTCTTTCACGTGAGGTAAATGAAAAAGGATATTTCTTGATGATAAAAACGACAGCTGATATCAGTGAAATTCCGGTGTTTGCTTCCATGAATATGGATGGACTGATTTTAATGGGATTTTGCGAAGCAGATTATGAGAAACTTCGAAATCAGATGAGAATATCATTTGTAGTGTATGATGGCTACTTTGAGAAATGTTCTAAGGTAGTTAACCTGGTCATAAATCATTATGATGGTGGTTATCAAGCTGGAAAATATTTCAAGGAACTTGGTCATAAAAAAGCATTATGTATAGCAGATAACTTTATTTGTATGGATAAGGAACGCAAGGAATACAAATCCCAAAGAATATCCAGATTATAGGATTTGATGATAACACAGCAAGCAGGGAAAGCAATCCTCTGCTTACGACGATTCATCAGGATGCATCTTTAAGGGCAAAAACTGCAATTAATTGTCTTGAAGCTATGCGAGATGGATTAAATTGTGAGACTGAAATTGTGCTTCCGGTTGAACTTGTAAAAAGAGAAAGTACGGGGGTGCTATAATGTCAAAGTTCATGAAATCATTATGTAAAATAGCGATTCCTGTTACATTGCAAAGTATGCTGCAGTTTAGCCGGTGCAATAGCCGTATCGTCATTGCTTATTATTTTTTCAGGAGTCTATACCGGTTTTTATCGTGTAGATTATATTTGCTTTATATGCACCTGTTAAGGTTGAAAATATGATTCTTGGAGGAGGAATTATCAGAAGCGGCGGCAATACAAAAATTATCATGGTGATTGATATTGTTGGTACATGGTGCATTGGAATACCTCTGTGTCTGCTTGCAGCGTATGTTTTTAATTGGGGAATCGTAGGTGTATACACGCTGCTCACCACAGAAGAAATATTCAGGCTAGTTGTATCACTGATTATATTTAAAAAGCGTAAATGGATGATCAGTTTATCATAGTCACCAGATCAGTTTTGGTGCCAGGTAGTCTTACAATCAATGTGATCTGGAAAAACAGCTTCGCTGGTTTTATAAAGCTGCAAATCAGGCTGCTTTCAATTGACAAACAAAATTCCTATGCTATAATAGCAGGCAGAGAAAAATGATAACAAAAGAGAATAGGGGAGTTTTAAAATGAAGGCGAAGCTTGCGAGAACGGCATTTGAATATGGCGTGATCACAGTGGCGACACTGCTTTTAGTAGTTGGCGTGTATTTTTTTAAGTTTCCAAATAATTTTTCATTTGGAGGAGTAACTGGTATTGCTGTTGTGCTTTCAGCAATGAGCAAAGCATCGGCAAGTTCCTACACATTTATTATCAATATGGCGCTTCTGGTGTTGGGCTTTTTATTCTTAGGAAAAAGTTTTGGTGCCAAGACAGTCTATGTCAGTGTATTAACATCAGTAGGATTGTCAGCACTTGAAAAGTTGTTTCCTATGAGTGCACCATTAACGACAGAGCCAGTGCTGGAACTGATTTTTGCAATCTTTCTTCCAGCGCTAAGTGCAGCCATTTTATTCAATATTGGTGCATCTGGCGGTGGCACAGATATCATTGCAATGATCTTAAAGAAATATACAAGCGTGCCGATTGGCACAGCACTCTTTTTAGTGGATTGTGTTATTGTTATATCATCTTGCTTTGTATTTGATATTCAGACAGGTCTGTTCTCACTGACAGGTCTTTTGGCAAAGTCACTTGTCATTGATAACGTAATTGAGAGTATTAATCGCTGTAAGGTATTTTTGATTGTATGCGATAATCCAGATCCGATTTGTGAATTTATTTACCAGGATCTTAAGCGCAGCGCAACCGTTTATAAAGCACATGGCGCTTTCACGCACAATCAGAAGATGATTATTATGTCAGTTATGAAGCGTGGACAGGCAGTTCAGCTTAGAAACTTTGTAAAGCGCTATCAGCCAGGCGCATTTATTGCCATTGTAAATTCAAGTGAAATCATCGGAAAGGGCTTCCGTGGATTGAACTGATGAACTAGCCACGGGGACAGGTACAGTGGCACTTAAAGCCATGGGGACGGGTACAGTGGCACTATATCTGTCCCCCATGGTTTTCAAACACTAAATGAAAAAACAAGGAGAAGAATCATGCCGCATTAACTGTTATCAAACGGCAACCAAATAAAAGCGTCATAAACCTAGGGCAAACGCTCTGGGTTTCTCGTGGCGCCTTTTTTGCGTACAAAAAATTAATCCAAAATGTACAATACGTTCGATAACAGGAGAGTTAATATTAGAATGAAAAAATCAAAATTGAATAAAAAATTAGATAAAATTAAGAGTATTAAAAGTAGCAAGCGGGGAATTCATATGTCAAGCTTAATGGACAGCTACGATGCGGTATCTTTTTTCAATGGACTTGTCTTTTTTGCACCCGTGTCTCTTCTAGTGCGCACACAGGCAGGTGTATCACAGAGCATGTTCTTTTTGTTGCAGGCGCTTCTTTCTGCAATCACTTTTCTGGGCGAGATTCCAACCGGCTTTTTGACAGATCGAATCGGATATAAGCGCTCCCTTGTGCTTTCACAGAGTCTGCTCCTTCTGGCACGAAGCCTTTTATTTGTCAGCTTTCTTTGCAAAAATCCAGTATTGTTTGCAATAGAAGCAGCAGTTGAAGGACTATCTTATTGCTTTTCTTCTGGTACAGACAGTGCCTATTTGTATGAGGTGTACGGTAACGAAGCCTATCTTTCCAAAACAGCACATGCGTCCAATTGTGGTACAGCAGGCTTTTTGATCAGTACACTCAGCTATGTAATTATCTATCATCAGTGTGGCATAGAAGGACTTCTTCTTTCTACGATGGCAGCAGGCACAGCTGCGGCAATCTTTTCCATAAAGCTAAAACCAGAGCCATCAAAAAATAAACAGACCTGCTATGCAAAAGAAAACGAAGCAGAAAACAAGAACTTCGCCAAGAAGGAAACATACGCATTTAATATAGAAGAAACAGTCAAAATAGAAGAAACAGCAAAACAGGGAGAGCACTCAATTAAGCAACTACTTTCCGTCATGAAACATCCAAGAGCACTTTTGTTTGCGTCAGCCCTTTCCATCTTTCAGGTATCATGGCTGCTAATCAATTTCTTTTATGTTGAAAAATTGGGAGAGTGCGGAATTTCACCAGAATGGATGTCTGCTGTTATTTTGGGCTACTCCGCAGTAGAGATGCTTGCAGAGCCGATCATCCGAAAACTTGGAACATCTTTTTCAAAAAGTTGGGCGCGTCGATTTGGCATTCTTTGTGGTGTGGGCTTTCTGGCATTCGGCTTTGTCTCAAAGCGTATCCTCATATTGCCTCTAATGCTTGTACTTCCGCTTCTCTTAAAGCTGCCAGAATATTTTGTCATGGAGCAGGAAAATGTGCTGGTAGATCTGCTTGGCGTGAAAGAACAGCGTGCAGCGGCGTTATCCGTTTTGAATATGGGCGTCAGCATCATCGAGATATTGGCACTATTTGCGTCGGCAGCGCTGACTGCGGCAGGAATTGGGTGGTGCTTTCTCGGAGTCGGAGTGCTTCTAATTGTTTGTATGTTATGCGTTTGTTGAACTTCCGGACTGCACAATTTTTTAGGTTGACAATCCTGAAAAGTCTGCTATACTGAAAAACAGAAAAAAGAAAGGCATGTAATACCCTGAAATAGGAAATGCATGTACGGTGAGGGAATGATTATTCGATAAGTTGATTTGGAGTAACAAAATGGTAAGACCGTAAAGGTCTTGTTTGTGTATGCCGAATCAGTTTATCGGGAATCATTCTCTCTATTTTTATGCCCAAAAAGCCACGGTGTCAGGTACAGTGGCTCTGAAGGCCACCGTACCTGACACCATGGCTTTAGAGAAGATTCACGAAAGATTCACGACTGTTTCGGTGTGCAAGAAAGGCACAGGTACAACGTATATGCTGCAAATAAAAAATTTAACACTGACACATAAAAAGGATTTGCGTGAAATTTTAAGTAACTTTTCCTGCGTATTTAACAACGGCGATAAAGCCGTAATCATTGGTGAAGAAGGAAACGGAAAATCAACTCTTTTAAAGTGGCTGTATGATCCGTCACTAGTCGAGGAATACTGTGAGGCAGAGGGGGAGCGCCTTGTATCAGGCGAAGTGCTCGGGTATCTTGCGCAAGAGCTGCCAAAAGAAGATCAGCAAAAAAGTGTCTATGAATTTTTTTCGGAACAAGAAAGCTTCTGGAATCAGACACCAAAAGAACTGAACCAAAAAGCAGTAAAATTTCACATAGCTCCTGACTTTTTTTACAGGGAGCAGCAAATGAGCACGCTTTCTGGTGGAGAGAAGGTAAAGGCACAGCTGATGCGAATCCTTTTCGCAGAACCAACTGTCCTGTTGCTCGATGAGCCATCAAACGACATTGACATTGAGACATTAGAGACACTTGAAGAGCTGATTTTATCGTGGGACAAGATCGTCATCTATATTTCGCATGATGAAACCTTAATTGAACGCACGGCGAATAAGATTATTCATATCGAGCAGATTCGCCGCAAGACAAAGAGCCGCTTTTGCATCGCAAACACAAGCTACACAGAATATCTCAAAAATCGCAGCAGCCAGATGGAGAATCAGGCACGCCAGGCGGCAGATGAGCGCCGCCAGAAGCAAATCCGTGATGAGAAATTCCAAAGAATATATCAGAGCGTCGAACATGCACAAGCGGTAATTACGCGTCAAAATCCGTCCGGTGGACGTCTCCTAAAGAAAAAGATGCACGCTGTCAAGTCAATGGGACGCCGTTTTGAGCGGGAGGACGAGAACATGACCGCCATGCCAGAGGAGGAGACCGCGATCTACTTTGAGCTTGGAACGAAGGACTCGCAAATTCCGGCGGGAAAAACGGTACTTGACTATTCGCTTGATCAGCTGACCTCGCCGGATGGCGGCCGTGTGTTGGCAGAGCATATTTCGCTTCGCATTCGCGGCAGCGAGAAGATTTGCATCATTGGAAAGAATGGAGTCGGAAAAACAACACTTCTAAAAAAGATTGCAAAAGACCTTATGGAACGATCGGACATTCGTGCTGAATATATGCCGCAAAATTACGAAGATCAGCTTGACCTGTCGCTCACGCCAGTTGAATATTTAAACACAACTGGCGACAAGGAGGAGATGACGCGGATTCGCACGTATCTTGGCGCACTCAAATATACGGCAGATGAGATGGATCATCCTATCCGGGAATTGTCTGGTGGACAGAAGGCAAAGGTTCTTCTTTTAAAGATGAGTTTGTCAAATGCAAATGTCCTAATTCTTGATGAGCCGACAAGAAACTTTTCGCCATTGTCCGGTCCTGTCATCCGTCAGATGCTTGCCGCATTTCCAGGGGCGATCATCAGCATTTCCCATGACCGAAAATACATCATAGAGGTGTGCGAGAAGGTTTATCGCCTCGAAGCACACGGGTTAGTGGAAACAAACCTGTAAAGCGAAGGATAAACCCGGAAAAACAGTGCAAAATAAGGAAAAATAAGCAAAAAACAAAAAAGGTAGGCACTTCTGTGCTTGCCTTTTTTTTAACAATGTTGTATAATAAGCCAGTATCAACCTATAAAAACCGTAGGAAATAGGTTTGAATAGGTTTTAAAAGTTTATTGGTTCGCCATAATATTCATTATTATTATTTTGAGGAGGCACTGCGATGTCAGCACCATTATTACAGATAGAAGGATTATCAGTTCGCGTAGAGGATAAAGAGATTCTGCACGGAATTGATCTGCAGATTAAAAAAGGAGAAACCCATGTTTTGATGGGACCAAACGGAGCTGGAAAGTCTACACTTGGTTATGCACTTATGGGAAATCCTAAGTATCAGATTACTGGAGGAAAGATCCTGTTTGAGGGCAAGGATATTTCTGAAGAAACACCGGATAAGAGAGCAAAAGATGGAATGTTCTTATCTTTCCAGAATCCGATTGAGATTCCAGGTGTATCTTTAACAAACTTTATCCGCAGCGGCGTAGAACAGCGTACCGGAAAGAGAATCCGTTTCTTTGCATATAAGAAAGAGCTTGAGGAAATGATGAAGGTTCTTCAGATGGATCCGTCCTATGCAGAAAGAGATTTAAATGTAGGTTTTTCAGGTGGTGAGAAAAAGAAGGCTGAGATTTTACAGATGTTAATGTTAAAGCCATCTTTTGCAATTCTTGATGAGACAGACTCTGGTTTGGATGTTGATGCAGTAAGAACTGTATCAAGCGGTGTAGAAGAGTATCAAAAGAGCATTCACGGCGGTCTTTTAATTATTACACACAGCACAAGAATCTTAGAGTCTCTTCACGTAGATGCTACTCACGTTCTTGTAGATGGACGTATTGTGGCATCAGGAGATGGATCTTTAGTAGATGAGATCAACGAAAACGGTTTTGAGCGTTTTCTGTAATAGAATAGAAGGAGACGCAAAGCGATTATGAAAGAAAAGACTTATGTAGAAGATGTCGATAGAAGCATGTATGACTTTAGAAATGAAGACAAAGATGCTTATAAAGTAAAGGAAGGTTTAAATCCTGCGATTGTAGAGCAGATTTCAAACGAGAAGCATGATCCAGAGTGGATGAAAGAATTTCGTATGAAATCTCTTGAGATTTTCAATAATAGTACGATGCCGGATGAATGGGGTCCATCCATTGAGGGTCTTGATATGGATAACATTGTAACTTATGTTCGTCCAAACACTCATATGGCAGCAAAGTGGTCAGAAGTTCCGGAAGAGATTAAGGATACTTTTGAAAAGCTTGGTATCCCGAAGGCAGAGCGTGAGTCTCTGGCTGGTGTTGGTGCTCAGTACGACTCCGAGCTTGTTTATCACAATGTAAAGGAAGAGGTAGCAGCACAGGGAGTTATCTATACTGATATGGAGAGCGCATTAAATGGCGAGTATGCAGATATGGTACACAAGCACTTTATGAAGCTTGTTCCGCCGACTGATCATAAATTTGCCGCACTTCATGGTGCTGTATGGTCTGGCGGTTCCTTTGTCTATGTTCCAAAGGGTGTATCAGTTACTATTCCGTTACAGTCTTATTTCAGACTGAATGCACCAGGTGCAGGTCAGTTTGAGCATACACTTATCATCGTTGATGAGGGTGCATATCTGCACTTTATTGAGGGATGTTCTGCACCAAAGTACAACGTAGCTAACCTTCATGCAGGCTGCGTGGAGCTGTTTGTTGGAAAGAATGCGACACTTCGCTATTCCACTATCGAGAACTGGTCCAAGAACATGTACAACTTAAATACAAAGCGTGCAAAAGTTGAAGAAGGCGGAAAGATTGAGTGGGTATCTGGTTCATTTGGTTCTCATGTATCTTATTTGTACCCGATGAGCATCTTAAACGGTGAGGGTGCAAGCGCTGAATTTACAGGAATTACCTTTGCCGGAAAGGGTCAGAACCTGGATACTGGTACAAAGGTAGTTCACAATGCACCTAATACGTCCTCCTATGTAAATACAAAGTCTATTTCAAAGGATGGCGGTGTAAGTACCTTTAGAAGCAGTGTTGTTGTAAACAGCAAGGCAAAGCACAGCAAGTCAGCTGTCTCATGCCAGTCACTGATGCTTGATGATATTTCACGTTCTGATACAATTCCGGCTATGGATATCCGCACAAAGGATGCCAATATCGGTCATGAGGCAAGAATCGGACGAATCAGCGATGAGGCTGTATTCTATCTGATGTCAAGAGGTATTTCAGAGGAAGATGCAAGAGCGATGATCGTCAGCGGATTTGCAGATGAAGTATCAAAGGAACTGCCGCTTGAGTATGCAATGGAGATGAACAATCTGATTCGCCTGGAGATGAAGGGCAGCATCGGATAATGGAGAGAGGTGAACACGTTTTGGAGATGAAGATAAATAAATTGCCGGCCGGAACATGGAGATGGCTGCATATGAATAATGCTCGCATTGAGCAGGAAGCAGATCTGGCGTTATGTCAGGTTGCGATTCAATGTCCAGATGCGATTGTGAAGACAGAAACATCAGAGGAACAGCTTAATCAAATTCGTACAGGTATGGGCGAAGATATGACAAAGCTGCTGCAGGAGTCTAAAACACAGGCAATCTGTTTTACAGCAGAGGAAGGTGTAAAGGAGGCAGCTCCAGTAACACTTTCATTTGGATATCAGGATACTGACCGCAAGGGAAATAGAATTGATCTGTATTTGAAAGAAAATAGTGAGATGACAGTTGTAATGGATTATCACAGCAGCGAGGGTACTGGTACTGCTGCAATTCAGACAAAGATTCACGCAGAGAAGAATGCAAAGTTAAAGTTGATTCAGATTGAGCGTCTTGGAGAAGGCTTTGATTGCATGAATGATATCGGTGCCTACTGCGAAGATGGTGCAGGTGTCGAACTTGTACAGCTGATCATCGGTGGAAAAAATGTCTATATGGGTGCAGAGACAACACTTGCCGGAAAGGAATCTGATTTTACAGCAGCAATAGGCTATCAGGTGACAGGCGAAAATCGTCTTGATATGAATTACAATGCTGTTCATGAGGGCAAGAAGACAACGAGCAGCATGACAGCAAATGGTGTGCTTCGCGATCATGCAAAGAAACTGTTTCGCGGTACCATTGATTTTAAGAAGGGTGCAAAAGGTGCAAAGGGTGATGAGTTAGAGGATGTACTTCTTCTGGATGATGGCGTTCAGAATCAGACAATCCCGTTGATTCTTTGTGCAGAGGAGGATGTAGAAGGAAATCATGGCGCATCCATTGGAAGCCTTGACGATGAGCTGATTTTCTATCTGGAATCAAGAGGAATCAGTGAAGAGGCTGCATATGAGCTAATGGCAAAGGCAAGATTAAAGGCTGTCTGCAAGAAGATTCCGGTTGAAGGTCTTCGCGCAGAACTTAATGAAATGTTAGATGGCGAGGAGCCGGTTGGAGAGGAGCAGTAAAATGACGACAGAAGAAAGAAAGGCAGAAGATGCACGCTTTCGCCAGGAATATCCACTGTTTGCACAGTATCCAGAGCTGATTTATCTGGATAACGCAGCGACCACGCAAAAGCCATCATGTGTCATTCAGGCAGAATCAGCATTTTATGAAAAATATAATGCTAACCCATTCCGTGGTGTTTATGAGCTGGCCGAGTTTGCTACAGAGCATTATGAGGAGGCTAGAGCAGCTGTTGCAGAGCTTCTTCATGCAAATACAGATGAGATTGTTTTTACCAGAAATGCATCAGAGAGTCTGAATTTGATTGCATACAGTTTAGGAAATCTTGTGCTTCGTCCTGGCGATGAGGTTCTTGTCAGCATTATGGAACATCACAGCAATCTGCTTGTATGGCAGCAGGCAGCAAAGCGCACTGGTGCAACACTTCGTTATCTTGACTGCACACAGGATGGAAAAATTACCGCCGAGATGGTAGAGGCTGCTATTACTGATAAAACAAAAATCTTCGCTGTGACTCAGATTTCAAATGTACTGGGATGGAAAAATGATATTAAATCATTTGCAGAGATCTGTCATAGAAAAGGCTGTCTGATTGTAGCAGATGGCGCGCAGAGCGTTCCTCATATTGAGGTCGATGTCAAGGCACTTGATGTTGATTTTCTGGCATTTTCCGGCCATAAGATGATGGGACCAATGGGTATTGGTGCGCTGTATGGAAAGAAGGAATTGTTGGAATCAATGCCGCCGTTTTTATTTGGCGGAGAGATGATTGATACTGTCACAAGAGAGGGTGCCGTGTATGCACCAGTGCCTCATAAGTTTGAGGCAGGCACTGTTAATGCAGCAGGTGCAGTTGGACTTATGGCAGCGATCCGTTACTTAAAAGAGATTGGATTTGATACTATTGAAAGACGTGAGGCAGAATTAACGCAGTATGCAGTAAAGCGCCTTTTGGCAATTCCTGGCGTGCACATTCTTGGTTCACAGGATCCAAGTGAGCATCACAGCATTGTGACATTCCTTGTTGACAATGTGCATCCGCATGATGTTGCATCTATTCTTGATATGGATCACATTGCAGTACGCGCAGGTCATCATTGTGCACAGCCGCTTCTGCAGCATTTAAATACGTCAGCAACCACACGTGCAAGTTTTGCATTTTATAATACAATGGAAGAGGTTGATGCTCTGGCAGAGAGCCTCGCTCAGGTAAGAAGGAGGATGGGTTACGTTGACTAACAAAACCTTTTATAATGAAATTTTAATAGATCACAACATGCATCCGGGTCACAAGCATGATTTAGACGATGCAAACATGGTGATGGAAGGCTTAAATCCAACATGCGGCGATCATATTTGGCTTAAGCTCAAGGTTGAAGATGGCGTGATCGTAGATGGCTCCTTCGTAGGCGAGGGCTGTGCAGTTTCTCAGGCATCTGCTGATATGATGCTCGATCTGATTATCGGACAGAAGGTAGAGGATGCCGAGAAATTGGCAGATAACTTCTTAAAGATGATCAAGGGAACAGCTACAGAAGAAGAAATTGAAAGTCTTGAAGAAGCATCTGCGCTTGAGGATATCGCGCATATGCCGGCACGTGTAAAGTGTGCAGTGCTCGGATGGCATACCATGGAAGAGATGCTTAAATGTGATAAGTGCAGCGGACATGGGGAGTGCAGTCACTGCAACCCGGAAGGGTAATAAGAAAAGTTTTGCTTAAAGAGTCTTACTGGTTTCCTTAAATTGAGATCAGTAAGGCTTTTGTGATTTT
>OGQQ01001673.1_pt1 | contig 16429 bp, 20 predicted proteins | sample 1553281 | NCBI WGS metagenome assembly OGQQ01 (sample SAMEA2579937, study PRJEB22360) | human gut metagenome | biome: human gut; feature: human-associated habitat; material: faeces | place: Denmark | collected 2008/2010 | reverse complement strand
AGTTGGTAGAGCACCTGACTCTTAATCAGGGTGTCCAGGGTTCGAACCCCTGAAGACGCACTAAAGGCACTGTTTTTGCAGATATAGAGCTGCGGGGACGGTGTTTTTTTGTTGTGTTTATTCGGGTTTCAGGGGGGATAAGGATATCTGGGCGTGAAGTGATGCGGAGTAAATGGACCGAGATGAAAATGTTGATCATCAGATAGAATCAGAATGTCTAATATAGACACCATGATTATAGGTATAGATCCTTTTGAATAAAGAAAGGATGGTATACTATGGGAGTTTGTAAGAAGATAAAAAGGAGGGCCGGGTCTTGGAAGGGACCCGGCAGAGTATGAAAAGAAAAATAAGTAATGATCTATAAGATGAAAAAGCTTTGTGCTTTATTTGATTAATAATATACCGTCAAAATGTGATGGAACTGTGAGAAGCGTTTTAAAAATTTGTGAGGAAAGTCTAAATATCTTATAAAGTCTGATAAACTGTGAAGCAGTTATTCGGTGTAGAGCCGCGTAGCGAAGCGGATTGCGAATATCCGCTTGACTCGAATCAAGTAAGTCCCCTGCGGGGGGCGAAAAGCAATAGCAGTCGGTGGGGCTTGTAAGTATGGAAAATTCTGAAATTTGTACAAAAATAGTGAAAATAAATAAGACTTTTCTAAGCCGATACGGTATAATAAACCATAGCATAAAAATCCGGAGGGGAAATGAACGATGATGGATGTGTTACACAACGTCATATGAACAGGTGCGGAAATTTTTCTGGGGGGTATAAATGAATATATCTATATTTTATGTCCAGCGGAAAATGTGATATCCGGAAAGATGGTTCAATTCTGAGGTATTCAGATGAAAAGGGAGGAGATGGCTATGGAGAAAGTGTTTGAGGCGATCAATGGAGTGTTCAGCTTTATCGGTCCACTGTCTGATTTTCTGTGGGAGTTCCCCACGAATTTTGACTGGTACAGCAGTATCCCGATTCTGGGAAATATATCCTTTGCGATCATACTACTTCTTGGGTCCGGGATTTTTTTCAGTTTCAGGATCGGTTTTATGCAGGTGACTTACTTTAAAAAAGGAATCAGGACCATGACGGAGAAACGTGTTGTGGAAACAGGAATTTCGCCGCTTGCATCGTTTTTCCTGAGTTCAGCTATGCGTGTAGGACCGGGAAATATCCTGGGCGTAACAGGTGCTATTGCAGTGGGTGGACCGGGGGCCCTGTTCTGGATGTGGATATCTGCGTTTTTCGGGATGGCAGTTGCATACATGGAGGGTGTCCTTGCTCAGATTTTCAAGGAGAAGAAGGACGATGAGTTCGTAGGAGGTCTTCCTTTTTATGGGAGAAAGCTTCTTGGAAATAAGGTATGGATCGGTGTTTTTCTTTCGGTATTGTATATTCTGTATGCGCTTTGCTGTCTGCCGGCACAGGGCTTTAACGTTGTTTCATCAGTAGGACGCATGGCAGAGATCGTAACCGGAAAAACCATCCCAAGCGGATCAGCCTTCTATTATATAGTAGGTACGCTGATCGTAATCCTCACAGCAGCTATCGCATTTGGCGGAATCAAAAAAGTATCCAAATGGACAGATATGATGGTGCCGGTGATGGCGGTGCTCTATATGGTAGTAGTGTTACTTCTTATCATATTGAATTTTACCCGTATTCCGTATTTCTTCGGAAGCGTGTTTGCAGGAGCCTTTAAGCCGGATGCATTTTTTGGAGGTGTTTTTGGAACGGTTCTTGCACAGGGCGTAAAACGAGGCCTGATGTCCAATGAGGCTGGTCAGGGAACGATCACCATGTCAGCGGCAGCAGCTGACGCAAAGCATCCATGTGAGCAGGGTGTGATCGCTTCTCTGGGAGTTTTTCTTGATACCATTGTGATCTGCACACTTACCGGATTTGTGGTAGTTATGGCACATTGCTGGACGGGAGCAGATGCGGAAAGCTGGCAGGCTCTTGATAAACTTCCCAAATATACGGAGTCCATTGCTGTGCTGACTCCGGGAACTGCAATGAACGGGATCGTTACATTTCTTGTAACCTTATGTTTCTGCCTGTTTGCATTTACCTGTCTGCTTGGAATGATCAGCTTTTCGGAAATCGCAGCAAACCGTATCCGCAAGGATAAGATCTGTATTAATTTTGTACGCTGTATCGGTCTTTTTGTTGCCGCATTTGGTATCCTCTGTAATATCGCAGGACTGGAGCTTGGAAATCTCTGGGCATTTTCTGATCTTGGAAATATTCTGATCGTATTTTTCAACGTACCGGTCGTTTATGTCGGTGCGAAATATGTTTTCCGGGCGACCAGACATTATAAAAAGAATGACGGTACTCCGTTTACATCGGAGGTAATTGGAAGAAATGACTGCGCTTACTGGGATGAGCAGGCAAAAAAAGCAGTGAAAAATTTTTCCGGAAAATAAAAATTCCGGCGGGAGATAAAATTAGCATTGTAAAAGTGCATGTACTCATTTATAATGAGTAACAGATTCTAAAGATGTTATAAATAACAGGAGGAAAGCCTTGAAAAGAGAATTAGTTATTGTCATTGATTTTGGCGGTCAGTACAATCAGCTGGTTGCAAGACGTGTCAGAGAATGCAATGTATATTGCGAAATTTATTCTTACAAGACAGATCTTGAGAAGATTAAAGCGATGAATCCTAAGGGAATCATCCTTACTGGCGGACCAAACAGCTGCTATGAGGCAGATTCACCGACTTACCAGAAGGAATTATTTGAGCTTGGTATTCCGGTACTTGGACTTTGCTATGGAGCACAGCTTATGATGCATGTCCTTGGCGGAAAAGTTGAGAAGGCAGATGTCAGCGAATACGGTAAGACAGAGCTTCTCATCGATAAGAAAGATTCCAGGATCTTCAAAAATGTATCCGACAAAACAATCTGCTGGATGAGCCATACAGACTATATTTCCCAGACTGCACCGGGATTTGAGATCGCTGCACATACTGCAGACTGTCCGGTAGCAACTGCACAGAATGAAGAGAAGAAACTGTATGCGATCCAGTTCCATCCGGAAGTACTGCACACAGTAGAAGGAAAGACAATGCTGTCCAACTTCGTACTTGGTGTCTGCGAATGTGCCGGAGACTGGAAGATGGATGCCTTTGTTGAACACACGATCAAAGAGATCCGCGAGAAAGTCGGTGATGGAAAAGTTCTCCTTGCCCTGTCAGGTGGTGTAGATTCCTCCGTGGCAGCAGGACTTCTTTCCAGAGCAATCGGTAAGCAGCTTACCTGCGTATTTGTAGATCATGGCCTTCTTCGTAAGGATGAAGGTGATGAGGTTGAAGGTGTATTCGGACCGAATGGTCAGTTTGACCTGAACTTTATCCGCGTGAATGCACAGCAGAGATATTACGACAAGCTTGCTGGTGTTACAGAGCCTGAAGCGAAGCGTAAGATCATCGGTGAGGAATTTATCCGTATCTTCGAGGAAGAAGCCAAGAAGATCGGTGCTGTAGATTTCCTTGCACAGGGAACCATTTATCCGGACGTTGTAGAGAGTGGTCTCGGCGGAGAATCCGCAGTGATCAAATCCCATCACAACGTAGGAGGTCTTCCGGATTTCGTTGATTTCAAAGAAATCATTGAGCCGCTTCGTGACCTGTTCAAAGATGAGGTCCGTAAAGCCGGCCTTGAGCTTGGAATTCCGGAAAGACTGGTATTCCGTCAGCCATTCCCGGGCCCGGGACTTGGAATCCGTATCATCGGTGAAGTTACCGAGGAAAAAGTACGCATCGTACAGGATGCAGACTACATCTACCGTGAAGAAGTCGACAATGCAGCCGCCGACTACAAAAAAGAACACGGAGAAGATCCGTCCTGGATGCCGAACCAGTACTTTGCAGCCCTTACAAATATGCGAAGCGTAGGTGTAATGGGAGACTTTAGAACATATGATTATGCAGTGGCGCTTCGCGCCGTTAAGACTATTGACTTCATGACTGCGGAGTCTGCTGAGATTCCTTATGCAGTACTTAATAAGGTGATGAACCGTATTATTAATGAAGTTAAGGGCGTAAACCGCGTATTCTATGATCTTACTAGTAAGCCGCCTGGAACGATTGAATTCGAATAATGAGCAAAATCCCAGAAATCCTTTGTTTACAAGGGTTTCCGGGATTTTATTTTTGTCCGTGATGCTACGGTGATGTTAATGGGGAGAAAGTGTCTTATTTTTTGGGATTTTTTGTTATTATATGATACTGTACGTTTCATACGTTTTTATCTTCTGCATTATCATTTGTGGCTCTTACTTCATTGAGAGCGTCAGCAAGCTTCCTGTCTTTTCCCGGATACAAATGAGCATAAACTTTCCAGGTTGTCTCCGGTGATTCATGTCCAAGCCGGTCCGAAATCTCCTTGATGGAAAATTTCATATCGATCAGCATACTTGCATGGGAGTGCCGAAGATCGTGGATCCTGATTTCCGGAAGACCAGATCTGACAGTTGCCCGTTTAAATTCTGACCGCATACCGGATTTCTGAAAATAGAAGATACGCTCATCTGGTTCTATAGCCATGCTGGCAACATAATCCTGAAGCTCTTTATACAGAGATTGCGGGATATTCACGACACGTTTGCTCTTTTCGGTTTTGGGTGTCTGGAAGTATTGCTCGCCTTTTATTACCACAAAGTTCTTGTTAATGGATATGGAGCAGTCCGGCAAGATATCTGCCGGAGTAATGGCCAGAACCTCTGCAGATCGAAGCCCGCCATAGAACATGAGACTGAATGCCATCCTGTATGCGCTTTTCTTTTCAAACGTCAGAAAGTAATCAAATTGTTCTCTTGTCCAGATGTTCATTTCATCTGCACTACTTTTCCCAATCGCACCAGCTGCAAGGCATGGATTGCTCCGGAGCTTATAGTATTTGACAGCATAATTCATGATAGCAGACATCTGGTTATTGATGGTCTTCAGATACGTCTGAGAATAAGGATTTCCCTTATCGTCCCTGTAATTAATCATGGCATCTTGCCACCGATGGATCACGATCGGAGTAATGTCACCGATCTTCATATCTTTAAAGAATGGCAGCAGTTTCATGTCTATCAGATACTGCTTGTTTTCCAAAGTGGTCAGTTTCAGCCGGGAGCTGCAGTCTTGCATATAGTTCTTGATCAGAGCAGAAAACAGGATATCTGGATCCTTTGCGCCTTGTGCCAGAAAGTCACGTTCCCATTCTACAGCCTCTTTTTTGGTAGAGAAACCTCTTTTACATTTATGTTGGCGCTTGCCAAGCCAATCTTCATAGTAAAAATTGGCATACCATTTTGTCTTTCCATCTTTGGTGAAATACTTATAAGCCGGCATCTGAATCCTCCATTATTAAACAAATGTGTCAAACAAATGTAATCAACAAATGTTTGACAAAAATGTTGAATATAGATATAATGTACTTAACAAGAGAACCGTTGGTCAGTGCACACCTGACCGCCGGATAGAGTAGTAACTAAAAATAGCGCCTTACTTTACCAGAGCAGGGGCGCTATTTTTTATGCATTAAATTGATAACAAGAGTTACAACTGCACAAAGCATAATTACAAAAGTAAATAAATCACCATATGTAACCATCAGCACCAGCCTCCTTTCACCAAAGTGTCCGGCGACTGACATAACACCCCAACGGTTCCCCAGTTAAATATACTATTCTGTTTTTTCTTCTTCCATCTTCTCCATCATTCCCAAAAAGATACGTTTTCCCTTCTTGGATAACTGACGGTACCGCAGGATGATATCCTGTTCGTCTTCTGAAGCAATGGCACAGCTGTATTCAGAATTACCCACAAGGTAATCCATAGAGGTATCGAGGGCTTTTGACAGGCTTGCAGTGGCATCTATTCCAGGAACAGTCTTTCCGGCCAGAATGTCACAGCAGGTTTCCTCTGTCAGCGTTGATTTTTTGATCAGGTCCGGAAGGCTCATCTGCAACTGAGCCAAACGGGCTTTTATTCTTGCCTGCACTGCGGAAACTTCTTTCGGATCCGCAACAGCATATCTTGAAGTAGTTCGGCCAAGAATGTAATCTGCTGGCACACCGAAGCATGCAGCACTGCGATTAACAAATTCTGTTGACGGGAAAGAGTAACCTCTTTCGACATTCGATACTACTTGGCCAGAAAAACCTATTGCTTTTCCAAGTTCGGACTGACGCAGATTAGCCTCAGCCCGCAATTCTTTTATTCGTTCACCAATTGTCATAAAAACTATTCCTCTTATTAATATCTGCCACCGCGTTGGATTCCAATATCAGAAATCTTATCGTTATCAATTATGAAACCTATATCTTCTGATACCTTATATGAAACCGACTTGCCTGAATTCGGTTCTGGCTTTGGAATTATTTTTCCACAAAATTCAGCACCTTCAAATAGTACGACTACGGATACTGCGCTACTGTCAATAGAAGAAATAGTACTTTCGATATCCTCTGGATCAGCAGCTTCAATCTGGGCATTGTACATCTCAACCAGTTTCTTTTGAGCGTCGGTAACGGTGGTGCCATCATAGCCTACCTGTACTGAAAAATATTTGGAATCATACGCTGAAAATAAATTCGAAATTGTATCACCAATTTTTATGCCACGAAATGTTTTGCTATCAGGATAAGCAGAGGCCATTATATGATCTTCTGAATCAGGTATCTCAATAGGAGCGTCATTTTTATCGTATAATTTAAAATCTTCCAGTGAAAACCATTTTTCCTGATTCTCATATTGTGAAAGCAGTTCTTTGGCAGCTCCTTCTGGCTTATATTCCCCTGTTTTGTAGTCTTTAATTTCAAACGCGGTTGCATCAGCGGAAACCGGATTGACCCAATAATAAATCAGATCATCACTACTACTGTGGATATTCGTTATAGAAGAGCAACTCCAAGTATTGTCTTTTGTATAGTAGCAGACCGCCTCCATGGCTACGCCATCTGCTGATAAAATTACTTGTGCAACTGTTTGAGAATCTTCTTTTTTCTCTAAATCGTAAGAGGAAACTTTTTTAACACCCATATCATTCAACGACTCGGAAATTGCATCGGATAATTGGGAAGCATCTCCAGAAACGTATTTTTGATCGATATTAATACCATAATCGGATGCTGCGAATACAGGGATAGTATTGGCAAAAATCAATGAGCAGGTAAGTGCAATTATTTTCTTTTTCATAGTCATTCCCCCCTTTTGCTTCGGTACCACTCGAAGCTTATTATTTTGCTTTCTTAAGAGGTTCGGCAGTATCTGTTTCCTGCCGTTTTAAACATTTTATGTACCCCTTCAATTCACCTCGAAATTCCAACTGCGCATCATGCGGAAGTTGGTGAAATAGTTTTAAAATATCTTGATCCTCTTGGGATATAGAAATGGATTTTTCACCAAGCAATATATAGTCAGTTGATACGCCGAAATATTTTGCTAGCTTAACAACGACATCACAAGAAGGCTTACTTCCTTTTTTCCAATCCGAGACAGAAGAATTGGAAATTTCCAAATCAGAAGTGAGCTTTTTGGCCGTAATTCCGTTTTCTTTTAACAATGCAAGGATTCTATCTAACATGAAACCTACCTTTCAATAAAAATTGGAAATATCCAAATAAAAGTATTGACAAATTGGAAATATCCAATTATTATTAAAAATGTAATAAACAAATGTTTAATGCAAAACAAAAAAAGAGAGAGTTACATCGATGATAAATCGGAGAGCAATGCTTTATTGTTTTCTTCAATCATGGCCGCCACAGCAATGATAAGAGCCTCAGCAGATGCTTCCGACATAACAGTGTTTCCGGCAGGAACGCCGTTTCTTAATAATTCAGATAGAATCCGGCGGTTTTCGTCACCATAACGTTTAAGCCCAATTCTTCTGAGATTATCAATCCAATTATCCATGATAACTCCTTTCTGATTATTTTAATGCAATCGCAAACAAATGTAAACAACAAATGTAATAAACATTTGTTGAAAACGGAGGTGATATTTTGAAGCGAAAACTGTCGCCATGGTGCAAAGAAGTAAAGAAAACCCTAATTGACAGAGATATGTCTGTCACGGAATTATGCGGTGAAGTTGGGATGTGCAGGAACTATGTGACAACCACCATAAATGGAAGAATGTATGCACCTGCACTTGCTGAAAAAATCAGCAAGGCTCTGGATATCGATACAGAGTACACAATTTAATTATCATAACTTGATTATACAGCTTATAGAAGGAGAGAAAAATGTCGAAATTTGCTACGAAAGCAGCGGCTAATATGTTTTGCCAGGCACGATATGAGGCGGCAAAGTCAAATGAGCGTCTGAGCAGCAGAGAAGGTGCCGCGGAAGAAATAGGAATCGACCGTACAAGGTTAGCCAGAATCGAACTTGGGAGCACAATACCATATCAGGAAGAGGTCCTTTTAATGGCTGACTGCTATAAGGCACCGGAATTGAAAGGAAATTATTGCCGGGAGATGTGCCCGCTTGGAAAGAACATGCCGAAGATCGAGAATGCAGGACTGGATAGAATCAGCCTGAGAATGCTTTCTTCTTTAAAGAAGATAAACGAGGCAAAGGAATCACTTCTTGATATTACGGCAGACGGAATTATCTCAGAAGAGGAAAAACCGGAACTAAAAAAAATCATTCAGACATTAGACGAAGTAAATGAGATCACGCAGAATCTGAAAAATTGGATTGAGAGAAATCTGGAATGAGGTGCTTGGTATGGAAAATGCAAACGGTGTAATCAAAAAGCTTACATCTGCGGAACGTTCTTACTATACAGCCGCTGAGGTCAGAGAAATGATGGGTGTGAGCAGGGATACGGCATATCGCATGATACGTTCCCTTAGATCGGACCTGATAGCCGATGGAAAGCTTGCCAAGGGGTATCCGACAGGGAAAATCCCCAAAAAGGCATTTAACAAATTATATATGATTGAATGAAAGGGGTGGATACGATGGCTTTTTACAGAATCTGTCCGGATTGCGGAGCGTATCTGGATCCGGGAGAACAGTGCAGTTGCCATGAAGAATGTCTGATCGAAATGGAAAGAAAAGAAAAAGCAACTGCATTTGTTGAAAAGATGATGAAAGAAGAAAAAAATGGCCAGCTTCGCCTGGCGGTATAGGAGGGAAAGATGTTAACACCAAAAGATCTTGAAAAATATCATCAGGCCGCAGAGCGGATCCTGAATGCAATGGACAACAGCCCGGTGCCGATCAGCTGGCACGAAATGGACAGAATGGCATTGCAGAGCGTTATCGCAAAGGAATTGATTCTCATTGACAAGGAGGCAAGGAAATGAATGTATGCAAGGTGCCAGATATGTGCAAAGGCATGGAATATAAGTATATCACAGAAGATTCCAAAACAAGGGTATATCTGTCCGTGGTGCGAGAATTCAATGAGGCAGAATATGAGAAATACTACATCCGCAAAAAGAAAGAGAAAGTGAGAAAGAGAATCCTTTTTATTGCAAGAGCTTTGAAGTATGCACTTCCAGTCCTGGCAAGCACGATTCTTTACAATATGCTTTCAAATAAGCTTTATCTCGAAAGAGGAAGCTATGAAATTGGCTCAGAAATAGTTTTTGTTGGAATATTCGGCATCGCACTGTTTGGGTTTCTGAATTGGTTTATAGGAGGTGATGAACATTAAAAAGGTCTTGGATAATAAGGGGAAAGCGGAGTGTAGACGGCACCCACGATCCTATCCAAGACCAGTCAGAACTTTTAAAAACAGGTTATCGACCCTTTGTTTTTAAAGTCATCGTCATTTTATCACAAAAATAGGAGGTTATCAAGTAGATGAAAGAGGTTTTAGGAAGCTTGCCGGAAGTTATTACGGCATACAAAAATTACAATCTGCTGGTTCCTACAGCAACGGACGTGCAGCTCAATCCATTCTACAAATTCCATGTAGAAGAGGTTCCAGTCGATCTGGGTGAGAACAGCGGAGACATTTTCAAGGTTGGTTCAGTTAAGACTGGGAAGCAGGATGAGAGAGGAAAGGATATCTGGGAAGATGTGTTTTCCTTATCTAAGCCATTGCTCAACAAAATGGCTATGGCAGCCGGTATCCAGTTCAATCCAAAGGAAACATATGGTGAGCGTATCGACCGGGTTACATATCGAGCACAGGCTCAGGGAGCTATGCGCAAGGCTGACGGAACAGCCAGAACAGAAACTGACCAGAAGGTGATCTGTCTGGAAGATGAAGAAGAAAAATACCGCATTGAGTTTGCTGACAAAGCCACAAAAGGCATTACTGATGAAAAACAGGCACAGGCAGCTGCGGAAATCTTTTCTGGACAATGGGTGGAATCCAAGAATAAATGGGGGAAGAAATGTCAGGCCTTTGTGGTTGCGAAAGAAGATAGAGACAGATACATTGATCGCTCCGTCATGGTAAACATGGCACTGCTGAAAAAGACCTGGGCTGAAAAAGCTATGACCGGTGCGAAGCTTCGTGTTATAAGAGCTCTGCTTGGTGTAAAAGGCACATACACAAAGGCGGAATTGCAGAAGAATTTCGCTATCCCAACAGTTATATTTTCACCTGATTTCTCGGATCCACAGGTCAGACAGGCAATGCTGACACAAGGCATGAACTCCGTGAACAATATGTTTGGTACACCACAGATAGCAGTTAAGAGCGTGGATTTCGAATCTGAAAGCACAGTATTTACTCAGGATGATTTGAATAATCCAGCATATGCTTCGGATACAGAAAACGAAGATGATTATCCACCAATGCAGGAGCCGGATATTGCTCCCGAACCGGAGCCAGAACCAGAGCCGGATAGATCGGCAGATTTCCAGTGTTCCAGATGCGGTGAGGTCATAAATGAAAGGGTTTACGAATATTCAATCAATAAATTCGGAGAGCCACTTTGCATTAAATGCCAGAGAGGAGGCGGGCGCAGATGAAAATAATAAAGGTATCAACAGAATTGGAAATGTCAGTACATGAATTTCCATCCGGTACCATCCGGGAACATAACAAAGCTTTGTGTGAACTTATCGGAAACGGCTGTGACCTTGTAGAACATGTAATGCCAAAGAGATTATACACAGAACTGAAAATGCCATCTGTGCACCACCGTACAATACCAGTCTGTTTATACTCTCTGTATTCATAACTGCTGGTGCATGGCGTTCCGTTCGGTGCAAATTTGTAAAATGTCCTTACAATCTCAAATAATCCATCATTTGTCTTTCCATCCGGCTTTACTTCTCTGTATGCTGTAAAATACCGCCACAGGAACCCCTCTTCTCTTGGATCAATAAATGAAACAATCCTCCTGTCACATATGTGTGCCGGCATCCTGCCTCTGGCTTTAATGGTGACCGGACTTCCGCAAAGGGGGCATATCCCCTTCTCGTTATTTCTTAACCGAATTTTCGTTCTGTCTACCAGTGTCACCCCATTACAATGAGTGCAATGCACCAGAGCCTCATTCTTTGATCTTGTTGAGTAAATCAGATATCTGCTGAATGACATCGCCTTATCTGATACCCAGTTTTTAAATTCATCAGGGATTTCTTTGACCGTTTCCATAAGCGCATCAATTGGATTGGTTTCTTTGGCATGTCTTTCATCAAGACGTTTTTGTTTGACCATATCCTGAAAGCGTGTCACAGCTGTCCAGTCTCTTGCATCTTTCTCTGTGCTCCATTCCTTGAAAAAGCTGCGCATACGATCAATGTCTGCATCCGTCCAGAAAAACATGTTCGGGGTATATCTGTTCCCCTTATCTCTATCCCAGTGATATTCATACAGGTGAATACATTCCATCCGATCAAAAGCTGCAGTCAGCCATTTCACTCTTTCAGAGGTCAGATCCTGTGATATGTAATCATTCTTGGAGAAAAATGTTCTTAACTGAGCGCCCTTTTCTCCTTTCTTCAATTTGCCAATGGGATAGAATGTCACCATTAAAAGGTCTTTTTCTATATCTCTGGTTGTAACAATATGCGTTCCCGCAGCTCTTTCCGCAAACCTGACCATTTCTTCAGAGGCTTCCTCTCTCGGAATCTTCGCCAATTTTCTCTTTTCCATGTGACAGCCTCCTACAGAAGATCGAACAATGACATCTGGCCAGACAGTTCGCTGCTTTTGGTACTGGTTTTTTCAGTTTTCCGCTGCTTGGAAGCAGCATCTTTTTTCACTGGCTTTTCAGAAATCTGAGGTTTATCTTTTGTTTCCTGTGATTTTTTCTCATTATCTGTGATTTTTTCGGTAGTTTTTGTTGGTGTAACCGGCTTTTTTGTTATCACAGGCTTTTTACCTTTTTCCTTTTTAACAGGTTCCGGTTTTTCATATTTGTGGTAATAATCCTCTGCCCATTCATATACAACCTGGTCTTCAACTGCAGCGGATCTGCCATTCGACTGCTTCCTGGCCTGTTCAACGATATAACTAAAGCACTTGTTCCAGGTCTTTCCCTCCTGCATCACATCTTCAGCAAGCCCCTGATCCTCTTCGCATCTTTTCATCAGGTAAGTAATGACCGGATCCGCAAAGTTCTTCTGGGTTGCTTTTTTCTTTTCAGCTTCCAGTTTTTCTCTGGCTTTCTGCTTTACCGGCTTTGCATTTTCAGCTTCTGCCGCTTCAACTTCTTCTTTTGTCGGAGCCGGAATCCCGGAAACAATATCAGCAAGAGAGGCTTTTCCCATTGGAACTGTATCCTCTTCCTTTGATTCATCGTCTTCCTGGGCCTCTAATTTGCCCTCTGTCGGTTTCTCTTCCTGTTCCCCTATTGTTTCACTGTCTGCAACCGTTTCCGCCTCTAAACGGTCAGTATCAGCTTCAAGTTCCTGTTTTAACTGTTCTGACATTTGTAATCTCCTTTCTCGAAATCAAAATAAAAAGTAATCTTCCCAGGGTTGCGTTCTTCAATCGGAGTTATCCATGAACCGCACATTTCTTTAAGTCTGAAAAGCTTGGAACAGTGGTTGTGAAAATCCTCAAGGAAGCCAAAAAGAAAGGCGGCATTGAGGCATGTCTGCGGGCTGTGAAAATGAATGTGACCGTAGTTGGTTTTGGAACAAATAAAACAGTATATCATTTTGAAGAAACACAGCATCTTACAGAAGTAAACCATAAGATCAGCACTACCGGGATGGTTACAAGGGTAAAAATCATCGGAAAAGCAAATGATGATGGATGCTCACCTGTTGAGGCTACAGTTGATGGAAAGACAAGCTACGGAATCCGCCAGAAGATTGTTTCCAGAGGAACCAATGACACATTAGATGAGGCAAAAAAAGAAGCGAGAGAGATTCTTGCAGATGATGGCAAACCAAAGGAAGAAATCACGATAAAACTTCCGGATATTCCTATCATTCGGAAGGGTGACAAGATTCATCTAAAAACAGCTTCAATAAGTGCTGGGTATTATATCGTAATATCCGCTACGCATGATGTAGATAAAATGCTTATGACACTGGGATTGAAAAAAGCACCGGCAGCAAAAAAGAGCAGTGGGAATAAAAAAACAAAAGCAAAATCATATGATGTTGGGGACATTGTTAATTTCCATGGCGGTAAGCATTATGTCAGCAGTTATCCAGATGCCAGAGGATACAGTGTAGGAGCCGGAAAAGCAAAAATCACGATCAAAGGTGGTTCCGGAAAAGCACACCCATGGCATCTGGTTACACAAAACTGGAATCAGACTCATGTCTGGGGCTGGGTTGACGATGGATCATTTGACTGACAGGAGGAACATTATGTCAAAAATGGAAAAAAATGGAATGGAAAAGCTTGCAAAGGTATTGGATTCGAGAATGGGAGAACACTCAGGAGGAGGATTTTCGTTCGACTTTGGAGTGATTAAGAAAGATTATTCCCTTGTTTCCAATACTTTTCCTTTGCCTATTCCTAAAAAGGATTATTCCGTCTGCAGACTTTTGGCCAATCTATCAACCAACGTATCTGGAGGAACGCACGGAGGGCATAACAGCGGAACGGGATCGCATAGCCATAAGGTGGTTATGCCTAAGTTAAAACCGGGAGATCGTGTGCTTATCGTATGGGTTGAGGGAGAACCTGTAGTCGTAGATGTAGTAGTCAAGGCAAGTGGATTATAGGAGGCAATATGGAAGAAGAATCAAAAAATTTACTGCCGACTGTGGATGTTCCAGATTTTGTGGATGAGGAGGAAGACGAAGAATATGACGTTGACTATAAACCATCGCCAATGTGGGATCTTGAAAAAGGAGATTTCGTTCGCACCGCCGCAAATAATGTGCCAATGAACGATGGATATGAAGCATATAAAATATGGTGTGTAAAAACGGTATCTACAGAAAGATATTCTTGCCTGGGATATTCGGATGATCATGGAACTGAAACGGAAGATATAACAAGAGAATCTGACCAAAGCACTGTAGAACTTTCTCTAGAAAGGACAATCCAGGAAGCTCTGATGGTCAATCCGCGAACATCATCGGTAGAAGAGTTTTCTTTTGAATGCTGTAGGCATGGTGGCACAGCCTTCTACGAACACAGTAAGAGGAAGAAATGATTTTGAAGGCGAATCTGTTTTTTATGGATTGGAAGTTAATGGTCATGTAGATGATGCCGGAGAATTCATTGTGGAATATATTAAGGGAATCGACAATGAGTTCTCCAGGACAGAAAGAGATACATGGATGTTGTATCTGACTCAGTGGATTAACATAACCATTGATGCAAATGGAGAAAGCCTTGTTATCTCAGATGAACATCACGCAGGCTTCTTTCCGGAAGGAGCAGCAATCCGTACAGATCAGACTGTCAGACCGTTCGTTGCACAGGCTAAATATATGGCCGGAAATGGTTCTGATGGAAAGGCTGCATCTATTAGTGGAGTAAACGCTGCGCATGATCAGTCTCACAATGGAATGATTACACGATTCAAAGCCAAAGGAACACAGTATTGTGGAACAACTGCACAGGATAAAAACCATATGGACAACCTGTTTGAGGTCGCTTTCGCAACACGGAATTCACAGTCAATCATGTCTGGTTGCACAGGATATTACAACAGGTTCTATGCGACTGTTGTTGAAAATAATGTGGAACGTATCATTATCAGCAAAAGTGATGCAAACTATTTGGTGGTCGGAAGCACGGTATCCATTGGAAATGCCACAGCTTTAAGTGGTAGCAATCCGACGGATGATAGAGCAAATGCAGGACTTCATGCAAAAGCAAATCGTGTCATCATTACAAAAATTGAAGATTATGACAGCAATAATTCTGCAGTTTATGTAGATAATGGAGGAACTAAATTTTCTACCGGTTCTACAATGGTAGGCTCTACAGAAGTAAAGACCACTATCGTTACAATGCCATGGCACACAGGTGCATGCGATAATGTCCTTGGTTCTTGCGGTTCTCCGAACAGTAATACATCTGGAAAAGACCCATACATTCTGTTCGGTGTAGAAATGTTCCTGGGATTTTACGAAGTTATCAGCAATGTAATTCTTAAGATATCTAATCATGTAATGACGGCTTGCATTTGTTATGACTGCACAAAGTTAGCAACAAGTGTGACCTCGGATTATGTTGAGTGTGGATATAGCATTGCAGATACGCAGGCAAGTTGGAAATATATCAGTGAACTTGGCTATGATCCAGAGAACCCATCTGTAAGACATGGAACGAAAGTGGCAGCATCATCCAGTACCGGATATGCAGATGGACAGTACACCGACAAGCTTGATCAGACTTCTGACGGGTTAAGAGAGTGGCTTTCCGGCGGCTGCCTGGACTACGGGTCTGTCGCGGGCCGGTGGTGTGCGTCCCTGCCCGACGGGCTCGGTAACAGCTGGTGGCTCTGTGCCGCGCGTCTTTCTGCTTCTGGACGCTGTGCGAAAGCAGCAGCGTAGGGGGTGAATTGCCGAATGGCAAGAGGGGAACTCCCCTTTTATTTCCCGGCGTAGCCGGGGCGTTTTAAAATCATACGGACTCACGCTACGTTTGGCAGTGGCTTTCCGGCGGCAACCTGAACAACGGGTCTAACGCGGGCCGGTGGTATGCGAACCTGAACAACGGGCTCGGTAACAGCTGGTGGAACTATGCCGCGCGAATTTCTGTGAGAATTTTGATGTGTAGCGTGTTTCGCTGTCCTTTGAGACAGCCCTAAAATGGCGGGGGCGGAATGCCCGAAATTCAAGCACCAGCATCGGCGGTCAGGAAACTGACTGCTGACCCTGTGGCGGAAGTGGACACAGGTGGGGGTTAGTAGTAAAACCGAAAGCTCTTGAACACAGAAAGAAAGAGGACTGGTAATGAAGACATATTGCCGAAGAATGGATATTTCTGGCGAAAATTTCATCAGGAAATACATAGCTGCATTTATATATGACAAGCTAGAAAATGGTAATATGCCGAGTATTTTTGCTTACTATGGAAGCA
>OGQQ01001664.1_pt1 | contig 16500 bp, 17 predicted proteins | sample 1553281 | NCBI WGS metagenome assembly OGQQ01 (sample SAMEA2579937, study PRJEB22360) | human gut metagenome | biome: human gut; feature: human-associated habitat; material: faeces | place: Denmark | collected 2008/2010 | reverse complement strand
AAGCGGCTGACCCATTCGCCCCAGGATATTCGGCTGTATCACCATTTGGAGTACCATTATCAGGAGGCCGGGGAACTGGTGAACATGGGCCGCTACAAGCTGAAGATTTTGATGTACTACCTGAACTTCAGCAACGAACTGTTCCCGGTGCTCAGCAGCACGGAGATTACCCCCGATGACGAAAAGAGCTGCTACATTGAGACCAATTTGTCCCAATTCCTGTCAGAAGTGGATGAGATGATGCATACCATCACGGGGAAACTCCCGAGGTCCGGGATTTGGAAATGACCTATCTCCACCTTATGGGCCGGCACTATATCCGGGTAGGGGAATACGAGAAGGGCGTGCGGAACATTTTGAGCCTGATTGAGCAGGCCTCTGAGGTCCACAACCGGGACTACATGCTCATGGGTTACAAGCAGATGATCTACTACGATATCCAGATTGGCAATACGGAAGAAATGAAAAACTATCTGGAAATCGCCCTGAACCTGGCGGATGAATGCAACTACCACAAGGAAATGGGTATCCTGCTCCGGCTGAAGGGCCTGAATATGATTATGCAGGGGAACTTTGAGGAGGCAGAGCGGCTGCTGAAGGAATCCATTTCCACCTTCATGGTGACCCAAAATGTGAAGCGGCGGTATGCCCTGAATATTGCCGGGGCCTATAACTACCTGGGGGAAATCCGCCGGGGCCAGGGCAAGTTCCAGGAAGCCCTGGATTATTACAAACAGGCCCTGGACTACAGCAAGGACCAGGAAGCCTACAGTTCCTGGGTGGTATTTTCCTGCAAGCTGCATTCATCTACCGAATCTCAGAGAATAATAGGCTGTTGGTCGAAAATGACCTGAAATACCGTTACGTGAAGATGCGCGGAAAAATCGGTGAAAAGGAGCTGACGGAGTTGGAGACCGTATTTTGGGACGAGCAATACACAGCCATACGTGATACTGTCCGAAACCAAGTCGAACGCTACGAAGAAGCCGTAAGGCGTCGAGCCGAGCGGTTGGAGCAGGCGACCGTCAAAGAGCGCAAAGCGAAAAAACTGCTCGACGAGGTGAAGGAATTAAGAGGGAGGCTGACAATTCAGACGTACTAAACGATGGTGCGGAAGATTATCGCGCACCCCGCTCTCCCTTTTCATTCGGAGCGAAAGGTATCTTTTCTTGGGGGGGGGTAAGGCAAGGTTGTAGAAGTGTCTATATGAACGCCCTCCCCTAAAAAAGTATTTGTGACTGGTAACTAATGAGCAAAAGGTGACTTTTATCGCGAAATCAGATGGCCCCAAACACTGAAGATCGGCGGGAAACGTCGGATAGAAGCGGACAAAAAACAACTCAAATATTTTAGGATGCCATATACCCAAGAAAATACAGGATGAGCATTTGAACTTGATGTCGCTTTTGGGCATATATTTTCTCGCATTTCTTCCATCGTTTCAGAGAAAATGTTACAAATAGAGTTTTTATTTATATATTTGAAACAATCCTCAATAGGATAGTGCATAATTCATGTATGAATTTATGGAAAATGCGTTAATTATTCCGCCGGGTGTTTATCTGCGGCTCCAAAAACTTAGAGCATATAGGAATTGATAAAAATCAATGATCCACTCAAATAGTTAATGTCGTTATGCGAAACAATAGAAAACAAAAAAGACTTTCAGGAACAAAGCTATTTTAGCACAATGTCAAAGAAGTGGAAAGTCCACTCAAGACAATGAATTAGATTTGTGAAGTTTTTAGGACAAGTTAATTTTTGAGTTTTTATTCATATGATGATAAAAATTATGAAATTATATATAGTTTTTTTCGTGATATACTTCTACTCATGCAACCATTATCCCTCAAACGTACAAACTGCTTTGCATTATGCTGGAGATAATCGCAGAGAATTAGAAAAAGTATTAGAATATTATCGCGAGAGTTCTTCAGATAATTCAAAATTTAGGGCAGCATGTTTCTTAATTTCCAATATGCCTTATCATTGGTCATATCCTGCAGGGCCTTACTACGAATATTGCGAACAGATGGATTCTCTATTTCGAAACAGTGAGAAAGGTGATACTTTAGTTCCATTACAAGCCACTAAAATATCTGGTAATTTTAGGCCCCTTTTAATTCCTGTATTCGATATTCAGACGATTACCGCAGACTATTTGATCTGGAATATTGATTATTCGTTTGATGTGTGGAAAAATTCCCGATATTTGCAACATCTTGATTTCGACGATTTTTGTGAGTACGTTCTTCCCTACAAATGTTTCGAAGGACAACCTATGACTCGCAGGAAAGAAACATGGAGCCATATTCTTCGGGGAGAACTAGATCAAATCTCTCAAATAGATGAATTGCGTTATAATGTTCGTCGTGCTGTTGAAGCTACTACTTATGTTTATAAAAATTCAGACAGTCTGCGGATGGAAGTTCGACAGATAGCAGGAATGGATCATATTGACCTTTTTGACATAAAAACATTGGCCATACAACCTTATGGGACTTGTCTTGAACGCTCCCGTTTAGGGGTAATGGATTGTCGGAGTAAAGGGCTTCCCGTTTCATTCGATTTTACACCCAATTGGGGCGATAGAAATGGTCCACATTATTGGAATCATGTATATGTAAGCCGTCGGAGAAGCCCTGATTTCGAACCGTTCAAAATCTATCCAGGGGCATATCATTATCCGGATACACCAATGGCAAAAGTTTATCGTCAAACATATGCTCCCCATCCTGTATTGATGGAAGTGGTTAAACAGGGCGAAGATATTCCACCGTCCTTATCCCAACTTTTCATGCACGATGTTACCTGCGAATATGGGCGGACTGCCGATATATCAATTCCATTGCTATCTGATGTTGACAGAAATAGCAAATATGCTTATCTGGCTGTTTTCGATAACTCGGATTGGATACCTGTGGATGTTTGTAAAATTAAACAAAAACGAGCTACATTTTACAATGTTGGAGTTGATATTCTATATCTTATTGTAACTTATCAATATGGGAAAATTATTCCTATTTCTGACCCATTTATCGTCGATGTTTGTAAACGAGTAAAATATGTCAGATCGAATACAACCAAAGTACAAGATATCCGTATGTATCGAAAATTTCCTGCTTTTTACCATATATACAATGTTCGACGGAATTTATGTGGTGGTGTAATTGAAGCAGCAGACGACTCGCTCTTTACCAATCCCGTAATCATGGCTGAATTTCCGATGGATAATTTTTTGGCAAATGAGGTAATAGTTACCGATACTGTGCCGTATCGATATTGGCGACTTAGGGCGACAACGAAAAAATCTTCGGATTTTGCAGAACTTTATTTTTATACTAGACATAATTTGACACGAATCTCTGGCGAGTTGTTATATTCCATAAGTCCGCTCCGGAATAAAAAATATGATACGCCTCAACACATTTGTGATAATGATCCATTGACGTATTTTGCTGTTGAAAATACCGATATGCCAAGATGGGTAGGATTTGATTTCCATGAACCTATAGCTATAAGTAAAATCGCATGTATCCGTAGAGGTGATGGTAATGATATATGTCCAGGTGACGATTACGAATTATATTATTGGAATAATAGACAGTGGGTTTTGCATGAGAGAAAAACTGCAGATCATATTTATATCGATTTTAAGAATCTACCGGCAGACCGGCTATATTTTATAAAAGGCATTTCGCGCGGTGCACAAAATCGTACTTTCATTTATGAAAACAATGAAGTGAGATGGTATTAAAATTGTCCTAATTGATTAATTGATTTTTTAGGATATTGTGCTTTGTTATTTTTAGACAAAATTTGCTTGGCCTTGTTAATAATATTATAAATAATAGTGGATGGTATTTTGATATCTTTGATAATAATCTCTTTTGCAATATCTCTCGCTTTATTATAATCTCCTTTTTTTATATATAAATCCATTAAATAGGATAAAGGCAAAAATCTATTTGGGATCATATTATGTGCTATTAGATAGTGGTATTCTGCAGTGTCCCATTGGTTTAAATGGAAGTTATTATTACCCATGATGATTTGTACATCATAGTCATTGAGATAATCTTTGCACCTATTCATTATCAAGTTGCTTTCCTCATAGTTTTCTAATTGATTAAGAACTGCTCCGAAATTATATAAAAACAGAGGATTTCCGTTCCATTCTTTATATAAATGATAATATTTCTGGAGCGTTTCTTTTTTATTCAAGAGAGGATGTAATGCCAATTTCCCCCAATTATATTCGTATCGAATATCTTTAATCAGTATAATCATAATAACCATTATTATGAGCAAAAAGAGGTTTTTAACAATAGGATGGATAATACAGTTGACCTTATATTGTGAAGAAAAACATGCAAGACTATATGAGGTTAATACTCCAATAAATGGATAGCGTAATGGGTATGAAAAGCAAGAAAATATAGCAATTGATAATAAGCATAATGAGGGTATTAACGGTTTATGAGTTGACATTAATAGATTTGCAAATACTATAATAATTAACAATAATCCGATAATTCCATATTCTATTGCAAGCATTAAATATTCATTGAATGGGTGATTGACGTTATCTGCTAGCCGAGCGTATTTACTGTCGGGAGCTGTTGAAAAATAGTTAGCTTGATGAAGCATATAATTAGAAGAGAAGCCACTAGGGTTATAGCCAAGAATCGGTTTTTTTACTAACATTTCAATGGAATTCCGCCAAATTGCTATTCGGCCTTGTGCTGAATCTTTCTTTAAAAAGACTAATCCTATCATTATAATTAGAACAAATAATAGTGCAGTAATTGAAACAGTTTTGATGTGCTTTTGTATTATATTTTTATACCGTCTTATTATATATACTATGAAAATGACGATGAATGCAAATATACCTGCTCGTGATTCTGATATGACAAGAGCAGTTCCCAATATGAATAAACAAGCAAAACCGATGTATTTCATAGTTCTTGACTTGTTTAGTAATGGAAAACAAAATGGAATGCTAGAAGCAATGCAGGCTGCAAAACCTGCCGGATTGTCAAAACTACCGGAGATTTTGAAACTAGTATTACAATAAAAAATATCTACCCATTGTCCGATTCCGTATATTGCTTGTATTAGGCAAATACAAACGATGAGGATATTAATATATTCTGTTTGGTCATTTTTGATAATATTAAATAAAAGATATAACAAAGTAAAAGACATTAAGGATAGGATGCTTATTTGAGGTATTTCGGAGAGGCTCATTCGCAATAAAAGATAGCTTAAGAATATAATTACAGCTAAATTATTACAATCCAAAGATATTTTCATTTTTTTGTATGTAGCCGAAGTGTAGCATATTAATACTAATATGATGGTCCCAAAGATAAAGCCATACCATTTTGGCAAAATGTAAGTTTCGACAAAATTAAAATGCGAAATGAACATGGTGAATAAAAGCAAAAGAGCAATAGCAGAATGAACTGCTATTGCTCGCTGTCGTGAATTTTTCGTATACCTTAACATCGCAAACTATAATGTTAATTTATCAATTCCGATAAATATTTATCTGCAGATTCTATATCACCTCGAAAAACTATTTTGCCAGTAGGATCAAAAATTATTATTGTTGGAAAACTATTTACTCCTATTTCTTTCAATATGGGATCTTTTATACTTATGGCGAGAATTGGCAAAGAAATGTTATGCTTTTCTAGAATATTTAAACCGCTTAATATCGTTTCTTGTTTGGAAGAGATTTTACAAAATACCGAATAAACCTTAATATGGGAATTTCCCTTGTACCGATCGTACACTTTTTGCACATTAGGAAATTCTTTGATACATACATTGCATGTTGAACTCCAAAAGTCTAGTACGACATATTGTTTTTTTAAATCAGTAACAGAAACATTATTCCCTTCTATATTTTCAAATATAAGAGGCTGCTTTATTATTTCCTCTGTTTTGCCAGAAAATGTGTCAAAATTTAATTTATGTATCCATTTATTGTAATATGAGGCGAAGAATATGCATGTAAAAATACTTATGATGAGAACAACGATTCTTCTTTTTTGACAATTTTTATACAATAAATATCCAGTTGCCATGCCTAAAATGTGCATGGTAATTTCTGGCAGACTTATAAGAGTTTCTTTCCAAAACAAGATGCGGATAGGTAGGTTTATTATTCCCCATCCTGAAAAGACTAAAATTAAAATGAGTTTGGACGAAACTTTCTGAATCCTCGTTAAACACCAAAATGTATACGTAACATATAAAAAAAATGCAATAATACCTGCAGATTGAAAAGAAATCCATCCTCGAATAGGGGATACTAATAATTCTATTAGTATCCCCCCAAAGAAAATACATGGAATGGATATAGAAACTTTTTTCATTTTAAAGAATATTATTATGGCAAATGTCTACCATTGCATTCCCAAAATGTTAAAAAGCCACACCCCGTTTGAAGAACACGACAGTTGGCTTCTTCACAGTCTGCATACCAAATAGATGTTAAATTGCAGTTGCAGTCTAAACGAGATTCACTTTTTGTTTTTAACCTCAAAATATTTTTCCCGCTATTATTTAAAATATCTCCATTTTTATTTTCAATTTGATATATTGTAAACGCAAAATTGAATATTAGTTTATCGGTCCAGTCAAGTTCTTCTCTGGCATAAGAGACCCATTTATACTGAAATACATCAACGAAATCGCATAACGATTCATCATTACTTGCGTTTTTTTCAAAAATCTCTTTATTCTGTTCTATAAAATCGAGCAATAATTTTATGTGTATTTTCTCTTTTTGACTCCAATCCATTGCTAAAACATCCCTAACTTTGCTAGCCCATATTTCTTGTTTTTGTTCGGGTGTAGAAGCTAGATAAGCTGCTCTGGCATAAGAAATATCAATATTTAACCATTCAGAACGCGTCATTGTTCTAATCTCGGTTAAATTCGTTTTTGCCCATTGATCAATCTTTGGGTCACAACTATAATAATCTTCATTTTTTTGGCAAGAAGAGGTTATGGTACAATACACAGTAATAGTAAATAGTAATAATCTTTTCATACAATTAAATTTAAAGTTAAACAATGTGTTATTTCCTTATTTCTCCACTAATTCGAATAAGTTCAACATCGTTTTGGGCATTGCTTTTAATGAATATTACTTTATTGAAACTATTTATTTGTAATTTCGTGTTAATATTTACAATCAGTTCGGCATTCTCTCCAGGTAGGATTGGGGCTTTAGGATAGTTGACAGACATACAACTGCAGGCCACATCAACTTTTAAAATTACTAAAGGAACGGTTCCTAAATTTTCTATTTTAAATTTTATTGGTATGATTGGTGTTTTACTCTTCTGGACTTTGCCAAAATTATGTCTGTTTCTATCTATTTTTAAGTAAGCACCATTATTATTCTCAATGGCTACAGTATGATTATTTTTTGTAGTACGTTGATTATTTTTTTTACTATCTCCGCATGCTTGGAGTAACAATATAATATATATAATACAAATATATTTCATCTTTCCCTGCTCTTAATAGCAAAGATAATTAATTTAATAGGATAATCTATTAAATATGATATATTTTTTATTATATTCTGCATTATTTTTGCATATTTCTTTCTGCTTGTTTCTGCTTGCTTTGTATTTAGTAAAGCGGCAGCGTATTTAAGCGGCAGATATTTTTGTATTGCTAATATCTCAATTGTTGATTTTGTTAATAAGTAGTTGTGTAACAGTAATTGCATCTATTTTAACGTTTATTTTTGGTTCTAAATCTGTCGAATGATTTGGCATAGTTGTGTAAAATCAAGAACTGATCAACATTACGAGAAGGCGTTTTGATCTGTTTCCGATAACGTCTGAATATAGGATGTTGCGGGCGATAATCGGATTGATTCCGCAGCATAGGTACTTCCAATATAATGTAGTTCCGCGAATTAATGGAACTAATCACAGCCAAACAGGACGCGGAGGATCAATAGAGCCGTTCGATCTATTGGATTTCGACGCTTACGACGAGTTTTTACAAACGTTTGCGAAAACGGGCGTGCCCCAACTTCTTATAATCAATAAATTAGACGATTTTACGATTCCCTGAGCCGGGATCTAATTGATTTTTCTTTATTTAGCTACGTGATGGAAGATATAGATAAAATAAAACACCCATTTTACATTTTCGGGTGTAAAATGGGGTGTTCATAGTATAAAAGATTGATTTTCAATCTTTATTGCGGTGCGTAGGGGACTCGAACCCCTGACCCCGTGCGTGACAGGCACGTATTCTAACCAGCTGAACTAACGCACCATTCCGGTTATTGCGAATGCAAAGATAGTGTATTTTTTTTAATCGGCAAATGGTTTTACGGCTTTTTGAAGAAAGAAAATTGCACGCTTCCGTAACTTCTTAATTGCCAGAACTCATCGAGATCCGAAAAATCCATTTTTTTCGAATGTTCGAAGATCAGGATGCCGCCCGGACGGAGCAGCCCGCGTTCCAGGACCAGCTTCACGACCTGCTCGCTGCCCTCCAGGTCGTAGGGGGCGTCGGAGAAGATCACGTCGAACTGCTTGGCGCAGCTTTTCAGGTAGAGGAAAACGTTGGCCTTGACAGGGTAGAAGTTTTCGATCCCCAGCAGTGCGGCCGTCCGGCGGATGAAATCGTGATGCACGGCGTTGATCTCGACCGCCGTGACGCTCCGTGCGCCGCGCGAGGCGAATTCGTAGCTGATCGACCCCGTGCCGGCAAAGAGGTCGAGCACGTCGCACTCCTCGAAATCGAGCAGGTTGCCCAGCACGTTGAAGAGGTTCTCCTTGGCGAAGTCGGTCGTGGGCCGCGCACGCAGGTTTTTGGGCGGGTTGATCGCCCGGCCCCGGTATTTTCCGCTGACTATTCGCATGTCGTCTGTCTGAATCGTTTGCCGAGCAGTTTGCGCGCCGCTTTCGGGTTGTCGCCCGCAATGCGGAGTTCGTATTCCTTTAACGGGAAACAGCCGTCGAGCCGTTCGAAAAAGTAGGCGGCATCGGTGTCCGTCGCCGCGGGAATCGCTTCGGCCAGCTGCAATTCGCCGCCGTCGTATACCTTAATATATAGAAGTCCCGCCCTGCGGCTCATCCACACGGTTTTGGCCGTATTCGCGGGAGTGTGCAGCAGCGGGGTGGTGAAACGCAGCGGCCGTCCGCCAGCCGCCTCGGCTGCCTGCCGCAGCGCTTCGCCCGGTAGGGCCATGACGGCCACGATCTCCTCCTCCGCATCGCTGCATACGGTCTCCTCGCCGCTGAGGGCAGGCATTCCGTTCGCGGCGAGCAGTGCCGCCGCGCGCTCCCCGGCGAAGTATTCTACGGGTACGAGCATCGTGCGCGGCGTCAGCACCTCCGCTTCGATCCGCTCCGCCTCTGCGGGGAACGCCGGAGGTGCGGCCACCGAAAAAGAGTGTCCATCCAACGATTGCTGAATGGACACCTTGTAGCCGGGTTGCGGCGTATCAGTCTTCCCAGTTGCCCGCTTCATTGTTGGCCGACTCCATGGAACCGAACTTGACGCCGGGGTAGCGGTTGAAGATATTTTCCTCCTCGTCGATCAGGTTGATGATCTCCTGACGATAGGCCACCGTGTCGAGGAACATCTTGTAGGGAGCGCGGCACTCGACGATCGGCACGACGACGTTCGATGCGGTCGTATAGCCGGCCTCCATGATGAACTGCGCCTTGTCGTCCGTTCCCGGAATGTAGCGCAACTGCTTGACTTGCTCGACGGAGAGTTTTTTGGGCGAGAAGATCGTGTCGATCACGGCGATCTTGAATTTTTCGATATTCTTCTTGCCGCTCTTCTTCAGCATGGCCATACCCACCGAGTCATCTTCGTCCACAAGCTTGCGCTCCAGCTCGAGCGTATCGGTCAGGATGAAGGCCTCGAGCGAATCGAACGTACTCGTGAAGTGCTGATACTTCGACTTGAAGGAACGCTGTGCGGTGCGGATGTCCTTGATGCGCTCGATGACGGCGGCTTTCTTCGCAGCGAGTTCCTTGTTGAAATTAAGCGGGGTCGAGATCTGGACGTAGATGATGTAGACCAGCGCTACGATGACTACGCCGAGAATGATTTGAAAAATTCTTTTCATTTTATAAATAAATATTTGTTATTAATTTTGTGCAGCAAATAACCGACCGCATGTTCAGTACACGTATCGCGACCCAAATTTACGCCAAAATTTGTTTCGAAACAACTCCCGGACAAAAAAAAATCGTAGAAAAATTGTCCGAGTACCTCGCTGACGACGATTTTTCGCGGATTTTCGTGCTCAACGGATATGCCGGAACAGGCAAGACGACGCTCGTCGCGGCAGTGGTCGGGGCGCTTAAGGATTTGGGTATCAAACCGGTCCTGCTCGCTCCTACGGGGCGTGTGGCCAAGGTGCTGGCACAGTATGCCGGCGAGAAGGCCCTTACGATTCACAAGCGCATCTACCGCCAGCGCACCAATGCCGACTACGAATCGAAATTTTCGCTGAACCTCAATCCCGAACGCGGGGCGGTCTTCATCGTGGACGAGGCGTCGATGCTCTCCGACGGCGCGTCGGACGGGGCGCTGTTCGGTAGCGGTTCGCTGCTGGCGGACCTGGTGCAGTACGTCCGCAACGGCCGCGGCTGCCGCCTGGTGCTGGTCGGCGACAGTGCGCAGTTGCCGCCCGTGGGGAGCGACTTCAGTCCGGCGCTCGACCCTGCGTCGCTGTCCGCCTACGGCGAGGTGGTTTACGGCACGATGGACGAGGTGGTGCGCCAGGAGGCCAGCTCGGGCATCCTGTTCAATGCGACGCTGGTGCGCTGCATGCTCGAGAACGGCATTTACGAGATTCCGCGCTTCGGGATGGATTTTCCGGACGTCGAGGCGGTCGGGGGCGGCGAGTTTCTCGAAAAGTTGCAGGACTGCTATGCGCGGTACGGCCGCGACGAGGTGATCGTCGTCACGCGGTCGAACAAGCGCGCCAACCGTTACAACGAAGGCATCCGCCGCAACGTGCTTTCGGCCGAGGAGGAGATCGAGAGCGGCGATATGCTGATGGTGGTCAAGAATAACTACTACTTTCCCGAACATGCCGAGGACTGTCCGATGAACTTCATCGCCAACGGCGACATCGCACGGCTGCGGCGGCTGCGCCGCTTCGAGGATTTCTACGGCTTCCGTTTCGCCGAGGCGGTGCTCGAATTTCCCGACTACGACACGGAGCTTCAGTGCAAGATTCTGCTCGATACGATCGCGTCGGAATCCCCGTCGCTCACGCGCGAGGAGTCCTCGCGGCTCTTCTGCGAGGTCGAGAAGGACTACCTCGACATCAAAAGCCGTCTGAAACGCTTCCGGGAGATACGTGAAAATCCGCACTTCAACGCCGTGCAGGTGAAATTCGCCTATGCCGTCACCTGCCACAAGGCGCAGGGCGGGCAGTGGCGCGCCGTCTTCGTGGACCGCTGCCTGTTCGGCGACGAGCCGATGACGCGCGACATGCTGCGATGGCTCTATACGGCGCTCACGCGCGCCACGGACAAACTCTATCTCGTGAATTTCGACGAACGATTCTATGAATAGCGAACTCCACCCGCTCGAACCCTTCCTGCCCGGGAACGCGCGGATTCTCATGCTGGGCAGTTTTCCGCCCAAGCGTATCCGCTGGTCGATGGAATTTTTCTACCCCAATCTGCAAAACGACATGTGGCGGATCGTGGGCTACCTTGCTACGGGCGACAAGATGCACTTCCTGGAACCGGGCGGACGGCGGTTCGACCGGGAGCGAATCGAGGCTTTCTGCCGTGAGCGGGGGATTGCGCTCTACGATACGGCCGTGGAGGTCATCCGGCTGAAGGACAATGCGTCGGACGCGTCACTTCAAGTGGTGCGCGAAGTAGATCTCGAAACCCTGCTGGCCCGCATTCCCGCCTGCCGGGCCATCGTGACGACGGGTCAGAAGGCCACCGATACGCTCCGTGCGCTGACCGGCTGCGACAGTCCCGCCGTGGGGGAGTCCGTGGCGGTGCGCTATGCGGGCCGCGACCTGCGTCTCTGGCGCATGCCCTCCTCGTCGCGGGCTTACCCGCGTCCGGTCGAGTGGAAAGCCGAATTTTACCGCCGCGTTTTCGCCGAGAACGGCATTATCTGATCCGCTGATCCGTCCGTTTCGGGCAGCCGCTGGCGGGCGGGAGACGCCTGCCGGTGTTTCCGTCTGTTTCTGGATTTCCGGCCCTCCCTCCCCGTCCGGATCGGCCGGCCGCTTTCCCTTTTGCGGATTCTTTTCCGCAGCGGCCGCCGGAGCCCCGGGCCGAAAAATTTGGCCTCCGCCTTTTGCACGACTGCCGAAAAACCGTTATCTTTGTTGGATAATTCATACAATATTTTATTGTGGTTTCGGAGAAGAAAATTGAAAAAAAATACGTCGAAACGCCCCTGATGAAGCAGTATTACTCCATCAAGGCCGTGCATCCCGACGCCATTCTGCTCTTCCGTGTGGGCGACTTTTACGAAACGTTCGGCGACGACGCAATCAAGGCCAGCGGCATTCTGGGCATCACGCTCACGCGCCGTGCGAACGGTGCGGCGACCTACGTGGAGCTGGCGGGATTTCCCTACCATGCCATCGACACCTACCTGCCGAAACTTGTCCGGGCAGGCGAACGCGTGGCGATCTGCGAGCAGCTCGAAGACCCCAAGCTGGTCAAGGGACTGGTCAAGCGCGGTGTCATCGAACTGGTGACGCCGGGCATCGTTCTGGGTGACAACATTCTGGCCAACAAGGAGAACAACTATATCGCCTCGGTCTATTTCGGCCGTCGGGCGACGGGCGTGGCGTTTCTCGACATCTCGACCGGGGAGTTCTACGTGGCCGAGGGCACGGACAGCTACGCGGACAAGCTCATCTCCAATCTTCAGCCCAAAGAGGTGATCTACCAGCGCGGCTACGAGGACCGTTTCGCCGACGCTTTCGGGTCGCGGCTCTACACCTACCGTCTCGACGAGTGGGTCTTCTCGGAGGAGGTCAATCGCGGGAAACTTTGCAGGCAGTTCGGGACCAAGTCGCTGAAAGGTTTCGGCGTGGACCACTTCACGAGCGGCATTTCGGCCGCCGGGGCCATTCTCTACTACCTCGAGTTCACCGAGCACCGCGAGACGGGACACATCACCTCGCTCTCGCGCATCGACGAGGACGATTACGTGTGGGTCGATAAGTTCACGATCCGCAACCTGGAGCTCTTCTCCTCGAACGGCGCACGCGAGAAGTGCAGCTTCGCCGACGTCATCGACCGCACGCTGACGCCGATGGGCGGCCGTCTGCTGAAGCGGTGGATCGCCATGCCGATCAAGGACCCGGCGAAGATCAACGAGCGGCTCGACGTCGTGGAGCGCTTCACGAAGGAGGCCGACCTGGCGGACGCCGTGCGCGAGCAGGTGGCGATGGTGGGCGATCTGGAACGTATTGCGTCGCGTATCGCCGCGCAGCGCGTCACGCCGCGCGAACTGGTGCAGCTCAAAAATTCGCTCGCGGCGATCGAGACGCTCAAGGCCGCGCTTGAATCCACGGACGACGACCGGTTGCATGCGCTGGCTGCGGGCATCGACCCGCTGGCCGGGGTCCGCGAACGCATCGCCCGCGAAATCTATCCCGATCCGCAGAACAACCAGATTCAGAAGGGAGGGGTCATCGCCGACGGCGTAGATCCCGAACTGGACGATCTGCGCCGTATCGCACTCCACGGCAAGGACTACCTTTCGCGCATCCAGCAGCGCGAGAGCGAGGCAACGGGCATCCCGTCGCTCAAGATCAGCTACAACAACGTCTTCGGCTACTACATCGAGGTCCGCAACGCCCACAGGGACAAGGTCCCCGCGACGTGGATACGCAAACAGACGCTGGCCAATGCCGAGCGTTACATCACCGAGGAGCTCAAGGAGTACGAGGAGAAGATTCTCGGCGCCGAGGAGAAGATGCTCGTTCTCGAGCAGCGCATCTATGCCGACATCATGGCCTTCATCTGTTCGTCGCTCCAGCCGATGCTGCACGACGCGGCTGTCGTGGCGCGTATCGACTGCCTGCAATCCTTCGCGCGGCTGGCCTGCGAGCGGCGCTACGTACGTCCGGTGCTCGACGACGGCAAGCGCATTGACATCCGTTCGGGACGCCATCCGGTCATCGAAACGCTGATGCCCGTGGGGGAGGAGTACGTCCCCAACGACGTCATGCTCGACGACCGGCAGCAGCAGATCATGATGATTACCGGTCCCAACATGTCGGGTAAATCGGCCCTGCTGCGGCAGACGGCGCTCATCATCCTCATGGCACAGATGGGCTCGTTCGTACCCGCCGCCTCGGCGCATATCGGCGTCGTGGACAAGATTTTCACGCGCGTCGGCGCATCGGACAACATTTCGCAGGGCGAATCCACCTTCATGGTCGAGATGCTCGAGTCGGCCAGCATTCTCAACAACATTTCGGACCGCAGCATCGTCCTGCTGGACGAGATCGGCCGCGGCACTTCGACCTACGACGGCATTTCGATCGCCTGGGCGATGGTCGAATACCTGCACAACCATCCGACGGCGCACGCCAAAACACTCTTCGCCACGCACTACCACGAGCTGAACGAAATGGAACAGATGTGTCCGCGCGTGAAGAACTACCATGTCGCCGTCAAGGAGATGGGCAACCAGATCGTCTTCCTGCGCAAGCTCGAGCGGGGCGGCACGGAGCATTCGTTCGGTATCCACGTGGCGCGCATGGCCGGAATGCCGCAGTCGGTCGTGGCGCGTGCCGACGAGATTCTGCGCAACCTCGAGCAGGTATATGGCTCGAACGAGATCGTCCCGAGCCGCAGCCTCAAGGATCGCGGAAAGAAACCCTCGGCGCAGGCCGTGAAGGAAGCCGCCGAGAGCGGTGTGCCGCAGAACATGCAGCTTTCCATGTTCCGGCTGGACGATCCCGTGCTGGTGCAGATCCGCGACCAGATCAAGGGGTTGGACATCAATGCCCTGACGCCGATCGAGGCACTCAACAAACTCAACGAGATCAAGAAGATCGCCGGTATCTGACCCGGTGCGGGTGCCGGATGCCGTTATCCGGACAAGACGAAAACAGGAGGTCCGCCCGCTTTGGGGGACCTCCTGTTTTCGTCAATGGATCGGAGAGCCTCTGTCAGTTCCGGTCGATGAGCGACCGGATATTCTGGATGAGCATCGCTACGGCCACCGAGTTGAATCCGCCTTCGGGGATGATGACGTCGGCGTATTTCTTCGACGGTTCGACGAACTCCTCGTGCATGGGTTTGACGGTCGAGGTGTACTGCGTGATGACCGACTGCATCGTGCGGCCGCGTTCGCAGACGTCGCGCAGGATACGCCGCGCCAGCCGAATGTCCGCATCGGTGTCCACATAGACCTTGATATCCATCAGGTCGCGCAGCTCCCGGTTCTCGAAGATCAGGATGCCGTCCACGATAATCACCTTCGACGGCTTGACCAGCACGGTTTCCGGCAGCCGGTCGTGGTCCACGAACGAGTACACCGGGTGTTCGATCGGTACGTTCTCCTTGAGCGCCTTGATATGGTCCACCATCATCTGCGTGTCGAACGCCTGCGGATGGTCGTAGTTGAGTTTCGTGCGCTCCTCGTACGTCAGTTCGGGGTGGGCCTTGTAGTAGAAGTCGTGGCACAGCGTGGCGACGTCGTCGCCACGGAAAGCTTCCTGCAGACGTTTTACGAGCGTCGATTTTCCCGAGCCGGTTCCTCCGGCCACACCGATTACGGTTACTTTCATGGTTTTATGGATTGGGTTTGGCTGTTTTCCTTTCGTTTCTCCGTTCCGTGCCGCAGAAGCCGCTCACGCCTGCCGCCCGGTACGAAAAAAGGATCGCCCTCCCTTTCTGTCGGGGCAATCCTTTCTCCGTTGGGCCGCCTTATGCGTCGATATTCGCGTAATGGGCGTTGCGTTCGATGAATTCGCGGCGGGGCGGCACGTCGTCGCCCATGAGCATCGAGAAGATGCGGTCCGCCTCGGCGGCGTTCTCGATGTTCACCTGGCGCAGGATGCGCGTGTCGGGGTTCATCGTCGTCTCCCACAACTGGTGGGCGTTCATCTCGCCGAGACCTTTGTAACGCTGCACGTGCGCGCCCTTGCCGAATTCGGAGGTGATCTCGTCGCGTTCCTTCTCGGTCCAGCAGTAACGCTCCTGCTTGCCCTTCTTCACGAGATAGAGCGGCGGAGTGGCGATGTAAACGTGGCCGTTCTCTATGAGCTCCTTCATCTTGCGGAAGAAGAAGGTGAGCATCAGCGTGGCGATGTGGCTTCCGTCCACGTCGGCATCGGTCATGATGATGATCTTGTCGTAGCGCAGTCCTTCGAGGTTGAGCGCCTTGGAATCCTCCTCCGTGCCGATCTTGACGCCCAGCGCCAGGAACATGTTCTTGATCTCCTCGTTCTCCCACATGCGATGCTCCTGGGCTTTTTCG
>OGQQ01001662.1_pt1 | contig 16507 bp, 16 predicted proteins | sample 1553281 | NCBI WGS metagenome assembly OGQQ01 (sample SAMEA2579937, study PRJEB22360) | human gut metagenome | biome: human gut; feature: human-associated habitat; material: faeces | place: Denmark | collected 2008/2010 | reverse complement strand
CCGATCGCGAGTCCCGGCCGCGGGCCCGAGCCGTCCCGCGGCCGAGAGGCTGCCTCCGCCGACCTCAAGCGCCGCATCCGCCGCCACCGCACCGCGGTCCAGCTCCGCCGCGCCGCGCAGGGTCATCCGCGCGGGAATCGCCACGCGGCGGCGCAACGCCGTGTCGGGCAGCAACGCTTCGAGAAACTCCAGTTCGCGGAAATCCCCCTCGAAACGGACCGAAACGGCCGCCGCCCGCCCTTCCGGCAGGTTCTTCGCCCTGCCTTCCGCCCGCATGCCCGGGCACGGAGAGCTCCAGCCCGATCCGGCGCAGGTCGGCCAATGTCCCGGCGGCCGTCAGCGACAGGCTCACCTCGCGGTCGCCCAGCGCCTTCGGAACAGGGAACAGCAGCCGCATGTCCCGTGTCGAGAGATCGGCGCGAAGCGCAGCCCCGATCTCCGCTGCGGGAGCCAGTCCGAGCGCCCCGGGGCCCGCCTGCACGTCGGCGTCGATCCGCGACGAAGCCGTGGCGAGACGGAAGCCCTCCAGCGACACGGCCCCGCCGTCCTTCACGAACCGTCCCGAGGCCGAACGCACGGCCAGCCCGCTGCGCTCGGCGAAGTCCAGCCGTTCGATCCGCAGGGCGATGTCGCCTCCCCGGTTATACACCGAATCGAGCGTGAGATTGAGCGCCGAGAGGGAGACCGCCTCCGGATCGAATCCCGCCGCAGGCGCATGCCCCATCGTGCCGTAGGCCGCGCGGTTGTCCGCCAGTTCGACGCGCCCCACGCGGACGGTCCAGGGTCGCGGCGCGCCGGCAGCACCCTCTGCGGCATCTTCCGCAGCATGTCCCGGGCCGGATTTCGCCGCAAATTCCGCGGAGCGCTCCGAAGCGCTCCCCTCTTCCGGTACAACCTCCCGGGACGGCGCTGCAACGTAGGAGTACACGCCGCGCGTCAGCCGCACGCCGGCCACCTCGACCCGCGCACTGTCCAGTCCGACGCGGCAGTCGTTCACCTCGCCCTCGGCCAGCCTCACGGAAAGCTCCGAGGGGTCGGGCGAGGTCCGCATCCGAAAGGCCGTATTGGCCACCGAAATCCGCCCTACGGCGATCTTCCACGGCAGGGCCGCCGCGCTGTCGGGCCGCTCCTCCGCGGTCTCCCGGACCTCCAGGCCGATCGCCGCATCCCCGTCCGCCAGCGCGACCCGGAAGACATCGGCCGTCCCGGCCTTCAGATCGACCCGGGCGAGATACACCCCGAGCCTTCCGGCCGCAAGACGCATGTCCGTTCCCGCGACGGAATCGCGGTAACGGGCCGCGAAATCCCCGAGTTCGAAATTGCGGATCACCGCCCGGCTGCGAAGCAGCGGCAGCAGGGCGACGTCGAGCGACAGCCGTCCGCAGCGGACAAGCGTGTCCCCGCGCTGTCTCAGCAGCACGTCGTCCGCCGACAGGCGGAGCGGAAAAGCGAGCCGGATGCGGCCGATCGAAAGTTCCATGCCGAGCGACCGGGCGACGGACCGTTCCGCCCGGACGCGCACGAAGTCCTGCACCGCAGGGATATAGAGCGATGCGGGAATCAGGACCAGCGCCGCGACGAGGCCCAGCAGCGTGCGGAGCGTATATTTGACGATTTTTCTCCTGTGCATTTTTCGCGGCGGCGTCCGGAAGCCTCGACGTTCCGAGACCGCCCGTCTAAAACGACTGCAAGTTACGAAAATTCCGGTTCCTGCCCAAAGGCTTTCCGGCACATTCGGCCCGATTCGAGGCATTTATCGTTTTTTCTTCCCGCCGGATGCCCCGGAACGGCGGAAACCGCCCGTTTTTCCCTCGCAGTCCGGCCGTTCCGAAAAGGCCCCCGCCATGACGGAAACGCCCGCATCGCCGCCGCCAGTCCGCAACGCCGGCAGTCCGCCCCGCCGCGTCACGCAAAAAAAATTAGGACCGGAAGACGGAAATATCCCGGAAAAAGCGTACCTTCGAACAGAAATTCAGCCCTTTCTACGACAATATGCTCTCCCTGCGCGACAAACGCGACTGCTGCGGCTGCGGAGCCTGTGCGCAACGGTGTCCCGCGAAGTGCATCCGCATGACGGAAGACGCCGAAGGGTTCCGCTACCCCGTGGCGGATGCGGACGCCTGCACCGGATGCGGCCTGTGCGAACGCATCTGCCCCGGACTGCATCCCTCCGCACCGCACGACCCGCTGCGGCTCTTCGCGGCACGCAACCGGGACGAGGCGGCACGGGCGGCCGGCTCCTCGGGCGGCGTCTTTTCGCTGCTCGCCCGGCGGACGCTGCGCGAAGGAGGCGTCGTATTCGGCGCGGCCTTCGCCCCGACGTGGGGAGGGGTATCTCACCGCAAGGCAGAAAAAGAGGAGGAGTTGCAGCCGCTGCTCAAATCCAAATACGTGCAGAGCGATACGGGAGGCTGTTACACCGAAGCCGCCGCGCTGCTGCGCGAAGGGCGGCGGGTGCTCTTTTCGGGCACGCCCTGCCAGATCGCGGGCCTTCACGCCTTCTTCCGGGGAGAGCGTCCGGAACGACTGCTCACGGTCGAATGCCTCTGCCACGGGGTTCCCTCCCCGGCCGTCTGGCGCCGCTACACGGAAGAAACGGCGGGCGGAAGGCGGATTCTCGGCGTCGATTTCCGCGACAAGAGCCGTTCGGGCTGGCGGCGTTACGACTTCACCGTCCGCACCGACGGCGGCGAATGTCGCGTCCCGGCCCGGGAGGACCTTTACATGCGCGCATTCCTCGCGGAGCTGACGCTGCGCCCGAGCTGTTACGCCTGCCCGTTCAAGTCCGGCCGCAGCGGGAGCGACATCACGCTGGCCGACTTCTGGAACATCCGCGACGTGCTGCCCGCATTCGACGACAACCGCGGCGCGAGCCTCGTGTTGCTCAACACGCCGCAGGGCGTCCGGCATTTCGAAGAGGCCGACGCCGAGTGCCGCCCGCTTCCCTGGGACGACCGGGTGCGCGGCCGCAACGGCGGATTCCTCGAACGCGTCGAACCCCACCCGCGCCGCGAAGAGTTCTTCCGCGAGCTGCCCCGTGCGGCGAGCGTCACGGAATTGCTGAAACGAACCGTAAAACCCACACCCGGGCAACGTCTCGTGCGGAAATTCCGCCGGCTGATCGCCCGCTAACCCGAACCGCCCCATGAAAATCGCCCTGCTGACCCTCCCCCTGCACGCCAACTACGGCGGCGTGCTCCAGGCATTCGCCCTGAAGACCGTCCTCGAACGGCTCCGCCCCGCGGGTTGGGCTCGGGGCAAACACCCCCACACCTCGGCCACGAGGTTTGGCTCGTGGACAACCGCCGCCGCGAAAAACCCGTCAGCAACCTCTTCCTGAAGACCGTACTGCGCCGCGCGGTCGAGTCGCTTTTCCACCGCAAGGAGATTTTCGCCGAACTGAACACGGCCCTCACGCAGGATTACAAGAAATCGGAGATCGAGAAATTCATCTACCGCCGCCTCTCGCCGCGCACGGAGCCCGTTTACGATGCCGACGACTACGCCTCGATCGCCGCCGACGGGGGGGGGTACGACCTCTACATCGTGGGTAGCGACCAGGTGTGGCGGCCGCGTTACGCCAAGGAGCTGGGCCCCTATTTCTTCTCGTTTCTGGAGGGAACAGCGGCCCGGCGGATCGCCTACGCCGCCTCGTTCGGGGCCGCCGAGTGCGAATACACCCGCGAGGAGCGGGAGCGCTGCGCACGGCTGCTGGCCGAGTTCGAGGGCGTCTCCGTGCGGGAACGCACGGGCATCGGACAATGCCGCGACTACTTCGGCCGCGACGATGCACGGCAGGTGCTGGACCCCACCCTGCTGCTCACGGCGGAAGACTACCGCCCGCTGTTCATTCCGGGCATCGCCCCGGCGGAGACGATCCATTGCTACCTGTTCCGGGCCGGTTCCGCCGTCCGGCGGGAGATCGGCCGCACGGCCGCGGCGCGCGGACTGGAGATCGTCCGCATGACCGACCGGACGAACGAATCGGAAGGCAAGATGCCGGGAATCGGGCAATGGCTCTCCGCGCTGCACGACGCCCGCTACGTGGTCACCGATTCGTTCCACGCCTGCGCCTTCTGCATTCTCTTCCACAAGCCCTTCGCCGTCTATATCAACCGCCGCCGCGGCTCGGCGCGCATCCGCTCGCTTCTCGAACAGTTCGGACTCGAAGGACGGATCGCGTCTCCCGGGAAACCGCTCGCGCAGACGCTCGACGCCCCGATCGACTGGGAGGCGGTGGAACGCACGCTGGAAGAGCGCCGCGCCGACTCGCGCGGTTTCCTCGCCCTGCACCTGCAAGAGGCGCCGCCGCTGAGTGCCGCCGCGGGGGAATGAACCGCCCGGCGGCTCACTCCTCCGCCCGGCGGCTGATTTCGGCCACCGTGGCCCCCACGTAGCCGATCAGCGCCCCGGGCGCGAGCCTGAGCTGCAATCCGCGCACCCCGGCGCTGACATAGATGAAGGGCAACCCCTCGGCCGAAGCGTGGACATAGGTCGGAAAAGCCTTCTTCATCCCTATGGGCGAACACCCGCCGCGGACATATCCCGTCACGGGCAGCAGCTCCTTCATCGGAATGAGGTCCGCTTTCTTGTTGCCCGACACCCGGGCCGCCGCCTTGAGATCCACCTCGTGGTCCCCCGGCACGACGCAGACGAAATACCCCGTGCGGTCGCCCCGCAGGACGAGGGTCTTGAACACGGTCGCAATGTCCTCGCCCAGTTGTTCGGCCACGTGCGTCGCCGCGAGGTGCTCCCCATCGACACGGTAGGGAACCAGCTCGTAGGCGATCTTCGCCCGGTCGAGCAGCCGCGCGGCGTTCGTCTTTTCAATTTTGGAATGGCTCATATTGTCCTGTTTGTCGTCGTATCTGCCGCAAAAGTAATTTATTTTCGCCGAATGCCGGCGGATTCGCTACTTTTGTTCGTATGACATGCAGGCGAATCATCCTTCTTGCAGCGGCCGCTCTCTGGACGGCCGGAGCCGTCGCGCAGAGCACCCGCGTGCGCGGACGCGTCACCGACGCCTCCACGGGCCTGCCCCTGCAATTCGCCAGCGTCGTCTTCTCGGGCACGACCGTCGGCATCACCACCGACGAACAAGGCATCTACGCCCTCGAGACCCGCGACACGACCGCCCGCATCGAAGTCTCGATCGTGGGCTACGCTCCCCAGTCGCGGCGCGTGGAGCGCGGGACATTCAGCCAGGTAGACTTCGCCCTCGACCCCGTGCGCTTCGACATCGGACAGGTCGTCATCACCCCGGGCGACAACCCGGCCCACCCGATTCTCGAAGAGGTCGTCCGCCGCAGGCCGCAGAACGATCCCGAGTACTACGACACCTACAGATGCACGACCTACACCAAGATGGAGCTCGACCTGACGAACCTCCGCCCCTCGTTCCGCAGCAAGCGGTTGCAGCGCAACTTCGGATTCATATTCAGCTACATGGACACCTCGGCGCTCACCGGCGCCGCCTACCTTCCGGCCATGATCTCCGAATCGTCCGCGGAGCTTTACCACAGCCGCTCGCCGCAGTTCACGCGCGAGGTGATCCGCGCCAGCCGCATCTCGGGCGTGGAGAACAGCGAAGCCGTGGCGCAGTTCACGGGCGGCATGCACGGCGACGTGAACTTCTACGACAACTTCATCGACCTGTTCGACGTGCGCTTCGCCAGCCCGCTCGCCTCGGGCGGCAGGACCTACTACGACTATTTCCTGGTGGACAGCCTCGACGTGAAGGGACGCAAAACCTACAAGATACGCTTCCACCCCAAACGGCTCACCACGCCCGTACTCGACGGCGAGATACACATCGACTCGGCCACCTACGCCCTGCAGTCGGCGTCGGTGCGCATGCCGCGGGGCATCAATGTGAACTGGATCCGCCACCTGCGCATCGACAACGAGAACCGCCTGACAGAAAACGGACGCTGGTTCCGCCTCCACGACCGCGTATCGGCCGAATTCTCCCTGACGACGGCCGACTCGTCGAAACTCGTGTCGTTCATCGGCACGCGCGAGATCGCCTATTCCGACGTACGGATCGACGAACCGATCCCCGACGAGGTGCTGCGCATGGACAACCGCGTGCAGATCGCCGGCGGAAATCCCAACCGCCGAGACGAAGCCTATTGGGAAGCCGTGCGCCCCTACACGCTCAGCGAACGCGAACGGGGCATCTACGCAATGGTAGATTCCGTGCAGCGGGTCCCCCTCTACCGCAATATCTACACGCTCGTCAATACGATCCTCGTCGGCCACTGGAACACGAAGTACATCGGCATCGGGCCCTACTACAAGATCGCCAGCTTCAACAAACTCGAGGGATTCCGCATGCAACTGGGCGGCCGCACGACCACCGAAGTGAGCCGCCGCGTGCGCCTTTCGGGATACGCCGCCTACGGCACGCGCGACGGACGCTTCAAGGGCGGCGGCAGCATCGAGGCGGTTTTCGGCCGCACGCTGACCCGCAAACTCACCCTCTCGGGGCGTCACGACGTCCTCCAGCTCGGCGCAGGGGACAACGCACTGACAGAAAGCAACATCCTCTCGTCGATCCTCTCGCGCGGCGACCAGCGCCTCTCGATGGTGAACCGGGGCGAGGCGGACTACGAGCACGAATGGCGACACGGCGTCACGGCCCGCCTCGGCGCCCGCCTGCAACGGGTCTATTCCAACCGCTACGTCCCGATGATCCGCCCGGACGGCACGCCCGCCAACTCCATCTCCGATGCGGCGCTGCGCGCCGAACTGCGCTTCGCCAAGGACGAGACCGTTTACCGGATGCCCTTCGACAAACAGTCGCTCGGTTCGAAATACCCCGTCGTGACGCTTTCCGCCGCGATCGGGATTCCCGGACTGCTTCCCGGCGCCAGCGAGTACTACCGCTTCGAGGGCGGCATCCGCTACCGGCCGCCGATCGGCTACTCGACGATCACCGTGCGGGGCGGCCACATCGTCGGCACGGTCCCCTACCCGCTGCTCAAGCTCCACGAAGGCAACGGAACCTATTTCTACGACCCCTACGCCTTCTCGTGCATGGACTACTACGAATTCGCCTCCGACAGTTGGGTGGCGTGGTTCTACGAACACCATTTCAACGGTCTGCTGCTGGGCCGCCTGCCTCTCATCAAAAAACTCCGCTGGCGCGAAGTGCTCGTCTTCAAGGGCGTCTGGGGCACGCTCTCGCACCGCAACGACGGGTCGCGGCCCGGAAGCGGCGCACCGCTCCTCTTCCCCGCAGGCATGTCCTCGGTCTCGACGCCCTACCTCGAGGCGGGCTTCGGCGTGGAGAACATCTTCCGCCTGCTGCGCATCGACTGCATCTGGCGGCTGACCCACCGGGAACCCGTCGCCGGAGAGGAGGTGCAGCGTTTCGCGGTCAATCTGGGCGTGCAGCTCAAATTTTGATCCGGCGGACGTCCGCGGCGATTTTCGGCGTCCGGAAATTTGGCATTGCGCACGCCTTGCGCTATCTTTGCCGCACGAAAACACCGGAGACAGACTCCGCCGCGAGCCGGTCCCGGGAAAACGAACCGACGATGAAGAAAGCAGCACTGTTCGACATGGACGGAACGCTGGTGGACAACACCCCGGCGCACATCAGGGCCTTCTCGATCTTCTGCGACCGCTACGGCGTCACGGACTGGGCCGAAAAGCTCAGCGGGGTTTACGGCATGGGCAACGACGACATCATGGGCCGCATCCTGCCCGAAGAGGTGATCCGCGAAAAGGGACTCGCCGCGCTCGCCGCCGAGAAGGAGGCGATCTACCGCGAAATCTACGCCCCGGAGATCCGTCCCGTCGAGGGGCTTCGCGAACTGCTCGGACGGCTCCGCACCGCGGGCGTCCGCTGCGCCGTCGGCTCGTCGGGCTGCCGGGCCAACGTCGATTTCGTGCTGGAGAGATGCGGCATCGGCGACTTCTTCGACGCCCGCATTTCGGGCGACACGGTGACACGCTGCAAACCCGATCCGGAGATCTACCTCCGCGCGGCCGCCGCGCTGGGCGCGGACCCGGCCGACTGCGTGGTTTTCGAAGACGCCTTGGCGGGTATCGAATCCGCCCGGCGCGCCGGGGCGGGACGCATCGTCGCACTGGCCACCACCCTGACACGCGAACAACTGCTGGCCGAAGGGGGCGCCGACGCGGTCGTCGGCTCCTTCGCCGAAGTCACCGACGCCGATCTGAACTGACAAATCCGTTTACGCCATGCTCCGTGGTCTCGCCACCGTATTGCTGCTCGTCGTCTCCAACGCCTTCATGACGCTGGCCTGGTACGGGCATATCGCCTTCAAATCCAAACTCGAACGCTTCGGACTGATGGTCATCGTGCTCTTCAGTTGGTGCATCGCCCTGTTCGAATACTGCTTCCAGGTCCCGGCCAACCGCATCGGATCGGCCGAGTTCGGAGGCCCGTTCTCGATCTGGGAACTGAAAGTGATCCAGGAAGTCGTCTCGCTCTCGGTCTTCACGCTCTTCGCGCTGGTGTTCATGAAATCCGACACGCTGCGCTGGAACCATTTCGCCGGATTCCTCTGCCTCGTACTGGCCGTCTATTTCATCTTCCGCAAGTAGCCGCGATCCGCCCGAAAAAGCGCAAGTTTCGGATTGTTCCAACGGCGCACGGCGCTTATCTTTGCCGTATCGAATCCGACATTACGACCATGAAAGACACATCACCGGACAACACGGCGGCGAAGTCCGCGGGCACCGTCGTCATTTTCGAAGTCACCCCCCGCAGAGAGGGAGTGAACGAGTATCTCGAGCTGGGGGCCGCCCTGCAATCCGAGCTGAGGAAAACACCCGGATTCATCCGCGCGGAGCGGTTCTCCAGCCTGAGCGAAGAGGGCAAACTGCTGAGTGTCTCGTTCTGGGAGAACGAGAAAGCCGCCGCCGCATGGCGCAACCGCCCCGCCCACCGGAACTGCCAGAAAAAGGGCGGCGAAACGCTTCTCGAACGTTATTCGATCACGGTGGCCTCCGTCGTGCGGGGATATACCCGCGACGAACGTGCGCAGGCTCCGCAGGATTCCGAAAAGGCCTTGCGCCGAAAATAAGATGCGATGGAGGAGTATTTCCGCTACGGGGAGACGGAGCTCTCCCACCTCAGAAGACAGGACGAACGGCTGGCCGAAGTGATCGACCGTGTGGGTATGGTGAAACGGCGGGTCATTCCCGACCTTTTCGCCGCACTCGTCCATACCATCGTCGGACAGCAGATTTCGACCCGGGCACACGAAACGATCTGGCAGCGGATACAGGCTGTCATCGGTCCGGTCACCCCGGCCGTCATCGACGCGCTGCCGCCCGAAACGCTGCGAAACCTCGGACTGTCGCTCCGCAAAGTCGGTTACATCCGCTCGGCCGCCCGGAAGATCATCGACGGTGAATTCGATATCGACGCGCTGCGCGACCTGCCCGACGAAGAGGTTTGCGCCCGGCTTTCGGCACTGGAAGGCATCGGCGTATGGAGCGCCGAAATGCTGATGCTTCACTCCCTGCAACGGCCCGACATTCTGAGCTACGGCGATCTGGCGGTCCGGCGGGGATTGCGGATGCTGCACGGCCATCGGGAGATAGACCGCGCACTGTTCGAAAAATACCGGCGCCGCTACTCGCCCTGCGGAAGCGTGGCATGTATCTATCTGTGGGCCGTATCCTCCGGAGCGATCGCGGAACTGAAAGATCATGGACTCAAAAGACAACCGCATGGAAACCCGAAGAAAAGCTGACGCGCGGCGTCCCGCCCTACCCGAAAAGCCCGAAACGACGATTCGGGTGCAGACTTACGGCTCGCCCTGCGGCGAACTGCTGCTCGGATCGTTCGGGGAAAGCCTCTGCCTTTGCGACTGGCGGAACGAACGACACCGGGGATTCGTGGACCGGCGCGTACGACGTCTCCTGCGGGCCCGCTTCATCGAAGCCCCGTCGCCTCTGCTCGACGAGGCAGCCCGTCAGTTGGACGAGTACTTCGCCGGATACCGCCGGACATTCGACATTCCCCTGTCGTTCGCCGGTACGGAGTTCCAGAAGACCGTCTGGCGCGCGCTGCTGGCGATCCCGTTCGGTGCGACCGTCTCATACGGGGAGCTGGCCCGCCGCATCGGCCAGCCGAAAGCCGTGCGGGCCGTGGCCAATGCGAACGGCGCGAACCCGCTCTCGATCTTCGTCCCCTGCCACCGCGTCATCGGCAGCGACCGTTCGCTGACGGGCTACGGCGGCGGACTGGCAGCGAAACGATGGCTCCTCGAACTGGAATCGGAACCGCTCCTGCCGTTCCGGGACACTTTCGTGAAATGAATCCGAACGAAAAACGCAACGATACGCCCCATGAAAACCCAGCAGGAACTCGACAGCGAACGGATCGCAGCGGCCATCGAATTTCTGATTCTGCACCGCACCTCGCACACCGGACTCGGCGACGTGGCGGACCACGTGCACCTGAGCCCCTGCCACTTCCAGCGCATGTTCCAACGACGGGTGGGCGTCTCCCCCAAACAGTTCGCCCGCTTCCTGAGCGTCGAATACGCGAAAAAAATCCTGACGGAGACCCGCGCCTCGCTGTTCGATGCGGCGAGCGAAGCGGGCCTCTCGACCACGAGCCGCCTGCACGATCTTTTCGTCACGATCGAGGGCATGACGCCCGGCGAATACAAACGCGGCGGAGCCAGCCTCGAAATCGGCTACTCGTTCGCTCCGACACCTTTCGGTGAAGTCATCGTCGCCTCGACCCCCAAGGGCATCTGCCACCTGACCTTCGCCGACGAAGGCCGGGACGAAGCCTTCGAACGGCTGAGAGGCCTCTTTCCGAACGCCTCGTACCACCGGGGAACCGATCCGAACCAGCAACGGGCCCTCTCGATCTTCGGCCGGGACTGGAGCGACACCGAGGCGGTCCGCCTGCATCTGAAGGGAACCGCATTTCAGCTCAAGATATGGAACGCGCTGCTCCAGATTCCGAGCGGCGGACTGACCACCTACTCCGACCTGGCGCAGAAGGCGGGATACGAAGGGGCGCAGCGTGCGGTCGGCACGGCGCTCGGAAACAATCCCGTCGTGCTTCTCATTCCCTGCCACCGGGTCATCCAGGCCTCGGGCATCATCGGCAACTACCGCTACGGACCGACGCGCAAAAACGCCCTCATCGGCTGGGAGGCGGCCCGGAGGGAACAGGACGGGCGGCGCTGAAAGCCGGCTGCCGATGCAATCCGGACACCGATATCGGACAGACATTTGACCGATTTGAACAAAATTCGTATCTTTGCCCCCGCAATCGGACGGGGACTCCTCCCGCTCCCGGACAAGGCCCTTCGGGCCCGGACGTCCCCACGCCCGGACTTTACCCAAACAATTCACGATGAGCTGGAACAACTGCAAACGGTTCGGTCTTTTTCTGATCTGCCTGCCCGCCGCACTGCCCGCCGCGGCCCAGAGCGACACGCTCTTCCTTCCCGTGGAGCGGCTTTTCGAACTGGGCGTCCGACACAACCTGGCATTGCAGGCCGATGCGCTGGAGGAGCGGAGCGCCCTCGAACGGGAACGGGGCGCCCGGGCCGAACGGCTGCCCGACCTGCAGGTCGGCCTGCGGGGAGGCTACGCCGGCCGGCCGACCGTCTTCCGGCAGGGGCTCGCCGGCGCCTATCATCCCGACGCACCCGACTGGTCGCAGAATTACGCCGTGGACCTCTCGCAGCCGATCTACCGGGGAGGGAAACTGCGCTACGCCGTCCGCAAGGCGGGCATGGAGCGTTCGCTCGCCGCGCTGCGCACCGAAGCGGATGCCGCGGACATCCGTCTGGCCCTTCTGGAGCAATACATGCAGCTTTTCGAACTCTACCGCCGGCAGGAGGTCTTCTCCCGCAACATCGAGGAGTCGGAACGCCGCCTGCACGACATCCGCCGGATGAAGGAGGAAGGGCTCATCACGAACAATGACGTGCTGCGCAGCGAAATGCAACTGACCGACGACCGGCTCTCGCTGCAACGGACGCAGAACGACCTCGTGCTGGCGTCCCAGCACCTGGACATCCTGCTGGGACTGCGGGAAACGCTGCTCATCCGCCCCGACACGGCCATCCTGCACCGCCCGATCGAACTGGAGTCCTACGAGACGTATGTCGGAGAGGCCTATGCCGGCGACCCGGACCTGAAACGCCTGCGGATGCAGACCGAACTGGCACGGAACGACGTCGCACTGGCGCGCTCCGCCATCCGGCCCGACGTCTCGCTCTACGCCTCGAACACGCTGGCCCGCCCCGTCGCCCGGACGATGGAGGACCTCTACAACAACAACTGGAACGTCGGACTGTCGGTCTCCGTGCCCCTTTTCGCGCTCTACAAGAGCCGCCACAAGGTGCGCGAAAGCCGGCTGGCGGTCGCCCTGAACCGGAACGCCGAAGAGCAGGAGATGCAGCGTCTCCGCCTGCGCGTGCACACGGCCTACCTGCGCCACCGGGAGGCCGTGCAGGAGGTCAAGGCCCTGCGGCTCTCGGCCCGGCAGGCGCAGGAGAACTACCGCATCATGCAGAACCGCTACATGAACCAACTGGCCATCCTGACCGATCTGCTGGACGCGAACAGCGTGCGGCTCGACGTCGAACTGCAACTGACGGCGGCACGCACGCGCGTCGTCTACACCTATTACCAACTGCTGAGAGCCTGCGGGCGTCTCTGACGAATCGTCCGATATGGGAAACTGGAACAGAAAACGACAGGAGCTGCGCAAACACCGCCTGCGCAACATCCTCCTGAACGCGGTATGCGTCCTGCTGGCGGGATCGGGGCTCTGGGCGACGGCCGACTACTTCTGGCGGCACGTCAATTACGTGGTGACCAACGATGCCTTCGTCGATCAGTACGTCGCCCCGCTGAACATCCGCGTCGCGGGATACGTCCGCGAAGTGCGGTTCACCGAACACCGGTTCGTCCGCGAAGGAGACACGCTGCTGATCCTCGACGACCGCGAATACCGGATCCGGGTGAAGGAGGCCGAAGCCGCGCTGCTCGACGCCCGCGGCACGCAGGGAGTGATCCATTCGGGCATCGAGACCTCGCGCACGAACGTCGCGGTGCAGGAGGCCAACATCGCCGAAGCCCGGGCGAAACTCTGGCAGACGGAGCAGGATTTCCGTCGTTTCGAACGGCTGCTGCGCGACGAATCGGTTCCGGGACAGCAGTACGAGCAGGCCAAAGCCGCCTACGAAGCCGCGGAGGCCCGCTACCGGGCGCTCGTGGCGCAGAAGGAGGCAGCCCGGTCGCAGTACGCCGAAGCCAGCAGACGGACGGTAGGCGCCGAAGCCAACATACTCCGCCGCGAGGCTGATCTGGACATGGCGCGCCTGAACCTCTCCTACACGGTGCTGATAGCCCCCTACGACGGCTACATCGGCCGCCGTACGCTGGAACCGGGACAGTTCGTGCAGGCCGGACAGACCGTTTCCTACCTGGTGCGCAACCGGGACAAGTACATCACGGCCAACTACAAGGAGACGCAGATCGCGCACATCCACATCGGTCAAGAGGTCGTCGTCAAGGTGGACGCCTTCCCCGGCCGCCGGTTCCGGGGCCGCGTGACGGCCATTTCGGAGGCGACCGGCTCGAAATACGCACTGGTCCCGACCGACAATTCGGCCGGAAACTTCGTGAAGGTGCAGCAGCGCATCCCTGTCCGCATCGACCTCGAAGGCATTTCGGACGAGGAGATGGACCTGCTGCGGGCCGGCATGATGGTCGAAACCGAAGCCCGCCGCCGATGATTACGGCCGCCGCACTGGAACTGCCCGTCCGCCGATGGGTTCCCGACCGGCTGGCCGTGGCGGGGCTGTTCTCCGTCCTGCTGCCCGTCACCATGCTCAACGGCTCCTACACGGGGAGCATGCTCGAAGTGTCGAACACGCTGGGTTCCAATGCGGAAGACATCACGATGGGCTACTATGCCGCTTCGGCCGGCATGGCCATCGCCTACCCCATCGTGCCGAAGGTTCTCGGCGCGGTCTCCTCCAAAGTGCTGCTGCTGGCGGACCTGACGCTGCAATTCCTCCTCAGTTGGTTCTGCGCCCGTTCCCAAAGCGCCGACACGCTCATCGTGTGCAGCTTCTTCATCGGTTTTCTCAAGGGATTCCTCATGCTGTGGTGCATCCGGCGGATCAAGACCATCTTCAGCCCGAAGGATGTCCGCAGCGAGTTTTACGCCTACTTCTACCCACTGGTCTTCGGCTGCGGCCAGTTCTCCATGATCATCACGGCCGAGCTGGCCTACCACTACGACTGGAAGTACATGTACTACTTCATGATGATCCTCCTGCTCGCGGCCCTGCTCATGGTGGCGATCTGCTTCCGTCACGACCGTCCGCTGCGCCGGATACCGCTGCGCGAGCTGCATGTCCGCGAAATGTTCGTCGCCTCGGCCGGACTGCTGATGCTCATGTACGTACTCTGCTACGGCAAGGTGCTCGACTGGCTGTCATCGCCCCGCATCTGCCTCTACGTCGTGCTCGGCCCCGCGCTGCTCGTCTTTTTCCTCCGCACGCAGCACCGTTCCCGGAACCCCTACGTCGATCTGGCGCCGCTACGCCAGCCCAAGGCGCTCGTGGGTTATCTCTATATGATGATCGTCATGTTCTTCAGCACCTCCACGACGTTGCTGACCAACTACATGACCTCCATCCTGCAGGTGGACGCCACGCACTCCTACACGCTCTACGTCTGGCTGCTGCCCGGCTACGCCCTCGGAGCGTTCGTCTGCTTCTGGTGGTTCCGCTGGCAGCGGTGGCGGTTCCGTTTTCTCATAGCCGGAGGCATGGCCTGCTTCGCACTCTTCTTCGGCCTGCTCTATTTCGGCATCTCGCCCGGGAGCACCTACCAGAGCCTCTTTTTCCCGGTCTTCGTCCGCGGAGCGGGGATGCTGACGCTCATCATCGCCTTCGCACTGTTCGCCGTCGAGGAGTTGAATCCCAAATACCTGATCTGCAACGCCTTTTTCCTAATCGCCTGCCGCTCGGTGCTGGCTCCTGTCATGGCCGCCTCGTTCTACGGCAACGCACTCTACCGCTTGCAGCAGAAATATCTCTGCTCGCTCTCGGAGCACTTCACGCTGACGGACCCGGCCGCCGCAGCGAAATACGCCGCAGCGCTGGACTCCTCGCTGGCACGGGGACACGGATACGCCGAAGCGGCGCAACTGGCGACCGGAGAGCTCTATTCGACCCTCCAACAGCAAAGTCTGCTGCTGGCCCTCAAGGATATTCTGGGGTGGCTGTTCGCCGTTTCGCTGCTCCTCGCCGTCGTTTCGCGGTTCATCCCGTTCCACAAAACCATCCGCGTAAGATACGCCAAGGCCGGCGACGACATGGTGTAATCCTCGCCGGCCGAAGGGTCAGCGGCATCCGACCGGTTCGGCGGTCTTTCCGGCGGTCTCTTCCGCGGACCGCTCCCCTTCGCCCTCCTCCCCGGGGTCGCCGAGACTGAACTCCCGGTCGGCGAAGAGCTCGGCGAGTCCCGTGATCTGCTTGAGTCGCAGCAGCTCGTCGCGCCCCATGCCGATATGCCGCATGATCCAGCGGTCGGACATGTTCGCCCGCGTCAGCTCGGCGACGATCTCGCTCATCAGTTCGACGTTGTGCGTGCCGCGCGCCCGGTTGTGACGGATGGTCGAGGCCATGCGGTGCGAGAGGTCCTTCTCGATCACGGCGACGGGCAGCAGCCCCCGCTCGCGCTCGTAGATTCGTTTCGAGGTCTTGAGCACCATGTAACGGTGGTATCCGTCCACCAGCTCATAGACGTCGCGCACCGCATCGTAGTAGCAGACGCACGGCATCGTGTAGCCGTCCTCCCAGATCGACAGCTCCAGCAGTTTCATCTCGGGCGGCGCGACGACGTTGGGATTGTAGCTGTTCGCCACGACCTTCTCCACCGGCACGGCCCGGACGTTGTAAACGGGACTCCGGAAGGTCGCCTCAGTCGGGTATTCGTAAGAGCGATTCATATTTCTCCATGATTTTCTTGCGCCGCTGCCGCTCGCTCTTGTTCGGCGAGAAGCCCATGTACTTGCAGGCGTGGTCGTTTTTGAGGATGCAGATGCAGATGCGCTTGAAGGTCGGCAGGCGGCTGAACTCCGGCAGGTCGATATCGTCCAGGTAATCCATGCGAACCGGACGCTTGTCCGTGCGGTAGGAGCTGCGGTCGCCCACTTCGATCCTGATTCCCGCCTGCCGCAGCTTTCCGATGGTCTCGTCGGAGAGGCAGCCGCCCTTGTCGCGCCAGAAACGGATGCTCACGGAGAGCTTCTCGAGGTAGTTCCGGCGGGTCCGCTCCGGAAGGGTCGCGAGCAGGAAGCGCATGTACCGTTCCCAGGTCATTCCCTTCGGCAGGCGGACCGACTGCCACCCCACGGCGGCCGTCCGACCGTACAGCGCGGCGAAATCGGCACCGTTCACCCGGCCGATCATACGGCCCCACGTGTCGGGGTCGATGGCCTTGTAGAGGTGCAGGCTCGAAATGGCGGGCG
>OGQQ01001654.1_pt1 | contig 16539 bp, 15 predicted proteins | sample 1553281 | NCBI WGS metagenome assembly OGQQ01 (sample SAMEA2579937, study PRJEB22360) | human gut metagenome | biome: human gut; feature: human-associated habitat; material: faeces | place: Denmark | collected 2008/2010 | reverse complement strand
TAGTAACTTGAAAAACCTTTATTTTAAAGGAAAATCACTTGACAATATAGGGAGGATATTATTACGTTATATTGGGATGATACAGGTAAATTAAAATATGTGGGAGATACTATAATAGAGGATCAATTCTATCAAGACTCGAATTCAATTATTGTTCCTAGTCTGTATATCAAAAATCTAGGACAGGCGACAGCAAGAGATATTATATATGATTGGAATTATGAAGAAAATATGGAAAACTTTAAAAGGAAATTTGAAGAGATATCCATTCCAATGGAGGCTGTTGTCAATGAGGAGGAAGAGGTAATCATTACAGAATTGTGGCAGGACGTGCCTCATCATTTTTTGGCGGAAAATGATGAAACGAACTTTCTGGACACAGAAAATGTAGATTACATATCTGTTCCTGTTGTTTATCTTGAATTGTTGAGTCGATATTGCTATGAGGTGTTCCCGGAAACGGATAACATTGATTACAGTGATTTTTTTGAGGGTGATCAACTGCCACAATTAGATTTAACAATTGAGTATACAAATATTCTGGACGAGAAAAACGAAGATTCCTTATATATTCAATTTGAACCGGTTCAGTATAAAACTTTAAATGGATCAGCCGGAGGGTGTACGTTTCAGATAAAAACCAGGACAAATAATTAATATTCTTCATTTGTAAAGGGGTGGAATTTAAAATTTCATTTTAGGTTTGAAGGGAATGTCGGCAAAAGGGATCGTATTATTACAAAATATGTGATATAATACATTTGTTTCGATAAGTAAGGAAATTTAGAGAAGATTATTACTCTATTTTCCTTACTTTTTGTGTTTTACACGTAATTTAAAATAGCGCTTTGACCCTATGTCAAGAATAGTTTTTAAAGTCATTTGGTGACAGGAAATCGAAATGGCTATGAATCCATTTTGTAAAATTAAAAGTCTTCAATTATATCTATTAGACTAGAGGCAGGTAAAGCTTTATAACGTAGATTTTGTTGTGTTATATCATGTTTTAAACATCTCTAAATGGTCCAACAGAAGGGAAAACACGATGGATGAAGCATTACAAAAGAAGAATAAGGAAGGAGAAGATAAGCAATGGGTAAACAAATTTATATTAGTGCGGACTATGCACCGGATGATGGAGATCAAGATGTGGTGGAGGTTTTACATAAATGGGGGCGAGATAACAAGCATAAAACAAATTTTATTGATACGGCACAAGTAGCTTCGGGCAGTGTTTCAGAGGATGAAGATTGCCGCCACTGTGATTTAAAGGCAGAATTTAATCGTCAGATTAATGTATCCTCTGCGGTTATAATTGTAGTGGGTGATAAAACTGCATTGCGTATAGCTGGTAGTGGATGTCAGCGTAATATCAAGGAACAATCAGAGTGTAGTTGTACACCATACAAGCAAAATGCGAAAGGGGCAAAAGCCTGTAAGGTTCCAAATACAGTAGGCGCAAGTGAAAATGCTGATGTGGGTGACATAAATCAGTATTCTTATTTACGGCATGAGTTTGAGCAAGCCAAAAAAAGAAATAAGACTATTATTGTGCTTTATAATTCACTATACAAGCAGCCCACATGGCTTCCAAATTATCTATCGGATTATGCAAGTGAAGCACACCCATTCTGGAAAAAGGATTTATGGGGGAATAAAGTTGGTGACTATCAGTATATAAAGAAGGTTCTTGGGTATGAGTAAGATTATTGTAAAGGCCGTAGTTTTTGCAGGAAGTATTGCTGGTGCAGTTTTTACGATAATTCCGGAGTCTGTATTTGGCGTTTTTTGTTTTGCAGAACAGTTTTCAAGTATGATTAGGAAACTATGGATTTCTTGTCCTATGACGGATTTAGAGTTGCGTGGCTTGTTTGGCAAGATTGAGTTTGTTGCATTTGTATTTTTAGCATGTCTGTTGGGTTATTCTGCATATATTAAGAAACGTAGTAAAATTTTTATAAAAGGAAGAAATTATTATATCCAAGTGAAATACGGAGATATCTTCAAAGAAAAAGGCTGGAAGGTAATTAATTTCGATGAATGCTTTACAATAAAAGTAGGGAACGGCAAAGGAGATATTAAAGCCTCTTCCTTGTGTGGAAAGTACCTTGATCGTTATCCAATAGAAAATATGCAGTCGTTAATTGATGAAGCGGAATTAAAGCCATCCAGAAAAAAATCTCTTTATAAAAATAAAACTAAATATGAATCCGGACTAATAATTCCACGAGATAATTATTTCCTTATGTCATTTGCAAAGTTAGATTCGGAGGGGCTGGGGTTTTTTGATTCACGGGAGGAATATTATAAGTGTTTGTCCACATTGTGGAAAGAATTAGATGCTAGGTACGAAAATAAAGATGTTTGTATATCAGTTCTTGGGTCGGGACTTACACGCATAGGAGATGAGACGCCTACACGGCAGGAATTGGTGGATATGATTATTTATTCCTATAAACTTAGCCGACGAAAGATCAAAACAACGCTGAAGATTATCTGTCTAAAGGGCGATGACTTTTCTCTTGATCGAGTTGGGAAAGCAATATAGATTGGTTGTAGAGTGGTTTTTCATCTCCGTCGGTCCTCCTTTTCGGTTTGGGGCTTGTAGTTCGAATTTTCTTGCGGTCAGAGGCGTCCTCATACTTTTCAGTATTGACTAATACTCAATGACTATTGACTATATTTATTTTTCTGAAATAGTGCAGAACTCTTGGAATTGCTGGCTGAAAGTGGTATACTACGTTTACTAATATTCTTCAATAACTTCAAGTATTGCTTATAAATTTTCTTTCATCATAAATATCTGGATAGAAGGCACGTCATATATGTTAGATAAAGATCAATTTTTTGAGAAATATAAAGTGAAAAAGGAATTTGAACAATCCGATTTGTCCTGGGATACATTGGAAGCGATTTACGATGATTACTGTTTGCGAGAGCAGGAAGTCAATCAGTGTACAAAGGAGCTTGAACAGTATATTCGCAACAATATGCAGGCGCAGATACATTCAATACGCTGCAGAAAAAAGGATCCATATCATTTAATAGAGAAGATTATCCGAAAACGGGGCGTTGAACAGAGCAATAAATACAAGGGAATTAATGTTGATAATTACAGGGAGATCATAAGAGATCTTATAGGTGTTCGGATATTGATTTTTTCGAAAGAAGAATGGGTTGGGGTTTTTGAGGATATTTTAAATTTGTTTGAATCTTCAATAGCTCACGAAGGCCAGTGGTTTATTGCGGAAGCGCCAGTTGCGTATACCAGGTATGGCGACAGGGATATTTTTACGGATAAGATTCACGTTGAGCATTCAAACAAAGGATATCGTTCACAGCATTATATAATATTTTTCAACCAATATTATTGTGAAATACAGGTTCGTACACTTACGGAAGAAGTTTATGGAGAGTTTGACCATAAGGTAAAATATCCATATCGAAATGATAATAAATTTTTAGTTCGATATACAACTACCTTATCTCAATTATTGGGTTCAGTGGATGAATTGATTTCGACATGCTTCCAGATGCAGCCTGAAGGCTGGGAGCAGTGCAGTAAGTACTACAAGGGAGACAAATATATTGATTGGATGAATATTTCCAAACAGACAGATTCGCATACACATGATGTTAAAGAATCAGTATATGTTGACGGAGATGGGAAAATTGATGTCGGAGAGTACTTCAATCATATTATTTTGAGAAAGGATTAAGAACATGGCAGCGGTTTTGGATGAGAAAACAAATATGAGAAGAAACAGATTAATTGAAGAGATTCAGACGGGGCAGATGACAAAAGAAGTTTTGTTGAACGCATCTTTTCCTTTTGAAGAGGAACGGCAGGCGCTATATTTTTCAAAGGCCAGAAATAACATGGCTTCAGATATGGCACATGCAACGATGAAACATTCCATCCAAACAGATGATGTAAAGATTCTGGAGGTATTACGCAATGTCGGGCAACGTGGATACAAGTAGAGACTATAATTATATTTTAGAGCGTGTAGGACCGAAAAAATTCCGGGAAAGACTGGATGAGATGATAGATTCTGCTGAACGGTATATTCAAGAGGCTGGATATGGCGAGCATGTTGTATGCAATGAGAGGATTATGTTAAATGTGCTCTTGGATTATTTTGCAGATATTTTCCGCTTAAAAGATTTTCACGGGATTGAAAATACAAGAACAGAAAAAATATTTGCATATACTGCTGCATGGATTGTGAAAAGAAAACCGCTGCAGATTATTCACGATACAGATGAAGAGAAAGATATTTTTGTGAATGAAAGATTTGCCGTTTTCTTGATGCTGAATGAATGTCTTCTGTGTGGAGAACGAAGATTTGTATCTGTGGAAAATAGAGTAAAGTTGGATGAATACATTGATTTGCTGTTATACTATTTGAAATATCGTGAATGTAATCCGCAGGTGCTGGAATTGATGATTGAATCATTTAAAATGGGAACACTTGTGGAAGCGTAAATATTATTTTGGAGTTTCTAAAGCATTTCCGGTATCTTTTGGTTTTATCAGGATGACGGCCTGTGCAGTCTCTTTGCTTTACATTTTCAAAAGAAGAAACTCAGGAGGAAAAGTGAATTGATCATCAGCGAGAAGATTTATCTGCTCATGGAGCAGAGAGGGATCAGCCAGAAAGAGTTTGCAAATCGGACAGGAATATCTCAGAGTACGATCAGTGACTGGAAGAGAAAGAAGACAAACCCGGCAGCGGATAAAATAATGAAGATATGCGAAGTGTTGCATGTGTCGCCGTATGAGCTTTTGTCGGATGGGGAACCGGTGAATTATGATTTGGTCTTAAGCCGTGGAGAGATTACTCTGATCCAGGAATACCGTGCTCTTTCGGAGCGGCAGAAAGATCGGCTGAGGGGATATTTCGATGCCTTGAAAGAAGAATGTTAAATTGCCTGAAATGCGTGTTGTGATTGACATGCATTTTTTTAAATGATAAAATAACGTAAAAACGTAACGTATAAACAAATTTGAGGAGGGGAACAAAGTGGGTAAATACATAAGTCTGGCAGTTTCTAATTCGGTTTCAAAGGCAGAATGGGTACAGGCGTACGAGGAAACGCTTCGTTTCCTTAAGATTTTTCCGCTGGCAGAACGAAGAAAGGTAAATGTGAAAGGTATAGATACAATCTGTCTTATTCCTACAGCTGAGAAAGAGGAGCCAGCCTGGTGGCTTGGCAAAAATGCGAAGCGGATCGGATGGACTGCATCCGGGGATTATGAAACAATGCAGACCGCAGATGACATTTCATTATTCAGGGATTTTGTTCAAGGCGATCTGTTTGATCAGGAGGCCGGGGATGCTATGCTTGGAGCGATAGCGGATTGTATGGATTACAGCTGGGAAGACCCGAGATTTCAGAAGGTAAGGACCACATGGGGTCGGACAACATCTGGCAAACCATATCACATTTATCTTCTGGCGATCGCCTGCCTTCTTGAAGCAAGACTGGGAGACAAGATCTTCATATACGGTGACATAACACGCAGCCAGTGCCTGCGGGCGACAGAACTGATTAATCAATATCTGGATGAACCGATACAACCGCCGTCTCGCTGTGTGCCAGACAGATTTTATGAGAGGGTTGAGAGGCTTCCATTCAGTACGGAAGAAAAACAGAAGATATATAACAGGCTGTTGCTTGGAGAAAATGCGGATGAACTGCTGATACGGCGATTATATGAAAGAGGAAAAGAGGAACAGGAATATGACATTTCGGATTATGAAGATCTGATACGGTATAAAACGGGAGATACCATTCATCCGGTTCTGGAGGCCTCTGCGAAGGAATCATATGGTGTCTGTCAGTATATACTGCAGACAGAATCGGATTTGGTCGACAGGCTTATGAGTGATGCGGCATATAATCGTTGTAAATGGCTTGTCTCTGAGATTACTTCTGTTCTTCTCAGGGACAAGGACTGGGAAAAGATATTTGCTGATATTGAAAATAATAAAGAATCGTTTAAGCGCTATTATCCGTTTACCTGTCTTCGGATAAATTCCGAAGATCAGGCTGCCATGATCCGGGCTATGGCGCTGAATGATGACTTTTTTGGCCTGGCGCGCCATTGATACAGGTCAGAATATTCTAAAACCTGAAGCCAACGTTTTGCGGTAGTTTATTATTTGTAAAAAACAGAAAGAAATCAACTGCGCATAAGAAAAACGAGAGTAATACAAGTAGAAACAGTGGGGAATCTGTGCTAGTATGTATTCAAGGCCCTTGGGTATCAATAAATATGTATTCAAAGCGACATATGGAAGAGTTTGGAGAAGCGTGTGAAAGAGAGTGATGGAATTATGTTGTTTCATGATTGTTCCAGTCAGATTTACTGGTGGCTGAAAAAACAGAGACATGTGAAAGAGGAATCTTTAACAGACTGGCTGTTGTACCAGGTTTCAGAAAAATGCCCTGACATATATTATCAGGCATTTACAAAGCATGAAGAGGCGGAAAATGGATGTGACTGGGAATGGTGGATTCTGACCTCGGATATGTATTCGGAGGAGTATTGTGCATACCGTTTTCTGGTACAGGCCAAAAAGCTTTATCTTTATACCAGGGATAATTATCCATTGTTAAGTTATAGTAATAAAAATGGGATGCAGATTGATCTGCTTATAAATGAGACTAAATATAAAGATGCCCTGCCGTTATATATGTTTTATTCGACGGGAGAGTCGGATATCAATGAGCAAATGAAGAATAATCCCTGGCTGAGCGAGGAAACGTTCAGGTGGTGTGAGGATTGCGAGAATGGATGCTATATATCTTTGGCATCAGCGGTTTATGAATTGCTGTTTGGCGGCTCAAGGCGGAAGATTCTGGATGGAGATCTGTTGAATTGTTCTTTTAAACTGTCTCTTTGTGATCTGCTGTTTGTTAGAGATGCGGAAAGGCTGCTAAATAAAATGAACCAGATATTGATCCAAAAGGAACAGAACCGGAATAATCTGCCGGGAGTCATCGGGATTAAACATTATAGGAAAGGAATCCCCGATTATCTGAAAATGTTCGTGGAGAGAAGAGAGGAAGATCTAAGCTGGTTTGAAAGAGAGATGAGGCTTACCGATATTGGTGGGATTGGCGTCATCGACTTGCGAAGGAAGGAGTAAAACTGTTCCAGGGAGGAGGGGCACTGAAAAACTTTGCGGTAGCCTGTCGGCTGACTGCCATAGCAAACTTACTTGACTTTGTGGGATATGAGTCAATTTTATTGCCGCAAAGATGAACTTCGGAAACAAAATCTGGAGGTTCTCTCGAGGTCAATTATGAGCTTTCAGTACTTTCAAAGGAGGAAGGACAATGGAGAAGTGTCGATGAAGGCATAGCCCAGCATCAGAATAGATCTGGACTATGCCTTCGTTTATATCATCCAAATTGGGATAATATAGTTATCTCTATTGACTGCTGACAGTGTGGGACGCATACAGAGAAGAGCGCCCTTCTCTTTTGGGACAGTGCCTTTATTTAAAATATCGAATGCACCAATCAGCTTGCTGCCTGGATTGACGGAACGCTTAACCTCCAGAGGATGCAGCATGCCGTCGCTTTCAATAATCATATCAATCTCATGCATTTCTTTATCGCGATAGTACCACAAGAGACATTCTTTTGCATCGTTTTGGTAGGTCTTCAAAACCTCAGACACCACATAGTTTTCAAAAATTGCGCCGTTTAAAGCTCCGTTTGCCAAAATGTCAGGCGAACTGTATTTTGTAAGATAAGCAACAAGTCCTGTATCAAAAAAATACAGCTTAGGAGTTTTTACAGTGCGTTTCAAAAGATTGTTGGAGTAGGGCCGAAGATAAAAAATAATATCCGATTTTTCTAAAACCTGAAGCCAACGTTTTGCGGTATCATCAGATACTCCAACATCCTGGGCAATATCGTGAATGTTTAGCAGTTGTCCGATACGACAGGCCGCCGCACGGATAAAATCACGGAATATCAGTTTGTCGGTTAAATGGATAAGCTCACTGACATCTCTGTCAATATAGGTCTGAAGGTAACTGCTGTAGAAAACATCCCGGTCGGAAAAGCGGCCGCTGATTAATCCTGGCATAGACCCTTTCCAGATGCGCTGATAGATTTCCTGCATATCTGCGGGTGCATGTGTTGTGGCTCTTTCCTTTAGTGCATTCAGATCAATTGAAAAAGGAGAATTGCTTCCGCTGCCATAGATTTCATGTTGTGATAAAGATGGCATGTGGAGCAGAGCCACTCTTCCGGCCAGTGATTCCTGGGCCAGCTCCATCATACGGAATGACTGGGAGCCTGTAAGCCAGAAACTGCCGGGTTCGGCACCATTGTCAATTTCGATCTTAATATATGAAAAAAGCTGTGGAGCATACTGAACTTCGTCAATAAGAATTGGACGGTCATGCAGCTGAAGGAAAAGCGCAGGATCATTTTGAGCCATGGCCCGGTCTTCAAGATCATCGAGCGTGACATAAGCTCTGTTTTTTTGCATTAGTTGGCGCAAAATAGTAGTTTTTCCAACCTGTCTTGGGCCAGTGATAAGAATGGCTGAATATTCTTTGGACAACGATAATATTTTTGGTTCCAAATCCCTTTTAATATATGTCATATCGAGACCTCCTGGCTAAAATGCGATTCAATCTTATTATAGCCAAAAAATAAAAAGAAATCAACTGCGCATAAGAAAAACGCAAGTAATCCTACACGGTTTTGGGAGAAGCTTTCTCCTAACAACTTGATTTTTCTCCTAAAATCAACTATAATTTGGGAGAAAAGAAGAAAGGATAGGAGAAAATGAGGTCATTTGATTATTCTGTTCTGAAGAATAAGACATGGGATAACGAGATCTTAGGGCTTGTCGCCCAAATCCACGAATACAAGGGCAGACAGGAACTGTATCTTCAGCAAAAACCAGAAGAACTAGATAGGCTGGTAGAGATTGCAAAGATCCAGAGTACTGAGGCATCTAATGAGATTGAGGGCATTCGGACTACTAATACACGGCTGAAACAACTGGTGGCGGATAAAACCGCGCCTCGGAACAGGGATGAGGAAGAAATTATGGGATACCGTGACGTTTTAAACACGATCCATGAGAACTATGAATATATCCCGATCCGGGCGAATTATATTCTGCAGCTCCACCGTGACCTGTTTCGGTATTCGGAGAAAGGGATCGGTGGTCACTTTAAGAATACACAAAATTATATTAGTGCAACAGACTCAGAGGGAAATGAATTTGTTCTCTTTACTCCGGTAACCCCATATGAGACTCCGCCTGCGGTTGATGCGATATGCGAGAGTTACAATCGTGTGATTGATACTCAGGAAATTGACGCCCTTCTCCTGACCCCTGTTTTTATTCATGACTTCCTTTGCATCCATCCATTCAACGATGGGAATGGAAGGATGAGCCGGCTGCTCACAACTTTACTTTTATATAAATGCGGTTATGTGATCGGCAAATATATCTCGCTGGAGAGTAAGATTGCTAAAAACAAAAATCTGTATTACGATGCGTTGGAAGCCTGTCAGCGTGGCTGGTATGAGAACCAGGAAGATCCTGCACCGTTCATTAAGTATCTACTGCGAACGATCCTTGCAGCATACCGAGACTTTGAGGACAGAGTAGATCTTGTTAGTGAAAAGCTCCCGGCAGTAGAGGTCGTAAGGCGCGCTGTGTATGGAAAAATCGGAAAATTTACTAAGCGTGATATCATGGAACTCTGTCCGACTATCGGAAAGACTTCTGTGGAAAATTCTATCAAACAGCTGGTTGACAGGGGCGTATTGGTAAAACATGGTTCCGGCCGTTCAACCTATTACACCAGGAGTGATGCAGAGTGAAATTCGCATAAGGAAGGGACACTCAATGTTTCATATTCTTCCGGGGAATTTTTTTGTTCCCCTTTCTTCACCGAATCGAATCGTATATTGGGACTGTATCTGCAGGCTGTTTTCCGTGATGGAGCATCAGCTTTCTTTTGGCGTGGAGAGAGAAGTGCTTGTGGATGAACTGCAGTACTATTTTGAACAGTCTGCCGCTGCGGATGTGGTGGATGAAGAGTTTGCGGAGGCGGACAGCAGAGGCAAGGCTAACGGAATCCTAAGGAAATTGGAGTTTTATGGCTGGATTGAGATCGAGACAGATAAAAGCTATGTCCAGAGAGTGAATTTTATGGATTATGCAGTGCGTCTGATCAAGACGCTCCTTGAGATCGCAGACGGGAGGAAAGTAGAATACCAGGGCTATATTTATACAATTTACAGCCTTGTCAGGGCAAATACGGATCATCCGGGAGTCGTGCTTTTGCAGATCCTGGAGAATACGGACCTGTTGATCACGGGACTTAAAAATCTGAATTCCAATATCAAGCATTATATTGACGAGCTGACGAGGCACCGCACAGTGGCGGAGATTATGGATGCGCTGTTTAATGATTATATCACAAATATTGTAGATAAAGCCTACCACAGGCTTCTGACTTCGGATAATGTGTCCAAGTTCCGGCCGGAGATTATCGAGCGGCTGGAAAGCAGGAGCAGGAGCCGGTCTTACATAGAGAAGGCATCAGGGGAACTGGCGCAGCTCCAGGAGATTTCGCCGGAAAAGGCACAGGATACGGTATATCGGTATCTGCATGAGATCATAGAGGCCTTCCGGAATATGGACGACATCTTAAATGAAATCAACCAGAAGAATACACAGTATCAGCGGGCGGCCATCAACCGGGCGAAGTTTCTGCTTTCCGGTAACGAAGATGTGAGGGGACAGCTGAAAGAAATACTTCTGGCTGTGAATGAAAGGATCAATGAAGATAAGATGGCGCTGGGCGGTATCTATGAGATTGGTTTCCTGGAAGATCTGATCCGTCTGTATTCCGTAAGTTTTCTGGATGAACGGTCATTCTATTCGCCTACGGAAGGAAAAAAAGAGTTTGTTCCGCAAAAACTTGAGAATCATGAGGTGGATCTGGAAGCCCGGCAGGAGAAGCTGCGGAAGATGATGGAGAAGATGCAGCGCGTTTTAAGCAAGGAGAAAATAGAAAATTATGTGCTGGATCAGCTGCAAGACCGCCCGCAGATGATGGCGTCGCAGCTCCCGCTTGCTTCGGCGGAGGACTTTGTGAAGATTATCTATGTCAGGCTCTATGGGCAGAGAAAGAAGCTGAAATATCATGTAGAGCCGGAAGAGATGATTGAGGTCAGGGGATACAGGTTCCGGGATTTCAGAATCAGGAGGAAATGAGATGGAACTGTTTGATAAAATGCTGCAGAGGGAAAAAGAGGATTTCCGGCGGATCAGCAACAGGCTTTTATCCACCTGTTTTTTGTGCAGGGCAAATGAGACAAGTAAGTCAGATTATTATTTCGTGCTGAAATATAAAAATGAATTTAAGACGTACCTGGATGTGCTGGGATACCGGCTGGAAGTGAACGAGGAACTGGGCGTGATACAGCTGGTGAATGCCTATAATTATAACCGTATGAATCTGAAGCTGTATGAATCGATCATTCTCCTGATCTTAAGGATCCTGTATGATGAAAAAAAGAGGGAGCTTTCTATCAGCGATGAAGTGATCGTAAACCTGGGAGATATCCAGGATAAGTATCTAAGCCTGCAGATCCGGAATAAAATGATCGATAAGACGACTATGCGCAATGCGCTCAGTGTGTTCCGCAGATTCCAGCTGATCGAGATCCTTGACAGGGATCTGGCAAATGAAGAGAGCAGGATATTGATTTATGATTCTATCCTGATGGCAGTACAGATTGACGATATTAAGAAGGCATATGAGAAAGTAGAGATATACAGAAAGGGAAGGCAGACGGATGAAGAAGCTGACGAGAATGAAGCTGATTAACTGGCACAGGTTTGAAAACTGTACGATTGATTTCGGATCGGCGACGCTGCTTTCCGGAGAAAACGGGGCGGGGAAGACGACGCTTCTGGATGCGATCCAGTTTGTGGTGCTCTGTTCCGCCGGTTCTTTTAATAAGGCGGCCCATGAAAACGGGAAGCGGAAGCTGACAGGTTATATCCGCTGTAAGACAGGAAAAGAGAGCCGTCCGTATGAAAGAACGGGAGAAGTGAGCGCCCATGTGGCACTGGAGTTTTATGAAGAGAGCCGGCAGAAATACTTTATCCTGGGGGCAGTGGTGGATTCTGCATCAGAAGGGCAGGAGACCACTGGCAGATATCTGATCGACGGAAGTATGCTCTCGGAGGATATGTTTTTTAAGAAGGATCAGACGCCCAGGTCCATTTCAGAATTCCGTGTGCATAATGGCAAGGGGATCCGGCAGTGGATGAAGACTCAGACAGAAGCAAGAAAAGTGGTTCAGTCAAGGCTTGGACGGATTGAGGATAAGTTTTTCAGTCTGATACCCAAAGCGCTTGCTTTTAAGCCGATCGATGATATCAAAGATTTTGTGTATTCCTATGTTCTGGATGAAAAAGAGGTAAATATTGATGTCCTGCGGGAGAATGTGCGCACTTATCAGGATCTGGAGCGAACCCTTGAGTCTGTAAGGCGCAGGATGCAGAAATTGGAGCGGATTGAAAAGCTCCATGATGAAGCGGCAGACAATATACAGAAGGATCAGATGTACACATATTTCCTCGCAAGGGCTGCTGTGGACATTGCCGGAGAGGAGACAGAGCGGCTGAAAGCAGAGAAACGGGCGGAAGAATACCGGAAAAAAGAGACGGAGAAGGATCTGGAAGCGGTTGTTCAGGAAAAGGAACAGCAGCAGGAAATCGAGACGAATCTGCGTGTGGAATTGAAACAGAACCGGGAGTTTCTGGCGCTGGAGGAGCAGGAAAAGGAACTGGAGAGATTAAAAGAAGAGGAAAAGGAGCTCCTGAAAGAGAAAGGAGAGCTCCTTGCCAGCGTGAAAAGATCGCTTAAGAAGGCAGAGAAACTGCTGGAAATCAGGGATGTGGACGGCTGTATAGCCAGGTATCGGGATGTGTTTGGGCAGATAGACACATTGGAGAATACCGCTGAAGCTAGAGAAATCCTGGAACAGGTGATACAGTATAAGAAAGAAATGTATGAGAAGATCCGGCGTAAGGCTGCGGAGGTACAGATCCATCTGGCCCGGCGCAGGGAGGAGCTTAAGGGTCTGGAACATAAGATCGGCAATCTGGAGAAAAAGAAACTTTCTTATCCTGAATCCGTGGAACGGCTGCGGGAAGCTGTCCTGGAGGAGTTTGCGCGGATCAGCAGAAAGGCAGAGCCCAGGGTCTTATGCGAAGCGTTGGAGATTACAGACGAGAGCTGGCGTAATGCGGTGGAAGGATATCTGAATACCCAGCGGTTCTATCTCCTGGTGGAGCCGGAGAACTTTGATATCGCTCTTGGTACCTATGACAGGCTGCGCCGCGAGAAAAAGGCATACGGCGTGGGGCTTATTAATGCCCGCGGGCTGGAACAGTATGACAAAGCCCCGGAAGGAACGCTGGCATCGGTGGTTACATCAAAGAATCCTTATGCCAGGCGTTTTGTCAATATGGTTCTTGGAAAGGTACAGATGTGCAGCCGCTATGAGGATCTGAAGAAATATCCGGTGTCTATTACCAGAGAGTGTATGAAATATCAAAACCGGGTGGCAAGCGCTATCCGTCCGGAGATATTCCGTGTGCCCTTTATCGGGCAGAATGCATTTAAGGTGCAGCTGGAGCAGGCGAAAACAGAAAGGAAGGAACTGGAAAGTCTGGTAGGGGAGCTGGAAGGGCGGCTGGAAAACCTGGAGCGGGTGACCGGATTCCTTTCGGTGGAGGATGAGACAGACATCCGTTACCGGCTGGATGTGATCGGACGTCTGTTCAAGGTCCGGGCGGCGGTAAAGCAGTGCCGGGACAACATTAAGACGTTGAAGCAGAATTCTACATTGATCCAGAAGCAGGTACAGCTGGAGGCGCTGACAAAGATCCGGGCGGAGCTGGAGATAAAAGCAGGAAAATATCAGAAAGACTTGGGACGGATCCAGGAAAAGATCGAGGGGAAGGATCGGGAGATCCAGGAGCAGAGAGATCTGAAAGCAAAACGGAGCGCTGAGCTTGCGGAAATCGTGGCAGATGCAGGGAAGGAATATTCCCAGTGGCAAACAGAATATGAGAAGCAGACAGAGAAGAAGTCCTATGTGCAGTTCCGGGATAATTTTGAGAGGCGGCAGAAGGCAAATCTGACATTGCTGGATAAAGTGCAGCAGCAGATGCAGGATGTCATGATCGAGTATAAAACCGAATACAACTTTGGAGCGGCGCCGAATATGCAGGGCTATCCGGAGTTTGAGGCGGTCTATGAGAGGCTTAGGACATCCGAAGTGCTGGAATATGAAGACAAGGTACAGTCAGCCCGAAAAGCTGCCGAAGATGAGTTCCGGGAGCAGTTTCTGGCAAAGCTTCAGGAGAACATGAAGCAGGCGCAAAATGAATTTAAGGAGCTGAATAAAGCGCTGAAAGACATCACTTTCAGCAATGAGAGGTATGAGTTCCTCTATATGCCCAGCCGCCGCCACCGCAGATATTATGAAATGATCATGGATGATTTCAATATGATCCAGGGAGAATCCATCTTCAGCGGTATTTTCCATGAGACGCACAAGGAAGTGATCGAAGAACTCTTTGACCGTCTGGCCATTGACAATGATAATAATGCCAGGACATTGGAAGAATTTACAGATTACCGGACATATATGGATTATGATATCAGGATTCTGCATATGGACGGCAGCTATTCTCTCTATTCGAAGGTGTGTGAGGAAAAGAGCGGAGGAGAGACGCAGACGCCGTTTTATGTGACGGTAGCGGCATCTTTTGTGCAGCTGTATGGAAATAACATCGGAGGAGAGGCGGCCGGCCTGGTTATGTTTGATGAGGCGTTTAACAATATGGATGACGAGAGAATCGGCGGAGTACTGGAGTTTCTGCGGCGCCTTCCGCTGCAGATCATTATTGCGGCGCCGCCGGATAAGATCCAGTACATCAGCCCTGCCATGGAGGAAACTCTGCTGGTGATGACGGATGAAAAGGTAAGCTATGTGGAGGAGTATTATAATGGCGCGTTTTGAAACCAGGATCCTGAACGTTCTTCTGGACTCATATGAAAAAAGCAGCCTCTTTCGCGGCGACAACAAGGTGGCGGTGCATATCAGTTTTCGGTTTACAAAGTCATCACTGCCGGAATATTTTGACGAAAGCTCTCTTTCTTATGAAAGCATTCATGCCTGGGCGCATGAAATGGAAGAGAAGGGCTGGCTTGAGATTGCCTGGAAATCCGGAAAAGAAGGGCATATCATTGAACGTCTGATTTTAGATGCGCAGAAAGTGCCGGAGATTTATCAGTATCTGAGACGAAAGCCATTGTCCGGGCTCATCTGCGAACAGCTGGAAATCATCCGGTCTGCCAGGGAAACATGCAGGACGCCCGTAGCAGAATGTTTCCTTGCATGGCTGGAGGAGCGGCTTTTAAAGAACCGGCCGGTGAAGGAGTTTATTGATCTTGCATGTCCAGAGGATACGGAACGTCTTTTGCAGGCAGTGACAGCAGTAGAAGAAAATGAGAAGGAAAGTTATCAGAGAGAATTTTCCATCCGTGAGTTTGCGGACAGCAAGGCCCTGGAGAAAATAGAAGGGAAGCTGGGAAAAGTTTTCCGGACATTTTCCGAAGAGTTCAAAGGAATGGAGACGGAAGACATTCTGGCGGAGTACGGGATCTATCATACGCCGAACTACATATATCTGAAAGGCGAGGGTGTAGTGGATTTTGGAAACGATGAAAATGCCTGTCTGAAACTTTCGGCTGTGAGGCAGGGAATCGGCATTTCGGGGGAGGACTTGTCAGGCATCCGGATCTCCGGGACGGAACGTACGAAAAAGGTGATCACCATTGAAAATCTGACCACGTTCTTCCGATGGGAGGAAAAAGACGCTTTGATCATCTATCTGGGGGGATATCATAACCGGGTGAGAAGAACTCTTCTGGAGAAGATATACCGGGAGATACCGGAAATCCAATATCTCCATTTTGGAGATATTGACGTGGGAGGATTTGAAATTTATAAAGATCTGTGCAGGAAGACAGGAATTCCATTTCTTCCCTATCACATGGGCTTGGAAGAATTAAGCATGTACCGGGAGTTTTCCAGACCGTTGACGGAAAATGATAAAAGGAGATTGAAAAGGTTAATGGAACAGGCGGAAAGCGATGGAGCCCCGGATCTGGAAACGCTGCAGCTTATGATGGAATGGGGAATAAAATTGGAACAGGAATGTATCCGGTAAGAAGAAATTTTTTAGCATTCGTCTCCGCCTTTCCTCAGCCCGCTTACTCCCGCCCATCTTGCACATATTCTCTGGCCATTTTCTGCTGGGCCTCGTCCATGGTCACCTTCCCCTTGGTGATCCCCACCATGCCGCTTTCCTTCAGCTTCCGGATGGTGCGGTTTAGAGTCTTTACGGAGATGCCTGTCTCCTCGTGAATCTCCTCCCTGGTCCGGCGGATG
>OGQQ01001651.1_pt1 | contig 16543 bp, 11 predicted proteins | sample 1553281 | NCBI WGS metagenome assembly OGQQ01 (sample SAMEA2579937, study PRJEB22360) | human gut metagenome | biome: human gut; feature: human-associated habitat; material: faeces | place: Denmark | collected 2008/2010 | reverse complement strand
GCAGAATGCACCGTTTTTACGGGAATCTTCGGCGAATTCGCAACTTCCCAACGGGCCGATGTGGGCATCGGCCCCTACAGGATGCGGCACGAATTTGCGGTTTCCCATCGCGCAGAGCCTCGTTTCTACCAACTGCATTGGGTTCCGGAATATTGGCTGTTATCCTCCTCCACCCGCCTGAATTCTCCCTGAGAGAACATCCGCTCAAACCCAAGCGACAGATACAGATGATACGAAACCGGATTCTTCCGGTCGACGTTCAGCGTCGCGCGCTTCCCGGACGCCAAAATCTCGTTTTTTGCGCTGTTGACCACCTTGCGCGCATAGCCCCTTCCGCGGTATTCGTCCCGTGTGTAGACGAGCACGAGCCGCAGATCATCTCCTGTGGCCGGCGCGATGCGCGCCATGCTGACGATTTTTCCATCCGCCCGGATGACCCGGATCGAATCGAGCACCTTCCGGAACGACTCCTTTTCCGGTTTGTCCAGCAACCCGCAGTCGGCCACGAACCGCTGCGCGCAGTCAAAAATTTCGTCCAGATCGTCTTCCCGGGCTGTCTCGACCTCCGGTGCGGACGGCTCGGTGATGCTCCGCGCCTCCATAAAGTCCATGGCAAGCGCCTCTTCATAGCACCGTCCATACGACTGCATTTTCTGCATCAGCACATAGCCAAGTTCTGACGCGCAGAGATAATTTTTGATCTCATAGCCACCGTCAAACAGGAAACGCAGCAGCTCCGGTACACAGGCTTCTTCGCCGAACAGCAGCAGATTGTACGGCTCGATCTTCAAGGCCAGCAGCCGCTTGTCTCCCTGTTCGCAGCGGAGCGCATAGTTGATTTTATCTGCCTGCTTCAAAAGCGGGGCATCCAGCGTAAAGAAGGTGGAGAGATAGGGATTTGTCTGCAAGTACGCCTGATTATCCTGCAAAAATTCCATTCCGGTCTGGTAAGATACAATCATAATAGTCCCTCCGTAGTGAAACAGCACGCCGCAGCGGGCGTGCTGTTTGTAATTATTCGTCCAGTTCTTTCAGGATCTGCCGTACCTGTTCCGGCGTGTAATCATAGATCTTGTCGCAGAACTGGCAGTCGATGTGAATGTCCTTGCCGTCGTCAACAATGGACTGCAGTTCCTTGCGTCCCAGACTGATGAGCGTCCGCGTCACGCGGTCGCGCGAGCAGTAGCAGCGGTATTCGACCGGCTGCGTTTCGAGAATTTCCAGATCAAATCCGTGCAGCACAGTCTCCAGCACGACCTGTCCGTCCATGCCTGCCGCCAGCAACCGGCTGACCGCGCCTGCGTTCTGAATGCCTGCCTCGATCTTATCAATGATATCGTCCGGCGCGCCGGGCAGCAGTTGGATGATATAGCCGCCCGCCGCCGTGACGGACTGATCCTTCCCGACCAGAACGCCGAGCGCACAGGCCGTGGGGATCTGTTCGCTCTGGGCAAAATACGACGTGATATCCTCGGCAATCTCGCCGGAGACAAGGTCAATCGTGCCGATATACGGCTCCTTCATGCGAAGATCCCGGATCACGGTGAGTGTTCCGTCCGTGCCGACAGCCGCGCCGACGTCCAGCTTGCCGGGGGCCTTTACCAGCATGGAGATCTGCGGGTTCTCGACCCAGCCGCGCACATTGCCCTCTGCATCCGACACGGCAAGCAGCCGCCCTAGCGGCCCGCTTCCCTTGAGCTGGAGCGTGATGGAACCGTCGTCGACCTTCTGCATATTACCCATCATGGACGCCGCCGTCAAAAGCCTGCCGAGTGCCGCTGTTGCGGTCGGAAGTGTTTTATGGATCTGCCGCGCACGCTCGACAATGCCGGTCGTGGTGACGGCGACGGCGTTTACAAAGCCGTCCTTTGTCATGGCGCGTACAAGTTCGTCTTTCATAGTCAGTCCTTCTTTGCGGAAAAATAAATACGCTGCTCATCCTGCTTTGGTGCGCGCAGCACGCGGTCGCCATATTGCCGGATGTGTGTGAAGCCCGCCTCTTCGAGCCACAGCGCAAGCTCGTCCGGCTCATAGGCATATTCGATATGCTCCTCAAACGAGCGATCCCAAAGGCTGCCGTTCAGCCGGAAAATGTCCATGCCATAAAAGCACAGCCGTTTTTTTGCGTCAAACTCTGTCCGCCAGACGCAGTAGGTGTCGTCCGTCTCGTCCAGAAATACCTGCCCGTCCAGACCGCGCAGCTTTGTGGGCGTGTTGATATCAAACACGAACAGCCCGCCGGACTTCAGCGCATTGTATACGCGCCGGAGCGTCTTCCGGCAGTCGTCCGGACGCGTCAGATAGTTGAGGCTGTCCAGCGCTCAGATCACCGCTTCCACCGGCTCCGCCAGACGAAAAACGGGCGGCTGCCCTCCGGCAGCTCCCGCGCCTTCCGCTCTGCCTCCGCCAGCATATCCTCCGACAGATCTGCGCCGATCACCCGGTATCCGCGCCCGGCCAGCAGCATGGACAATGAACCCGTGCCGCAGGCCAGATCCAGAACCAAATGCGGCTGCACTTGCTCCCGCGCGCACAGCCGCTCAAAAAAGGTCAGTGTCTTTTCGTATCGGATATCGTAGGTCAGTTCGTCGTAGCAGCCCGCAAGCGCTTCATATGCGCTCACACCTGCTGCTCCTTCTGCTTCTGCTCGTCTTCCTTCATGCGGTCGAAGATGATGCGGTACGCGCCCATGCCGTAGTTGAGACTGCGGTTGACGCGGCTGATGGTCGCGCTGGAAGCGCCGGTCTTTTCCAGAATGTCGTTGTAGATCAGGCCGTCATTCAGAAGCTTCGCCAGCTCAAAGCGCTGCTCCATGGCCTTGAGCTCGGAAAACGTGCAAAGATCGGTAAAGAAATCATAGCATTCCTCGACAGTCTGGAGCTTGAGAATGGCGCTGTAGAGCTGGCTGTCAGGATCAGAGTGTTTATTTCGATTGTTCAAGATAAAATATCTCCTTTATTAATAGTGGGGTTCAGGCGTAATTATGGTAACACTTTAACGCTTGAAAGTAAAGTGGTATTTTATAAATTTGTCGCTTTCCACGAAAAAAGTTGTCCGTTTCTGGGTAAAACAGAAGCGAATTTTGTCCGCGCCCGGCGCACAGACAATCAAAAATCAAGAATCGACGCCAGATACTGCCATCTAAGTGTTCCGCGCCGGAAAAGCTTCAGCAGCAGCGCCTGATTGTCCTCCGAGTGCTCGACCTCTTTGCTGTACAGACTCACCACTTCAGTCAATTCCTGCACCGTTGCAGCATCTGCGCTAAGTTCGCGCAGGCAAAGCAGATGAAACACGCACTGCTCGACCCGCGCCAGATATTGCCGGTCGTTGACGGCCTTGAGTGCATAGCGGAACAGAAAATAGACCGTCAGATTTTCGTACTGGACGGAAAACGCGTCCCGGAAGGGGGCGGGCGGCGCGTCCTGACCGACTGCCGCGTCCAGCATGACCCCGAAGCGGCGCGTCAGGTGCTCCATGTTGTTGAGGACCATCCAGCACGGGAAAAACCGTCCGCTCCTGCTGCGAAGCCGCGCCAGCCGGACAAGACTACGATCCTGATACTGCTTTCCAAGGAACCGCCGCGCCAGCACCGGGACAAGCTCGTCCCGCCCCTCGTCCACCAGACGCTGCACCCGTCGTGCCAGCAGCAGAATGAGCGCCAGGCGGTCTGCAACAGGCCGTGCGCGATCCTGCGCCAGCCGGATCGACGAAGCCCGCGCGGAAAACAGTGCCGGGTACAATTCCGGGTCAAGATCATTTGGCACGACCGGCCCGCCGTCGTCTGCTTCCGTCAGCGTCAGCGGTGCATAGTGCTCCAGAAGAAGCCGCGCCGCTTCCGGGCAGGAAGCGGAGAGCGTCAACTCCGCTGTCTGCCCGTATTCTTCGGTAAAGCGCGGATGCGTAAAGCAAGTGCGGCAGAGCATTTCTGCACCATACGCGGCTTGAAGCGGGCAAAGCCCATCTTTGCGCAGCAGGACGCACTTCCCATCCTGTTCCCGGAAGCGAGTCTCGCCGTTTTCCGTCACCATTGCCGCCCGTACCTGTTCGCCCAGTTCACCGGGCAGGGAAGCGTAGCGCGCGATGGCGTCGCAATCCAGAATGATCTGCCAATCCTTGCAGCAGGTATCCGGACATGCGCCCGCCAGACAGGAAAAGCTGTTTACATAATCAAACTGCACATGCTTCATAACGCACCCTCTTTTCCAGCGTCAGCCGACGTTTCGATGATATCAGCTTTTGCAGCACGCGTCAACTTGTCATTTGCGGACATTTGTGCTATACTGTCAAAAAATAACCAATCAAAGAGGCATTTCATGAAAAAACTCAAACGTACGTATACGCGCTGTGCGCTGACGGCGGCGCTTGTGCTGCTGGTCATGCTGATCGCAGGCTCGATCTGGGACCTGCCGATCTCCAAATTTCTCTATCCCGGCCACGAAAGCTCCATCGGCCAGTTCTTTGCCGCCTTCGGCGAGCTGCCTGCGTTTTCGCTTCTGGCCGGATGCGGCGTTCTGCTGATCGTCCACCGCGCCAAATTCCGCCCGGAACTGAACATTGTTATTCTGGCCTTCGGCGTCTGCCTGACGCTTGCGAGCATATTCCTTTCCGTCCATGAGGCGACGGACAATGTGCCTGCCCTGCCCATGCCTGTCGCGCTGCTCGTGACGGCGTTTGTCGACGCGCTCATGGCGGCTGCGCTGCTGTTCCTGACGCGCGAGTGCCAGACCAAGACGATCCTTCGTTTTATCTGCACGGTGATCGTGGTCTGTGTCGGCATCATGCTGCTGATCAACATCATCAAGGTTCCCTGGGGCCGCGCCCGTATGCGTCTGATCTATTCCACGGGCAACGACACCTATTTCTCCAACTGGTGGCAGGCCGGCACGGCGCTCAAGAAAAAGCTCGTCGCCGACGGCGTTTCGTCGGATGACTTCCGTTCGTTCCCGTCTGGCCATACGGCCTGCGCTGCCTGCTCCATGCTCCTGATCCTCCTGCCGACGCTCTACCGCCGCCTGCACGATAAGGAAAAGCTGTTCATGGTCCTCGGCGGCGTCTGGACGCTTGCTGTCGCAGTTTCACGCCTGCGCATGGGGATGCACTTCCTGTCCGACGTGAGCGTCTCGTCTCTCCTGACCATCGCCCTCGGCGCAGTTGCCGTCTGGCTGTTCTACTTCAATAAGCCCTTCTTCAACAAAATCTGGGCCTTCGCCTCCGGCGATCCCAAACCGGCAAAGAAGCCGAGGACCCCGGAAGAACCGTAATATGTTCCGTTAAAGCAGCCGCAGCCGGCAAGGGCGGGGCTATGTGCTCCGCACGACGGAAAGCAGCTGCACCTTTGTGAATCTACGGCGAATCCGTATGTACGTCCAAACGTGGTTGTAGGGGCCGATGCCTACATCGGCCCGGCAGAATGCACTGTATTCACGGAGATCTACGGCGAATTCACAACTTCCCAACGGGCCGATGTGGGCATCGGCCCCTACAAGGGTTTCCACCCCACCAACATTTCAGAAAGAGCAGGAAACGCATATGCGAATGAGAAGAAGAAACAATCTGGCCCCGCGGATGGAGGCCTGCGAGTCTGTCTGGATCCATGACCCGGAGGCGCTGCGCGGCAGCTGGCGCAGCCTGATGCCGGACTGCCGGGAGCTTCGCGTTGAGGTCGGCTGCGGCAAGGGAAAATTCACTGTAGAGACGGCCGAGGCCGAGCCGGATGTGCTGCTGATCGCCATCGAGCGCGTGCAGGACGCACTTGTCCTCGCCATGGAGGCCGCGATCCGTAAGGGCCTCAAAAACGTCTTTTTCGTCTCGCTCGACGCGGCGAATATCGACCAGTTTTTTGCAGACGACGAGATCGACCTGCTCTATATCAACTTCTGCGACCCGTGGCCGCGCAAGAAGAACGCCAAGCGCCGCCTGACGTACCACACTTTCCTCGAAAAATACAAGAAGGTGCTGAAGCTCGGCGGGCAGATCCACTTCAAGACCGACAACGCGAATCTGTTTGCCTGGTCGCTGCCGGAAATGGAAAGCTGCTTCCTCGAACTGCGGAATGTCACCGACGATCTGCACGCGAACGGCCCGGTCGGCATTATGACCGGCTATGAGGAAAAATTCTACGCGCTCGGCACGCCCATCCACCGTGTTGAGGCCGTCATCACGACCAAGCAGCCCCGCCCGGCAGAGGAAAAGCCGGACCCGGAGGATGCAGAGGAATAATCCGCTGATGCAAAGGGAGTTCCTCAAACTGGAAATATTATAACTGAAATTCATATTTAAGAATATTGCTCTTTTTAGGGTGTATCTGAAAACTGAAAATGTGACCGGCAGCACGAAAAGCTCCGCTGCCCGGTGCATTGGTGGTTTTTCAGATACACCCGAAACAATTAGCAAAGGCATACGAACTCAAGTGAAAGAACAGAGTTCGTATGCCTTTGCTTTTGGAGGTTATTCCCGAAAAATAATTTTGAGACAAACGCTCTCCTCGCTTTACCGTTTGTCCCTGTCCACGCTGCGGAGCGCCAGTATCGACAAAAGCGTATATCTCATCCAGAACGGTGCGGACCGCTTCTCCTTCATTTTCTTCCGGGGCTTCGGCACGGGAGCGATGCACGTCCTCTGCGGCCTGATCGTGGGCGGCGGACTTGCATACACATGGCAGCGGACGTGGCTGAAGATCGCAGGCACCTGCGGCCTCTTGGGCGCGGCCATCACCCTCCACGCCATCTACAATCTGCTCATCGCCTACGGCGGCGCGGCGCAGTATGTGGCCTACGCCCTGCCGGTGCTGCTGGTGGCGGCGGGAAAGCTGTCCGCTTTCCGCCTCGGGCAGAGGAAATAACCGAATAATCACTCCCTGAGAGCTGCTTTTTGGCGGCTCTCAAAATTTTTTTGAAAAATTTTGCGTTTTGGGTGAGAGTTTTTTCGATTTTTTGTACCTATATAAGTGAAGGGGTTTTTAAGCCGCATTTCAAAAAATCCAGAGAGGAGGTTCAAACGATATGTACGATACCGCAAGACGGGTCGCACTCGTCAAGCAGCGGGTGCGGGAAAACACCCGCCGGAGGCAGCGGCGCGAGGCAATAAGCCTCTCCGCTTTCTGCCTGATGTTATTCACAGCACTTGCCGGGGCGGCGGACGCACTTATAGTGCAGGGGCAGACCGCCGCGTAGGGCATCCGGCTCAGAAACAGAGAAAACCAGAAAAAAGGCGGGGCGGACAAACCGAACCGACACGAACAGGAGGAGAAAAGCCAATGAAGAAACGAATACTTAGCATCCTGCTGCTGTGCTGCATGGTGCTGACCATGCTGCCGACAGCGGCGTTTGCAGCGGTGAGCGATTCGCTGGGCAACACACCCGAGGAAAATCAGGCGATTTTGGATCAGCTCTCCGCCCTGACTGGCGGTAGCAGCGACCAGGTGCTTTCCATGCTGAACGCTTTGGGGCTGCTGGATGAAGACGGCAATTTCAAGGTGGATCAAACCATCACGCTGGACGGCCGGGTGTTGACACTGGCGGCTGTCATGGAGCTGCTGGAAAATCCCGCCACGGATCTCACCCGTATAGCCGACGTGGATGGGACTCCGGTGGCGCTGGGCGATTTGAAGACCATGATCCAAATCGAACAGGAGCTGCAGCGGATCAAGGACACCTATTTCTCCGGCAGGGAGTTTACCGGGGAAGCTCTGGAGAATCTCAATAGCCTGATGGAGCAGCTGGAGCTGCAGGGCATCAGTTTGCAGTATTCCGCCTCTGCCACAAAGCCTGAGGGCGTTGAGACGGTGGATATGAGCAGCATGATGAGCCAAACGCTGGAGGTTCTCGCAAACAACAAATGGGAATCCGGGACTTTTACGGTATACCGCGGAAAACCGGTCGGCTTTTCCTACCGCATTCAAAAAGGCCAGCTCAGCAAGTATATCACCAATGTGGAGGTCTCGATAGACGGGGTGAGTGGGGTCGAGCAAAGCGACGGGTCCTACAAGCTGACCTATGACGCAGGCTCAACTTACAATTTAGGTGGTCGTAAAATCACTGTCAATGTTCAAACCAGAGGAGGGAACTCAGACTGGCTCGCGAATTCTTATTCCTATGGCGACCTGCTGGGGATGATCGAATTTTACGATGCGGAAAATCTGGTGTTCTATGACGGCGCCGGTTATGCCGACCACTGTCAGCTCAAGCTAATCAAGACGGTTGGCGTCCCCGCAATACAAACATCAATGACCGCGCCGAACTATGAGGAAAGATACGAAAGTACAGCCACAATACAGGGGGATATGTATATTCCTTTGCTGGCAAATGAATACAATATCGGCGAAGGTGCCAACAATCAGGACTTCGTTGCGCTAAGCGATACCATCAGAATTTTGGAGGGTGCCCGCAACTCGGTGCTTCCCGTCGGCTCCGACCCATTTTATCAGCCATACCAAATCGATGCCAGCATCGAGTTTAACTGGAGTACCGATGTAGAGGCCTATAATGGCCCTGCGCCGTATGGCTATAATAGTGACACACAACCCCATGCCCCGTTCTATCTGACGGAGTACAAGTTCAATGAAGAATCTCTGGGGCTCAGCAACAACAGAACAAAAGCGCTGAACTGTACGATCAACAAGGGCAGTACGGTCAACATCTCCCTGCAGTCTACCACGCAAAACAGAGGGGATCAGCGGTACTATCTGCCCTTCCGACTGTATATGAAAAGTGTACAGGGCGAAATCCAAAATTCCTGGGCCACCACCAAGAACAGCAACGTCACCGCCAAGCTGTTGGATACGGACGCCCCCACCATTCAAAGCGTCACGGCCCCGGCGGGAACCTATGCCAGCGGACAGCACGTCCCCATCACAGTTACCTTTGACGAGTTCGTGGATCTTAGAAGCGCCAGCGTGACCATCAATGGCAAAGAGTATACCGCCGCTGCGCTTTCCATGAACAAATACGGTGTCACGGCAATGCTCTGGTATCCAGTGCAGGATACGGATGCCACCACGGTCACCGTCAATGGTATGACCGGCGTGAAGGATGTTTTCGGTCATACGCTGGATACCACGCCCTATCAAAGCAACCCGATTGCCGGCGTTGAGCTGAAGAGCGTCTTGATGCGCAACGCCCCCACCGCACTGACCGCCGACTACGACAACGGCAAGGCATCGTTCACGATGAACGCCAACATGGAGCAGGCCTACAAGACCGTATACAGCAATTATCACACCCCGGCAGGCACAGACCCGAAGCAAGCCCCATTCCGCCTCGAGCTGAGGTACGACTCCGCGGTTGAACCAATCCATCTGCAGGTCTATCTGGACACAGAGAAGGAAGCCTTCACCATTAGCGACTATGCAATCGCACCCGCGGCTTACACCCGCACCTATACGGTGACGCTGCAGGCCAACGAGGGCACGAAAGACGCTCCGAACTGGGTGAATGTTCTTCCCCTGACCCGGCAGTTCACGGTGGCAAAGAAAGTTTCCGCGCACACGGTGACCATCGTCCCGGAAGCGAATGACGCCGACTATACGATTTCCCTCGCCGAAGCCGCCCGCCCCACGCTTCAGGCAGAGGTTTTGGGGGAAAACGGTGAGCAGGCCACCTACACCACCGGCAAATGGAGCAGCAGTGACACGCTCATTGCCACCATCAACGAGGATACCGGCGTTGTTGCCACCACAGGAACCAAGGTGGGAGCCGTCACCTTTACCTTTACGGCGGACAACGGGACTGTGGACCCTGCCGATGATGTGACGGGCGAGTCAAAGCCCTATACCGTGACGGCAGGCAATTCCCTGGCACTGGTGATTCCCGGCGGCGCGTCCATCGTGACGCGGGTAAATCAGCCCGCCACCGTGCTGTGGAGCTCCAACGCCGCGCTGATGGCACCGAACAAAGAGTTCCATTACAGGATTGACCTGTATGCGGGCAACTACACGAATGAGGCGGAGCTGAGCGGCATCCAGCCCGTTGCGTCTTATACCGCTGGCAAAGAGGAAAACAGCGTGCGGATCCCGGAGAATGTGCTCTCCAATCTCTCCAGCGGAAATACCCCGGCCTACACGGTGCAGGTCTCCATGCCGCACCCCAACGCCGAGGGTGAGAACGTCCGCCTGTCGGCACTTGCCTGGATCATCGTGCAGGCACCACCTGCCACGGCCAAGCTGACACCGCCCCAGAGCATTTACCACAAGGATACCGACGGCACCGTCAATATCAACTGGTCGGTGGAAAACGCCACTGACGGCGCCTCTCAGCAGCCCACGCTGACCATTACCCGGGTCACAGAGGACAACACCACCCAAGAGGTGGCCCGTGAGCGCCTATCCGGTACCTCCGGAAGTTTCTCCCTGCCATTACAGCGTGTGAAAGCCGGCAATCTAAAGGACACCTATCAGGTGGTTTTGAGCGTGGAGAACCCTGTTGAGGAAGCTCCCAGCACGGACTCCTTCCCCCTGTATGTCTACGATGCCGACGCACTGAAGGTGCAGGACGGCAACGGAGTCACGATTTCTGCGCTGACCATGGACAATACCTCCAAGGTCAGCGGCCCCCTGCCTACCGATACAGCTAAAATTTTGCAGCTGCGCCAGGAGCTGGGGCTGATCGAGTACATCGGCATCAACTATGACGAGTACGGATGGAACTCCTTTAAAGACGGGATCCAGTGGCTCTCCAGCAACAACAATGCCATTTCCGTCAACTACAAGCAGGGCGGACTGTATGAGGACATCAGAAACTTCTCCTTTGATTCCTACCTTCCCGAAACCAAAATGGCGCTGTCCGGCTTGGCCAACGGCACCGCAACCGTCACGGCTACCCATGCCGCCACGGGTATGCGTGCCGCCGTACAGGTGACAGCGAAAACGCTGCAAAATAAGTTCTATCTCTTCCAGCTGACGCCTGCAGCGGAAACTACGCTGCAATACACCGACGGCAAAGGTGTGCCCAAAACGGTCACGACCAACAGGGAAGGCGTGCTGGCGCTTTACGAGCCCAACGGAATCGCCAGTGAGGTGTCTCTGCGGTCCGGCTCCGGCGCGGATATTTATCTGGGCACCATCTATAAAGAAAATCTGCGTTCCGGCGAGCGGGATGCCACAAAACTGCAGCTTTATCCCTTGAATACCTTCAGCCTTCGGCGAGTCGCCCGGGCATCTGTGACGCTCATCACGCCGGGCGGCGATCCGCTGGCGAACAAGACGGTGACCGTTCGCGGCGGCGTTTATAAAAACGGAGGCTACTGCCAGACAGCTCTGCTGGGCTCCAGGGCAGGAGCACTTGTCAGCGGCATCACCGGCGACACCTATACCACGGATGCGGTGGGAAATATAACCGTCTATCTGGATTCCACCCAGTTCTGGTCGGCCGAAAAGGGCGAGAGCAACACCACGGCGCTTTCCGCTCTGGATCAGCTGGAGTACATTCTGGAGATCAGCGCAATTGACGGCGACAAGTACTATCCGCTGCTGCTGACCGTCAACGGCAAGCTGGGCGTGGACGATGTAATGCGCACCGCAGAGGGCGTTGTCTCTCTGGAGCGCGTGCCGACGGGGGAGGCAAACAAGCCCTTCCTTGTGGCGCAAAGCGTTGACTACGGTCTTGCCAACGGTCAGAAGGTGGATGTCCGCAGCTCGACTGGGAAGATTGGCCCTAACAGCAGCTTTAAAACAGCAAGCCTGCACACCACCATGTTCCTCTGGGGCGAGGATATTGCCAACGCGCGGAATTACAGTCTCAAGCTGGCGGACGAATACGGCATTCTTCCTGCCGCCCAGAGCAGCAGTACCAAGCAGTATCCCTTCTCATCCATCCCCGTAGCGGAAAACGATCTGACCCTCACCGAGGCCACCATGACCACCTCTGGATGGATCGCCGACGGCAAGGATGTGGGTATGAAAACGCAGCTGAGCCTGAACGGCAGCCTGCTGCAGGAGAAAATAATGCCCTTCCGGGTCGTTGATCTGACCCGAGTGCCCAAGGTGACAGAGGATGACCGCGTCACCGGTATTCTGGCGACGATGGGAGCCTCCAGTATAGTGAAGGGAGTCGACTTTGGCGGAGTGGGCGACAGTAACATTCTCAAGGTGCTGACCGGACGGCTGGATGATCTGAGCGGTCCGGTGGACACTTCCGTGTTCAAAATGATTATCACCCCCAGCGAAGATCCCTCCGTGTTCCGTGCCATGATTTGGGCCGGGTACAACACGCTGGAGATGGAGGACATGGACTATTCCGAGGACGGCGTGGCGTTGGGTGCGAATGTGCTGACGCAGAACCTGGAGGTGGGCGTGCCCAGTACCGGGGACCTGAGCCAGATGGCCCAGGGAACCTATGATCCCAAGGGGGACTACAAAACCAACTCCTTGGCCGACAATGTCACCAGCACGGATCTCAACTTGCAGTTGGAGGGCTTTTACGAAGCGGAGATCCGCTATAACGCCGAAAAAAAGGAGTGGGAGGTTTTCACCGTAGGCGGCGGCTTTACCGCCGGCGTTGGCGTGGGCTTCTCCTTCAGCGTGAACGCCATGGCCGGCCCCGTGCCGTTGACAGCAACCTTTGAGCTGGGCGGTGCCATTCAGCTGGATTTCCGTACCGCAGTGCGCTACGGCCAGCAGGGGCAGGGCACAGAGCTTGCCTGGAGCGATCCCACGGCCACGGCAGTGAATGACTTTTTGACCACGCTGCGTATCAACGCCTATGTCCACGCGTTTGGCGGCATTGGCTTTGACTATTCGATCGTGGCGCTGAAGATCGGCCTATTCGGCAATTTGGATGTGGACAGTCAGAATAAGTTCCTTTCCCGCACCTATCTCGCCGACGAGACAAAGCGCCAGATCAACGGTCAGGCCCTGGGGATCCAAAGCGAAGTGGGAATCAAATTTGTGGCCAGATTCCTGTTTATCTCCTACGAGGCGGTGATCGCCTCCGGAACCTTTGGAGCCACCAAGACTTTTAATGACTGGAAAACAATCGACGACTACTGGAATAGCGCCACCAGTGGGCTGAGCCTTGCCTCGCTGCGGACGGCGGCGGCTCAGAGCGGAATGCAGGTGACTTCTGGCAGTGCAACGCTCCAAAGCCGGGACTATCTGGAGCAATATGCCCGTACCTGGGGCCAGCCCCAGCAGCGGATGATGCTGTTCTCTCTGAACTCCACCAGTGGGCTGAAAAACATCCAGACCAATGCCAACCCCACATCCTATCCACAGCTCAGCGATGACGGGAAGGTATTGGCCTACATCAACGACGGCAACAGCAGCAGTATTTACGACAGCCGGGCGCATTTCTCCACCCTCAATGGCGGCGTCTATACTCCCTCCAGTGAAATTGACGCTCCCACAGAGTTCCCCGGCTACGGCGACACGAGCGTTTCTTTGTCTGGCACTGGCAGCTTCGCGGCGGCGGCTTGGGTTCGTATGGGCACCGACCTGCCGGGTAAAAATGCCGGTGATCCCGTGACATTGGAAGAGCAAAACCTGCTGATGAACAGCACGGAGATCGTCGTGTCCGTCTATAACGGCACAACCTGGACTTCCACCCGCCTAACCAACGACGGCACGCCGGATCTGGCCCCAGCCACGGCAGTGGGCGGCGACGGCAAGGCCATCGTGTTCTGGCGCAGCGTCTACACCCCCGATCCCGGTACGCAGGGCAGCAACCTGCTGAACTTCACGACCAGAGATTGTATCATGTACAGTTGCTATGACAGCAGGAACGGCGACTGGAGCAATGCCAAAATGCTTTATAACGGTGCTACCGGCAGCGTGAAGGCGCTGCAGGCGGCCATGCTGCCCGACGGAACCGCTATGGCGGTTTACTCGCTGGACCGCAGCGGAACCGGAGATACCTCCGCCTACGAGATCGCCTATTGTACCGTGGCTTCTGACGGAACTCCCGGTACAGCCATGCTGGCGACCTGTGACAGCAATCTTGACGAAAACGCCCAGGTCGTTGCAGCCAATTTCGGCAGCGGGGATGACCGATTTGTCATCGGTTGGCACAGTGTCCGAGACGGCAGCAGCGATATTCAGCTGTTGGCTGTGGACGGCAGCGGCACCATGTCCAACAGTTTCCCCGGCTCTTTGTCTGCCCTGACCAGCAGCGGCAACGCCGTCGTGGGCGGAGACTTCCGCTTCGCTTCCCTCAGCGAGGATCATCGCAGCCGCAATGATCTTACCATCATCTGGAATGAGACTGTCAATAACGCCAACGGCGCGGTAGATCACGGCATTTTGAAGGCGGCCAAGCTGCGCTATGCCGAAAATACCTACACGCTCTCCGCACCATTGGAACTGGCAGAGCTGCCGGATCGCACGCTGGCTGACCACTTTGATGCCTATGTCAGCGGCAGCAATCAGGTGCAGGCTGTCATTCAGGCCACCTTCTATGACGATGGAAACCCGCAGATAATCGGCAACGTGACCGTTCCGGGTGAGAAAACGATCCTCTATACCGCTACCTCTGATTTTGTCACCGATGCGGTGGCAGTGGAACAGATCGGTGTGGATTATGCCATGCTGGCGCTGAACAGCCTGACACCCATTCGCTTTACCATCCGCAACACCGGGCTGAACGATGTGACAAACCTAACGGTCAAGCTTGGCAGCGGGGAAACCGCCACCCTTACGGAAAAACTGCTGCCCAATGAAAGCACCACCCTTACCGTCTGGCACCATGTGAAGGACCGCGTGACCGACCCGAGCTATACCATCACCGCCGCCGGCGGCATCAACGAAAACGGCACAGTGTATCTGGATTATCCCGACATTGGCATCTCGCAAATGGAAGTGATTGCGGAGAGCGCCGGCAAGCGCACGGTGCGCATGACCCTCTATAATTCCTCTGCCGCCACGCTGGCCGGCAAAAAGGGTCGCGAGGGGAAGCTTGCGTTCTATGCGGATGATCTGCATACCAAACCTGCAGTGGTAGCCTGCGCCACAAACGGCGTATCGGTTCGCGATAATGAAATCACCATTTCCGAAGACAGCGCCCTCGCCCGCATTGATCAGGGAACCTTTACACTGGACCTGACCTATGATCTGGGCGAGTATATGACATCCATTGGCAAAACCGAGATCCCCAATGTGGGTACCTATCTGTACGCCGAGGCGTGGGCGGAAGGTCAGATCGGTGGAACGGGAAGCAATCAGCGCCTGCCGGAGTATGACGGCAGTGACAGCGAGGCCACCGTCCATATGACCGGCGCACTGGCCCGCACCGGAGAGCGGATGACGATAGATGTGACACAGGGGAACGACGGCAACGGTCACAGCACCGCCGCCATTACCCTGCGCAACAACTCCCTGCAGTCTCAGACTGGCACAGTGCTGGTGGCCACGCTGCTGGATGCCGCCGGGACCGTTCTGGAAACGAAAAAGACCAGTATTGGCGGTGCCATCTCCGGGGAAACCTTCCAGACGGAAACCGTCACCTTCTCCCGGCTTGGCACCCGCGTAGTGGTGCGAGCCGCAGTGCCCGGTAATGACCTTCTGACCTTTGAAGGTCTGGCAGTGGGGCTCGGCGATTTTACCGCCAACGGAACGAACTATACCTATACGCTGCAAAATGATAGCGGAGCAACATCTACGCTCGTCACAGCGGTGTCTGGAAACGGCGAGCCCGTGAGCATCAACGGGCAGGCTCTGTCCACCGGCGGCAGCGCAACCGTTGCCATCCCCAACAGCGGCAAAACCGACATTGTCGTGGGAATCGGTGCTAAAACCTACACGCTGACGATTCTGCGCAATAGCGGCACAGGCGCGAATCCCTTTACCGATGTTTCCGAAAAGGATTGGTTCTATGGCGATGTGATGTTCGCCTATGAAAATGGGCTGATGATCGGCACGGGCAACGCGCAATTCCGTCCGCACGGGACGGCGACGCGCGGGATGATGGCGACCATTCTTTGGCGCATGGCGGGCAGCCCCGCGCCGAAGGGCAACAGCAGCTTTACCGATGTGGAAGCCGGAACGTGGTACACAGACGCGATCGCATGGACGGCGGAGAACGGCATCTTTTTGGGCTACGGCAACAACAAAGTCGGTCCGGACGATTCCATCACCCGTGAACAGCTTGCAGCCATCTTCTTCCGCTACGCAGACTACAAGGGCTGCGATATGACCGCCAAGGGAGAGCTTGACAAGTTCCGGGATGCGGGCAAGGTCTCAGATTATGCAAGGGCAGCGATGCAGTGGGCGGTCGGCAGCGGTCTGATCCAAGGGAAGCCCGACGGGGTGCTTGACCCGCAGGGCACGGCGACCCGCGCGGAGATCGCCGCGATGCTCCACCGCTTCCTTGAGAAGTAAGAGCTGGTGCAGGGCAAGGCTTCCGGCGTCTGATGCGCCGGAACAGCCCGAAGCAGCTGCAAGCCCCAAAGGCCGGCGGCAGCAGCGTGTTCGGCTTGTGATGGCGCTCCTGCGCTGCACCTCTTGCCGGAAGCCTTTCGCTGAGCACATGGCAGATCAGGCGGCGTGAGGAAGAAGCGCTGCAAATCATCGAAAAGGAAACAGGCTCACCTTTCGGGGCGCGGGCAAATAGCCCCGCGC
>OGQQ01001649.1_pt1 | contig 16550 bp, 15 predicted proteins | sample 1553281 | NCBI WGS metagenome assembly OGQQ01 (sample SAMEA2579937, study PRJEB22360) | human gut metagenome | biome: human gut; feature: human-associated habitat; material: faeces | place: Denmark | collected 2008/2010 | reverse complement strand
CTGCCACGGACAGCCTTGCCCGCGCCAAAGCGGCTCGCAAGAAGTCGCGCGGTAAGAAGATCGCTCTCGGCATCGCCGCGGCCCTCGTCGTCATCCTCGCCGGTGCCGGCACGGCGTTCGCGCTCTACCTGAACGGCATCAACGCCACCATCCAGGGCGGCCTCGATGACGCCGAGTTCAAGGAGCTCGGCGAGCAGCTGGCCCCGGCCAAGGCCGACGGCTCCTATTACGTGGGCATCTTCGGCAGCGACGCCCGCAAGGGCGAGACAGCCAGCCGCTCGGACGTGACCATGCTCGCCCGCATCGATCCCGACAAGGGCGTGGTCGATCTCATCTCGGTGCCCCGCGACACCATGATCAATATCGAGGGTCACGGCACCCAGAAGATCAACGCCGCCTATGCCTTCGGCGGCCCGTCCGAGGCCGTGAAAACGCTCTCCACCTTCGCCGGCGTGCCCATCACCCACTACGTGGAGGTGCACTTCGAGGAGCTGAAGGACGTTGTGAACGAACTCGGCGGTATTCAGGTGAACGTGCCCGAGAGCTTCTATTCCGACACGAGCGGCATCTCCCTTGAGGCCGGCGAGCAGACCCTCGACGGCGACCAGGCCCTCGCCTTCGCCCGCGAGCGCCACGCCACCCGCGCCGGTGACTTCTCCCGCGCCCAGGCCCAGCGCATGATCATCGAGGCCATCGTGGAGAAGGTGCTCTCGAAGTCCATCACCGAGATCCCCGGTACCGTGGAATCCCTCGCCCGCTGCGTGACCACCGACTACTCCGTGACCGATCTGGTGTCCCTCGCGCTCACCTTCAAGGACAAGGGACTCACCATGTACTCGGCCGCCTGCCCCAGCTACACCCTGAACCAGGACGGCATCAGCTACGTGGGCACCCAGTACGCCGAGTGGCAGGACATGATGCGCCGGGTAGACGCAGGGCTTGATCCAACCGACACCTCCGCGGAAATCCCCGAGCCCCAGGCAAGCGATACCGAACTGGGCGCCGCCACCAACGCCGCCTCCCCCGCCGAGTACCGCGACCTCATGGCCGACGCCCTCACCACCGACGACGTCGTGGACGTGGAGTAGGCACGAATCCGCACCAGAAACGCCGAGCGGCCCGGACACTCGCCCGGGCCGCTCTTTTTTGCAAGATCAAAGGCAACCGTCAAATAGCTGCCGAAAGTTCATTCATCTTCCTTCGCACGGGCGCGTTGGGCCAGACGCCACGCCGAGCCGAGATTGAGCGCCCCATGCACAACAAGAAGCGCGAGAAGCACCTTGGCGGAAGCAGCATGCAGCGGCCCCCAAAAGTAATAGCCCTCGGCATAAAAGCCAAAGGCAGGCAGAACTGTTCCCGATTCCATGAGACCCGACAGGACAACAACTGCAACGGAAAGCACCAACGCAGCATCGAGCAAAATTCGTCCCTTTGCTCGCCAGGCGCCCCGACTCGTCAAAAGGTGGCCGGCAAAATCAACATGCTGGGCCCCGTGCACAAGCAGGACCAACCCGATACCAAGCCCCAGCCACTCGTGCGCGCCAACGCCCGTCATCGCAGGCAGCGACACCACGATATACAAAACCAGCGCCAGCGCATCAACAACGAGCACTCTCATGAGCGTCCCACCTTCCGCACGATGCCGACAAGCGCCACCACAAGGGCCACCGGCATAAGTATCCACAGGTTCAAGCTCGCATCCGATGCCTGGTGGTAGCGCGAGCCGAGAGTTTCCCAACCATGGCACTCCACCGATGCGCAGGAAGCTTCCGGGCACGTCATCTCGTGCACGCCATCCGGCTCGGGCACGTCGTCGAAACCGTGGCAGCTTCCTGAAGCGCATCCCACCACAGGACAGGGCGAAGTCTCCGTAATGGGTCGCACACTCAACGCCTCAGGCTGAACAAGCATCACAGCACCGACCGAACAGACTGCGGCCAGCAGAAACACCGCCGCCGTCACGGCGATCTTTTTCATAGGACTCCTTCCTCCTCCGAAAGAGAAGGGCCGCCCGCCCTGCGGCAGGCGGCCCGCATGTCAGAAAGACGCAGGGCTGATTGGAGAGCTCGGCTCGCGTCCGCGCAACTGACTACTTCTCGGAGGGACGCAACGGGAGAAACTTGAGCCCCAAGAAGAACACGAGGAACCCAAGGGCCACGACGCCCAGCGTCACGCCCGCCTCCAGCGGCGTCGGCCAGTAGACGAGGTTCGCATAGGCATCGGCAAGCGTGCCATCGGCGTAGGTGATGCTCATGGAATTCACTGCAGGTGCCATGTCGGCCAGGTTAGTGATTTGGAATCCGCCCACCAGCAGCTGAACGCGCTTGCAGAAGATGCCGGCGATGGCCAGCAACGAAGCCGTCACCAGAAGACCGTTGCGACGCAGGGCAGGAGTCAGGCAGATGACGGCGCACGCGACACAGCCGATGATCTCGAACCAGAAGTAGGGGGCCAGAGGACCTTGGGTCAGCATGGCCACTACCTCTGCCCCTGCGCCACCCGGGAACCCTTCGGTAAGCAGATCACAGCCAAAGAAGTACAAATCCACCAGCACAAAGGCTCCGAGCAGCTTGGCGAGACGCACGATGTTGTCTTGCTCCACGTTGAGGTAACCGGCACGGCGCAATCCAATGACAACAGCCATCACGAGCGCCGTACCACACACCAGAGCGGAGGACACGAACCAAGGAGCTAGAAGGGCTGTATGCCACATCTCGTGCCCCTGCTGAAGACTGAAGATCCAGGCAGTTACCGAATGGACGAGCACGGCGGTAACGAGAGCGATCACCGAGATGACGCGCAAGGCCACAGCGCTGACCTTGCCGCGCTCGGCCTGAATCTGGGCCCACAGGTATACGCACGACAGGATGAGGTAGGTGGAAAGGACAATGATATCCCACATAAGCGGGCTGCCCAGATTGGAGTAAACGAACAGCTCCCACACGCGGAAGGGCTGGCCCATATCCACCACTACAAGACCGATGGCGACCACCGTGCAGGCGATGGATGAGAACACCGCCACTTTCGAGATACCGCCGAAGCCGCGGATGCCGAGGGCCTTGGGCACCGACGAGATGATAAGACCGCCGGCCGACAGGCCCACGAAAAACATGAAGCCCGTGATGTAGAGGCCCCAGCTGTCGAGGTTGCGCATGGCGGTCTGCACCATGCCGCCCGACAGCTGCATAAACCACAGCACCAAGCCGACCACCATCACCACGGCGCTCACGCCGATGGCAACATTGAGAGCAGGACTCTTGACGGCCGTCGACGCGTGCTCACTAGCACGCCCTCGATCGCTGGACGCTGAGAAATCGAGGTCATCGCTGGCAAGGGCTCCACCCTGCATATACTCGGACATAATGTCACTCCCCTCTGCTAGACGAGATAGTAAGTTGAAGGCTCCGTGCCACGATCTTCCAAGAGCCGCTTGTGCGACCGTTCCGCAAGAAGACGGCTTACCTCAGAAGTCGGGTCATCTAAGTCGCCCCAAAAACGTGCTCGACCCACGCAAAGGTGCATGCAAGCCGGCTCAATGCCTTGAGACGTGCGGTGGTAGCAGAACGTGCACTTCTCCACGACGTGCTGCTGATGTTCGGGCGCATCCTTGCTGCCCATGGCATAGTCCATGTGGAATACGGGCTCTTCCCAGTTGAAAGAACGCACACCGTTGTAAGGGCAAGCACTCATGCACATGCGGCAGCCGATGCACTTGTCGTAGTCGATTTCCACGCGGCCCTTGTCGTCTTTATAAGTGGCGCCCGTGGGGCACACACGCTCGCACGCCGGGTTCTCGCAATGCTGGCACGCCAGCGGCAGATAGGTGCGCGAAAGGTTCGGATACGTGCCCTCGGCGCTATCGAAGCGGTCGCACCCCTCGGTGAGCACGCGGTTCCACAGCATGCCATCGGGCACGTTGTTCTGCATCTTGCAGGCCAGCGCGCAGGTGTTGCAGCCGATGCAGCGATGCAAATCAATGCCAATAGCGAGCTTCGTCATGGCTATTCACCAACCTTCTTGATCTCGATGAGCGTGTCGTTGTAGGGGATCATGGGACCGAACGGCAGGGCATAGCCGCGCGGATTCAACGTGTCGTTGGAAACGCTCTGCATGATGGTGCCGTCCAGGTACTGGCGGTAGGTGCTCTCCACCATAAAGGCGCTCTCCGGCCGCACGGCCTCGTTCACGCGCAACACCGTGCGGAAAGAGCCGCGGTCGTTGAAAACCTCTACCGCATCGCCGTCTTCCAAGCCGCGGGTGGCGGCGTCGGCCGGGTTCAGCTCGATATGGGGCTCGGCCACTTCCTGAATCCACTTCGCACCAGAGTAGGCCGAGTGCACGCGGAAGCGAGAGCGCGCCTGGTTGAACTGCAGCGGGTACTTCTCGCGCAGCGGGTTCTCCGGATAGGCCTCGCAAGGCGCCTCCCAAGCGGGGAAGGCCTGGCCGAACTCCAGCAGCGCCTCGTAATAGGGCTCCTGGCGACCCGAAGCCGTGCCGTAGGTGAAGCCCACCTCCGGGGCGATGAGATCCTCCGAGCCGATGAGGCGCAGCGCGCCGCCGGCTTCCTGCAGTTTCTCCAAGGTGAAGCCAGCCATCTGCGGATCATCGGTGGTCAGAAGCGCCCGGGCGTACTCCTCGCCATCGGCCGGGAACAGGTCGCCCAGCCCCATGGCCTCGGCGATGCCCTTCTCGATGTAGAAGTCCGACTTGCTTTCGAACAGCGGATCGAGCACCTTCAAATTGGCCAAGATGTGGGCATTGGCACACTTGATGCCGCCCACGGAATCGGCGCATTCGAACTTGCTGCACACGGGCAGAACCAGGTCGACGAAGTCGGTCACCGAGCTGTGGTAGATATCGGCCAGGCACACAAAATCCAGCGAGTCGAGCCACTCCAGCGTCTTGTTCCAGTTCGCGGCCTTCTGGGTGGGGATATCGCCGAAGAACATCGCGCCGTGGATAGCGTCGCCCTTCACCACGTCGTAGAAGCCCTGGGGGCTCGGCGCCGGCGCCATGCCCTCGGGCAGCGGCCATGCGCCAAGCGCCGCCTCGTAGGGAGTCACGTGATAGCCGTAGATGCCGCAACCAGTGCCGCGCTTGCCATAGTTGCCCGTCAGCGAAGCGATGAGCGCGTAGCAGTGACCGGCCACGTCGTTGTTGCCGAACTTGTCGATGCCGCCCACGCCGTTGTCTATGATGGAGGGGCCGGCCGCATACTGCGTCGCCACGTCGGCCACCAGCTCGGCGGGGATATCGCAGGTTTCGGCCGTCCATTCCAGCGTATAGGGCTCCATGTCCTCGCGAAGACGCGTGAACTGGGTCACGTAGCGCTTGCCGTTTACGGTGAACTCGCCTTCGAGCGCCGGGGCTGCACCTTCGGTGGTATGGGGCACTGCCGCATTCGTTGCTTCGTCCCACATATAGAAGGTCTTCAGTTCCACCGTCTCGCCAGTTTCCGAATCGGTGCCCGTCACCACGTCGGCCAAACAGGCGCCCGTTTCGGCGTCGATCAAAAACGGTAGCGCGGTGTGGGCCAGCACATGCTCGCGATCGAACAACTCCTCGTCCAGGATGTACTTCGTCATGCCAAGGAAGAACGCCGGGTCGGTGCCGGCACGCAGGTTCACCCACTGATCGGCCTTGCCCGCCGTGGGGCTGAAGCGCGGGTCGAGGCAGATGAACTTCGTGCCCGCTTCCTGGGCGTCAAGCATGCCGCGCGACCAGGTGAGACTCGTTTCCACCAGATTGGTGTTGGCTAAAATGACCACGTTGGCCTCGGGCCACTCCCACATAGTATTCTGCGCGAACATGCCGATCCAGGGCGAGAACGCCATGATCTGGCCATTGCCCTGACCCATGTCGTAACCGTTCAAGCCACCGGCCTGAGCGCCGAGCACGCTGGCCAAAAGTGGTGGGAAGCGCTGGGAGGCCTCCGTGGAGAACTGGATCCACAGCGCCTCCTTGCCATACTTGTCCTGAATGGCCTTGAAGTTCTCGGCAATCATTTGGAAGGCCTCGTCCCAGCTGATGGCCTCGAACTCGCCGCTCCCGCGCTCGCCCACACGCTTCATGGGACGCTGGATGCGGGCGTCGCCGTAAATGTTCTGCACTTCGGAGATGCCCTTCAGGCACACGTTCTGGAAGCGCTTGTCCTCGTTCTCGCGCGGCTGGATCATTGCCAAACGTCCGTCGCGCACCGTGCACTGCAGCATGCAGTTGCACAGGCAGTGCTCGTTGTGGTACGTAAAGCCCAGCGTTTCACTGGCCGCGGGCTCGGCCTGAGCCGCGCTGGCAGCGATGCCCGTCAGGCTCGCCCCCGCAAAGCCAGCCGCTCCCGTGGCCGCAGCGGCCTTCAGAAAGCCGCGACGGCTGAGCATGGCGCCCCTCGGTTTCTGCTCCATACTATCCTCCTGCTCTCTCGTGCGCAATCGGCGTCCTCGGCCGGCGCCGCATAGTCGCCTGCCTGCAGCCGATGCCCTCGATTCCGTTCCGACCCCTCGTCGGAATCGGTTTCTGGGTGCAGTCTACGAAGCGTCAACAGGAAAAGCACTGCCCACTCCCCCGACCCCGTGGCTTAAGCCCCACTTTCCGGAAAGTGGGCATTAACGTAGGCCTCCGAGCAAGCGCAAAACCGCTAAGATGCTAACCAGCCAATGAAACGACGAGGAGGGACGATGGCGGACAAGAAGAGCGATCTGCGCGTCGTGCGCACGCGCAATGCCCTGCGCGCGGCCTTCGAGGAGCTTATCGCCGAGACGACCCTCGACAAGATCACCGTGAAAGCCCTCACCGACCGGGCCGGCATCAACCGCAAAACCTTCTACTTGCACTACGAGACCATCGAGGCCTTCTACGACGAAATTATGAACGGCATCATGGACGAGTTCTTCGAGTACTACGAGAAAACGCCGGACGACCCTTGGGATATGGACGGTCACGCCCGACGTTTCTTTCGCTATCTGGCCGCCCAGCCTCCCATGATTGAGCAGCTGGTGTGCTCGCCGAGCTTCTACGATTTCGGAGAGCGCATCTATGCCACCCAAATGAACCGTTACCGGGCCTTTGCCGACGAGCTGTTCTGGCGCGAGGGGATCACGTCCGAGAGCGAAGAACTGATATGCGCGCTTATTCGCAACATGGCCCTGGAATGCTACCGCCAATGGGTGCGCGCGGGAAAGGTCGTTCCCATGGAAGAGGCGGCCCAGATTCTCGGCTCCATGACGTTGCACAGCGTCGAGCACCTCATGAGCCCCCGGCCCGAGAGCGATTAGAACAGCGACATTTGGTCGGAGTCGGCGGGACGCTTGGTCGGAGCGGGCTCCTCCTGCGATTCCAGGGGCACGGGCGCGTGACGGGCGAGCAGGTCGCGGGCGTCGGTGGAGCTATCCAGCCACGCCAAGGCTTCCGGCGCCGTCAGCGAGAGGGGCATGCGGCTGTGAACGCGCCCCACCACGGCGTCGGGCTCGCAGGTGACCAGCACGAAGCGGTCGCCCAAACGCAGTCCCGCCAGCAGAAGCGCCGTACCGCCCGCACTCGCGAACCGATACTGGGGCTTGCGACCACCTGTTCCGCCATCGACATTCCGCGTCTCGTAAAAGGCGCGCACGGGCACAATGCAGCGGCCGTTCTCGACCGCCTCACTCCACAGGCCCGATCCCGACAGCGCCGATTCGATGCGCGCGTTGAACACGAGCCCGCGCTTCCAGGAAACATCGACGCCCCACAAAAGGTCGACCCTCGTCAGATCGCCACCGCGATCACCGACGAAGGAGGCTCCCTCGCCGTCGGAAACCCAATCGCCTTCGATCCGCTCGCCATCCATCACAATAACCGAGCTTTCCGCGCCGGGATAGCAATCAAGCGCGTCGAAGGGCACGTCCACCGGCTTCCCGAACGCTGGGGGCACCGCCATCGCCGCCCCCGTGCCGCTCGCCAGCGCCCGCCGCACGGCCCGCAGCCAATCGAGCACCGCATCGGTCTCTTCCCCGCTCACCATCTCAAACCGATGACACACAACGGCCCCCTTCGGATTCGCGCCCGCACGCTTTCTCGCCCCAAACTCGCAGCTGAATAAGACCTATCCGGAAGATACTGTTTTGCAATATGCGTGAGCTTGATCTGTAAAACTCGCACTGTAGCGAAATCTATTGAATATAGACAGGTCGTAGGAATATACCAAGTATAGTAAATATAGCAAATCTATTTTTCGGACGAAGTATAGCAAATATAATTCTCAAGCGAAGTAGAGCGAATGCAGCCCTTGGGCTGCGCGTGAGAAAGCGAGGGCGCCATGGCCGCCGATGTTCTGTTCTTGGAATACCCGAAGTGCTCCACCTGCCAGAAAGCGAAGAAGTGGCTGGACGCGCACGACGTGGCCTACACCGATCGGCACATCGTGGAGGACAACCCCACGGCCGAGGAGCTGCGCGCGTGGCACGAGCGGAGCGGGCTGCCCCTGAAGCGCTTCTTCAACACGAGCGGCATGCTCTACCGCGAGATGGAGCTGTCGAAGAAGCTGCCCGACCTGTCTGAAGACGAGCAGTACGCCCTGCTCGCCACCAACGGCATGCTCGTAAAGCGCCCCTTGCTCATCACCGCCGCCACCGTCATCCCCGGCTTCAAGGAAACCGCTTGGGAAGAGGCGCTGGGGGCTTAGTGCAGCGGCGAAACTGCGGGCTAAACCGCAGGCATCTCAGATAAGCAAAGCCGACAGCTAAATCGGCCCGACCTTCCCGCCAACGCGGGCCGACCGGGCCGATTCATGAAATAGCAAGTAGAGGGGAGGCTTGCTATTTACCGAGATTGGGCAAGTGCTACCAGAGCCTCAAGGCTCACCCCCGAGACTTCAGCTTGCGCTACCGCCCCGCCACCCGGAGCATTGGAAGCGCAGGAGCACCCGATGATCTTGGCCGAGTCCCCCTCCTCGAGCATCTGCTCGGGAACCGTCCACGAAAGCCCGTCGATGCCGCTCACTCTCAGATCGCTTGCCACGCTGCGAACCGCGTAGTCGGGCAAAGACGCACAAAGTGTCGCAGCGGCCTTGGAGAAGATGCCGCTAATGTACTCGTTCGAACTTAGCGAATCCTGCGTATAGACGAACGTACCGACAACTTTGGAAACAGCATCATGGCTCTCCGTCGCAACAGCTTCCTGCGAGACATCTTGGATCGCGACCGCGTCACAAGTCCCATTCGACTCAATGGCCATGGCTGGCGCAACTATGGCACTACTCGCAAGCATTGCGCAACCAACAACTGCCGTGGCCTTTTTCACAGTCTTGCTCATGATCTCCCCTTCCTACTCTTCCACAACCACATACACCGACGCGGCAGTCTGGGTATCGAAGCCGCCCGCATCGCCAGGCTTCACCGACAACATGTACACGCCGGGCTCCGTAGGCGTCCACTTTGCCGTGAAATACACCCATTGGTCTCCATCGAAATCGGCAGGAACTTCGATATCAGTCCAGCTGTAGCCGTAGTCGGCGCTGAAGCGCACTGCCGAGGTGTGGTGCTCGTCGCACTGCGCCGCCCACACATAGCCTTCCAACGTTACCGTATCGCCTAACTTGTAGGTCTGGCCGTCCTTGCTCGGAGTCCAGAAGGCACTGTCCAGCGGATCGCAAATCTGGTTGTAGATATCGGATCCCTCGGGCGGGAAACCTGTGTACCAATCGTTCCAGCCCGTCTTGTCGGGACGCTCCTCCCCAATGAAGTCAATTTGCGTGAGATACTTCGTCCATGAATAGGCGGGCCATCCGGGAACCACGTAACGCAACGGTGCGCCCTCTTCCGGGGAAAGAGGCTCTCCATTCTGGGCCCAGGCGAGCATGGCCCCCTCGGCAAGATCCTCTTCAATCTGGCTGTACAACCCGTTCATGAAGCCGTCGGCCGTCGAGCGCTGCACCGTGACCATGCCGTCCTTCAAGCCACCGCACGCCTCAATCACATCTTCGAGCAGAACACCCGTGTACTCGATATTACCTACCTGGGTGCAATCGAATCCATTGCCGGCGCAGATGGCGCAAGTTCCCTTGGTCACCTCTCCAAGCGCCTTCAATTCATCAAGCGTGAAAGTGCGAGGGCTGTTCACGCCACCGCCTACTTTCAACTCGCAGGAAGCAACATCGATATTTTCGACCTGCCCGTTGACGCTGCAAAACAAGTCCTCGAGAGAAGATGTGCGCTGGTCTAGCTCAACTTTGTCAAGCTGCCAATCATTGACCACGTTGATGCCCGCGATGGTGTCTCCTCCCGACACATTTCCGCGCAGGGCAATCCATTCCTGCCATTCGGGACTACCGACGTTCTCAGGGAAACCACCCAGCTCACCGGTGTAGATGTACTCGTCGAAGAGAACCAACTCCCCATCATTGGTGGTCGCGTGACACGTGAAGCAGTTGCCCGTGAATGCCTGGTTATTGTAATGGGCCTGATGAATCGCTTCCCCAATCATGGGGCCGCCACCGATAGCTTGCGGCCGATGGCACGTCATGCAGTCGGTGACCTTCGTCCCCTGCCCATAGGTTGCCAGATCTTTGTAGGGCAGATGCTGCCGATACCCTGAAACGAGCGAGTACAAATCGTCGCCGTGGCAAGACCCGCAACCGCGATTCCCAGCATTGATAAAGTTTGTCGTATAGTCGGCCTCGGGGAAAAAACCCGGGTCACGCTCTGTCGATCCCGATTGAGCCAAGGTGGTTGGCTCAGGCTCGACAGCTTCCACCTCGCGCGTTTGCGGCTGGCAAGCTGCCAGGCAGAAGACAGCCAACGACAGCATCAGAACGATTATTCCGACGATGCGTTTTCTTTTCATTAGTTCTCCTCCTTCTCATAGAAGTTGTTCATAGACACAGCCTCCTGCGGAACCACCTCCTTACTATTTCGCTGCACTATCAACCCTAATCTCGGCTAACGCATTCGTCTTGAGCAAAACAGACGGGTCTTTTCACGCATCTACGCAACCATTACGTAGGCGAAGAAAAAAACAACCCGTATACTCGGAATCGTTCAACTGAAGCAGAGGGGGAGCCATGGCGGAACAACCGGAAGACAAGGAAGCCAGAATAACACTGCCTATTAGCGCATCGTCTGCGCTGCTCGCCATGGGCTTTGGCCTTTGGTGGGCTTGGACGGATTCGTTTTACTTGGCATCGCCGGGAGCAAGCCCTTCAGCCACCTCCATGATTCCTTCCGAGAGATGCTTCATCTCTCTAGGCTGCGGCCTGGCTCTCATCGCCCTCCTGCTGAAACAAAGACGCCAAAAGGAGAGAGCGCCCAGGGGAATCGTCTGGGCATCTGCGCTGTGCATGAGCGTGCTGCCTTTCATAGCGCGCGTCATCCCCCTTTATACAGAGGAATCATCATGGCGAGTTCTTCTGCTACTCGTTGCCGGATTCGCATCCGCGCCGCTCTTCCTCGAGTGGCTGTCGAAAATCGCCGGCAACTCGGACGAACCATCACTTATTGTTCCTCTCGCCCTCGTTGTCGATGTTGCGGTCAACGGCTTGGCATACTTGCTCGGCGCCACCCTACCTTCTGCGAAATACGCTGTACTTCAACTTGTCTTACCCCTTGTCTCAGCTGTCGTCTTTGCAAAAACGAAGCCAATTTCCTCTGGCAACAAACCCTATGCCCAAACCATTGCGAAAGAGCATGCCCCCCACGGCGCAACTCCTTGGATCTTGCTCGCAGGATCGCTTCTATTCGCGTTTGATTTCGCCTTGCTCCTTGAGTGTATCTCGTCGATCCCGGAAAGCGCGTCTGCTCTTCAGTCCCTGCGCCTCTTAGGACCTCTAGCCTCGGCCGCACTCTTTATCACTATAGAAAACATCCTGCACAAAAGAGGCAGTCTGAGCTGGGGACTCAAATTCATCGTGACGCCCTCACTTGCCATGGGCTTCCTCGCCCTCCCCGTCATTGGTTTCCAGGTGCCCGCCATCTCATGCACGATCACGTGGATTGGCATCGATTACTTTGTCTTGACGTTCTTCACGCTTCTCTGTCAGATCATTCGGCGAGTCCAAATACCTGCTCGCCCGCTTCTCGCCCAGGGTATAGCCAGCAATTGCATTGGTCTTGCACTGGGAGCGTTCGCAGGGAAAGCCATCTGCATGATGGCCAACCCATCGCCGCTCTTGTTCTCGATAATCGCCCTCATCGTTGTCACTTCCATTATCTGGATCGCCTTCTGGATGATCGATGACCGAAAAGTCGATACTCTTTGGGGCCTCGACAAAAAACCAGCACAGCTTGTTCACGACGAACGTATTTGCCAATGCTGCGACGCCATTACCGCAACCTATGGACTCACCCCACGCGAGCACGAGATCATCGTCATGCTTGCCCATAACCGTACCGTGAGCGATATCGCTGGCGATCTGATCATCTCCGTCCGAACCGTAAACACGCACATGAACAATATCTACAGAAAGCTCGATATCCACTCGCGCAACGAGCTATCCGATCTGCTGAGATCCACGCAAGGCGACGTGCGGTAGCGGAGAGAGAACAGCGGCCCATGCTACAATAGCCCGAAGCCATCAGCAGGAAGGAGGCCCGTGGGCACGGGATCGGAATACGAGCGCTACGAAGAGCCCTACTCCCACGAGGTGCGCGACCGACGCGTGCGCGGAGCCCGGGGCCTGCAGGCCGTCGACGGGCTCACCACCAGCGCCGCCTTCGACGAGGCGGCCGAGCGCTACGTGGCCGGCGACATCAGCGCCCGCGAGCTGAGCGACATCGTAGACGACTACTACGACCAGAAGGTCGAGCGCGGCGTCAACCGCTACTCCCAGGAGGCCGACCTCGTGAGCGCCCGCATCTGCGACGCTCTGGACTCCAACGGGTTCACCTTCTCCCCCGCCACCCTGCGCGCCATCCACGGTCGCCTCTTCCGCGGCCTTATGGAAGAGCCCTTCTACGAGCAGCACTACCGCGACTACAACATCTCGAAGCGCGAGTTCGTCCTCGCACGGGAGTCGGTGGCCTACGGGGACTACGCCTCCCTCGAGGACGATTTGGAAACCGCCTTCTCGGAGTTCAGCCCCGCGCCCGCGCAGGACGGCGACTACACCGCCTACATCGCCTCGGTGGCCGACTTCATCGCGCGCGTCTGGCAGATTCACCCCTTCGCCGAAGGGAACACGCGCACCGTCGCCGTGTTCCTCCAGCAGCTGCTGCACTTCCATGGGTTTCCCCAAGACTGCAGCGAGGCCTTCGACCGATCGTCGCTGCAGTTCCGCAACGCGCTCGTGCGGGCCAACTACCGCAACATCCCGCTCGGCGTCGAACCCGATCCGACGTTCTTAAACGAGTTCATAGGCTGCCTCATCGCGGGTCGCCCCTTCCCCTACCGCAACCGCGACATGGCCGCCGCCGAGCTGTTCCGCTCCAAGGGCCTCATCCCTCCGCAAGAGGAAAGCCCCCGACGACTCGGGTAAAAAACAAATGCAGTCCCACGCCTCGGCGCAGGGGAACGTCGGATCCAGGTCGCGCCCGAAGCATCAGAAGTCGTCGACGCCGATGGGCAAATAAGAGCCACCAACTGCTCTTGCCAGAGCCTCGGAACGACATTCTGGCCAAAAATCGCCTGCAAGCTGCGTCAGCGCCTAGCATCTCCGCGACGAGCAACCAATCGCAATCCTCTGATCAGGGGAAATACAGAACAGGCGCAACCAACTTTCGCGAAAGGCAATGCGGTGGCCAAAAAAGGAGCCCGCAATGCCAGTTGATGACCCTTTTTTGGCCAGGATTCTCGCGCAACCCTTAACCTCATGAAAGCGTGGGCGGGCTGGGTGACGCTGGGGGCTCGGGGCTTCGGAGAAGGCGGCTGCATCGGCGCCGCTGAAGCCGGTGATGTCGAAGCGGGCGAGGAGGTCATGCCGACCAAAAAAGCCGCCCGGGGAGGCGGGCGGCTCGGAAAGGGCGCGGGCGCAGGGAGGGAAGCGCCCGCGCGGGATTGTTCGGAGGTCGGCGAATCGAGGTTCCTCGGGTTTTCGTAGACCGAGGGGTCTCCGGAATCTCGCGGCCTTCTAACAGCTAAGCAGTGGCCGACTGCTCGAAGCCTTCGGACCCTTCGCAGTCTTCCAACTGCTGACATACGGCCAACGCTGCGGCGTAGGCGGCCTGGTAGGCCTCCACTTCAGCGGCCAGAGCGGCGAGCGATTCCGCTGGTAGCATAGCCGCGCGGGCTTCCTCAACCGTGTCGAAGGGACTCGCCTCCAACGCTCGGGCCAGGGCCTGCTCGGCGTTCTGGGCCGGCCCCACGCGCAGACCTCGCTGGGTGCCTGCGGCCATGAGCGCCAGACGCGCCTCCCCTGCTGCCTGCTCTCCCTCGGCTTCGGCCGCGCTCACGCGGGCCTCCGCCTCGGTCACCAACGCGTCGGCCCGGACAAGCTCGGCCGCCCGATAGGCCGCCGCCTTCGCCAGGCCGTCCACCGTGGCGGCAGAGCGGGCGCGCGCCAAGGCCGCGCCTTTCTCTTCCATCGCCGGCAGCTGGGCGTACAGATGCTCCAAGCGCCCGAACGCCTGCTCAACCTCTGCGCCTTCCACGACCTCCACGCCTTCCGGCCCACAGCCGGAGGTGGCCACCGCAGCAGCGGCCACCTCGGACTTCAGCGTCTTCGCAGACACTAGATCTCCTGGTACACGCCGGCCAGCTGCTCGCCGAGGCACTTGCCCTGCACAAGGCAGCGCCCGTGGCTGTTGCCCTGGATGTTGATCGGGTAGTCCACGGCGTAGATGTCGCCGGCGCAGTTGCCGATGGCGTACAAACCGGGGATGGGCTCGTCGTTCTCGTTCAGCACCTCGAAGTTATCGGAGATGTGGATGCCGCCCACGACGGAGAGCAGGCCGGGCGCCACCATGCAGGCAGTGAAGGGGCCCTGCTCGATGGGGAACAGGAAGTGGTTCTCCTTGAAGAAGTCGGTATCCTCGCCGGCCTTGCACAGCTTGTTGTAGCGCTCGACGGTGGCCTTCAGCTCGGTGGGATCCACCTCGATCAGCTCGGCCAGCTCCTCCAGGGTGTCGGCGCGCTTGTAGTAGTCCGGCACCTCGGTCAGGCCGTTCTCCACGGTCTTGGTGTGGCCGTCCACGGCCGCCTGGTAGTCGGAGCCGTAGGGGCGGAAGGTGTCCCAGAACATGCCGCCGCCGTGCTCAAGCGAGCCCAGAAGGTCGTTCTGCCAGTTGGCATCGAAGATGGACCAGGCATGGTCGGCGCCGCCGTTGTACATCACGCCGAGGCACTTGCCCTGAACCCAGGTGGCCTCGTTCATGAAGCGCTTGCCGTCGGGGTTCACGAACAGGAAGGGGCCGTGGAAGGTGGCGGCGGCCTGCGGGTGCATCATGGTCGGCCAGGGGCCCTCCTGGAAGGCGCCGCCGGCCCAGGCGGCCATGTTGTGGCCGTCGCCCACGTTGCCCTGGTCGGAGCACAGACGGGTGAACACGCGGTTGGCCACCGGGGCGAACTCGTTGATGTACTCGTCGCTGTAGCTGATGTCGCCGGTGGCGAGCACCACGCCCTTGGAAGCGTTGTACTGCACGTACTCACCGCTCTTGTTCTGGCAGATGGCGCCGGTCACCTTGCCGGACTCGTCCTGCACCAGCTGCACGGCGGGCATCTCGTAGACGAACTCGGCGCCGGCCTTCAGGGCCTCGGCCTCGAACATGTACTCAACGAAGTCGGCCATGGTGTGCTCTTCGAAGATGGGGCCGCCGCTCATGAAGTGGTAGCAGGCGATCTCGGGGTGCACCGTGGAGTTCGAGCCCACGGTGACCATGCAGTTGGCGCCGTTGGCCTCGGCCATGTCGAGGAACCAGTTCATGCAGCGCTCGGACTCGCGGAACCACTTGCCCACGAGCGACTCGCGGCAGCGGTTGCCGCAGGTGGACACCCAGCGCTCCATCTCCAGGGACTTGTCGAACTTCAGCCCCAAATCGTCCAGGGCGCGCGAGGCGATGGCGCCGGTGCCGCCCACGCCGTGGCCGTTCAGCACGGCGTCCTTCTCCACCAGGATGACCTTGGCGCCGTTCTCGGCCGCCGAAAGGGCGCAGCAGCTGCCGGAGTAGCCGCCGCCGATGACGAGCACGCGCTTGGTGGATTCGAAGGACTTGGAGAACAGCGGCTTGTTGTTGCGCAGCTTGGCAACGGCCATCTCCACCAGTTCGGCGGCCTTATTGGTGTTGGCCACCTTGTCCTTGCCAATCCAGGAGACGTGCTCGCGGATGTTGGCCATTTCGAACATGTAGCGGTTCAGGCCGGCGCGTTCCACGGTGCGGCGGAAGGTGGGCTCGTGCATACGCGGCGTACAGGAAGCGACGACCACGCCGTCAAGCTTGTGTTCCTTGATGGCGGCGACGATTTCTTCCTGTCCGGGTTCCGAGCAGGTGTACATGGTGTCGGTGGAGAAGGCCACATCGGGATAGGTTTTGGCGATCTCAGCGACCTTGCCGCAATCCACGGTCCCGGCGATGTTCGATCCGCAGTGGCAGATAAAAACGCCTATTTTCATGCCTTGGCCTCCTCTGTGGCTTCATCGGCCTTGGCCGCGG